>Ga0209481_10000024_pt1 | contig 83327 bp, 80 predicted proteins | sample SoiMetdeltSBSDD3_FD_187598 | JGI IMG/M metagenome (GOLD analysis project Ga0209481, IMG submission 187598) | Bulk soil microbial communities from a Populus tree surrounding site in Tennessee, USA - Soil MetaG P. deltoides SBSDD3 (SPAdes) (version 2) | ecosystem: Environmental > Terrestrial >...
GTACTGGCGCAGCACGTTCATCGCCCGGACCAGTACCGGCCGCAGCCCGGCCAGCTCGAAGCCGCCCCGCGCGAACACCAGCCCGGGTGGCGCGGCCCGCGGCTCGGCGGCCCGGACCCGCTCCGGGTCGATCTCCAGCCCGACCACCCGGATGCCGGGTCGTAGCCGCGCCAGCCGGGCGGCCAGCTCGACGGTCGTCACCGCCGAGGCGCCGAAGCCGAGGTCCACCACGAGCGGATCGTCCGCCGCGCGTAGCAGGCGGCCGTGGTATGCAACGATCCAGTTGTCCACCCGGCGCAGCCGGTTGGGGTTCGTCGTGCCGCGGGTCACCACCCCGCGCGGCCTAGTCACCGAGACCGCCCTCGTCGGTCCAGGCGCCGCGGCGCTCCGCTTCGCTCACCGAACTCTGTGCACCTTGTGCTGTGCGGCCTGGGCCAGCGGCCGGATCACCAGGCGGTCCACGTTGACGTGGTGCGGCCGGGTCACGCACCAGGCGATGCAGTCGGCGATGTCCTCGGCCGTGAGCGGCTCGGCCACGCCCGCGTACACCGCTGCGGCCCGCTCCTCGTCCCCGTCGAAGCGGACCAGCCCGAACTCGTCGGTGCGAACCATGCCCGGGTCGATCTCGATGACCCGGACCGGCCGGCCGCACAGCTCCAGCCGCAGCGTCTCGGCGAGTGCGGTCTGGGCGTGCTTGGCGGCCGCGTACCCGCCACCGCCCTCGTAGACGATGAGGCCGGCGGTCGAGCTGAGCACCACCACCGTGCCCGCACCGGACGCGTCCAGCGCCGGCAGCAGGGCCTGGGTCACCCGCAGCGTGCCGAGCACGTTCACGTCGAACATCCACTGCCAGTCCGCGACCCTGCCGGTGGCGACCGGGTCCAGGCCGTGCGCGCCACCGGCGTTGTTGACCAGGACGGTGACCTCACCGAGGGCGGTCGCCGCCGCGGCCAGCTCGGCCACCGACCCGTCCGAGGTGACGTCACACGGTACGGCCGTGGCCTGCCCCCCGGCCGCGGAGATCTGCTCGGTCAGCGCCGCGAGCCGGTCGGCTCGTCGGGCGGCGGCGACGACGTGGAACCCCTCGGCCGCGAGGCGGCGGGCGGTGGCCGCGCCGATTCCGCTCGACGCGCCGGTCACGACGGCAATCATGGGGAGCATTTTCGAGCACAATGCCGCCCCGGGGGTTCCCGGGACGGCATTTTCCCTGAAAGTGCAGCTAGGTGGTGCAGGTGGTCTGCAGCTCCTGCCGCGCGGCCTCCACGTCGACCAGGAGCTGCGGGTCGTACGCCTTACCGGTCCGGATCCGGACGAACCCGATGTGCATGAGCACGTCCATCATCTGGTCGGCCAGCGCGGGCTCTGCCGTCGCCTTGGCGGTGACCAGCTTCTCGCCCTCGACCACGAGCGCGGCCCGGTCGGCGTCGGTCAGCTGGACACCCGCCTTCTCGTAGGTGAAACGGCCGAGTGCGAGCACCGGGTCGGCGATCGTCGAGCACGTACCGACCTCGAACTTTCCAGCGTCGGGCAGTTGCAGGGGCGGGCGGTTGGCCGTACCCGTGGAACCAGGTCCTCCCGAGCACCCGGCGACGGCGAACGCGCAGATCGCGGCGAGTACCAGCTTCTTCATGTCATCACCCCTGGTTGACGGCGTCCATCGTGGGCAGCGCGAGGTACGGGAAGGTGTCGCGGAACGGCACGTCGTTCATGTCCACGCCGTCACCCAGCCCGTCGACCGCGGCCGGGTGGCCGGGCAGCAGCACGCCTTCGGCGGCCTGCAGCGAGACGTCGAGCGCGTCGTCCGCGAGCCGGCGGCCGTTCGGGAAGCCGGCCAGGTCACCACCGAGCACACCCAGCCGGTTCGGCGTGGCGGTCGGCGGGATCGACATGTTCAGCCGGAGCTGCTCACTCGGCCTGAACCAGTCCTGGTTGGTGTCCTTGTTGAGCCGCTGCGAGTTCAGGTCGACGGCGACCGGGCCACAGGCGGCGCAGATACCGGTCAGGAAGACCTCGACCAGGTCGGTGCGCGGCGTCTTGGGCGCGGGGATCCAGTAGATCGACTGCACCAGCTGCGGCAGCTCGGGGTTGGTCACGAACGTGAGGAACTTGGCGTCGTCCTGCGGCTTGGTCGCGTTGAACTCGTCCTTGCGACCGACCGGGATGACCACCTCGTTGACCAGCGGCATGCCGAGCCGGGAGACCTGCGCGAGGCCGCCGGTGCCGAGCCGCTCGTTGTTCCACTGCACCACCTCGATCCGCTGCCGCGAGGTGGTGCTCCAGATCCCGATGACCGGGTTGCGCACCGGGTCACCCTTGATCGCCAGCGCCGCCTTGGGCACCTGCAGGGCCACCGAGTTCACGTTGAACCGGGCGACCGTGTCCTGCCCGACCTCGGTCAGGTTCGCGCCGTAGAGCAGGTCGAAGACGCGCAGGTCGAGGAAGAACGGGTCGTCGGCCTGGCCGGCGAACGACTTGCCGCCGCCGGAGATGGTGGTGACCGCCGCGTTGGACAGCGCCGCGTAGTTGGGCATCGAGGCACGGCCGGTGAACGACGGGGCGACCGGGGCGTTGCGCAGGATCGTGCTGCGCCCGGTCAGCGTGATGCGCTCCAGGTCGTACGTCTGCCGGAAGTTGAGGTCCGGGTCGTCCAGCGAGGTGACCACGCCGGTGTTGTAGAGGAACGTGTTCCTGTTCCGGTAGCTGTTCTTGAACGTCCAGCGGTAGATGATGTTCGCCTTGGCGTCACCGTCGCTGTCGATGTTGATGTCGTAGGCCACCTTCTCGGCGAACGGGTAGAAGTTCGGGCCGCCGTTGGCCTCCTCGAACGGGATCCAGTTCGCGATCAACGTCACCGTGTCCGGCGCGTCGGGACTGACGAACGCGTACACGTCCGTGTTGTCCAGCCGCGGCTCGCCGGCGACGGTGGGCGCCTCGCGGTGGCTGGACGTGCTGCCCACGCCCGGTCCGAGCGTGGTGAGGCCGGCGGCGGCGAAGGCCACGCACATGGTGGCGACGACCGTCCGGCGTCGGTTGATGGGCATCTCTGTTCTCCTTGGCGGTTGGGCGGCTTGCCGTTTCATGGATGCCTTCGGGGCAGCCGGACGGCCGGATGGGTGGCAGTTGAGGGTTGGCGCACAGGTTGGCGCGTCATGTGCCAATCGACGAAGCGGACCCATCCGGGCGCCGCGCTGGTGCGAAGTTCTCGTGACGCTGTGGAAGGGAGTCCGTGATGCGTGTTCGGTGGCGCCTGGTGATGGTGGCCGGGCTTGCGGTTGCCCTGCTCACCACGGGCGCGGTGCTGATCCGGCCGGCGGTGCCTCCGGCTGGGCAGGCGCGCCCGGGCACGTCCACTGTGGATGACCTGAGCGCCGCGATCACCGCACGGGAGGCCCGGTTGGCCCGGCTGCCCGGCGACTGGCTGGGCTGGGCCGAGCTCGGCATGGCGTACGTCCAGCAGGCCCGGGTCACCTCGGATCCCTCCTACTACTCCCGCGCGGACGCCGCGCTGGCCAGGTCGTTGACGGTCGGGCCGGATGCGAACGCGCCCGCACTCGCCGGTCTCGGCGCGGTCGCGGCCGCCCGGCACGAGTTCGCGACGGCGCTGCGGCACGGGCAGGCGGCCGCGGCGGCCGACCCGTACAACGCCGCGGCGCACGGCGTGGCCTTCGACGCGCTGGTGGAGCTGGGACGCTACGACGAGGCCGAGACGGCGGTGCAGTCGATGATCGACCTGCGTCCGGACACCGGCTCCTACGCGCGCGCCTCCTACCTGTTCGAGCTGCGCGGCCGGGTGTCGGCCGCCCGGGAGGCGATGCAGCTGGCGCTGGAGTCGGCGTCCACACCGGCCGACACCGCGTTCGCCCGGGTGCACCTGGGCCAACTCGCCTTCGACGCCGGAGACCTGACCACCGCGTCGTCCCACGTGGATGAGGGGCTGCGGGTCACCGCGGCCGATCCGGGCCTGCGGCTACTGCGCGCGCGGGTGGCCGCCGCCGCGGGAGACCTGCCCGGAGCCGCGATCGAGCTTCGTTCGGTCCTGTCCCGGCTACCGCTGCCCGACTACGCCGCCACGCTCGGCGACGTGCTCGCCGCCCAGGGCGACGCCGCGGGTGCGGCCACCGCGTACGGCCTCGTCGCGGTCCAGGCGGATCTGCTCGCCGCGGCCGGGGTGGCGACGAACCTGGAGCTCGTCGGGTACGCCGCCGACCGGGCCGTGCTCGACCGCACCCCGCTGCCGGCCGGTACCGCGGACAAGGTCGTGGCCGCCTACCGGGCCCGGCCCTCGGTCGGCTCGGCCGACACCGTGGCCTGGGTCCTGCACGCCGCGGGGCGCCACCGCGAGGCACTGTCCTATGCGGACGCGGCATTGCGCCTCGGTACCCGCAGCGCGCTCGTGCACTTCCACCGCGGCGTCATCCGGTTGGCCACCGGCGACCGGGCCGGGGCCCGGGCCGACCTCGCCGAGGCGCTGCGGATCAACCCGCACTTCTCGGTGCGGTACGCGCCGATCGCCCGTACCACACTGGGAGGTGTCTCATGATGCCGGTGGTGCTCGGCCTGGTGCTCCTCGTCGCCCACCCGCTCAACAACCTGACCATCAACCAGTACTCCGGGGTGCTCATCGGTACCGACGCGGTGACCGTCGACTACGTGCTGGACATGGCCGAGGTGCCGACGTACCAGGTCCGCGGTGACCTGTCGGACCCGCGGGCGTGGGCGTCTGCGACCTGCGCCTCGGTGGCCGGGGCGGCACGGCTGCGCATCGACGGCACCACCGCGCCGCTGGCCGTGACCACCTCGACCGTCAGCCTGCCGCCGGGTGACGCCGGGCTGTCCACCCTGCGGCTGGAGTGCGGGTTCCGGGCACCCGCCACGATCGACCGCGAAACCACCGTGTCGTACCGCAGCGCGGCGTTCGCGGACCGGATCGGCTGGCGGGAGATGACCGCGGCCGGTGCCGGCGTGGCGGTCGTATCCTCCAGTGTCCCGACGTCGAGCGTCAGCGGCCGGCTGGCGGCGTACCCGCAGGACGCCGCACTGCTCGACGTCACGGAGGTCACCGTGCAGGTGCGGCCCGGTGCCGGTGCCTCCACTGTGGACCGGTCCGGACCGGCTGCCGCACCGGCCGGTCTGGACCGGCTCACCGCGTCGTTCACCGAGTTCGTCGGGCGGCCCGACCTGACCCTCGGCCTGGGCCTGCTGGCACTGGCGCTCGCGTTGGTGCTGGGTGCCCTGCACGCGTTCGCGCCCGGGCACGGCAAGTCGGTCATGGCGGCGTACCTGGTGGCGGAGCGCGGGTCGCTGCGGCACGCGCTCGCGGTCGCGGGTACGGTCACGCTCACCCACACGGCCGGCGTGCTGGTGCTCGGTATCGTGCTCACGACCGCGATCCGGTTCGCGCCCGAGCAGATCTACGCGTGGCTCGGCGTGGCGAGCGGGCTGCTCGTGGCGGGCGTCGGTGCGGCGATGCTGCGCCGGGCCCGGCGCGGCGTCCACCCGCACGGCCACGGCCATGACCACGGCCATGACCACAGCCACGTCCATGGCCACGACCACGACCACGGCCACGGGTCCGGGCACCATCATCATCACCACCACGACGGGCCGGGCCGTGGCGGCCGGCTGCGCAGCCTGCTCGCGATGGGCTTCGCCGGCGGTCTGGCCCCGAGCCCGTCCGCGGTCGTGGTCCTGCTCGGTGCCATCTCGCTCGGCCGGACCTGGTTCGGCGTGCTGCTCGTCATCGGCTACGGGCTCGGCATGGCCGCCGCGCTCGCCGCGCTCGGTGCGGTGCTCGCCCGGTGGCGCCCGGTCCTGGAACGGCGCGTCCGCGGCCGTACCGGCCGGTTGGTGCCCTTCGCGGCGGCGGCCCTGGTGATGGTGGTCGGCCTCAGCCTGGCGGTCCGGTCGGTCCTGGCGGTGTGAGCGCCGGGAGACATAGGTCACGTTCGGTGCTCCGAAGCCGGAGGCTACGGGAAGATGGCCGGCGGCGACGAGGTTGACCCGCATGGTGCAGGGCGGACGGAGGGAGCGGACGTGCCGGGACCAAACGGGCACATCGCTAGGCAACGGGGGTCGGAGTCCTGGAGCCGTGCGATGTCGATCCCGCGCCGCATCGCCATCCTCTCGGTGCACACCTCCCCGCTCGACCAACCCGGCACGGGCGACGCCGGCGGCATGAACGTCTACATCGTCGAGGTGGCCAGGCGACTGGCCGCCCGGGGCGTCCAGGTCGAGATCTTCACCCGGGCCACGTCGAGCGAGCTGCCGCCCTGTGTGGAGATGGCACCGGGCGTGCACGTCCGGCACGTGACCTCCGGCCCGTACGAGGGGCTGGCGAAGGAGGACCTGCCGGCCCAGCTGTGCGCGTTCACGACCGGGGTGCTGCGGGCCGAGGCCGCCCGCGCGCCGGGCTGGTACGACCTGATCCACTCCCACTACTGGCTCTCCGGTCAGGTCGGCTGGCTGGCGAAGGACCGTTGGGGCGTACCGCTGGTACACAGCGCGCACACGCTGGCCAAGGTGAAGAATGCTCAGCTCGCCGACGGCGACAAGCCGGAGCCGCTGGCCCGGCTGGTCGGCGAGGAGCAGGTGGTCGCCGAGGCCGACCGGCTCGTCGCGAACACCTGCGTGGAGGCGCGCGACCTCATCTCGTTGTACGCGGCCGACGCCGACCGCGTGACCGTGGTCGAGCCCGGCGTGGACCTGCGCAGCTTCGTCCCGGTCGGGCTCGCCGGGCGGGCCGAGGCACGTGGCCGGTTCGGCCTTCCGGCGCGCGGGTACGTGGTCGCGTTCATCGGCCGGATCCAGCCGCTCAAGGCGCCGGACGTCCTGCTGCGCGCGGTCGCGGCGCTGCGTACCCGCGAGCCGGACCTCGCCCGCGACCTGACCGTGGTGGTTGCCGGCGGGCCGAGCGGCAGCGGGCTGGACCGCCCGTCCGCGCTCATCGAGCTGGCCCGGTCGCTCGGGATCGCCGACGCGGTCCGGTTCCTGCCACCGCAGAGCCGCGACTCGCTGGCGGACGTGTACCGGGCGGCCGACCTCGTCGCGGTGCCCAGCTACAACGAGTCGTTCGGCCTGGTCGCGCTCGAAGCGCAGGCCTGCGGTACGCCGGTCGTGGCCGCCGCGGTGGGTGGGCTGGTCCGGGCGGTCCGCGACGGCGTCTCCGGGGTACTGGTCGACGGGCACGACGCCACCGACTGGGCTCAGGTGCTGGGCGGCCTGCTCGCCGCGCCCGACCGTCGCGCCGCGCTCGCCCGGGGCGCGGTGCACCACGCCCGGCAGTTCTCCTGGGACCGGACCGCGAGCGGGCTGTTCACCGTCTACCGTGAAGCCGTGTCCGCGCACCGTGCCCGGCTGGAGTCGGAGCTGGCCGCGCTCGAGGCGGCCGCGTGCTGAACGACGTCGCCAGGCTCATCGAGTCCACCCTGGACTCGCGGGAGCTGGCCTGGGCGTCGACCGGCGAGCGGTCGTACGCGGTGACGCTGCCCGGTACCCACAAGCTCAAGACGATCTGCAACCTGATCGTCGGCGAGCACGCCCTGCGGATCGAGGCGTTCGTGATGCGCCAGCCGGACGAGCGGCGCGAGGAGCTGTGGGCCTGGCTGCTGCAGCGCAACGCCCGGATGTACGGCGTCGCGTTCGCGATCGACGCGGTCGGCGACGTCTACCTCACCGGCCGGATCCCGTTGCACGCGGTCACCGAGGAGGAGCTGGACCGGCTGCTTGGCGCGGTGCTCACGTACGCGGACGAGTCGTTCGACACGATGCTGGAGATCGGGTTCTCCTCGGCCATCCGCCGCGAGTGGGCCTGGCGGGTCTCGCGCGGCGAGTCCCTGGACAACCTGCGCGCGTTCCAGCACCTGGTCGAACCCTCCGAGACATGATCCGGTAGTGATCGGCTCGGTGGCTCGGTCAGCATCTCGGGTCGGCGAGGGCGGCGAGCTGCGGTCCGTTCTCCGCGGTCGGGTTCGACACCGCCATCACGAGCAGGTACATCGCGTCGCACACGTTCCTCGTCAGCGGCAGGGTGAACGCCCGTTGGTACGAGGTGGCCCCGGCGAGCGGGAACGTCGCGTCCGCCGGATCCACGGTGTCCGCACCTCCGGGCGTCTTGTCGCCGGAGCCCTCGTGGTACAGGGTCAGCTCGAACCGCGCGGTGGACGTCGTGCGGATCGAGGCGATGACCCTGGCCACCGGGGTCTGCCCGGTGGCCAGGATGCGGACCGAGTCGATCCGTAGCTCCCTGACCCGGAAGCCGGCGACGGTCCGGCTCGGGGAAGGTGACGGCCGGCGGGACGGGGTCGCCGACGGTGCCGGGTCGGGGACGGCGGTGGTCGGCCTGGTTGCCGGTGGCGCGGTCGTGATGCCGGCGGGCGGCGCGGCCGCGGTGCTGGTTGGCGCGAGCGAATCCGGCGTGCTGGCCGCGGCCGGCGGGCCCGGGGTGTTGTCGGCCTGGGTGACCAGGCAGGAGGCGGCCGCGACCACGACGGCCAGGGTGGTCGCGACGCCGACCAGCATCCGCGTCCGCCATCGCGACTGCGGCTGGGCCGGCGGCGCGAGGCCGCCGGTCGGCGGTCCGGCCAGCGGCACCCCGGGCGGCACACCGGGCGGCACACCCGGCGGCCCGGCGGGCGGGCCGGGTGGCGCCGGCGGTCCGGAGAGCGGGGTGGGGCCGGACAGCGGCGTCGGGCTGGACGCCCGGCGGCTGAGCTCCTCGCGGCCACGCCCCTCCCAGTCCCTGCCGTACGCGGAAGCGGCCGCGGCCAGCTCGACCAGGAACGCGGTCGCGCTGCCCGGGCGTTCGGCCGGATCGGGGGCCAGGCCGCGGGCGAGCAGTTCGCGCAGCGGCCGCGGGCCGTCGGCGCGCGGGGCGTTCGCCGGTGGTGGCGCGCCGACCAGGCACTCGTAGAAGGTCGCGGTGGCGGCGTAGATGTCGGTGGCGATCGAGGCGGGACCGCCGGTCCACTGCTCGGGCGCCAGGTACTCCGCGGCGCCCCGGACGGCGAGGCCGAAGTCGGTGAGCCGGATCCGGCCCTCGGTATCGACGAGCACGCTCTCCGGCCGGAAGTCCCGGTGCAGCACACCCCGGCCGTGCGCGGCCGCCAGGCCGGTCAGCGAGCCCTTGAGTACCGCCAGGGCCACCTCGGGTTCGGTCGGGCCGGACTCGCGGAGCAACGCCCACAGGGACACGCCGTCGACCAGCTCCATCACGATCGCCGCACCGGCCGGGGCCTCCACGTACTCGTAGAGCCGGGCCACGTTCGGGCTGTCCATCTCGGACATCACCCGGGCGTCCGTGCGGAACCGGCGGAGGAACTCGAGATCGGCTCGCGCCGCCTCGGTCAGGTAGCGGATGACCACGGGTGTGCCGGTCGTGTCGTGCCAGGCGAGCGCCACCTGCCCAGCAACGCCCTGGCTGAATGGCCGGATCTCGGTGTATCCGGGCACCACCCAGGAACTCATCTGACGGCCTCCGGGGCGTGGCGCGGCGGTGGCTGGGGCGTGCGGAGATCTTAGCGGTAACCGGACAATGTTCGCAGTACCCATGTCAAGGAGCGGGAAAATCTGCTGGCCACCACGCTCCTCGATCTACAGTGGACAGTCGATGTGCGCCGGGCGACAGCCGGTGCCGCTTGTCCGCCCTGGCTGGCCGGCCCTGGCGTGATCAGCAGGCCGGGGCCGGCGGGGAGCGTTCGCGGCGGTCTGCGTCGGGGTGGGTGGCCGGGCGGTAGGTTGACGGGCATGGCGGAGCCGACGTCCGGACCCCTGGCCGGCCTGCGCGTCATCGAGATCGCCGGCATCGGTCCGGCTCCGTTCGCCGCGATGGTCCTCGCGGACCTCGGTGCCGCGGTGGTGCGCGTCGACCGGCCCGGCGGCGGTGATCTGCCGGTGGATCCGCGGTACGACCTGCTGAACCGCAACAAGCGCTCGGTACTGATCGACCTCAAGCACCCCCGCGGGGTGCTGACCGTCCGCGACCTGGCGGCCCGCGCGGACGTGCTGATCGAGGGTTTCCGGCCCGGCGTCGCCGAGCGGCTCGGCATCGGCCCGGACGCGCTGTTCGCCGTCAACCCGCGCCTGGTCTACGGCCGGATGACGGGCTGGGGGCAGGACGGGCCGCTCGCCCCGACCGCCGGCCACGACCTGACCTATCTCGCGCTCACCGGCGTGCTGGGCGCGATCGGTCCGGCCGGCGGGCCACCGGTACCTCCGCTGAACCTGCTCGGCGACTACGGCGGCGGCGGGATGCTGCTCGCCGTCGGCGTGCTCGCCGCGGTCTGGCGCGCGACCCGGACCGGGGTCGGCCAGATCGTCGACGCGGCGATCATCGATGGCGCGGCGCTGCTCGCCACCCAGGTGTACGGCCTGCTCCACAGTGGAGGATGGCGGGACGCGCGGGGGGCTAACCTGCTCGATGGCGGCGCACCCAACTACCGCGTCTACACCACCGCGGACAACCGTTACCTTGCGGTCGGCCCGCTGGAGCCGAAGTTCTATGCGGAGTTCGTCTCGGTACTGGGCGGCTTCGGCGACCACGTGCCCGATCCGTATGACGTCGCGCAGTGGGATCGGCTGCACGTGCTGATCGCGGCGCGGATCGCCACCCGGACCCGGGCGGAGTGGTTGCGGCTCTTCGAGGGTACGGACGCCTGCGTGGCCCCGGTGCTCTCGCTCGGTGACGCGCCCGATCACCCGCACCTCGCCGCGCGGGGGGTGTTCGTGGACGTCGACGGCGTACGCCAGCCGGCCCCGGCGCCGCGGTTCTCCGGCACGCCGCCGGCCAGGCCGGCGCCGCCGCCCCTGCCGGGTCAGCACTCCCGGGAGGTCCTCGAGGAGTGGGGCATCGCCGACGTGGACGGCCTGATCGCGGACGGTGCGGTAACGACCTGACGCACCCAGGGCTTGTTACTGATCGGTATCACGGGCAGAATGCGGCGATGGAGGCCTTCATCTACGAGGCGATCCGCACACCCCGCGGACGCGGCAAGGCCAGCGGCGCGCTCTACGAGGTCAAGCCCGTCTCGTTGGTCGTCGGCCTGATCGACGAGTTGCGGCGGCGGTTCCCGTCGCTGGATCCGGCCCGCATCGACGACCTGGTGCTGGGCTGCGTCACGGCCGTCGGCGACCAGGGCATGGTGATCGCCCGGACGGCCGCCCTGCTCGCCGGCCTGCCGGACACCGTGGCCGGGCTGACCCTCAACCGGTTCTGCGCGTCCGGGCTGGAGGCGGTGAACACCGCGGCGCAGAAGGTCCGGGCCGGCTGGGACGACCTCATCCTGGCGGGCGGGATCGAGTCCATGTCGCGGGTACCGATGGGCAGCGACGGTGGCGCGATCATGATGGACCCGGAGTGCGGGTACGCGATCGGCGTGATCCCGCAGGGCATCTCCGCGGACCTGCTCGCCACGGTGGAGGCGTTCGACCGGTCCGACGTGGACTCGTACGCGGCCCGTTCGCACGCGCGGGCGGCGAAGGCCTGGGCGGACGGCGGGTTCGACCGCAGCGTGGTGGCGGTCCGCGACCGGATCGGCCAGGTGATCCTGGACCGGGACGAGCACATCCGGCCGGAGACCACGACCGGGACGCTGTCCGGACTCGAGCCGTCGTTCGCCGGGATCGGCGAGCTGGGCGGCTTCGACGCGGTGGCCTTGCAGCGGTACCACTGGATCGACCGGATCGACCACGTGCACACGGCCGGGAACTCCTCAGGCATCGTCGACGGGGCCGCGCTCGTGCTCGTCGGGTCGGAGGCCGTCGGGTACGATCTCGGCCTCACTCCGCGGGCCCGGGTGGTCGCCGCCGCGGTGACCGGCGCGGAGCCGACCATCATGCTCACCGGCCCGGCGGTGGCCGCGCGCAAGGCCCTCGCCCGCGCCCGGCTGCGCGCCGACCAGATCGACCTGTACGAGGTGAACGAGGCGTTCGCGGCCGTACCCTTGCGGTTCATGCGGGACCTGGACGTCGCGCCCGAGCAGGTGAACGTCAACGGCGGCGCGATCGCGATGGGCCACCCGCTCGGGGCGACCGGCGCGATGCTGGTCGGCACGCTGCTCGACGAGCTGGAGCGCCGGGAGCTGCGGTACGGGATGGCGACGCTGTGTGTCGGTGGTGGCATGGGCATCGCGACGATCATCGAGAGGCTGTGACACCCGTGATTTCGTGGCAGAGGCGGCCCGACGGCATCGTGGTGCTGACGCTGGACGACGCGACCCAGTCGACCAACACGATGAACCAGTCCTATGTGGAGAGCATGAGCTCCACAGTGGACCGGTTGGCGGTGGAACGGGACGGGATCGCCGGTGTGGTGGTGACGTCGGCGAAGGACTCGTTCCTGGTCGGCATGGACCTCAAGGAGTTCTCCGCGGGCCCGCCCGACCCGCAGCTGGTGTACCGGCTGGCGGCGACGGTGAAGGCGCAGTTCCGCCGGCTGGAGAAGCTCGGCCGGCCGGTCGTCGCCGCGTTGAACGGCACCGCGCTCGGCGGCGGCCTGGAGCTGGCGCTCGCCTGCCACCACCGGATCGCGGTGGACCGCCCGGACGCGCGCTTCGGCCTGCCCGAGGTGACCCTCGGCCTGCTGCCCGGTGGCGGCGGCGTGACCCGGGTGGTCCGCATGCTCGGCCTGCAGGAGGCGCTGATGACCGTCCTGCTGCAGGGCCGGCGGCTGCGCCCGAAGGCCGCGCTCGACGCCGGCCTGCTCGACGAGTTGGTCTCCACCCCCGAGGAGCTCATCGAGCGCGCGGTGGAGTGGATCCTCGCCAACCCCGACGCGTCCCAGCCCTGGGACCGGCCCGGTTTCCGGGTCCCGGGCGGCATCCCGCGGGAGATGCTGCCCGCGTTCCCGGCCAACCTGCGCAAGCAGCTCAAGGGCGCGCACTACCCGGCGCCGCACCACATCATGTGCGCCGCCGTGGAGGGCCTCTCGGTCGACGTCGACACCGCGCTGCGCATCGAGGGCCGGTGGTTCGCCGACCTGGTCGGCACCCCGATCCAGCGCAACCTCACCAAGGCGTTCTTCTTCGACCTGACCCACCTGAACAAGGGTGGGTCGCGGCCGTCGGCGGTACCGCGGTCGGCGCCGGTGGCGAAGGTCGGGGTGGTCGGCGCCGGCATGATGGGCGCGGGCATCGCGGCCGCGTGCGCCAAGCGCGGCATCGACGTGGTCGTGATGGACGTGGCCGAGGAGTCGGTCGCCCGGGCCGGCGCCGCGCACGAGCGGATCACCGGTACCGGCGCGCTGGAGGACCTGGCCGGCTGCGAGGTCGTGATCGAGGCGGTCTTCGAGGACCAGGCGCTCAAGCACGACACGTACCGGCGGCTCGCCGCGATCGCACCGGACGCGCTGCTCGCCTCGAACACCTCGTCGCTGCCGATCACCGGTCTCGCCGCGGCGGCACACGACCCGGCCCGGTTCATCGGCCTGCACTTCTTCTCGCCGGTGGAGCGGATGCCACTGGTCGAGATCATCCGCGGTCGGGAGACGTCCGACGAGGCGCTGGCCCGCGCGTACGACCTGGTCCGGCAGATCGACAAGACGCCCATCGTCGTCAACGACTCGCGCGGCTTCTTCACCAGCCGGGTGTTCGGCGTGTACGTGATGGAGGGCCTGGCCATGCTGGCCGAGGGTCTGCCGGCCGCGTCGGTCGAGCAGGCCGCGCTGCAGGCCGGCTACCCGGTCGGCCCGCTTGCCGTGGTCGACGAGGTCACCCTGACCCTGCCGCGCAAGCTGCGCGCCGAGGCGCGCAAGGCCGGTGTGGACACCCCGGCACACCCGGGCGAGGTGGTGTTGGACCGGATGGTCGAGGAGTTCGGCCGTACCGGCAAGGCCGGCGGTGCGGGCTTCTACGACTACCCGGCCGACGGGCCGAAGCGGCTCTGGCCGGGATTGGCCGCGGCGTTCGGCACGAAGCCGGGTGAGCCGGCGGTCCCGCTGTCGGAGATGCAGGACCGGATGCTCTTCGCCGAGGCGCTGGAGGCGCGCAAGTGCCTGGCCGAAGGCGTCCTGCACAGCGAGGCCGACGGCAACATCGGCTCGCTGTTCGGGATCGGTTTCCCGCCGTGGACCGGTGGGGTGCTGAACTTCGCCGAGCAGCACCCGCGGTTCGCCGCCCGGGCCAGGGAACTCGCCGCGGCGTACGGCGGGCGTTTCCTGCCGGGCTGAGGAGCAGCTGGCAGAGGCCGCGTACGCAGCGTGTGGTCCATCCGGCAGTATTGGACGCATGACGATCGGCCCTCTGGTGCTGCTGCGGCACGGCGAGAGCGAGTGGAATGCGAAGAATCTCTTCACCGGCTGGGTGGACGTGGACCTGACCGCGCGCGGCGAGGACGAGGCTCGTCGGGGTGGGGAGCTGCTCTCCGCTGCCGGTCTGCTACCGGACGTGGTGCACACCTCCGTGCTGCGCCGGGCGATCCGTACCGCGGACATCTCGCTCGACGCGGCCGACCGGGAGTGGATCCCGGTACGCCGGTCGTGGCGGCTGAACGAGCGGCACTACGGTGCGTTGCAGGGCAAGAACAAGAAGCAGACCCTGGAGGAGTACGGCGAGGAGCAGTTCATGCTGTGGCGCCGGTCGTACGACACCCCGCCGCCCCCGCTGGCCGACCACGACGAGTGGTCCCAGGCGGGGGACCCGCGCTACGCGGACCTGCCGCCCGAGCTGATGCCCCGGACCGAGTGCCTGGCCGACGTCGTGGCGCGGATGCTGCCGTACTGGTACGACGCGATCGTGCCGGACCTGCGCCTCGGCCGTACCGTGCTGGTGGCGGCGCACGGCAACTCGCTGCGGGCGCTCGTCAAGCACCTGGACGGCATCTCGGACGCCGACATCGCGGCACTCAACATTCCGACCGGGATCCCGCTGCGGTACGACCTGGATCCAGCGACGCTGCGCCCGCTCCAGCCGGGCGGCGCCTACCTCGACCCCGAGGCGGCCGCGACCGCGGCGGCCGCCGTCGCGGCCCAGGGCCGCTGACGCGCTACGGGCTGGGCGGGGCCTCGCCGGTCACCAGGTAGATGACGTGCTTGCCGGCGTTGACGGCGTGATCGGCGTACCGCTCGTAGAACCGCCCGAGCAGGGCCGCGTCGACGGCCGCCGCCACGCCGTGCGCCCACTCCGGCCCGAGCAGGATGCTGAACAGCTGCCGGTGCAGGGCGTCCATCGCGTCGTCGTCGCGTTCCAGCTCGGCGGCGAGGGTGGCGTCCGGTGCGGAGAGCACCCACGCGATCTTGCCGGCCATCCGCTCCGCGATGTCCGCCATCGCCGAGATCACCGGACGCAGCTCGTCCGCGACCGCGATGGCCGGGTGGCGTCGCCGGGCCGTCCGGGCCACGTGTTCGGCGAGGTCGCCCATCCGCTCGAGATCCCCGGCGACGTGCAGCGCGGTGACGATCAGGCGCAGGTCACCGGCGACCGGCTGCTGCCGGGCCAGCACGACCTGGATCCGCTCCTCGACCTGCCGGTAGAGCTTGTCGATGTCCGCGTCCCGGGCCACGACCTCCTCGGCCGCCGCCAGGTCGGCCGCCATCAGTGCCGTGGTCGCCTTGCGCATGGCGGTCCGCACGCCCTCCGCCATCGACACCAGCAACCGGCCGAGCTCCACCAGGTCGGCCCGAAACTCTTCACGCATCGTCCGCCACGGTATCCGGCCCGAGTCTTCCGGCTGACCGGGCGGGATGAACGTCGACGAGCGTGGTGATGAACTTTCAGCGACCAGCCGCCCGTTTTGTCCAGCTCGGTGTGATCCCCGGGTGAACGCTCGACTTACGATCGCGGTGTGGAGTGGACGCTTGGCCTGGGGCTTGCGGTGGCCGCGGCCATCGCGGGCCTCGCGGTCGGCTCCTGGGTGTCCGGCCGGCGGGCGGACACACACCTGCCTGGAGCTCCGCTGAGCAGGTCCGCCGACACCGTCGCTGGCGGTGCCGACCCGGCCGGTGCGCTGGCCCGGCGGAGCGTCAACTCGCTGCGGGTCGGCGTGGTCGTGCTCGACGCCGACGACCGGCCGGTGCTGATGAACCCGGCCGCCCGGGCGCTCGGTCTGTTGCGGGCCGGTGCCGACCTCGGCAGCCCGCTGGCCCACCCGATCGTCCGTACGCTCGCCGGCCAGGTACGCCGGACCGGAGTACGCCGTGAGGCCGAACTCGACCTGCCCCGGCTGCCCGAGGGTGGTGCCGCCCTGGACGACGCGATCGGAGTGCATCTGCGGGCCGTCGCGCTCGGCGGCGAGTACGTGGCGGTGGAGGCGGCCGATGTCACCGAGGCGCACCGGGTCGCCCGGGTCCGCCGGGACTTCGTGGCCAACGTGAGCCACGAGCTGAAGACCCCGATCGGTGCGCTGCAACTGCTCTCCGAGGCGCTGCTGGAGGCGGCCGACGGCTCGACCCGGGACGCCGACGCCGCGCGGCGGTTCGCCGAGCGCATCCACCACGAGTCGAGCCGGCTCGGCCGGCTGGTCACCGAGCTGATCGAGCTGACCCGCCTGCAGGGTGCCGACCCGTTGCCCGCACTCGAGCCGGTATCCGTGGATTGGGTGGTGGCCGAGGTGATCGACCGGACCCGGACCCAGGCCACCGCGAAGGACGCCGACATCCGGTTCGTCGGTACCCGCGGCCTGACCGTGTACGGCAGCGACGCCCAACTCGCGACCGCCGTGGCGAACCTGGTCGAGAACGCGATCGCGTACTCGCCGGAGGGCAGCCGGGTCACCGTGAGCAGCGCAGCGGACGACGAGACCGTCGAGATCTCGGTCATCGACGAGGGCTTCGGCATCGCGACGAAGGACCTGGACCGGGTGTTCGAGCGCTTCTACCGGGCGGACAAGGCCCGCTCCCGCGCCACCGGGGGTACCGGCCTCGGGCTGTCCATCGTCAAGCACATCGCGACCAACCACGGGGGGCGCATCGAGGTGGCCAGCACGCCGGGCGCCGGCTCGACGTTCACCTTGCGGCTGCCCGCCCGACCTCCGGATGCCGTACTGCCGTTGCCGGAGTCGGTTGAGACCGCGGCGTCCTCCGCACCGAAAGGAACCGGGTAGGTGGCACGTGTACTCGTGGTCGAGGACGAGGAGTCGTTCTCCGATGCCATCTCGTACATGCTCCGCAAGGAGGGGTTCGAGGTCTCCGTCGCGCCGACCGGCACGTCGGCGCTGACCGAGTTCGACCGCACCGGGGCGGACATCGTCCTGCTGGATCTGATGCTGCCGGAGATGTCCGGCACCGAGGTCTGCCGGCAGCTGCGGCAGAGGTCCAATGTGCCGATCATCATGGTCACCGCGCGGGACAGCGAGATCGACAAGGTCGTCGGGTTGGAGATCGGCGCGGACGACTACGTGACGAAGCCGTACTCGCCCAGGGAGCTGGTTGCCCGGATCCGGGCCGTGCTGCGCCGGCAGGTCGGCGACTCGACCGAGACCCAGGCGCCCACGCTCGCCGCCGGGCCGGTACGCATGGACGTGGAGCGGCACGTCGTGACCGTCGACGGGGATGCGGTGCAGCTGCCGTTGAAGGAGTTCGAGCTGCTGGAGCTGTTGCTGCGCAACGCCGGGCGGGTGCTGACCCGGGGGCAGCTGATCGACCGGGTCTGGGGCGCGGACTACGTCGGCGATACCAAGACCCTGGACGTCCACGTCAAGCGGCTGCGCTCGAAGATCGAGCCGGAGCCGTCGACACCGCGCTTCATCATCACCGTCCGCGGCCTCGGCTACAAGTTCGAGCCCTGATCCAAGATCCGCACAAACTGCGGGCACTTAGTGGTGTCGGCCGACCGCACAGCGACTAACTCCCCGCACTTTGTGCACGGGGGCGACGGCCGCGCGGGGGCACGCGCGGGGGCACGGGCGGGCTGGCCGGCTCGGCCGATCCGCTTCCGGGGTTCGTCGCTTCGCGCGCTGCCGCGGCTTCCGTCGCCGGGTGAGTGGCGACGAGGCCGGCGGCGGCGCGGGCGGCGCACAGCTCGGCGAGCTTGGCGTAGGCCTCCTTGCCGATCAGGGCGACCAGCTCCGGCTCGTACTCCTGGTAGAGCAGTCTCGTGCCGACGTGCGCCTCGGGCGAGGAGGTGCACCACCAGTCCAGGTCGTGCCCGCCCGAACCCCAGCCGCGCCGGTCGAACTCGGTCAGCATGGTCACCAGCACCTTGGTGCCGTCCGGGCGCTTCGTCCACTCCTGGTCCCGGCGGATCGGAAGCTGCCAGCAGACGTCGGGCTTGTACTCCAGCGGGTGTACACCGTCGCGGAGCGCCTGGGCATGCAGGGCGCAGCCGCCGCCGCCCGGGAAGTCGGCGTCGTTGAGGAACACGCACGGGCCTTCCGGTGACTGCAGGGCGGTCCGCCGGGCCGGGTTCTTGCCGTCGATCGAGTCCATCTCGGTGTACTGCTTGAAGCCCCGCCGGTAGTGCTGCCATGTCTGCGGTGTCAGCTTCTTCGCAGCCGCGCGGACCCGCTTCTCGTCGTCGGTGTCGGTGAAGAACGCACCGTGCGAACAGCAACCGTCGGCCGCCCGGCCGCGGATGATGCCGTGGCAGGCGCCGCCGAACACGCACGTCCAGCGGGACAGCAGCCAGGTCAGGTCGGCCCGGATCACCTGATCGGAGTCGTTCGGGTCGACGAACTCCACCCACTCGCGCGGGAAGTCGAGACCGACCTCGAGATCGCGGGGGTCGTCCACCAGGATGCGCAGCTGAGTCCGGGCCACCCCGCCAGAGTACGCCGCAGGGCCCCGAGACTCGGGCGGTGGCGCGCAGTCGGGCCCGCCGGCGCTTAGCGTTACAGACATGCGGCTCGGGGTGCTCGACGTCGGATCCAACACGGTTCACCTGCTCGTGGTGGACGCCTTCCGCGGCGCGCACCCGTGGCCCGCCCACTCGGAGAAGTCCGTGCTGCGCCTGGCCGAGCAGATCGGCAAGGACGGCAAGCTCAGCAAGGCCGGGGCGAGCGCGCTGGTCGACGCGGTGAGCGAGGCGGGGGCGGCGGCCGAGCGGCTGCGTACCGAGGACCTGCTCGCGTTCGCGACCTCCGCGGTCCGGGACGCGGCCAACTCGGCGGACGTGCTCAAGCAGGTCCGCAAGGAGACCGGCGTCGACCTGCGCGTGGTCTCCGGCGAGGACGAGGCGCGGTTGACGTTCCTCGCGGTACGCCGCTGGTTCGGTTGGTCGGCCGGGCGCCTGCTGAACTTCGACATCGGCGGCGGCTCGCTGGAGATCGCCTCCGGCATCGACGAGGAGCCGGACGTCGCGCTCTCCCTGCCGCTCGGCGCGGGCCGGCTGACCCGGCGGTTCCTCGGCGACGTCGTCGGCCCGCCACCCGCCGCCACCATCCAGGAGATGGCCGAGTACGTCGAGAGCGCACTCGACCCGGTCGTCGAGAAGCTCACCGACGCCGGCTGGGACCGCCCGGTCGCCACGTCCAAGACGTTCCGGACGCTCGCTCGCCTGGCCGGCGCGGCACCCTCGGCCGAAGGCCCCTACCACCCGCGCCGGCTGTCGCTCACCGGTCTGCGTCAGGTGCTCGGGTTCATCCGGCTGATCCCGATGGGTGCGCTCGCCGGGCTGGACGGGGTGAGCGCGAGCCGGGCACACCAACTGCTCGGCGGCGCGGTGGTGGCGGAGGCCACGATGCGCCGGCTCGACGTGCACGAGCTGGACATCTGCCCCTGGGCGCTGCGCGAGGGCGTGATTCTTCGCCGGCTTGACACGTCCTGATTAGGGCCTAGTACCCGAAATCGCACGGTCGCTGGGGCGATACTCTTCAGTCGTGACCCCGCCGGTACTGCTGTCCAGCTCCTCCGTCTTCCCCGAGCCGACCGCGGCCGCCTTCGAGCTCGCCGCCGCGCTCGGCTACGACGGCGTCGAGGTGATGGTCTGGACCGATGCGGTCAGCCAGGACCTCGGCGCCCTGCGCGGGCTCTCCCGGCACTACCGGATGCCGGTGCGCTCGGTACACGCGCCCTGCCTGCTCGTCACTCAACGGGTGTGGAGCACGGACCCGTGGGAGAAGCTGCGCCGGGCCGCGGTGCTGGCCGAGTCCCTCGGCGCGCCGATCGTGGTCGTGCACCCGCCGTTCACCTGGCAGCGGGACTACGCCCGCGGGTTCGCCGCCGGCCTGTCCCGGCTCGTCGCGAAGCATCCGACCGTCACGTTAGCGGTGGAGAACATGTACCCGGTCCGGATGGCCGGCCGGGAGCTGGTCATCTACTCGCCCGGCTGGGACCCGACCGTGGGCGGCTTCGACGCGTACACGTTGGATCTTTCGCACTGCGCGGCGGCGCGGGGTGACGCGCTGGCGATGGCCGATGCGATGGGGCCCGCGTTGACCCACGTCCACCTGGGCGACGGTACCGGCGAGGCGCGCGACGAGCACCTCGTCCCCGGCCGGGGCACCCAGCCGTGCGCCGAGCTGCTCTCCTCGCTGGCGACGCGCGGCTTCACCGGGTCGGTCGCGGTCGAGGTTTCGACCCGGCGGGCCCGCAGCCGCGGCGAGCGGGAGGAGTGGCTGGCCGAGGCGCTTGCCTTCGCCCGCCAGCACCTCGGCACACCGTTGACCGTCTAGGCTGCGCCGACCCGGGCGCCTGGACCTTCGGTCGGCGCGGAACCCGGTGGATCAGACCGGGGCGAGTTGCTCGGCCCGCTTGCGGGCCCGGTGGGCGGCGACATGGGAGCGGGTCGCGCAGCGTTCGGAGCAGAAGCGCCGGCAGCAGTTGGACGACGTGTCCAGGTAGACGTTGCCGCAACGCTCGTCGGCGCAGACCCCGAACCGGGCACTGCCGTACTGGCAGAGCCAGACCGACAGCCCCCAGACCGCGCCCGCGAGGTACTCGGCGCTCACCGACGAGCCGCGGCTCGCGATGTGCATGTGCCAGTCGCTGGAGTCGTGACCGGAGATGCGGGGCTGGACCGGGAAGGCCTCCAGCAGGCTGTTGAGCGCGGTGACCGCCTCGGCGTCCCGGCCCGACGTGCCCAGCTCGAACACGTCCCGGAGGCGCTTCTGGGCCCGCCGGAACACCGCGACGTCCCGGTCCGTGGCCTCCTCGGTCATCCAGGTCTCCTGGCCGAAGAGGCGCTTCAGGTCGTCGAGGTCGTCCAGCCGCGCGTTGACAAGATCAACCGCGGTACGGGCATACGCGTCGAAGTCCACTCGACAAAGGTAGACAACGACCAGTGGCCCCGGCGACACCCGTCGGGCGCCCGCGCGTGCCAACCGTCGCCCCGGGCCTCGGCTGAGTCGGCACGGAACTCGGCTAACCGGACGAACCGGGTGTCGACGCTGTAGTCGCGCCGACACCCTTGGGCGGCGCTACCCTCGGCACATGCTCCGATCGGTGATCCTCGCCGCCTCCCGGTCAACCCGGGTCGAGCGGCTCGTTGAGACCGCCCCGCTCACCCGGGACGTGGTCCGCCGGTTCGTCGCCGGCACCGGCACCGCCGACGCGCTGCGCGCCACCCGCGAGCTCGTCGACGAGGGCCTGCACGTCTCCATCGACCACCTCGGCGAGGACTGCCTCGTGCCCGAGGACGCGCGGCGCATCCGGGACGAGTACGTCGGGCTGCTCGGCGCGCTCGCCGCGGCCGGCCTGACGCCCGGGGCCGAGGTCAGCGTGAAGCTCTCCGCGCTCGGCCAGAAGTTCGACGAGGACCTCGCGTTCGCCCACGCCCGCGACATCTGCGCGGCCGCGGCCACCGCGGGCACGACGGTCACGCTCGACATGGAGGATCACACCACCACGGACTCCACGCTGGAGATCCTGGCCAGGCTCCGGAAGGACCATCCGGGTACGGGCGCGGTGCTCCAGGCGTACCTGCGGCGCACCGAGGCCGACTGCCGGGAGCTGGCCGTCTCCGGGTCACGGGTACGGCTGTGCAAGGGTGCATACTCCGAGCCGGAGTCGGTGGCGTACCAGTCCAACCTGGACGTGGACAGGTCGTACGTGCGCTGCATGAACATCCTGATGTCCGGCAAGGGGTACCCGATGCTGGCCACGCACGACCCGCGGCTCGTGGCGATCGGCGAGGACCGGGCGAAGTGGTTCGACCGGTCGCCGGACGAGTTCGAGTTCCAGATGCTGTACGGCGTCCGGCCGGAGGAACAGAAGCGGCTCGCGGCGGACGGGTACACGGTGCGGGTGTACGTCCCCTACGGCACGCAGTGGTACGGCTACCTGATGCGCCGGCTCGCCGAGCGGCCGGCGAACCTGGCGTTCTTCGCCCGGGCCCTCCGGTCGCGGAAGTGATCTCCGCCTTCTCTGGAGATCGCCGTTCTTGATCCGCGGACGTACGGTGGGACTGCGCGTTCGCGGACCAGACGGCGATTGTCCTGTGTGGAGAGTCGAGCTTACGTAGACATGTCGTAATAGCCGGATTCCCGTCCCGCCGGGCGTGATCTTCATAGGGCCAGGTAGAGCGCGGTCGGGTCGCCGGGGGTTGTGCCGACCGGCTACCCTCCGCGCGTGACCCACGGGGAGGGCGACAACGGACCGGCCTGGTCGGATGACTGGGCCGCGCGGCGACCGGGACCGGACGACGACCGGGTGACCTGGGCGCCACCCGGTGGCGGCACGGCGACCCGGCCGTCCATTCCGGTACCGCGCCCGCCGGTCGACGGGCCACCCAGCCGGCCCGTGATCCCGCCCCCGGCCCCGCCGCCGCCCCCGGCCCCGCCGCCTCCCGCGTCGGCACCCGGCTCGCCGCGACCGGGGCCGTGGGACTGGCCCGCGCCGTCGCCGGCACCCCCGCCGCCACTCCCGCCCACCGCCCCCGGTGCGTACGCTCCACCGGGCCGGCCGCCGTCGCCGTGGACGTACCCGCCCGGCGTACCGCCACAGTGGACACCGCCGCCCTGGGCGCCGCCGCCACCACCTCCGCCGCCCGACCGGCGCAAGCTGGCGGTACGCCTATTCCTGGCCTTCGCCGCCCTGCTGATCCTGTGCGGCACGCCGGCAATATGGGCGGTCGTGAAGATCGCGCCCAGCCTGGTCCAGCCGACGAGCGGCGCGGCGCCGGGCACGACCACCGCGACCGCCGTCCCGACCGGGGTGCGCAGCCCACAGCCGGGAGACCCACCCAGCGTCCGGGTCGCCTGGATGCGGGCGCAGATCGACATCGCCCTGGCCGGCCAGGGGGCGTCGCTGCTGACGGGCGACGAGAAGGGCTTCCTGGCGGCCGGCGCGGCCGGCAACACCGCGGTACGCACGAAGCTCACCACCCGGTACCGCTCCCTGCGTGCGCTGCAGGTGAAGAAGTGGACCGCGACCGTGGCCGCATCGCCGGAGCAGGCCGTGGGCACCGGCGCGGCCGGGGAGTGGACCGCCCGGCTCTCGGTCAGGCACTGCTTCGTGGTACCCACCTGCACCGAGGAGGATCTGCGGCTGGAGTCACGCTGGACGGAGCGCGCCGGCAAGGCGTACATGATCGATCTTGCCACCACGCCGGACAGCCAGAACGGGCCCCGGCCGTGGGAGCTCAGCGACCTGAGGGTGGCGGTCGGCAAGCGTGTCGTGATGGCGACGACGGCGAAGTACGCGTCCCGCCTGTCGTCCCTGCTCAGCGAGGCGGAGAAGGCGGCAACGGTCGCGGACCGGTTCTCCGTCGCCACCGCGCCGCCGGACCGGTACCGGGTCTACTTCGCCGGCTCGACCGAATGGAAGGCCTGGTTCGGCGGGGACCGCCCGGACTGGGCGGCCGGGTACGCCGTGCCGACCAGCCAGCAGCGCATCGACGTGGTGCTGAACGCCGGCGAGACGCCGTCGACGTTCCTGGACGACATCCTCCGGCACGAGATGACCCATGTCGCCGCGTTGCGCGGGGCGAAGCACCAGGGCGTCGAGAGCTGGTGGCTGGTCGAAGGGCTGGCCGAGATCGCCGAGATGAACGGCCGCCCGGCGACGCAGCACGACGCCGTCGCCGCCGGCGCGGTACGCAGCTTCATCCGGTCCGGCAAGTGGAACGGCAAGGTCGCGGTCGCCGAGCCGGCGGACAGCGCCGCGCTCAAGGAGGCGGGCGCCCGGTACGGGATCGCGTTCCTCGCGATGCGCCGCCTCGTCGACAAGTACGGCGAGCGCAAGGTGGTCTCGTTCTTCGAGGCCATCGTCCACGACGGCGATACCCCCACCGCCGCCGCCCAGGCCGTGCTCGGTGCACAGTGGACGGCCGTCGAGGCGGACTGCGTGAGCTACATCCGGCGTACCGCGGGTTAGGCGCGAGCGGGCAGCCGGCGCGCTCTAACATGGGCAGGTGCGACGCGCTCTCCTCGCCGCGTTGGCCTCCGTCACGGCTTTCGGGCTGGTCGCGGCCTCGTGTGCATCCGACGACGCGGCGATCCAGGTCGGTGAGGCCCGCCGGGCCACGGTCGTCGAGGTGGTTGACGCGCCCGCGAGCGTCACGGCCCGGGCGGCGGCCACCCTGTCCGCGGCGGCCGACGGCACGGTCGCGGCGCTGCACGTCGCGCCCGGCGAACAGGTGCGCGCCGGCCAGGTCCTCGCGGTGATCGACTCCCCGGCGGCCCGGGACCGGCTCGCGCAGGCGAAGCAGGCGCTCGACGCGGCCCGCCGGGCAGGTGGCGGCGGGCTCGGCCGGGGAGTCGACCTCTCCGGTGTCCAGCGGGCCACCGACGCCGGCGCGCGTGCCGCCTTCGCGGCCGCCCGGGATGCCGCCGCCAAGATCACGGATCCGGCGGTCCGGCAGGCCCTGCTCGCCCAGGTGGCCGCGGCGGAAGCGCACTACGCGAGAGTGGCGGCCCAGGCGGCCGCCGCGGTCCGGGGCGTGCAGCGCGGGATCGCCGCGGCGGGCTCGGCGATCGGTGCGCTCGGCGCGGCGCAACGCCTCCAGGCCCAGCAGGCGTACGACCTGGCGAAGTCGACAGTCGACGCGCTGACCCTGCGGGCGCCGATCGGCGGCGTCGTCCAGCTCGGCGGCGCACCGGGCGGGGCGGCTCAGGGTGCCTCGCTCACCGATCTCCTCGGCGGCCTCGCCCCGGGCGGCGCCGCACCGGGCGCCGCCGGAGACGGCACGGCCGGCAGCGGCGGCCAGAGCTCCCAACTCCCCGGCGTCTCGGACGTGCTGACCCCTGGGGCGAAGGTCAGCGCGGGCACCCCGTTGCTCACCGTGGTGGACCTTTCCGAGCTTGGCCTGGTCGCCGAGGTCGACGAGACCGACGTCCTGCTCGTCCAGCCCGGCGTGACCGCGAATGTGGAGCTGGACGCGGCCACCGGCGCCCGCTACGAGGCGGCGGTGGGCTCCGTCGACGTCCTGCCCACGCCGTCCGCCCGCGGCGGGGTGGCCTACCGGGTGCGGCTCTCCCTCGGCCCGGGCCGCTACCCCGACGGTCGGGCCGCACCGAGCCCGCGGCCGGGCATGAGCGCCGTGGCGCACCTGGAGGTCCGCGAGGCCGTGGACGCGGTGGCGGTACCGGCGGCGGCGGTGTTCACAGTGGACGGTCGGGACACGGTCTGGGTCGTGCGGGACGGGAAGGCCCAGCGGACGCCGGTCACCGTCGGCGTACCCGGCCAGGACCTCGTGCAGATCACCGCCGGACTGGATCCCGGGGCGCGGGTGGTCGTCTCCGGTACCGACCGGGTGCGCTCGGGACAGCAGGTTCCATGAGTACACCCGCCGTCGAGGCGGTGGACGTGAGCCGCGTGTACGAGCTGGACGGTGTCTCCGTACCGGCCCTGCGCGGCGTCTCGCTGACCGTGGCACCGGGCGACTACCTCGCGATCGTCGGGCCGTCCGGGTCGGGGAAGTCCACCCTGATGCACCTGATGGGCGGGCTCGACCGGCCGACCTCGGGCCAGCTGAAGATCGGCGGGCAGGACGTCGTCCGGCTCGGCGCGCACGAGATGGCCAGGCTGCGCAACGAGACGGTCGGCTTCGTGTTCCAGGCGTTCCACCTGCTGCCCCGCACGTCCGCGCTGGAGAACGTCGCGCTGCCGCTGGTGTACCGGGGGATGGGCCGGGCCGCGCGGCGCCAGCGGGCGGCCGAAGCGCTGGACCGGGTCGGTCTCGCGCACCGCGCCCGGCACCGGCCGAACCAGCTCTCCGGTGGCGAGCAGCAGCGGGTGGCGATCGCCCGGGCGCTGGTCACCGCCCCGGCGGTGCTGCTGGCCGACGAGCCGACCGGCAACCTGGACACGGCGACCGGCCGGGCCGTACTCGATCTACTGGAGAGCCTCAACGCGTTGCGCGGGGTGGCGCTCGTCCTGGTCACCCACGACCGGGAGGTGTCCGCCCGGGCGCGCCGCCAGGTCGAGATGCGCGACGGGGTGATCGTGCCGTGAGCGAGCTTACGAGCGAACCATGCGGTGCAGCAGCCCGGGCAGGCGGCGTCGCCTCCCGCCGACCGCCAGGCACCACCGAGGCGACGGCATGAGGCTCGCGGAAGCCTGGCGGGTCGCGCTGGATGCCTTGCGCGCCAACCGGTTGCGCAGCGCGCTGACGATGCTCGGCGTGGTGATCGGCGTGGCGGCCGTTGTCGTGCTCGTGGCGATCGGTACCGGCGCGAAACAACTGGTCGAGCGCCAGGTCGAGGGGCTCGGCTCGAACCTGCTGATCGTGGTACCCGGCCGGGTGGACTTCGGCGCGGCCCCGGCGGTCTCCCGGCTGTCGCTGTCCGATGTGGACGCCGTGACCCGGATCGTCGGGGACCGGTCCCGGGTGGCGGTCTCGGTGACTTCGGGCGAGACGGTACGGGCCGGGACCGTGTCCCGGTTCACGAGCGTGCTCGGTGTGCTGGAGACGACACCCCGGGTGTTCGTCCGGGACATCGGGCGCGGTGCCTACCTGACCCGCTCGGACATCGACACGGCGCGCCGGGTGGCGGTCCTGGGCTCGGCGGTCGCCCGTACCCTCTTCGGCGAGCGCGAGCCGGTCGGCCAGCAGGTCACGATCGCGGGCGTGCGGTTCCGGGTGATCGGGGTCTTCGCGCCGCTCGGCCAGAGCCTCGGCGTGGACCGCGACGACGAGGTGCACATCCCGGTGACGACCGCACACCGCCTGCTCGGCACCACCCGCATCGACGGGATCGCGGTGAAGGCGCCCGATCGGGACCGGATCGCCGTGCTGGCCGACCGGATCGTGGGCGAGTTGTCGAAACGCCACCCGGACACCGAGTTCAGCGCGGTCACCCAGGAGCAGATCCTCGGCGTACTCGGCAACATCCTGGGCGTGCTGACCGGCGTGCTGGCGGCGATCGCGGGCATCTCGCTGCTCGTCGGCGGCGTCGGTGTATCGAACATCATGTTGGTCTCGGTGCGCGAGCGAACCCGGGAGATCGGCCTGCGCAAGGCGGTCGGCGCCCGACCCCGGGACATCGGCGTGCAGTTCCTGCTGGAGGCCGTGCTGCTCACGACGCTCGGCGGCGTGACCGGGATCGCCCTCGGGATCGCCGCCGCGCTCATCGTCTCCGCGCTGTCGCCGGTACCGGCGGCGATCACCTGGTGGTCGCTCGCGCTGGCGTTCGGGGTGTCGGCCGGCGTCGGGATCGCGTTCGGTGTGGTGCCCGCCCAGCGGGCCGGGCGCTTGGACCCGGTTGTCGCGCTGCGGTCTGAATAACCCCTTTTCGAGGCCTGGAAAACGAAGATTTCTCGCCGAAGCCACAGCGGCCCCGTTACCGTACAAGTAACACGCGCGTTGTCCGTCGGGGGGCAGCGCCTGGGCATGGGATGGACTGGTGAGCCATGGCCGGATCACCGCAGGACGCCAGGCTGGCAGAGGTGAAGTTCCTGACCGTCGCCGAGGTCGCGGACCTGATGCGGGTGTCCAAGATGACTGTCTACCGGCTGGTGCACTCGGGCGAGTTGACCGCGGTGCGGGTCGGTCGTTCGTTCCGCGTTCCTGAGCACGCGGTACACACGTACCTCCGGGAGGCGTTCCGCGAGACCGCGTGAGGTCCCCGCGTTACCACCGTGGCGGGCCGCCAGCTACCCTGGACGGACCAATCCACGGTATTCGAGGGGATAGTCGTATGGGCTCGGTGGTCAAGAAGCGCCGCAAGCGCATGGCCAAGAAGAAGCACCGGAAGCTGCTGCGCAAGACCCGGGTCCAGCGTCGCCGTCTTGGAAAGTAGCGGTCGCCCCGTCGGAGGGACCCGATGAAGACGGTCGTCGTCACCGGAGTCGGTCGTTTTCTGGGCGCCCACGTCGCGTCGCGGCTGGCTGCCGATCCCGGTGTGGGCAGGGTCGTCGGCGTGGAGAACGGCCCCGTTCCGGCCGAGCTCGACTCCCGGGTGGCGGTGGTCGCGGCGGATCTCCGCAGTCACGACATCGCGCGGGCCATCGCCGACGCGGAGCCCGAGGTCGTCGTCCACCTCGGCGTCGTCACCTCGCCGCAGGGGTATCCGGGCGGCCGCGCGGCGATGAAGGAACAGAACGTCATCGGTACGATGCAGCTCCTCGCCGCGTGCCAGCAGGCGCCCAGCGTGCGCAAGCTGGTCATCCGCTCGTCGACCGCGGCGTACGGCGCGTCCTTCCGCGATCCGGCCGTCTTCACCGAGGAGACCGAGCCGCGCGAGGTGCCGCGCGGTGGTTTCGCCCGGGACATCCTCGACATCGAGGGGTACGTGCGCGGCTTCCGGCGCCGCCGTCCCGACGTGGCGGCCACCGTGCTCCGGTTCGTCCCTTTCCTCAGCCGGGCCGCGGACACCAGCCTGACCCGGCTGTTCACCCGGGCCGCGGTGCCCACGGTCCTCGGTCGTGACCCCCGGCTGCAGTTCCTGCACCTCGACGACGCGCTGGAGATCCTGCACCGGTCGGTCTCCGAGGACCATCCGGGCACGTTCAACGTGGCTGGCCCGGGCGTGCTGACCTTGTCCCAGGCGATCCGGCGCGCCGGCCGGCTGGGCCTGCCCGTGGTCGAGCAGGGCGTCACACTGCTCCCGGGCATCAGCTACGACCAGGCTGATCTCTTCGTGCACGGCCGGGTCGTGGACACCACCCGGCTCATCAAGGAGTACTGCTTCACGCCGCGCTCGACCGCGGAGACCTTCGACGACTTCCTACGGGCCCACCAGCCCGGTGCGCTCGGCCGGGACCGGGTGGTCGCCGCCGAGCGGGCGATCCTCGACGGCATCAGGCGGGTCCGCGGTGCCCGCTGAGGTCCCCGGGCCTTCGGAGCCGGACGTCTGGGACCGCCGGGTCGCCTCCGCGCTGGCCCTGGTTCGGCGCCGGCTGACCGGCGCGTACGAGGTCGACGAGTTCGGCTTCGACCGGGAGCTGACCGAGGACGTACTGCACCCGATGCTGCGCCCCTTGTACCGCAAGTGGTTCCGGGTCGAGGTGTCCGGTGTGGACAATCTGCCCGCGGTCGGGCCCGCGCTGGTGGTGGCGAACCACTCCGGCACCATTCCGGTGGACAGCCTGATGCTGTCGCTGGCCGTGCACGACGAGCATCCGGCCCACCGGCACCTCCGGCTGCTCGGCGCCGACCTGGTCTTCCGCATGCCGATCCTGTCCGAGCTGGCCCGCAAGGCAGGCGGGACGCTGGCCTGCAACCCGGATGCCGAACGGCTGATGACCGGTGGCGAGCTGGTCGGCGTCTTTCCGGAGGGCTTCAAGGGCATCGGCAAGCCGTACTGGCGGCGGTACCATCTGCAGCGCTTCGGCCGGGGCGGGTTCGTCAGCGCCGCCCTGCACACCGGTACGCCGATCGTCCCGGTCTCGATCGTGGGAGCCGAGGAGATCTACCCGATCCTCGGCAACATCAAGCCGCTGGCCCGGCTGCTCGGCACGCCGTACTTCCCGGTCACGCCGCTGTTCCCGTGGCTCGGGCCGCTGGGTCTGATACCACTGCCGTCGAAGTGGCTGATCGAGTTCGGCGCGCCGATCCCGACCGCGCACCTGACCGACCAGGCCGACGACCCGGTGGTCGTGTTCAACCTCGCGGACGAGGTCCGCTCGACGATCCAGGAGATCCTGCGCCGCCTGCTGGAGCGCCGCGGCCCCGATCCCTTCGGCGCCTAGCTCACGCTGGCCGGCCGTAGTCGCGTCGTCCCGCGCCGACAGCGTGAGCACCTCGAACCGGTCCAGCCCCGGGACGTCGCTGATCGGTGCGGCCGTCGCCACGGCGTTCCGCCGCGCTCACGAGCGGTGGCGCCGGCGGATGGCGGTACGGGCGACGATCGCGCCCGCCGCGACGCCCAGCGCGAGGGCGGCCGGCGCGGCGATCCTCGCCGCCTTGCGGCCGGTCCGGAAGTCGCGGACCTCCCAGCCCCGGTCGCGGGCCTCGCGGCGCAGCGCGGCGTCGGGGTTCACCGCGACCGCGTGGCCGACCGTAGCCAGCATCGGGATGTCGTTGGAGGAGTCGCTGTACGCGCTGCACCGGGACAGGTCGAGCCCTTCGGCCTCGGCGAGCGCCCGGATCGCGACGGCCTTGGCCGGACCGTGCAACAGGTCGCCGACGAGCCGCCCGGTGTAGACACCACCGTGGATCTCCGCCACCGTCCCCAGCGCTCCGGTGAGCCCCAGCCGGTTGGCGATCAGCCGACCCAGCTCGACGGGTGCCGCGGTGACCAGCCAGACCCGCTGCCCGGCGTCGAGGTGCAGCTGCGCCAGCGCCCGCGTACCGGACCAGATGCGCTCCGCCATCAGCTCGTCGAAGATCTCCTCGCAGAGCCGTTCCATGTCCTCGACCCGCCAGCCCTCGATGAACGCGAGCGCGATGGCCTTGCTCTGCGACATGTCGCCCGCGTGTTCGGTGGCGAGCATCCGGAACCGCAACTGCTGGAAGGCGAAGCGGGCGAGATCCCCGGCGGTGAAGTACTTGCGGGCGGCCAGACCGCGGGCCAACCAGTAGATCGAGGCGCCCTGCATCATCGTGTTGTCGACGTCGAAGAACGCCGCGGCGTACGGGTCGGGCGGGATGGCGAGCGCGGCCTCGACCTCCGGTGCCGCCGGCCACACCACGGGGCCGCCGGTGCTCTGCGTCGATCGGGACGCCACGCCTGTCCTCCCCTGGGTCACGCTCCCTGCGAGGGTAGCCGGGAGGACAGGCTCCCGACAGCGGTGCCAGGAGTCGCCGAGCCGACGTTCGGCCGGCCGAGGGGCCTAGCGGCCAGCTTGGCGGGCCTGGTTGCCGAGGAGGCCACCGAGGAGGCCACCGAGGTCCCTCGGGTGGTCCTGCTGCGGTGGGCCGCCACCGGTACCGCCGAGGGGAGGCTCGGGCCGGCCCGGTTCGGCCGTACCGCTTCCGACCGGGGCGCCCGGTACGGCGCCGGTGCCCGGCGCCATCGCACCACAGGTGGTCGGCAGCGGGCCGAATTGGTCGGCATCCCGCGAGCCGTTACAGGTCAGCGTCGCCCGCAGCGCGGCCGTCCGGCCGTCGATCAGGTTCAGCAGGCTCAACGACTCCTGCACCCGCTTGCGCGCGTCCGGCGACGGCAGATCGAGCAGGGCGGAGACGTTGCGCCGCTGGACCCCGACGAAGTGGGCGACCGCGTCGATCGCGGCCGGATTGCGCCTGTCCACGGCGGCGGTGGTGAGCAGCCGGGTACCCTGCGTGGTCTCCCGGTCCATGTCATCGAGCACGCCGTCCAGGCCGGCGGTGTCCTGCCGGACCGCACGCGCCTCGGCGACGCGGGTCTTCGCGAACTCGAAGTACAGCTGGCCGCGGCTCAGGTCGGAGCCGGCGAGCGCGAGCTGGGCGCGCTCGGTGGACCGCTTGATGCCGTACAGTGCGTCGCCGGGCATGGCGTCGCCGCTCGCCGCGGACATGCCGGAGAGCGCCAGCGTGCCGGCCGCGATGCCGACGATGACCGCGGCGCGGGCGCGGGTGCGGGCCCGGCGGGCGGTGACCGTGGAGGGCCGGCGGGGGCTGGTGCGCAGCCGGGCAGCCAGCGCCTCGCGCGGGCCGACCTCGGGTGCCGTGTCGGTCACCCCGATGCCGTCGCGCTCGGCCGTGGCGACGAGCATCGCCCGCAGGCTGGTGCGGAAGTCCGGGTCCGGCTCGACGTTCGTACGCAGGCGGCTGACCCGGTGTCCGACCGCGACCAGAGGGGTCAGGGTCTCGTCCGCCGCGGACCGGACGTGGCGCCGGGGAGCTCCGCCGGCCTCCTCGAGCAGCTGGGCGAAGCGCTCGGCGCGGCTGTGGAAGACGGTCGTCGTCACCGTGCGCACCTCCCTTCGCTCATCGCGCACACCTGGGGCCGCACCCACATCAACGTCTCACCGGCATGGTCGGTTACGGCTTGGCGCCGATTCTCGTCACCTTCCGTGACGACACTCACGCCTGGAACCCGTCGGGCAACAGCCGGGCCAGGGCGCGGACCGCGCGGTACTGCAGCGCCTTGATCGCACCCTCGTTCTTGCCCATCGCCTGTGCCGTCTCCGCGACCGAGAACCCTTGCAGGAAACGGAGAACGATGCACTCCTGCTGCTCCGGGTTGAGCTGCTTGACGGCGGTCAGCAGGGCCACGTTCGTGATGTGGTCGACGACGGCCGCCTCGGGGCTGCCCTCCGGGCCACGTTCAGCCGTATCCGCATCCAGAACGTCACCCGTGGTGACCTCCAGCCGGTACCGGCCGGACTTGAAGTGGTCCGCGACCAGGTTGCGGGCGATCGTCACGAGCCAGGCGCCGAGGTCGCGGCCCTGCCAGGTGAAGCTGCTGATCCGCTTGAGCGCGCGCAGGAACGTGTCCGCGGTCAGGTCCTCGGCGAGCTGCCGGTTGCCGACCCGGAAGTAGACGAACCGGAAGACGGTGTCGATGTACCGGTCATAGATCTTGCCGAACGCCTCGGCGTCGCCGGCCTGCGCCCGCTCGACCAGCGCCCAGACCTCGGCGGCCGCATCCGACGGGTCCGGCCGGTCGGGGTACCTGGAGGGCGCGCCATCGCCGGTACCGACGGTCTTGGTCTGCTCCGGGGCGGCGACCGGGGGCAGCTCGATGGTCTCGGTGCCGCCGGTCGCCTGTCCGGGGATGGGCGGAGCCGGTCGGACCCGGCCACCGGGCGGCTTGGTATTCGTACCCGGCTGGTGCCGGGTGGACGCGTCGTTGGCCTGACCCCTGGTCCGGGTGCGGGACACCCCGCCGAGCGCGTGCACGAGTTCCGGCCCGAGGGCCGCCCGCAGCGCGTTCAAGCCCCGGTTGAGCGCGGTCCGGGCGCCGAGGACCTCGCGGCTGACGTAGCTGTCGGCGTAGGCGTTCACGAAGTCCTCCCGCCGTGTCCCGGGGCGCTGCGGGTGGCCGCCACACGCGTGGCCTCGGCCCGGCCGACCTGCAGCGGCGCCAACGGGCGGGTGCCCGGTGCGCCGCGCCCGGCTGGTCCGGACGTTTCAAACCGACACCCACCCAGGAGGTGCTGGTGCGGTGCATTAACGGGCACAGCGGCCTCCTCAGGGTGAGGGGTGTCGACTCACAGCAAAAGGGGTGAGCCGACCCCGTGATGATAGGGCCAACATCACCCACGTGTGGGGAGTCCGTTACACAGAGCCGTAGTATTTCGTAAAACTCGCGCTCCGCATCGCACACGTTGTGCGGTGTCACCTTCCCGACACGCCGGTATGGAGGGCCGACACGCCGCATGTGGCACCCGACCGGGTGATCCTCCACCGGCCGGCGGTCACCGGGACTCTGTGCCAGACTCAGCGTCCGTGCAGGACGCGCAGAACCTGGCCGACCTCGTCCGGCTGGCCGCCGCCCGGGGTCCCGACCGGCCGGCGCTCGTCAGCGACGACCGGGCGATCACGTGGGCCACCCTAGACGCCCAGGTCGACGCCGCCGCGCGCGGGCTGGCCGGGCTCGCGCTCGGGGAGCCGGCCCGGGTTGCCGTGGCCTTGCCGAACGTGCCGGAGTTCGCGGTCGGGTATTTCGGCGCGCTCCGGGCCGGGCAGGTCGTCGTGCCGGTCAACCCCGGGTCCACCGCCCGGGAGCTGCGCCACGTGCTGGCCGACTCCGGCGCGCAGGTGCTCATCGGGACCGCCGAGGTCGTCGCCGCGGTCGAGGGCGTCCGGGCGGACCTGCCCGAACTGCGGCACCTGTACCACGGGATGAGCGCACTCCTGTCGACCGGCGGTGCACGCGTTGAGTCCCACACCGGCGGGGAGGATCTGGCCGCGTTGCTCTACACCTCGGGTACGGCCGGGGCGCCCAAGGGCGCGATGCTGTCGCACCGGGCGCTGCTGGCCAACCTCGACCAGCTCGCCCGGGTCGAGCCGCCACTGACCGGCCCGGACGACGTGGTGCTGCTGGCGCTGCCGCTCTTCCACTCGTACGGCCTCAACACCGGCCTCGGCTCCGTCGCGTACCACGGCGCGACGGGTGTGCTCGTCGAGCGGTTCGACCCGGTGGACACGCTGCAGCGGGTGGCCCGGCACCGGGTGACCACGATCGTCGGCGTGCCGCCGATGTTCATCGCGTGGTCGCTGCTCCCCGAGAGCGGGGACGCGCTGACCACCGTCCGGCTCGTCGTGAGCGGCGCCGCGCCGCTGGAGCAGACCGCCGCGGCGCGGTTCACCGCCGCGACCGCCCGACCGATCATGGAAGGGTACGGGCTGACCGAGACCGCACCGGTCCTTACCTCCACAGTGGTCAGTCCGGTGCCGAAGCCCGGCTCGATCGGGCGCCCGATCCCCGGCGTGGAGCTGCGTCTCGTCGGCGCCGACGGCTCGGTCGTCTGGCCGTCCACGGTAGACCAGGACGAGGACGAGGGCGCGGATCCGGGCGAGATCGTGGTGCGCGGACCGAACCTGTTCTCCGGCTACTGGCCGGACGGGCAGGACGGGCCGGACGCCGAGGGCTGGTGGCGTACCGGCGACATCGCCTACGCCGACGACGACGGCGACCTGTTCCTGGTCGACCGGCTGGGCGAGCTGATCCTGGTCAGTGGTTTCAACGTGTACCCGCGCGAGGTCGAGCAGGTGCTGGTGGCACACCCCGGCGTCGCCGACGCCGCGGCCGTCGGCATCCCGCATCCCTACACCGGGCAGACCGTCAAGGCGTACGTGGTCCGCGCCCCCGGCTCCGACGTCTCGGCCGAGGACCTGCTGCGCCACTGCGAGCAAGGGCTGGCCCGGTTCAAGTGCCCGACCGCGGTCGAGTTCGTCGTCGACCTTCCGTACAGCATCATCGGTAAGGTGCGGAAGAAGGAGCTCGAATGAATGCGCGCCTCACGTTGATCACGCGGCCCGGTTGTCACCTCTGTGACGTCGCTCACGAGGCGCTGGCCCGCGTCGCGGCCACGGCCGGGGTGGACTGGACGGTGGTCTCGGTCGAGAACGACCTGGAACTGGAGCGTGAGTACGGCGACCGGGTGCCGGTGATCCTGTTGGATGGCAGGGAACACGGCTACTGGCGGGTGGAAGAGGACCGGCTCCTGCGCGATCTCGGCTGGGTATCCTCGCACGGGTGACCGCAGCGCCGCCGAAGCACCTCGTCTGGGACTGGAACGGCACCCTGCTCGACGACCTCCGGCTGGTCGTCGACGCCACGAACGCGTCGCTTGCCACGTGCGGTGGGCCGGTCGTGACCGCGGACGAGCACCGACGCGACTACCGGCGGCCCATCTCGGCGTACTACGCGCACGTGCTCGGCCGGGCCATCACCGAGGAGGAGTTCGCCCTGCTCGACGGGGCGTTCCACCATGCCTACCGAGCCGGCCTGGCCACGTGCGGGCTGGTGTCGGACGCGCTCACCGCGCTGGCCACCTGGCCCGGTACCCAGTCGCTGCTGTCGATGTGGTTCCACGCTGAGCTGGTGGTGGCCGTGGAGCGGTACGGTATCGCGGCTCGGTTCGCGCGCGTGGACGGGCTGCGGGGCGCGATCGGCGGGGGGCACAAGGAGGCGCACCTGATCGCGCACCTCGACGCGATCGGCGTGGCGGGCGCGGACACGGTCCTCGTCGGCGACTCGCTCGACGACGCGCACGCGGCGGCCGCCGTCGGTGCGCGGTGCGTGCTCTACGCGGGCGGCTTCACCGACCCGCCCGCCCTGCACGCGACCGGCCTCCCTGTCGCCTCTTCCCTGGTCGAGGCGGTTGAGTTGGCTGCGGCTCAGCCTGCTCCCCGCGCCTCGTAGGGCCAGTCGGTCTCGATCAGGAACCGTACGTAGACCGCCGCGACCTCGGCGGCGTACGCCTTCCACGCGGCCCGTTCTGCTGCTTGGCGACGCGCCTCTGACCTCAGAAGAGGTCGATCGGAGATACCGCGGATCATGGAGAATCCGGTGTGGCGGTTCCTCTCGTGGGCATCCTGGATTGCCTCCACCGCACCCCATGCCTCCATCTCAACGGCAAGTAGCGTTGGCCACATGCGCAGGACGGGCGCGAATGCCTCGTCGACAAGGTCATCGACCACTTTGTTGCCCGAGGCGATCGGGCCGACGACAACCTTCGGATGTACCGGCACACCGCCCGGCGCTCGCTGGTTGAGCCGCTCGAGCCAGGAGCTGTGGAGCGCGTCGGTGGTCGTGGCGATCGCCGCGATGGCCGAGTCGGCGGGATAGCACCAATCGGGTCGTGGGCGGAAGCCTCCGTCCACCTTTCCGTACTCGTATCCGAACACACGTTCGGCGACAACGATGTCGCCGTTGTTGAGCCTCGGATCAAGGGCCCCAGCCGTGCCTACGAGTAGTACATGTCTGGGCCGGAACACGTCGATGGTGTTGCGAGTACCGATCAACGCTCCGGTTGTTCCCTTACGAGCGAGTCCAAGAACGACGCGGAAGCGACCACGCGTCCGGGTTGTAATCCATCCAGTCGCCCATGAGCACTGGTTCGGCGTGTCCGCCGTCCCTCGGTGCAGGCGAAGGGCATCGAGGTGCTTCGCCATCGCCGTGTACTCCTCCCTGAGTACGGTGACGATGGCAATGTCGGTCCACAGGCGTGCGGCCCGGATTTGTTGCCAACGCTGGCGCGTTGCGAGTGAGGGTGTGTCCGGTGGTGGTCGGCGGGGGCCCATCGTCGTGCTGTCCTTCCTAACGATCGCAACAGCTTGAACGGCCGCCCGCACTTGCCGTGGTGCCGTCCGGCACCGCACCTCAGTTGAGCATCGGTGGCGGGCCAAGTGCAAGCATCCAGCAGTGCCAATCAGTTCTGGTGTACTGGTGGCATCATGGACGATGACGATGCAATTGCAGTTTCGACACGTGCTGCGTATCGTGATCTGCGATGCCTCCCACGAGTCCGACCCTGCTCAAACGACAGTTGGCGGCTGAGCTGCGTCGCCACCGGGAGCAACGCGACCTGACGTTGGGCGCGGCCGCGCGCGAGTTGGGCTGGCACGAGTCGAAACTGAGCCGGATCGAAACAGCAGCGGTCGGGGTGCGCAAAGGTGATCTGGAACGCTTGCTCGATCTCTATGACGTACAAGATCCGCATCGTTCCATGCTGATCGGCCTTGCGATCCGCGCTAGGCAGCGCAGCTGGTGGGAACCGTACGGGGAAGCGCTGTCGGACGCGTACGCGGAGTACATCGGGTTCGAGGCAGAGGCCAGCGCAATCCGTACCTATCAACCGCTGGTCGTATCCGGGCTCCTGCAGACGGCGGAGTACGTTAACGCGATCATGTTCGCCTCTGCGATTTCGGATCGTCCTGATCTTGTCGCGCAACGGGTGGCGGTGCGGCTCGCCCGCCAAGCGGTGCTCACGCGAGAGCCGCCGCCGCACTTTCATGTGATTCTGGACGAGGCCGTCTTCCGTCGCCCCATCGGTGGGCCCGAGGTAATGCGCCGGCAGGTCCTGCGCCTGATCGAGGTCGGCGGACGGGCGCAAACAGTCGTCCAGATTCTCCCGCTCGCGGTGGGTGCTCACGGAGGGCTCGCCGGCTCCTTTGTTCTGCTAGAGTTCCCGAACGGGATTGAAGCTCCCTTTGTGTATGTAGAGAACTTGGCTGGCGGCGTAATCCGCCGCAGACCCGAGGATCTCAGCTTGTACGATCAGACGTTTGAGGTGCTCCGTGCCATGGCGCTCAACCAGGCGGAGACGCACGACTTCCTCATTGAATTGAGTCGAGACTACGAGTAATTACGAACGAAAGGATGTGCCTGATGCCACACATGTTGGAACGCGGCGCGGCGACATGGCGTAAGAGTTCCAGGAGTGCAGCTGACGGCGACTGCGTTGAGGTCGTTGACGTCTACCTGCAGCATGTGCGGGAGATGTGGCAGAGCGTCAACGATCTCCGGCTGGCGTACGAGCGTGATCATGGCCGCGATCCAGGAGGTTCTGGAACCTTGGCCCTGGCTCACCGCATTGGCCGGCGTCCGCGGACGGTGAATCGATGGTCACGCCGGCAGACGATGCTGCCGATCCTCAAGGACTTCACCAGGATTGTCGAATTCTATGGCGGAGACGTCAAAGTCCACGCGGAGCGCTGGCAGGCTGCGGCTGCTTGTAAGCCGATGAAGTGGCGGAAGAAGGATCTGGATTGGTGGAAGAGTACGCGTAGCGCCGAAAACGGGGATTGTGTCGAAGTATCAAACCGGTCCGGAGTGGTTGCGATGCGTGACTCAAAGGACCCGAGCGGAACCGTTCTCTCGTTCCGGAAAGACAATTGGCGGGCCTTTATCGAAGGCGTTCGCAGCGGCGAGTTTGATTTGCCCGACTTCATGTCGGCCGCCTGACCGGCGCCGACGGTTGTTGTGGCAGGTCAGCCACGCAGGTACGTCAGCACCGCCAGTACCCGGCGGTGCTGCTCGTCGTCGGGCGGGAGTCCCAGCTTCGTGAAGATGTTCTTCACGTGCTTCTCGATCGCCCCCTCGGTCACCACGAGCTTCCGCGCGACCGCGGTGTTCGAGCGTCCCTCGGCCATCAGCGCCAGCACCTCCCGCTCCCGCGGGGTCAACGTCCGCAGCGGGTCGTCGCGCCGGCGCCGGACGAGCAGCTGGGCCACCACCTCGGGGTCGAGCACGGTGCCGCCGGAGGCGACCCGGGTCAGCGCGTCGAGGAACTCGCCGATCGCGGCCACCCGGTCCTTGAGCAGGTACCCGACCCCGCCGGCCCGGTCGGCCAGCAGGTCGTCCGCGTAGGACACCTCGACGTACTGGGAGAGGACCAGTACCGGCGACCCGCGGACCAGCATGCGCGCCTCGACCGCGGCCCGCAGGCCCTCATCGGTGTGCGAGGGCGGCATCCGTACGTCCACGATGGAGACGTCCGGCCGGTGCGCCGCCACGGCCGCCACCAGCGCCGGACCGTCCGCCACGGTGGCGAGCACCTCGTGTCCGTGCTCGGTCAGCAGCCGGACGAGCCCTTCGCGGAGCAGCACCGCGTCCTCGGCGATCACGATCCTCAGCACGGCAGGTCCGCCCGTACCTCGGTGGGGCCGCCGGGCGGGCTGACGATGGTCAGGGTGCCGCCCACCGCCCGTATCCGGTCGGTCAGGCCGGCCAGGCCGTGGCCCTTGCTGACGTGGGCGCCGCCGATGCCGTCGTCGACGATCACGATGCCGAGCCGGCCGTCGGCCGCCGCGACGGTGAGCCAGCACTCCGTGGCATGGCTGTGCTTGGCGATGTTCGCCAGCGACTCGGCGACGACGAAGTACGCGGTGTTCTCCACGGCCGGGTCCAGCCGCCCGAGGCCGGGGTCGATCGCGAGGTCTACCGGCACCGTGCAGCGCCCGGCCAGTGCCGCCAGCGCGCTGGGCAGACCGCGGTCGGAGAGGATCGGTGGCGCGATGCCGCGGGACAGGGCGCGCAGCTCGTCGAGTGTCTCGCGGGTCTGGGACAGCGCCTCGTCGAGCGTCTCCCGGGCCGCGGTCGGGTCCCGGTCCAGCTGCTGCTGCGCCCGGCTGAGCTCCATCGCCAGCCGGACCAGGCGCTGCTGCGGACCGTCGTGGATGTCCCGTTCGAGCCGGCGCAGGGCGGTCGCCTCGGCCGAGACGGCGGCGGCGCGCTGTTGCTCCAGTCCGCTGATCAGCCCGCGGACCTCGGCAACCCCGGTCAGCATGGCGCGCCCGAACCAGGCCAGAGCCAGCGCGTTGCCCCGGGTCACCAGCGGGAGCGTGAGCAGGAAGAACACCCCGGTCGCGGTGTAGAAGGCGATGCGGACGTCGGTGGTGTTCGGCAGGCCGAGCAGCTCGTGCAGCTCGCTGCTGGCGAGCTGGTGGGGCAGCGCCCAGTCGTACGCCGCGTAGAAGACACCGGTGATCGCCGCGGCCCACCAGGTGACGACGAGGCTGAACGCGACAATCGACGGGATCAGAACGAATATGCCGTGGATCAGGTCCAGCCAGAACTGCAGTTGCGCCATTGGTGTGAAGATCCGCCGCACGATCCCTCCGCCGGGTTCGGGCGCGGCATACCCGGGCCGGACCCGCGGCCGGCGCAGGACCGCGGCGATACGCAGCCGTTCCAGGTCGGCGAAACCGCGTGCGGCGTACAGCGTACCGGCGAGGACCGGCAGGCCGATCAGGAAGATCGCGCTGACCCCGGTCACGAAGCCGGTGAGCAGCACGCAGAAGCTCGCGATCGCCAGGGGGAGTGCGGAGAGGACGTAACCGGTGTCGATGCCGACCTGCCGGACCATGCGCCGGAACGGTGCGGCGGGAAGCGGCGGGGCGGCGGTGGTCACGGTCACGCCTGAACGCTAGCCAGCGGCAGGTCCTCGTCCCATCCCGCGCGCGGGCCGGTCCGGGGTAGGGATAACCCCCGCGGGTCTCCCGTCCTGGCGACCGGTGAGGGAGATTTGTGGTTATGGAGGCGACCACGCGGCAGAGCGGGCGTGGCAGTGGTAGGACAAGTCGGAAATGGGACATAATCGCCGAGCAGCGCGCACCCCCGCCACGGTGCGGTCGGGAGGACCGGGGAGACCGGGGTGTCGCGGGGGCGCTCGCCCCGGCGAGGGGTTCCTTCGACCTACAAGATCGCGATTTGTGCACGACTTCACAAGCGCCTACGCTGTTTACCGCGACGAGCCCCGTTAGCACAGCGCGTGACGGACGTCGTCGCCGGTACGCCACCGCGTCACCACGGAGTCACATGAGCGAGCACCGCCCGGAGCAATCCAAGTCGCCCGTCCGCCTGCCCGCCCGCACGCGGGCCGACCAGCCCGCGCCGGACCTGCCCGAGGCCACGGTCGCGCGACTGCCGGAGTACCTCCGCGCGCTGCACACGCTGGCCGAGGGCGGGCACGACACGGTCTCCAGCGAGGGTCTCGCGGCCGCCGCGGGGGTCAACTCGGCGAAGCTGCGCAAGGACCTCTCGCACCTGGGCTCGTACGGCACCCGTGGCGTCGGGTACGACATCACGCTGCTCATCGACCAGATCGAGCACGTGCTCGGGCTGACCCAGAGCCGGGCGGTAGCCCTGGTGGGGATCGGTAACCTCGGGCACGCGCTCGCCGGGTACGGCGGCTTCGCCAACCGCGGCTTCCGGATCGCCGCGCTGTTCGACGCGGACCGCGGTCGGGTGGGCGAGCGGATCAACGGCCTCGCCGTCCGGCACATCGACGATCTCGAAGATGTGGTGGCCCAGGAGCAGATCTCGATCGCGGTGATCGCGACGCCCGCCCGGGCCGCGCAGCCGGTCACCGACCGGCTCGTCGCGGCCGGCGTCACGAGCATCCTCAACTTCGCACCGTGCGTGTTGGCGGTACCCGAAGGCGTCGATGTCCGTAAGGTCGACCTCGCGATCGAGCTGCAGATCCTCTCCTTCCACGAGCACCGGAAGGCGGCGCTCACCGCGCTGCCGGGTGGTCTCGTCGCGGATCGTCAGGAGGCGGTCGGCACGTGAACCTGCTCGTCGTCGGCGTGTCCCACCGCACCGCCCCGGTCTCCCTGCTGGAGCGGCTGGCGGTCGCGCCCCCCGACATACCCCAGACCCTCGGGGTCCTGCTGACCCACGCGTACGTCGGTGAGGCGGCGATACTCTCGACCTGCAACCGGGTCGAGGTGTACGCCGCGGTCTCCGCGTTCCACGGCGGGCTCACCGACGTGGCGGCCGTGCTCGCCGCGCGGGCCGGCCGGGTACCCGTCGAGATCGCCCCGCACCTGTACGTGCACTACGAGGCCGAGGCGGTGCGGCACGCGTACCGGGTCGCGGCCGGGCTCGACTCGATGGTGGTCGGCGAGGCGCAGATCCTGGGCCAGCTGCGGGACGCGTACGCGCTGGCGGCCGAGCACGACTCGGTCGGCCGGCTGCTGCACGAGCTGATGCAGCAGGCGCTGCGGGTCGGCAAGCGGGCGCACAGCGAGACCGGCATCGACCGCGCCGGGCAGACCGTGGTGACCGCGGCACTGGACCTGGCCGCCGCGCACCTCTCGGTACCGCTGGCCGGGCGGCCGGCCCTGGTGATCGGTGCCGGCGCGATGGGGGCGCTGGCGCTCGCGACGCTGCAGCGCACCGGCGCGGGACCGCTCGCCGTCGCCAACCGGGGCGCGGACCGGGCGGCCCGCCTCGCCGACGCGTACGAGGCCGCCGCGGTCCCGTTCGAGGACATGGTCACCTTGCTGTCCACTGTGGATATCGTGGTGAGCGCGACCGCGGCGCGGGACACGGTCCTGTCGGTGGAGACGGTACGGGCCGCGCTGGCCCGGCGTTCCGGGGACCGCCCGCTGGTACTGCTGGACCTCGCCGTACCGCGGGACATCGACCCGGCCGTGGCCGACCTGCCCGGAGTCGAGCTGGTCGACATCGAGCGCCTCGGCGCGGAGGGGCGGCACGCGGTCGCGGGCGCCGAGGTGGCCGCCGCCGAGAGGATCGTCTCCGACGAGGTACAGGCGTTCCAGAGCTGGGTCCGCGGCGCGGATGTCGCGCCGACGGTGGCCGCCCTGCGGGCCCGCGCGGACGAGGTCGTCACCGCCGAGCTGAGCCGGCTGAAGTCACGCCGGCCGGAGCTGACCGACGAGCAGCGCGGCGACATCGCCCGGACCGTGCACCGGGTCGTCCAGCAGTTGCTGCACTCCCCGTCGGTCCGGGTCCGCGAGATCGCCGCCCGCGCCGACGGCGACCAGGCCACCGCGCTCCTGCGGGAGCTGTTCGACCTCGAGGTATCCCGCCCGCGGCTGGCCGACGAGATCCCCCAACTGGAGGGCGACGGGGAATGACGTTCAGACTCGGTACGCGGGGGAGCGCTCTGGCCCTCGCCCAGTCCCGTACGGTCGCCGACGCACTGCGCCAGCACACCGGCGTCGGGATCGAGCTGGTGGAGATCGTCACGGCCGGGGACCGGTCCAGCGCGCCGGTCCAGCGGCTGGGCGTCGGCGTGTTCGTCTCCGCGCTGCGCGACGCGCTGGTCGCCAAGGAGATCGACTTCGCCGTCCACTCGTACAAGGACCTGCCCACGGCGCCGTTCGACGGGCTGCACATCGCGGCAGTACCCCCGCGGCAGGACCCGCGGGATGCGCTCGTGGCGCGCGACGGCCTGACCCTCGCGGAGCTTGGCCCCGGGTCCACCGTGGGCACCGGGGCGCTGCGCCGGATGGCCCAGCTCCATGCGTTGGGCCGCGACCTGAACCCGGTGTCGATCCGCGGCAACGTGGACACCCGGCTGCGCAAGGTCGCCACCGGCGAGCTGGACGCCGTCGTGCTGGCCCGGGCCGGTATCGCCCGGCTGGGTCGGGCCGGCGAGATCACCGAGACGCTCGACCCGATGCTGATGCTGCCCGCCCCGGCACAGGGCGCGCTCGCGGTGGAGTGCCGCGCCGATGACGCGCCGGTGATCGAGGCACTGTCTACACTGGACGACGAGTTCGCGCGCGCCGCGGTCACCGCCGAACGCGCGCTGCTCGCGAGGCTCGAGGCCGGGTGCAGCGCGCCCGTGGCCGGCCTGGCCGAGGTCGCGGAAGGCGACCACGGCCAGGAGATCTACCTGCGCGGTGCGGTGTTCAGCCCGGACGGCACCCAGGCCGTCCGGCTGTCCCGGACCGGGACGCTCGCCGACGCCGTGGAGGTGGGCCGCCTGCTCGCGGTCGACCTGCTCGACGCCGGTGCCGAGATGATGCTGGGAGAACGAGAATGACCCGCACCCGCAAGCCCGCCGGCCGTATCGCCTTCGTCGGCGCGGGGCCCGGCGACCCGGGCCTGCTGACCCGCCGCGCGCTCGACGCGCTGCAGCACGCCGACCACATCGTGTACGACCGGGAGGTACCCGAACCGCTGCTGTCCTCGATCCGCGAGGAGGCGCACCCGGAATCGGAGTTCAGCCCGGCCGAGGGCGTGCCCGGCGACGTCGCCAAGGTCCTGCTCTCCGCGGCCCGCTCCGGCCTGCGCGCGGTACACCTCGTCGCCGGCGACCCGTTCGGCCACGAGGCTGTGGTCAAGGAGGTGCAGGCGGTCGCGCGGACCGCGGTACCGTTCGAGGTCATCCCCGGGATCGGCCAGGCGACCGGGGTGGCGACCTACGCCGGCGTACCGCTGCCCGGGGTCCGGACCACCGCGGACATCGACGATATGTCCACGGTGGACTTCGACGGGCTCGCGGCCGGCGTGGCCCGCGGTTCGGTCGCGGTCGCGCTCGACGCGGGCGACCTGGCGACGGTCCGCGACGGGTTGCTCGCCGCCGGCGTCGACGGCGCCACGCCGGTCTCGGTCACCGGCGACGGTACCGGCGACACGCAGTACACCACGACGTCCACCGTGGACAGCTTCGTGGCGGCGGCGCTGGGCTTCTCCGGGCGGGTCGTGCTCGCGATCGGAGCCGGGGTCACCCAGCGGGACAAGCTCGGCTGGTGGGAGAACCGCCCGCTGTACGGCTGGAAGGTGCTCGTCCCGCGGACCAAGGAGCAGGCCGGCGCGATGAGCGAGCGGCTGCGCGGGTACGGCGCGATCCCCTGCGAGGTCCCGACGATCGCGGTCGAGCCGCCCCGGACCCCGGCCCAGATGGAGCGGGCGGTCAAGGGTCTGGTGGACGGCCGCTACGCCTGGGTAGTATTCACCAGCGTAAATGCGGTACGGGCCGTCTGGGAGAAGTTCGCCGAGCACGGCCTGGACGCCCGACACTTCGGTGGGGTGAAGATCGCGTGCATCGGTCCCGCGACCGCGGACGCCGTACGGGCGTTCGGGATCCAGCCGGAGCTGGTCCCGTCCGGCGAGCAGACCTCGGAGGGCCTGCTCGCCGAGTTCGCGCCCCACGACCCGATCCTCGACCCGGTCGGCCGGGTGCTGCTGCCGCGCGCCGACATCGCGACCGAGACGCTCGCCGCCGGGCTGCTGGAGCGCGGTTGGGAGGTGGACGACGTGACGGCGTACCGGACCGTCCGGGCCGCCCCACCGCCGGCCGAGATCCGCGACGCGATCAAGTCGGGCGGCTTCGACGCGGTGCTCTTCACATCGTCGTCGACCGTACGCAACCTGGTCGGCATCGCCGGCAAGCCGCACCAGCGGACCGTCGTGGCGGTGATCGGCCCGAAGACCGCCGAGACCGCGGTCGAGTTCGGCCTGCGGGTGGACGTGCAGCCGACCCACGCCTCGGTGCCGGACCTGGTCGAGGCGCTCGCCGGGTACGCGGTGGAGCTGCGCGAGAAGCTGGCCGCGATGCCCGCGAAGCAACGCCGGGGCTCGAAGGTGCAGGGGCCCACCGCGCTCCGCTTCAGATAGGAGTTGTGTGATGGCGTTTCCGGAGGTGCGGCCGCGACGCCTGCGCGTCTCCGCGGCCATGCGGAGGCTGGTCGAGGAGACCCGGCTCGCGCCCGCTGACCTGGTCCTGCCGATGTTCGTCCGGGAAGGGCTGACCGAGCCGCGCGAGGTGGCCTCGCTACCGGGCGTGCTCCAGCACACCCGCGACTCGCTGCGCAAGGCCGCGGTCGACGCGGTCCAGGCCGGCGTCGGCGGGATCATGCTGTTCGGCGTCCCGTCCCACCGCGACGAGATCGGCTCCGGCGCCACCGATCGCGACGGGGTGCTCAACGTCGCGATCCGGGACGTCGTCGCCGAGGTCGGCGACGCCACCGTCGTGATGAGCGACCTGTGCCTCGACGAGTTCACCTCGCACGGCCACTGCGGCGTCCTCGACCCCGAGGGCGGGGTGGACAACGACGCGACCCTGGTGCGCTACGCGGAGATGGCCATCGCGCAGGCCCACGCCGGCGCCCACCTGCTCGGCCTGTCCGGGATGATGGACGGCCAGGTCGGCGCGGTGCGCCGGGCACTGGACGGGGGCGGGCTCACCGACACCGGCATCCTGGCGTACGCGGCCAAGTACGCCTCGGCGTTCTACGGCCCGTTCCGGGATGCGGTCGAGTCGACGCTGGTCGGCAACCGCAAGACGTACCAGCAGGACCCGCCGAACCTGCGCGAGGCGCTCCGCGAGGTCGCGCTCGACGTGGCCGAGGGCGCGGACATCGTGATGGTGAAGCCGGCGCTGCCGTACCTGGACGTGGTGTCGGCGGTGCGGTCCACGGTCGACGTTCCGGTCGCGGCCTACCAGGTCAGTGGCGAGTACGCGATGGTCGAGGCGGCCGCGGCGAACGGCTGGCTCGACCGCGAGCGGGTGATCCTCGAGACGCTGACCGGCATCCGCCGGGCCGGCGCCTCGATCATCCTGACCTACTGGGCGGTCGAGGCGGCGCGGCTGGTCCGCGGCTAGCCGGCCGTCACAGGCCGAGGCGGGTCACGAGGTCGGGCACCTCGGCCTCGTACTCGCGCCACTCGCGGTCGGGCTTGAAGCCGAGCTCGGCGTTGATGTTCAGCATCATCTCGTTCTCCGGCGCGTTCCAGGTCTGCACCTGGTGCAGCCCGGGCTCGGCCGAGCGCAGCTCGAAGAGCATCCGTGCCTTGATGGCCCGGCCGATGCCGTACCCGCGGTGCTCCGGGACGACGACCGTGTCGTACTGGTCGGCAAGGGTCGGGTGCTGCACCGGCGCGACGACCTCGGTCAGCCCGGCCACCGCCCCGCTCGGCTCGTGGACGGCCACCACGATGTGCGGCTTCATCCCCCGTGCGTGCAGGGTCGCCAGGCTGGCCCGCAGCCGATCCGGATCGTACGAGCTGGGCCGCAGGTCGAGGTCTCCGTCGTCCTGGATGACCTGCTTCGCCGCCGCGTACTGCTCGATCAGCTCGTCCGGCAGCTCACCCTGGTGGTACTCGACCCGATAGCCCGCGCCGATCCCGCGGGCCATCTCGCCGAGCGTCAGCCAGTCCACCTCGGACAGCCGCAGGACGCTGCGCATCTCCAGGTACGCGCAGGAGAACCCGTTCGCCTCGTAGAACTCGACCGCCGGTGTACCGCCGACCACCTCGGCCCCGATCGAGGAGAAGCCCTCGGCACTGGCCCGCGCCACCAGGGCGGCGAGCAGGCTCCGACCGACACCGCCGCGCCGGGCGCGCGGGTGCACGAGCACCTCGATGACCCCGATGCCACCGAGCAGCAGGATGTTCGCCATGCCCAGCACCGGCTTGCCGGCCTCGACGTCGCCGGTGGACTCCTCGGCGACCCAGCACACCCGCCGCTCGCCGGGCATCGTGACCGTAAGGTACTCGCGGAACATCGCGTTCTGCCACGGCGGATCGTCGGGCAGATCAGCCGCGAGCATCGCGTTGAGCGAGTCGATGACGGACTCCAGCTCCGCGGGGGACGCGGCCCGGGGGTCCCACTCGCGCACCATCACCTGTACAGCTTGCCGCCAACACCGGTCCGACGGAAGTGGCCGGTCCGCCAGAAGTGCTCGAAAGGTTACGGTGTGTTGCGGGATTGCTGTCCGTACGCGTTGGCGGCGTCGAATACGGCATTCGCGTACGACTGGAGGTTGTTGTACGACAGGACCGCCTCCCACCACCCGGTCGCGGCGCTGAGGTCCCGGCCGTTCGCGCAGAGGTATTTCGCCGCGGAGAGCGCGGCGTCGTCGAGGTCGTTCGGATCGGTCATGCCGTTCGAATCGGCGTCCATCGCCCACGAGCGCCAGGTACCCGGGATGAACTGCATCGGGCCGACCGCGCGGTCGTAGATGCCGTCGTTGTCGAGCGAGCCGGAGTCCGTGTCGCGGATCAGCCGGCGACCGGCCTGACCGTCGAGCGGATCGCCGATGATGGGCGGGAACGCCCGGCCGTCCGCGGTCAGCGTGGCGCCGTTGGCCCGGCCGTGGTTCGACTCGACCTTGCCGATCGCGGCGAGCGTGGTCCAGCTCAGCCGGCAGTTCGGCTGGGTCTGTTCGACGACCCACTGCGCGTACCCGTACGCCTCGAGCGCGGTCTGCGGGATCTGCACCTTGACGGAGAGCGGCAGCGCCCAGGGCGCGAGCTTGGCGGCCTCCCGGCCGGCGACCGGCACGCCGGTCAACTCGGCCGTGGGGAACGCGGTCGGCGCGCCTCCCGGGTCCGGCGCGGCGGTCGTCGCCCCGGCGTTCCCGGCCGGCGTCCCGGAGGGCTCCGGCGCCCGCACCGGATCGGCGATGGCGGGGATGAGGTACCCGCCGGCCGTGCCGGTGACGCCGATGAGTAGCGCGATGAGCAGGCCGGGAAGCACGAGGCGGCCGGCCGGGCGCGCCGACCACCGGGCGACACCCCGACCCGCCGCGGCGGGCAGGCGCCACAGCGGCGCCAGCCGTCCGGCAGGGCGGCGACGTGGCCCGATCTCCAGCACGTCGGAGTCGGAGGTTGGCGCGTCGGACGGCCCATCCGTGCCCGACACCGTGAGGCCGGCGCCCGCTTCGGCACCGGAGGGATCCGGGGCGTCGCCCTCTTTCGTCGCTTCGCTCCGCGGTCCAGGCGCCACCGGCCCCGGGTCCTCCGGGGGTACCGCTGGCCGCAGCGAGGGATCCACCGTGGTCTCCTCCCCGTCCGGCACGTGGTCGAGTATTGCTCACGTCGTACGCTGGTGCCATGCCAAGGTACGAGTTCCGCTGTCGCAGTTGCGGCGCCACGTTCGAGGTGAACCGCCCGATGAGCGAGGCCTCGGCCCCCGCCTCCTGCCCGGACGGGCACGACGACACCGTCAAGCTGCTCTCGACCGTCGCGTTGGCGGGCGGTTCCACCAGCGCCGCTCCTACCGGTGGCGGCTGTTGTGGCGGATCCTGCGGCTGTAGCAACTAGTCCGCCCGGACGGACACCAAATGTGGCTCCGAGTGCCACAACCGGGCCTACCTGTCGTCGTTACGTCAGCCGTAGCACCCCCCTGGTGTACCGCCGGCTGACCTCGAACTGCTCCGATCGCCTGGGCATGCGCGCTCGGGTGACCATGAGCCGTCCGTTTCTACGATGCGGCTGCTTACGGGGGTACGGCACGATGAGTCCGACTTCCAGGGGGGCGGAGGTTCCACACGTGTCGGCACAGATCCTGCCGAGCGGGCAGGTGACGTTTCTCTTCACCGACATCGAGGGCTCGACACGATTGGCCCAGATGCTCGGTGTGGGATACCGTCCGGTCCTCGACGAGCACCGACGGTTACTGAAGCGCACGCTTTCCGCATCCGACGGCCTGCCACTGTTCACCGAGGGTGACTCGTTCTTCGCCGCGTTCACCGATGCCGCGGCTGCCCTGTCCGCCTGCGCGCAGGCGCAGCGCGAGCTGGCCGCGCATGACTGGCCGTCGCCGCAGTCGCGACCGCTGGTCCGGATGGGCCTGCACACCGGGTTTGCCGAACCGCACGGCGGGGAGTACGCGAGCCCGGAGGTGCACCGGGCGGCCCGGGTCGCCGCCGCGGCGCACGGCGGGCAGGTGCTCTGCTCGGCGGCGACCGCGCGGATCGCGCAGGACGCGCTGCCCGAGGGCGCCTGGCTGCTGGACCTGGGCCTGCACCGGCTGCGAGGCTTCGACGACCGGGAACGGCTCTACCAGCTCGTGGCACCGGGGCTCGAACGGCAGTTCCCCCGGCCGCGGACGGCTGACTCGGCGGTACACAACCTGCCCAGCCCGGTGACCCGGTTCGTGGGCCGCGGTGAGGAGCGGGTACAGCTGGCCGCGCTCGGCGCCGAGCGCCGGTTGGTCACGGTCGTCGGGGCGGGTGGCTCCGGCAAGACCCGGCTGGCCGTGGAGGTGTCGCGGGAGCTGGTACACCGGCATCCTGACGGGGTCTGGTTCGTCGATCTCGCCGCGGTGACCGACCCCGGCCTGGTGGCCTTCGAGATCGCCGCGGTGCTCGGGCTGCGCCCGGAGCCGGGCCGGCCGGTCCTGGACACGCTGGCCGAGCACGCGGCGACCCGCAACTTCCTGCTGGTGCTGGATACCTGCGACGCGCAGCCGGCGGCGGCCGCGACGGTCGCGGCCCGGCTGCTCAACGCCTCCCGCGGGATACGCGTGCTGGCCACCAGCCGGGAGCCGTTCGGCATGCCCGGCGAGACGGTGTGGCGGATCCCGTCGCTGTCGCTGGACCCGGCGCCCGACGGCGGGCCGAGCGACGCGGTGGCGCTGCTGCTCGACCGGACCGCGGCCGCCCGCGGTGGCCGGCGCGCCCGGTCCGACGAGGTCGTGCACCTGGAGCGCGTCGCGGCCCGGCTCGACGGCCTGCCGCTCGCGCTGGAGCTGGCCGCGGCCCGGTTGCGGGTGCTCTCGGCCAGCCAGCTCGCCGACCGGATCGACACCGAGCTGCCCGGCCGGACCGGAGACGTGATCAGCACCCTGGACGCGGGCGCGGATCCGGAGGTCGCCGACTCGGACGAGCCCACGCTGGGCTTCAGCACGCTGCGGCACGCGACCGTGCAGGCCACGATGGCGTGGTCGTACCGGACGCTGAGCAAGCGTGCGGCCACCCTGCTGCGGCGGATGTCGGTGTTCGCCGGACCGGTGGACCTCTCCGCGGTGGAGTGGACGACGGGCGAGGACCCGCTCGACCCGCTCGCCGTGCTGGTGGACAAGTCGCTGATCCAGGCCGAGCCGGGCGACGGGACGACGTACCGGATGCTGGACCCGATCCGGGCGTACGCGGCCCGCCGGCTGGCCGAGGCGGGCGAGGAGCAGGCCGCCCGGGACCGGCACGTGGCCTGGTCGCTGCACGCGTTGCAGCGGGCGCATCTGGGTACCGACGGGCGACCGGTGACGCTGTCGATGTACGCGCTCGACCCGCTCGCCGTGGAGCTGCGCTCGGCGCTGCGCTGGACGGTCACCGGCGGCAGCGCCCGGCAGGGGCTGCAGATCGCCGGTGGGCTGGACCAGTGGTGGCGCGAGCGCGGGCTGGCCCGGGAGGGCCGGCTCTGGCTGTTCCGGCTGTACGGGCGCATCGCCGAGACCGGTGAGCAGATCCCCGAGTCGGAGCTGGCCGGCGCGTACCACATGCACTCGCTGCACGCCGGCGCGGACGGCGAGTTCGCCGAGGAGATGCGCTTCTCGCAGCGGGCCGAGGCGGCCGCGAAACAGGCCGGCGAGGTGGGTCTGCTGGCCCGGGTGCTGGCCGGGCGGGGTGCGCCGCTGTTGGACATGGGCCATCCGGCCAAGGCCGAGCGGGCCTGCCGCGAGGTCATCGACTGGGCCGCGGCCCAAGGGGTGGCCGGCGAGGCGTTGTTCGCCGTGTACACGCTCGCGCAGCTGCTCTGGGACCGGGGTGCCCTGGACGAGGCCGCGGACCTGCTGGCCGCCGCCCGCCCGGTCGAGCGGGACCGGCCGTCGGAGCGCGGCCGCCGTACCGTCGACATGCTCCTGGGCATGGTGGCGCTCGCCCGGGGTGACCTGGTCGCGGCGCACGAGCACCTGATGGTGGCGCTACGCGCGCGGATCGGGTACGGCTTCCACTCCCGGGCCTGCGAGTCGATGAACGCGATCGCGGTGCGGTGCGCGCTGGGCGGCGATCCGATCACCGCGGCCCGGCTGTTCGGCGCGACCCAGGCGGCCCGGTCCCGGCTACGGATCACGGCCGGGATGTTCGGCCCTTACTGGGCCGAGCAGCAGTCCGCCATGCGCGCGGCGGTCGGCGACGAGGCGTTCGACGCGGCGTACGCGTCCGGTGCGGCCCTGAACCTGGAGGAGGCCGCGGCGTTGGCACTGGCGGTCGAGCACCCCGACATGGCTGCCGGTTCCGACCGTTTCGCCGCGCCCTCCTCCTCGTCCGACACGCAGCACCTGACGGGTTAGCCGGCCATCCGCGCCTCGCCCTGAGCCTTCAGCCGGGCGGCGGCGTCGAGCTGCGCGGTGGTGATGACGGTGTCGCCGAACGCGCGCACGGCCTGGTAGTACGTCCAGGCCAGCGAGTAGCAGGCCGGCCGGACGAAGGCGTTGTACGTCGCGCACTTGCGCCGGAGATCGGCGTAGAACGCGTCGTCCAGGCGGGGCTTGTTCGCGGAGAACAGACCCACCTGCTTGTAGTTGCGGTAGCCGAAGTCGTGCCGGTGGCAGGACAGCCTGAAGTCGAACCCCAGCGGGTTGTCCGGGCTGGTCGAGCAGAAGTCGGTGGACCAGTCGAACGCGTACGCGGTCCAGGCGCCCTGGTTGGTGCGGGCGTGGTTCCAGGCGTCGTAGCTGGTCACGCTGGTCTGGGTCCAGCTGGACAGGACGGCGAGCTTCTCCTCGAACGTGACCGCCTGGGCCGGCTGGGCGGCACCGAGCACGATCAGGAGAGCGGCGACGGTGGCGAGAAGGGTACGTCGAATCATCGGTTCACCTCGGGGGATGAAGTAACGACCGGTGATCCAGTGAGTGTGAATTGATTGGCCGACGCCGATGTCCTGTCAAGCCGCAGGTTTGCCGGAGTCCGCACAAACGGGCGCTCGCGGCGGCTGCCGTCCGGCATCGGTGGCGGGGGCGGGGGCCGCGGTGCGGGCCGCGGGGCCGGGGTGCGGCCGCCGCGGTTCCCGGCCCGGAGCCTGGTGAGCGAACTCCGGGCCGGGCGCCCCGCCCGGGTTCAGGAACGATCAGAAGACGAATCGTGGCGGGCTGGGCGGGCTCTCGTTCCACAGCCGGTCGAGCGCGGTCACGTAGTAGGTGTACCGCTGGCCGGGCTGTGCGGTCGGGTCCACGAACGTCTGCGTCGCGCCGGCACCCGCCCGCATCGTGGCGACCAGGTGGCCGGCGTCGGCGAAGCCGCACGAGCCGGGGAACGACAGGCCGTCGAACCGGTAGACGGCGTACGAGGTGACCTCGCCGAACGGCTCCGCTCCACTGGCCGTCGGCCGCCACCGCAGGGTCACCGCGCCGGTCGCGGCGTCGCGCTCGGCCCCGGTCACGACCGGGAACAGGAGCGGCCTGGCCGGCAGGTGCGGCATCCTCGGTACCAGCGCCGGCCGGGAGTAGTGGTCGGCGACGAACCGTGTGGTCGAGCCGATCGGGTCGGACATCACGATCTTCGCGCGGAAGTGGATGTCACCGAGCACGTTGGGATAGTCCCGGTTGAACGTCAGGTGCTTGGAGATCTCGATCGGATCCTGCCACTGCGGGAACGCCGGCTGGGTGTTCACCTTGTAGTTGGCCTGTCCGATGTAGAGCTGCACCCGGGTGCCTTCGGCCACCTCGTTCCACCACGGTACGAGCTTGGCGTAGTCGGCGATCGGCAGGCCGATGTGCCAGTACACCTGCGGCACGATGTAGTCGATCCACTCCTGCTTGACCCACGTGCGGGTGTCGGCGAAGTTGGCGTCGTACGACTGGGTGCCGTTGGTGTCCGAGCCGAGCGGGTCGGCGGCGACGTTGCGCCAGATGCCGAACGGGCTGACGCCGAACTTGACCCACGGCTTCGCCGCGTGGATCCGCTCGCCCATCTCCTTGATGAGCAGGTCGATGTTGTTGCGCCGCCAGTCGGCCTTGCTCGCCCAGCCGGCGCCGTACTGGGCGAACGTCGCGTCGTCGGCGAAGTCCTGGCCCAGCACCGGGTACGGGTAGAAGTAGTCGTCGAAGTGGACGCCGTCGATGTCGTACGCGGTGACCGCGTCCATGATGGCGTCCTGGACGAATGCCCGGACGGCCGGGATGCCCGGGTTGTAGTAGAGACGGGTCTGGGTCGGCGCGCCGACCGGGTAGACGACGGCCCAGTCGGGGTGCTGCTGCAACGGATGGCCGGGCGCGAGCTTGCCGATGTCCGCGCCGGCCTCGGGGGAGTTGGCGGTGCCGGCCGGCATGCTGGCCCGGTACGGGTTGAACCAGGCGTGGATCTCCAGGTTGCGCTCGTGCGCCTCGTCGACCACGAAGGCCAGCGGGTCGTAGCCGGGGTGCTGTCCGCGTACGCCGGTCAGGTAGCCGGACCAAGGCTCCAGTGTGGACGGCCAGAACGCGTCGGCGGTCGGGCGTACCTGCACCATGACCGCGTTCATGCGCCGCGCGACGGCGTAGTCGAGGATCTCGCGGTACTCGGCCTGCTGGTCGGCGATGGCCGTGCCGGTGGGCCAGTCCAGCCGCTGCACGCTGGCGATCCACATGGCACGGAGCTGGCGCTTCGGGGTGGCCGGGTTGGTGGCGCAGCCGTCGAGGCCGGCACCGGTCGCCGGACCGGCGGCGATCGCGGGAGTGGCGCCGGCCAGGAGGCCGACCAGGGCGGCGGCGAGGGCCGCCGCCGCCAGCCGGCGCTGAAGAGATGTCATGCAGGTTCCCTCCGTCGGCTCCGAAGTGTTAGGAGAAAAGTTTCATCGACGGGTCCGGCTTCCGCAAGTCTCCTTCGGTGCCGAATTTGCCGGAGGTGGTGACCACACCTTTCCGGCCGGCGAGCGGACCGGCGGTCTCAGCAGCGTGGCGCCGGACGTCCGGCGACACGGACGGAGGCCGGCTGAGGTATGTCTACGACATGTGCTGGCCGCGGTGAGTGGCAACCGATTGTCGCTCTACAGCGTCTGGACACGTGCGAGGCGGCGGCGCCCGCGAGGCGCCGCCGCCCGTCCAACGACCACCGGCCTACAGGATCGTCCAGGTGTCCCCGGAATTGAGCAGGCTCGCCAGCTCCGCCTCGGCAGTGCCGGTCAGCTTCGCCTTCGCCGCGTCGACCTGGCCGCGGACCAGGTCGTCGTAGCACGGCCGGTCGACCGCCCGGAACACGCCGATCGGCGAGTGGCGCAGGTCCTCGCCGGGCAGGCGGGACAGCGCGAACGCGTACGCCGGCTCGGTGACCGTGTGGTCGTGCGCGACGATCTCCTCCGGCGAGACCGAACTGGTCGGCCGGACTTCGAGCCCGAAACCACCCGGCGGGTGCACGACACACCACTCGTCGTTCTTGCCGAACGTGATCGGCTTTCCGTGCTCCAGCCGGATCAGGTAGTCGTCCCGGGTCTCCGGCTCCTTGAGCGTGTCGAACGCGCCGTCGTTGAAGATGTTGCAGTTCTGGTAGATCTCGACGAACGCGGAGCCGCGGTGCTCGGCCGCGGCGCGCAGCACGGACTGCAGGTGCTTGCGGTCGGTGTCGAGGGTGCGCGCGACGAACGTCGCCTCGGCGCCCAGCGCCAGCGAGATGGGGTTGAACGGCGAGTCGGCCGAGCCGAGCGGGGTCGACTTGGTGACCTTCCCCAGCTCGGAGGTGGGCGAGTACTGGCCCTTGGTGAGCCCGTAGATCCGGTTGTTGAACAGCAGGATCTTCAGGTTCACGTTGCGGCGCAGCGCGTGGATGAGGTGGTTGCCGCCGATCGAGAGCGCGTCGCCGTCACCGGTGACGACCCACACCTGCAGGTCGGGGCGGGTCGTCGACAACCCGGTCGCGATCGCCGGGGCGCGGCCGTGGATCGAGTGCATCCCGTACGTGTTCATGTAGTACGGGAACCGTGATGAGCAGCCGATACCGGAGACGAACACGATGCGCTCGCGTGGGATGCCCAGTTCGGGCATGAACGCCTGTACCGCGGCGAGAATCGCGTAGTCGCCGCAGCCCGGACACCAGCGGACCTCCTGGTCGGACTTGAAGTCCTTGACGGCGAGCTTGAGTGCGGACCGCTCAGGCATTCTTGACCACTTCCTCCAACATGGACTCCAGCTCCGCGGCGGTGAACGGCAGGCCGCGGACCTGGTTGTACGGGATCGCGTCGATGAGGTAGCGGGCCCGGATCACCGCGGCGAGCTGGCCGAGGTTCATCTCCGGGATCACCACCCGCTCGAAGCGGCCGACCACGTCGCCGAGGTTGCGCGGCATCGGTGCCAGGTTGCGCAGGTGCGCCTGGGCGATGGGCAACCCTCGCTGGCGCAGGGCCCGACAGGCGGCGCCGATCGGCCCGTAGGTCGAACCCCAGCCGAGCACGAGGACGCGCGCCGTACCGTCGGGATCTTCTACCTCGATGTCCGGTACCTCGATCGCTTCGATGCGCGCGGCCCGGGTACGGACCATGAAGTCGTGGTTCGCCGGGTCGTACGAGATGTCGCCGGTCTTGTCGGCCTTCTCCAGGCCGCCGATCCGGTGCTCCAGGCCGGGCGTACCCGGGACCGCCCACGGTCGGGCGAGCGTCACCGGGTCACGCAGGTACGGCAGGAACTCCCCGTCGGTCCCGTTCGGCTCCTTCGCGAACTCCACCCGCAGGTCGGGCAGCTCGTCCACGGACGGCAGCAGCCACGGCTCGGAGCCGTTGGCCAGGTAGCCGTCGGAGAGCAGCAGCACCGGCGTGCGGTAGGTCAGCGCGATCCGGGCCGCCTCGAGCGCCGCATAGAAGCAGTCGGCCGGCGAGCACGGGGCGACGACGGCCACCGGGGCCTCGCCGTGCCGGCCGAACAGCGCCATGTTCAGGTCGGCCTGCTCGGTCTTGGTCGGCATGCCGGTGGACGGGCCGGCCCGCTGCACGTCGACGACGAGCAGCGGCAGCTCCAGCGCGACGGCGAGGGAGATGGTCTCGCCCTTGAGCGCGACGCCCGGTCCGCTGGTGGTGGTGATGCCGAGGGCACCACCGTACGACGCACCGAGCGCGGCACCCACCGCGGCGATCTCGTCCTCCGCCTGCATGGTGGTGATGCCGAACTTCTTGTGCTTGCTCAGCTCGTGCAGGATGTCGCTGGCCGGCGTGATGGGGTACGCGCCGAGGAACACCGGCAGGCCGGATCGCACGCTGGCGGCGACGATGCCCAGCGCGAGAGCCGTGTTGCCGGTGATGTTGCGGTAGTTGCCCGGCTGCAGCCGCGCCGGCTTCACCTCGTACCGCACGGCGAACGTCTCGGTCGTCTCGCCGAACGCCCAGCCCGCCTTGAAGGCCATGATGTTCGCGGTGGCCAGCTCGGGACGAGCGGCGAACTTGCGTTGCAGGAACGCGATCGTCGACTCGTGCGGCCGCGAGTACAGCCAGGACAGCAGTCCCAGCGCGAACATGTTCTTGGCGCGCTCGGCGTCCTTCTTCGAGACGCCCACGCCTTCCAGGGCCTTGACGGTCATCGAGGTGAGGCCAACCGGCTGGACCAGGTAGCCGTCGAGGGATCCGTCGTCGAGGGGGTTGGCCGAATACCCGACCTTGGCCAGGTTCCGCGTCGTGAACTCGTCGGTGTTCACGATGACCGTCGCGCCGCGGGGGAGGTCGGCCAGGTTGGCCTTGAGCGCGGCCGGGTTCATCGCCACCAGTACGTTGGGCGCGTCACCGGGGGTGAGGATGTCGAAGTCGGCGAAGTGGACCTGGAAGCTCGACACCCCGGGCAGGGTGCCGGCCGGTGCCCGGATCTCCGCCGGGAAGTTCGGCAGGGTCGAGATATCGTTACCGAGCTGTGCGGTTTCGGAGGTGAAGCGGTCGCCGGTGAGCTGCATGCCGTCGCCGGAATCGCCAGCGAACCGAATGACCACCCGGTCCAGCTGGCGGACCTGTTTGCTCACGTCCCCGACCTCCTAGTAGGGCAGTGCGCCGGCGCGTGCTCCGGTAGCACGACGACGTGGCCGGCCCGCTCCTTCTTACACCCTTGAGCCTACGTCGCATTGCCCCCGTCATCCTTGTCGCGGGTCCGACCGGTTGGTCTCCGACATTTTTCTTCTTCTGGGCAATCGGCGAACCAGGCGGTCCATGGCGCCCGCCCCCGGTGCTCTACGCTCAGGATCGTGGACGGGTACCTCGGCTCGTACGCCACTCTGGGGTTGCTCCTGATCGCGGGCGCATTGATCTTCGTGGGCGCGTTCAGCGCGAATCGGCTGCTCCGCCCGGCCGCCCCGGCCGACCCGCCGGGCAAGACGTCGACGTACGAGTGCGGGCTCGACCCGGTCGGCGGCGACTGGGCTCAAGCCCAGATCCGCTACTACGTTTATGCGTACCTTTATGTCCTTTTTGCCGTGGAGAGCGTTTTCCTCTTCCCCTGGGCGGTGATCTTCGACCGGCCCGGCTTCGGCATGGTGACGATCGTCGAGATGGCGATCTTCGTCGGCGTCCTCGCGCTCGGCATCCTGTACGCCTGGCGCAAGCGCGTCCTCACCTGGACCTGACCCCAGCCGCACCGGCGTCAGGCGAGGCCCCGGCGGGCGACGGCCGGCTGGCGGTCGCCGCGGATGGCCGCCACCATGTCCAGCGCCCGGCGGGTCGGCCGGACCTGGTGGGCCCGGAAGACACGAGCGCCCAGCCAGGCCGAGACCGCGGTCGCGGCCAGCGTGCCCTCCAGCCGGTCGTCGACGGGCAGATCCAGGGTCTCCCCGACGAAATCCTTGTTGGACAGCGCGACCAGCACCGGCCAGCCGGTCGCGACCAGCTCGCCGAGCTGGCGGGTGACCTCCAGCGAGTGCCGGGTGTTCTTGCCGAAGTCGTGCGCCGGGTCGATCAGGATCCCGTCGGGCCGTACGCCCAGGGCCGCCGCCCGGTCGGCCAGCCCGGTGACCGTGGCCAGCACGTCGCGTACCACGTCGTCGAAGGCCGCCCGGTGCGGCCGGGTGCGCGGGGCCAGGCCGCCGGCGTGCGAGCAGACCAGACCTGCCCCGGTGGCCGCGGCGACCTCGGCCAGGCGCGGGTCGGGACCACCCCAGGTGTCATTGATCAGGTCCGCACCGGCCGGGACCGCCTCGGCGGCCACCTCGGCCCGCCAGGTGTCGATGGAGATCACGATCTGCGGGAACTCGGCCCGTACCGTGGCGATCGTCGCGACCGTCCGGCGGATCTCCTCGGCCGCGTCCACCTCGGCACCGGGACCTGCCTTCACCCCGCCGACGTCGATGATGTCGGCGCCGTCGGCGACCGCCACCTCGACGGCCCGCAGTGCGGCATCGGCGGCGAACGTCGCACCCCGGTCGAAGAACGAGTCGGGTGTCCGGTTCACGATGGCCATCACGGCCAGCTCGCGATCGGTGAACGTCCGCGGTCCGAGGCGCAGTGCTCCCACCGGCCGCCTCCTCTCGAACGATCATGAGGGTACCGGTATCCCTTACCCAGGGTGGCGGGGTCGCTCTCCGTCGTCCGGCATGCCACGATCGGCATATGGGTCAGCTCCTGCTCATCCTTGCCGTCGCGTTGGTCGTCGGCGTGATCGTGTTCGGTGTCGCGGTGCTCATGACCGGCTCGGACTCCGGCCTCGAGCCGGCCGAGCCGGACGGCAAGGCGCTGCCGCTGCCGACCCACCGCCCGCTGGGCGAGGCTGACCTGGCGCGGGTACGGTTCGACCTCGTGCTGCGCGGCTACCGGATGTCCCAGGTCGACCAGGCGTTACGCCGGGCCGCATACGACATCGGGTACAAGGACGAGCTGATCAGCGTGCTGGAGGCGGAGGTCAACGCGCTGCGCTCGGGCCGGACCGAGGACGCCGAGGCGATGCGCCGGGCGCGCGAGGCGGCCCTGGCCGGCACGACGGACGAGACCCAGCCGCCGACCGCCGACACGCCCAGCGTGGTCGATCTCGGCCTGGCCACCGCGTCGGGCGGGCCGGTCCCGGTCTCCGTCCCACGCTCGGGGCCGGTCGCCGACCTTGTTCCGGGTACCCCGCCGCCGACGGACGCGGTCGAGGTGGCGCCGGCCGCAGTCGACGACGAGGCGGCGGACGAGGTGGCGGACGAGGCCGAGCGCGAGACCGGGGACGAGACCGGGGACCGGGCCGAGGATCGGCAGGCAGCCGAGGACGTCGTCGACTCCGACGAGCCGGCCGCGGCACCCCCGACCGTGCCGGCCGCCGAGGCCGAGGAGGACCCGGTGGGCGACCCGGTCCCGGGATCTCGCCGGTGACCGATCCGGCAGACCGGCAGGCACGGCCGGACGCAGCCGTACCCGGTGCTGGTGAGGTCACGGCCACGGTGATCGTGCGCGCCCCGGCCGCCCGCGTCTTCGCCGCGTTCACCGACTGGGAACGGCAGGGTGAGTGGATCCCGTTCACCACCGTCCGGCTGGTCAAGGGCGACGGCGGTGCCGGCAGCGTGGTCGAGTCGGTGACGACGGTCGGCCCGGCGATCCTGCGCGACGAGATGCAGGTGGTACGGATGGACCCGCCGTACGAGGTGCGTGTGGTCCACTGTGGACGGCTGTTGCGCGGGCCGGGCTCGCTGCGGTGTACCCCGCTGCAGGGCGACCGGACCCAGGTGGTCTGGCACGAGTGGTTCCACCTGCCGCTGGGCCTGGCCGGCCGGGTCGCCTGGCCGCTGCTGTGGCCCGGCTCGAAGGTGAGCCTCACCCAGGCCCTCAAGCGCTTCGCCCGGCTGGTCGAGACGGGCGTGCTGCCGTGACGGACCTGGTCAAGGGCGAGGACGGGCTCAAGCGCTGCCGGTGGGGCGACTCGACCCCGGAGTACCGCGCCTACCACGACGGCGAGTGGGGCCGGGTGCTGCACGGCGACGACGCGCTCTACGAGCGGCTGGTGCTGGAGGCTTTCCAGTCCGGCCTGTCCTGGCTGACCATCCTGCGCAAGCGGGACACGTTCCGGGCCGCGTTCGACGGCTTCCACGTCGAGACCGTCGCGCGCTACGGCGAGCGGGACATCGACCGCCTCCTCAACGATGCCGGCATCGTGCGGAACCGGGCGAAGATCGAGGCCGCGATCCACAACGCCCGCGTGGCCGCCGGTCTGCCCGAGGGCCTGGACGCGGCGATGTGGGCGTACGCGCCACCGCCGCGCAGGCGCCGCCCGGGCACCCTCGCCGAGGTGCCCCCGTCGACGCCGGAGTCCGCCGCGATGGCCAAGGGTCTCAAGAAGCGCGGCTTCCGGTTCGTCGGCCCGACCACCGCGTACGCGACCATGCAGGCGGTCGGCATGGTCGACGACCACCTCACCGGATGCCACGTGCCGCCCGTGGTGAGATGACGGGCATGGCCTACTGGGCCGTGGTCGTGCCCGCGGAGCGGTACGAGACCGAACGGCTCTACCACCACGAGACGCTGACCCTGGACGAGCCACTGCAGCCGGGCGACGAGGTGCTGCTGGTCGCGGGGACCGACCCGCCGACCGTCTTCGCCGCCGGCCGGGTGAGCGAGGACCCGGCGGTCGTCGCGTACACCCGACGCAGCCTGGACACCCCGCACGAGGCGGGCGGCCTGGCGCCGGGCGAGATCGACGAGAGCACGTTCGCGGCGTACCGGGACCGGCTGACCCCGCCCGGCGACCGGCGGGACTGGCTGGTCAGCGTCGACCTGCCGATCGAGGCCGAGTCGCCGGCCGAGGCGGTCCGGGAGTTCTGGACGTACGTGATGCGGCTCGGCCCGCGCGAGCTGCCCGCGTTCGTCACGCCGGCCGGCGACGAACTGGCCATGCAGGCGTACGTCCTCAGCGAGCCGGTGAGCCTCGACCCCGAGGAGGACGAGCCCTAGTAGAGCCGGCCGCGCCACCCGCCGAGGACCGAACCGGGGTCGGTGTCCAGGGTCTGCGCGAGCACCGTGGCGTACACGTCCCGGAAGTCGGTGCCGTACCTGAGGTCCCCGTCATCGAGGTCGGTCAGGCTGGGCTGCTCGCCGTGCAGGCCGGCGCGCACGCCGTGGCCGAGCAGCAGGACGTTCGACGCGGTACCGTGGTCGGTCCCGTCGGACGCGTTGGCCCGTACCCGCCGCCCGAACTCGGAGTAGACCAGCACGGTCACCTTCCGCCCGGCCGTCGCGTCCACAAAGGACGTCAGTGCGGCGTCGACCTGGCCCAGCAGGGTCTGCTGCAACTGCTTCCCGTCGGCGTGCGTGTCGAACCCACCGAGCGACACGGAGAACACCCGGGTCATCACGTTCGCCCGCACGCAGCGGGCCACCAGGTCGAGTTGGGCGCGGAGGGCGGACCGGCCGCCGGTCGCGGTGGCCGGTTCGGCCACGGGCCCGTCGTCCGGGTCGGCGGAGGAGGCCGAGACACCGCGTACCATCGCGTCCACCTCGACCAGGTCAGCGAACGCGGCCGCCGCGCGCGCCTGCAGCGCCGGCTCCCCGGGCGCGGGCCGGCCGAACCCGGTCAGCGCGGACCCCAGTCCGGCCGGCAGGCGCAACCCGGTCACCGGTACGGCCGCACCGGCACACGACGCGCCGGCCAGGGCCGGCGGCAGCACCGGTTCGAACGACACCGCGAGCCGCGGATCGCCACCGGCCCGGTCGAGCCATCGGCCGAGCCAGCCGGTGGTACCGGGGCGGTCCGGCTGGGCGGTCTGCCAGATGTCCATGGACCGGAAGTGGCTGCGGTCCGGCTTCGGGTAGCCGACCCCGCGGACGATCGCCATCCGTTGCTCGCCGAAGAGCCGGTGCAGTCCCTCGAGCGCCGGGTTCAGCCCGGTCTCCGCGTCGAGCCGCAGCACCTCGCCGGCGTCGTAGGCCAGCTCCGGCCGGGCGTCGTGGTAGGCCGGGTCGGCGTACGGGATGACCGTGTTGAGGCCGTCGTTGCCGCCGTACAGGGTCAGCACCACGAGGGTGCCGGCGTCCGGGTGCCGGTCGCCCGCCGTCGCGAGGATGTCCGTCAACGTGTACGCCGTGGCACCCGCCGCGACCGCACCGCCTGCCACCACACCGGAGGCGATCAGGAACCGGCGCCGGGTGAGTGTGTCCATTCCAGCCTCCTCAGTGGACCGTGTACTCGGGGCTGGCGAGGCCGAGCGCGAGCAGCCGGCGGGGCTCCGCGGCGCCGGCCAGCACGGCCCGGGTCCGGTCGGTCCAGCCGTCGACGACGAGCAGCCGGGCCAGCGCCTCGGGCCGGCCGTCGCGCGGGGCGGCGCCGAGCCGGTCCAGCACCACCCGGTCCGCGTGGGCCGCGAGCCACTCGGCCAGGCGCAGCCGGGCCTGCACGGAGGAGGTGGTCAGCCAGGCCGCGCCGGACGGCCAGCCGCCGACGCTCGGTGGACGCAACGGCACCTGGTCCAGCCCGTCGAGCCCGCCGAGGAGCGGCCGGCGCGACTCGGCGGGTACCGCGGACGGCCGGATCCGTAGCTGGCGCATGGCACCGACCGCCCACTCGACCGGCTGCTTGACCAGGTGTCCCCGGGTACCGGCGAAGGCCGCGTCGGTGAAGAGCGTTCGCAGCACGGCGGGCACGTCGAGACCGCCCGCCGGGACCGACGGCGGCGCCACGGATGCCGAGCCGAACCGGAACCACAACCGCGCGGCCAGGAAGCGCGGCGCCGCCGGCTGTCCCAGGAGGAGGTCCACAAGGGAGTCCGCGTCGTGCCGTGCGGTCTGCCCGAGGATCGTCTTGGACCCCGGGTCGTGGCGCCGCGGCGCGAGTACGGCGGTGCCGGTGGCCCGGTCGGTCGTCCAGCCGGTCAGCGCCCGGGCGCCGGCCTTGATGTCCGCCTCCGAGTAGTTCCCGATGCCGAGGGTGAACAGCTCCATCAGCTCCCGGGCGAGGTTCTCGTTCGGTGCGGTCCGGGTGTTGCGGTGCCCGTCCAGCCAGATGATCAGGGCCGGGTCGCGGACCATGGCCCGGGTCAGGGCAGCCATGTCCCGCCCGTACCGCCGGAACGTCCCCTGCTGGCGCAGCATCAGCGAGGCGAGCCGGACTTTCTGGATGCTGGTGGCCCAGTGGCCGTGCCAGAAGAAGACGAGCTTCTCGGCGAGCTGGTGCTCGGCGGCGACCATCCGGTCGAGCCACCACTCGGTCAGCGCCCGGGCCTGGTCCCGGCGCTCCTGCTGGTCCTGTGGTCCGACCGGCAACCGGGGCGGGGGTGTACGGGTCGCGCCGGCGTCCGTGCCTGCCGGGTGGAGCAGGCCGTCGATGGTGGCCGCCGGACCGACCCGCTCGGCCGCGTCGACCTCCTCGGCGGTCGGGCCGAACGTGGCTCGGCGCAGAAGATGCGCGAGATCCTCCCGGTTGGCCATGGACATCGACCGTAGTGGCTGTTTGTAAGAGCCGGGTAAGCCCCCGGTCAGCGGCCCTCGAACACCGGCTTCTGCTTGTTCACGAACGCCATCGTCGCGTTGTGGTGGTCCGCGGTCGTCCCGCAGATCGCCTGGGCCTGCGCCTCGGCGGCCAGCGCATCGGCGAGCGTACCCGTGCCGCCGACGGCCAGCTCGCGCTTGATCGCGGCGTACGCGACGGTCGGGCCGGCCGCCAGCCGCGCGGCCAGCTCCTGCGCGGTGGGCAGGACGGCCTCGTCGTCGTCGACGAGCCGGGTCAGCAGCCCGAGCCGGGCGGCTTCGGCGGCGGGTACCGGCTCGGCGAGCATCAACAGCTCGGTCGCTTTGGCGTGGCCAACCAGGTGGGGCAGCGTCCACGAGGCGCCGGTGTCGCCGGCCAGGCCCACGTTGGCGAATGCCATCAGGAACGAGGTCGACGGACCGCCGACCCGGAAGTCGACCAGGAAGGCCAGCGAAGCCCCGGCACCGGCGGCCATGCCCCGCACCGCGGCGATCACCGGCTTGGGCAGCTGGGCCAGGCGCAGGGCGATCGGGTTGTAGTGCCGGACGACCGTACCGAGCGGATCAGGCTCGCCGCCGCCGAGCGTGGAGACGTGCTCGCGCAGATCCTGGCCGACGCAGAAGGCACGCCCCGCACCGGTGACGACCACGGCCCGGCACGTCCGGTCCGCCTCCAGTTCGGTGAGTGCCGCGCTGAGCGCCTCCTTGAGCTCGAGGTTGAGCGAGTTCAGGGAGTCCGGCCGGTTGAGGGTCACCGTGGCGACCCCGTCGGTGCGGTCGACGAGCAACGATTCACTCATAGCGACGCCTTTCGCGTGGACAGGTCCAGACAATGGTCGACGTACCGGTCGGCGGCCGGGCGTAGCCGCCCGGCATGCCGGTCGAAGAAGGCGGCCGCGCTGGTGCCGGGCCAGCGTTCGGGCAGCAGGGTGGGCGGCAGTTGCGGGTCCCGGAACAGGAACGTCCGCCATGCGTGGACGAGCTTGAACCGTGCCGCGTACGCCTCCTCGTCGAAGCTGTCCTCGGTGATCGTCGAGACGATCGGTCGGAGTTCGCGGACGAACCGCTGGTACGCGGTACCGATCTCGTCGAGATCCCAGGCCCGCCGGACGAGGTCGGTGGCCCCGGAGGTACCGGAGGCGTGCACCGCGGTGAATCTCTCGTACCGCACGCCGGCCTCCACGAGCAGCGCGTCCACGTCCTCACCCGGCCGCGTGGCGACCCAGGTGGCACCGTCGAGTGTGCCGTAGCCCTGGTAGGCGAGGTTCGCGGTCAGCCGCAGCCGGTCCGCCCGGGCCGCCGGCGGGTCGAGCACGAGCAGGTCGAACCGGCCGTCCCAGGTGTGCCGTCCGGTGCGGTAGATGCGGGCCGCGGCGTCATCGAGCCGGCGGGCGGCCTTGGGAGTCAGCAGGTAGCCGGGGCCGGACGAGAGCCGAAGCGGGTGCAGCCAACCCTGGCGCACCATGCGGGAGACGGCGGTCCGCACCGCGGGCGGCGCGATGCCGAGCGGCGCGAGCAGGCGGACCAGCGCGGCCACCGGTGCGCGGCCACCCCGCGGACGGAGGTAGTCGCCGTACAGGTCGAAGAGCGCCGACCGGGCCTGCATGACCGGACATTGTGACAGCTAGGACTACATTGTTCTAGATGCTGTCATAACTCGGCGGACCCGGTTTGAGCTCAGCGGCGTTCATCAGGGAAAATCATTGGTCGGCACTCGGGTGGAAACCCTTGGGCTGGACTGGGCACCGGATCCGGAACGGCCGTGGTACGGATCTGGCGTCGAGCGAGTCCGCAGGCGCCAGTTCTGCGGGCCCACGGACGCGCGTGGACCCTGCCATGCGCGGAGGAAGTCTGAGGGGAGACACACATGGCGGCGATGAAGCCGCGGACGGGTGACGGTCCGCTGGAGGTCACCAAAGAGGGCCGGGGCATCGTCATGCGGGTTCCGCTGGAGGGTGGTGGCCGGCTGGTCGTCGAGATGACCCCGGACGAGGCGAACGCGCTGGGCGACGCGCTGAAGACCGCCGCGGGCTGAGTCACCCCCTGCAGGGCATGGCGCGCCGGCGCGGACAACCGCGTCGGCGCGCCTCCCTCCGCTGGCACCCCCACGAGCTGGCACTCCCGAGAGGTTGTCCCGGTTGCTGAGCATCCGTCTCGCCGCCGAGCCCGGTACCCCCGGGCTGCTCGTCCTCCCCGTCCTGGCGCCGCCGGCCGGGTCCGACGGGGACGGCGCCTTCGCCGTACCACCCCCGGCCGACCTCGCCGACGAGGCCGAGGCCTTCCGCGCCGACCGCGAGCACACGGGCCGTGCCGGGCTGCTGCACGTCCTGCCCCGCCCGCTGCGGCAGCCGGCCCAGGTGGCCCTGGTCGGCATCGGGGACGGTACCGAGGACGGCTGGCGGGCCGCCGGCGCGTCGGTCGTCCGGGGCACCACCCGTGAGGAGTCCGCGACCGTCGTCCTGTCGCCGGGTACCGCGCCGGCGGCGGTACGGGGTCTGGCCGAGGGCGCGCTGCTCGCCGCGTACCGGTACCGCCTCGCCGAGGACGACGACCCGCCGAAGCTCCGCGAGGTGGTGCTGGCCCTGGCCGGGCCTGGGCAGGTCGCGGGCCACGCGGACGCGCTGCGCACCGCCCGTACCGTCGCATCCGCCACGATCCTGGCCCGGGACCTCGTCAACACACCCGGCGACGTGAAGACACCCGAGTGGTTCACCGAGCAGATCGCCGCCGCGGCCGCCGACCGCACGGTGACGGTCTCCGTCCGGGACCCCGAGGCGCTCACCGCCGACGGGTTCGGCGGCATCCTCGCCGTCGGCGGCGGCTCCGAGCGGCCACCGCGACTGCTGGAACTCTCCTGGCAGCCGGACGGCGTACGTACCCACGTGGTGCTGGTCGGCAAGGGCATCACGTTCGACACCGGCGGCATCGTCATCAAGCCGCGCGCCGGCATGAAGCTGATGCGCAAGGACATGGCCGGCGCCGCGGCGGTCACCGCCGCCGTCCTGGGCGCGGCCGACCTGAACCTGCCGGTACGGGTCACCGCGCTCGCCCCGCTGGCCGAGAACATGCTCAGCGGCACGGCGTACCGCCCGGGCGATGTCGTGCGGCACTACGGCGGGGTGACCACGGAGATCTTCAACACCGACGCCGAAGGGCGGATCGTGCTCGGTGACGCGCTCGCGTACGCGGTCGACCGGCTCGCCCCGGACGTGCTGGTCGACCTGGCGACGCTCACCGGAGCCGGCTCGGTCGCGCTCGGCAAGCGGACCGCGGCGCTCTACTCCGAGAACGACGCGCTCGCCGCCGCGCTCGGTGAGGCCGCCGGCGCCTGCGGCGAGCAGGTCTGGCGGATGCCGCTGGTGGACGACTACGCGTACGCCCTGGAGAGCGAGATCGCGGACCTCAACAACTCGCCGGACATCGGGGCTGGCATGGGCGCCGGTTCGGTGACCGCCGCGCTGTTCCTGCGCGAGTTCACCGGTACCGCCCGGGACCGCTGGGCGCACCTGGACATGTCCGCGCCGGCGTGGGTCGAGAAGGCGGACGGCGAGCTGTCGCCCGGCGCGACGGGCTGGGGCGTCCGCCTGCTGCTGCGCTGGCTCGCGTCACTTGGCTGACGCCGCCGCCGACCGCCAGAAGCTTTCGATCACGCGGTAGCCGTCCTTGATCGCCCGAGGCGCTCCCTCGGGCGGGTGGTCGAACGACTCCGCCCGCTGCTTCTTGCCGTGCGTGTCGTGGCACATGTAGACGACCACCGACCGGCCGTCGGCCAGCCAGGCCTGGACCGCCCACCCCGGCAGCGAGTGCGTCACCCGGAGCTGCTCGACCTCCGCCCACGGCACGGTGGTCCGGGAGAAGGCGGTCCTCGCGGTCCAGCCGGCGGTGTCGAGCACGGACCGTGTCCGCAGGCTCGCGAGCGAGTAGATGGTCAGCGCGACCAGGCCGGCGAGGACGATCGTGGCGATCACGAACGGCGTGGTGTTCGGGGTGCTCGCCGCGATCCACCCGGCGTACCACGCGAGCAGTCCGAAGAGGACGGCGCCGGACGCCGACATCGCCAGCCACGGCCAGAACCGGAGGGTCACCCGCTGGCGTACCCCGGGCTCAGCCACGCTTCACCGCGCAGAGCAGGCCCGAGCCGCTCGGCAGCAGGGCCGGCAGCCAGTTCTCGTCGTCCCGCAGGGCCCGCACGACCTCGCGGATCGCCACCGTCTCCGGGTCGCGGGCGGCCGGATCGCCCACCCGCCCACCGGCCAGCGCACCGTTGACGACGAGCACCCCGCCCGGCCGCAGCAGCCGGTGCGCCTCGACCACGCCGGCCGGGTGCTCGTCGGGGTCCGCGTCGAGCAGGATCAGGTCGTACGCGGCGTCGGCGAGCCGGGGCAGCACGTCCAGCGCCCGGCCGGAGATGATCCTCGTCCGCCCCGGCAGGTACCCGGCCCCGGCGAACAACCGCTTCGCCACGCGTTGGTGTTCGGCCTCGATGTCGATCGTGGTCAGTACGCCGTCCGCCCGCATGCCGCGCAGGAGCCAGAGGCCGCTGACGCCGGTACCCGTGCCGACATCGACCACGGACTTGGCGTGGCTGGCGGCGGCGAGCAGGCGCAGCGCGGCGCCCGCGCCCGGGCTGACCGGGGTCAGCCCGACCTCGTGGGCCGCCTGCCGACCGGATTGCAGAATCGTGTCTTCGGGAACGTACGACTCCGCGAACTCGCGGCCCTGGGCGCCGCGGGAGTTCGCGTCCTTGGCGAGGGTGGCGATGACACATCTCCTTCCGGCGGCGTCGCCCCAGCCTAACGAGCGGATGGGCGCCCGGCCGGCTGCCGGAGCCAGCCAACTGATGAATGAAATTCGCCGAATCGTGTAATCCTGGACGGGGAGCGGGGCTGAGGCAGGGGAAGGTAGATCGTGACCGGGCAGGCACAATCGCCGTGGTGGTCCGACGGGCTGGCCGATCCGTGGCGTGATCCGCAGGCACCTTCGCAGGTGGTGGTGCACGCACCGCCGTACCAGGGCGAACTGGCCGACGATGGGGTGGAACCGGCCGACCGCGGGCGACGGCATTCGCTGGGTCTGGTCCTGCTCGTCTCGATCATCACCGCGCTGCTCGCCGGTGCCCTGGGTGGCACGCTCGGCTACGTCTTCGCGATGCGCAACGGCGGCGGTGCCACGGTGCTCGGTGCCACGGCATCGACGCCCGCGCTCGCCCAGCGCCCGCCAGACTCGCTCGCCGGCGTCGTGCAGCACGTGCTGCCGAGCGTGGTGACGGTCAAGGTCGCCAACGGCCGCGGGTACAGCCTCGGTAGCGGCTTCATCGCCTCGTCGGACGGGTACGTGATCACGAACGATCACGTCGTCGGCGACCTGACCGGTAGCGCGAGCGTGGTGTTCAACGACAACACGACCGCCGCGGCGAAGCTGGTCGGCCGGGACCCGGAATCGGACATCGCGGTCCTCAAGGTCGCCAAGGACAACCTCACGCCGGTCGAGTTCGGCGACTCGGACGCGATCGCCGTCGGTGACCCGGTGCTCGCGATCGGTTCGCCGCTCGCCCTGGCGAACACGGTCACGTACGGCATCGTGAGCGCGCTCGACCGGACGTTCCAGACCGGCGAGCCGGGCCAGCAGGTGCGCTACTACGCCGCCATTCAGACCGATGCGGCGATCAACCACGGCAACTCGGGTGGCCCGCTCGTCGACGCGGGCGGCCGGGTGATCGGGGTGAACTCGTTCATCCAGTCGATCGCGGACAGCGCGGAGGAGGCCGGCAACATCGGCCTCGCGTTCGCGGTCCCGGTGAACCAGGCGAAGCGGATCGCACAAGAGATCATCGATACGGGCCGGGCCCGGCGGACCGTGCTCGGCGCGAAGCTCGACAACGCGTACCGCTCGTCGACCGGCGGCGTACGGCTGATGGACGTCGAGCCGACCGGCCCCGCCGCCACGGCGGGCCTGCGGGTGGGCGACGTGATCGTCCGGGTGGGCAGCCGGCCGGTCGACGAGCCGACCGACCTGATCGCGCTGGTCCGCAAGTACGCGCCCGGATCGGTGGTGGTGGTGGAGTACCGCCGCGGCAACGGTGCCGGGCAACAGGCCTCAGTGACACTGGCCGCCGACGCGAAGTAGGCTGCTCCTGCTCTGGTGGGAGCAGCGGTGGGAGGCGCGATGTTCGAGAACCTGAACTGGTGGGAGATCGGCGCGCTTCTGGTTATCGCCTTGTTGATCTTCGGGGACAAGCTGCCGAACGTGATCAACGACGGCCTGCGGATGCTGCGCAACCTGCGCCAGATGGCGAACAACGCGACCAGCGACCTCAGCCGCGAACTCGGCACCGACATCCAGCTCTCGGACCTGCACCCGAAGTCGTTCATCCGCAAGCACCTGCTGAGCGAGGAGGACGAGGCGGCGCTGCGCCGGCCGCTCGAGGGACTGCGCAACGACCTCGAGCGCGACCTCAAGGGCGTGCAGGGAGAGCTGAGCGAGGTCGCCGAGGCGGCGGACGTCAGAGCGGACACCAAGGCCCAGCCGCACGCCGTACCCCGCCAGGCCTACGACCTGGACGCGACCTGAGTCACCCGCGCACAAACTGCGGGCACATTGTCGTTATCGCGGGCCCGATAACCACTAACTCCCCGCACTTTGTGCGGCCGGGTGGTCAGCGCCCGGCGGGGCGCAGGCCGAGCGGCCTGCCGACCAGCGACTCGCGGCGGACGGCGAGGTGATCGGCGATCGCGAGCAGCGCACCGGCCGCCGGCGACGCCGGGTCGCTGAGCACGAGCGGCGTACCCCCGTCGGAGGCCTCCCGCAGCCGCACGTCCAGCGGGACCTGACCGAGCAGCGGTACCGGCGCACCGACGAGCCGGCTCAGCGACTCGGCCACGCTGCTGCCGCCGCCGCTGCCGAAGAGCTCCATCCGCTCCCCGGTCGGCAGTTCGAGCCAGGACATGTTCTCGATCACACCGAGCAGCCGCTGGTGGGTCTGCATCACGATGCCGCCGGCCCGCTCGGCGACCTCCGCGGCGGCCGCCTGCGGTGTGGTCACCACCAGGATCTCCGCGTTGGGCAGCAGCTGGGCGAGCGAGATCGCGATGTCGCCGGTACCGGGCGGCAGGTCCAGCAGCAGGACGTCCAGGTCACCCCAGTACACGTCGGAGAGGAACTGCTGCAGGGCCCGGTGCAGCATCGGCCCGCGCCAGACGACCGCGGCGTTGCCCGCGGTGAACATGCCGATCGAGATCACTTTCACGCCGTGTGCCTGCGGCGGCATGATCATGTCTTCGACCTGCGTCGGCCGGGCGCTGGCACCCAGCATCCGGGGCACCGAGTGGCCGTAGATGTCCGCGTCGACGACGCCGACCGACAGGCCACGGGAGGCCAGGGCCGCGGCCAGGTTGACGGTGATGCTCGACTTGCCGACGCCCCCCTTGCCGGACGCGACGGCGTAGACCCGGGTCCGCGAGCCGGGCTGGGAGAACGGGATCGTCGGCTCGGCCGCGGCGGGTCCGCGCAGCCGGCTCTGCAACTCCTTGCGCTGCGCGTCGCTCATCACGCCGAACTCGACCTCGACCCGCGCCACTCCCTCGACGGCGCCGGCCGCCGCGGACACGTCCGTACGCAGTTTGTCCCGTAGCGGGCAACCGGCGACGGTGAGCAGAATGCCGATCTGGGCGACACCGTCCGTGACGCGTACCGAGTGGACCATGCCCAGCTCGGTGATCGGGCGGCGGATCTCGGGGTCGTTGACGGAGCCGAGGGCGGCGTGTACGGCCGACTCGGCCGCGGTCGTGGTGGGTGCGGCCATGTGCCCATGCTACGTCTGTGTCATGCCGGCCTCTCGATGAGAGGATCGGCCCCATGCGTTGCGCGCGGCGTACCCTCCTCGGCGCTGGCGTGACCGCGGCGGCCTCGCTGGCCGGGTGCACCGCGCCCCCGGCCAGCCGCCCGGCCTCACGCCGTACCGCCGACTACGCCGAGCGCCTGGTCGAGACGCTGCGCAGGTACCTGCTGCCCACGCCGGACCACCCGCGTCACCCGTCGTACGCGGGTGCGGTCGCCCTGGTGGCCGTGGACGGTGAGATGACCGTGCACGAGGCGGTCGGCGACGCGTTGCGGTACGGCCCGGACGGGGTAGAGCTGGCCCCGGAGCAGCGGGTCGCGATGCGCCAGGACTCGATCTTCGATCTGGCCTCGATCACCAAGGTGTACACCGCGGTCCTCGCCATGCAGCAGGTCGACGCGGGCCGGCTGGCGCTGGACGCGCCGGTGGCCGAGTACCTGACCGGGTTCGCCGAGCGGACCGTCACGATCAAGATGCTGCTCGCGCACACCAGCGGGTTGCCCGACCTGGACCTGACCAGGCAACCGACGCCGGCCGCCCGCCGGGCCGCCCTGCTCGCCGTCCGCCCGAAGGAGAAGGCCGGTACGGTCTTCCGGTACTCCGACGTGGGCATGCAGCTCCTCGGCCTGGTGTTGGAGCAGGTCACCGGCCAGCCGCTGGACCTGGCCCTGGTCGGCGGCCTGCTGCGCCCGCTGGCATTGCGGGACACCGGGTTCCGGCCGGCCGACCGGCTGGCCCCGGCGGATCTCGCGAGCCGGATCGCCGCCACCGAGGTGAAGAAGGGCCGGGGTCTGGTCCGGGGCGTCGTGCACGACGAGGGCGCGTACGCCCTGGGCGGCGTCGCCGGCCATGCGGGCCTGTTCGCGACCGCGATGGACGTCGCCGCCATCGGCCAGCTCCTCCTCGACCGTGGCGAGTTCGGCATGACCCGGGTCCTCGCCGCCGCCACCGCCGAATCGATGCTCGTCGACCTCAACGTGGGACTGCCGGTCCGCGACCCGGAGAACCGGCCCGGCCGGGGTTCCCACGGCCTGGGCGTCGAGCTCAACCAGTCCTGGTACATGGGCCGTCTCGCCGGGCCGCGGGCGTTCGGGCACACCGGGTTCACCGGCACGTCGCTGGTCGTGGACCCGACCCGGCGGTTGGTATCGGTACTGCTCACGAACCGGGTCCACCCGGACCGGGCGTGGGGCCAGGTCGATGCGGCGCGGGTGGCGGTGTCGAACGTCCTCGCTGACGGGATTGCCCCGCGATATGCCTGACCATTCGTAAATTCCCGAATGGGGCTGGACGCCGTACCCGTCCGGGTGCGACGATCGTTTACGACGCCGCGTGCCTCAACCCCTTGAGGCGCGCGGCGAAATCCATCCGCCATCACGCGCCGTCGTCGGCGGCGCGGCGGGCTGCCGCCTTGCGGCGCTCCTTGCGGGCATGCTTGCTCCGCTGGGTCACCGCCTCCCGGCCGCCGTCGACCGCATCGGTCAGCTCCTCGGCCAGCCGGGTGAGTTCCGAGCGCAGGAAGTCCCGGGTGGCTACCTCGCCGAGCGCGATGCGCAGCGCGGCGATCTCGCGGGACAGGTACTCGACGTCCGCCTTCTGCATCGCGGCCCGCCGCCGGTCCTCCTCCAGCGCCAGCCGGTCCCGGTCGGCCTGGCGGTTCTGCGCGAGCAGGATCAGCGGCGCGGCGTACGAGGCCTGCAACGACAGGACCAGGGTGAGGAACGTGAACGTGTACGGGTCGAAGCGCCAGGCCCGCGGTGCCAGCGTGTTCCAGGCGATCCAGAGCACGATGACGACGGTCATGTAGACGAGGAACTTCGCCGTGCCCATGAACCGCGCGATCGCCTCCGACCAGCGCCCGAACGCCTCCGAGTCGGGCCGCGGCATGCGCAGCCGGCGTGGCTCCCGCGGCTGGTCGAGCCGGCTCGGGCGGGGCTCAACCACGGTCCGCCCCCGCCCGTTCCGGCCGTGGTGGCTGCTCCGCGTCCCGGTCCCGCCAGTCCTGCGGCAGCAGGTGGTCGAGCACGTCGTCGACGGTGACCGCGCCGACGAGCCGGCCGGCGTCGTTGACGACCGGCATCGCGACCAGGTTGTACGTCGCCATCCGACGGGTGATCTCGGCCAGCGGCGTGGCCGGCCCGAGCGGCGGGATGTCGCTGTCGACCACGCCGCCGAGCATCTCTCCCGGCTGCTCGCGCAGCAGCCGCTGGAAGTGGACCACGCCCAGGTACCGGCCGGTGGGTGTGGCCATCGGCGCCCGGGTCACGAAGACCTGCGCCGCCACGGCCGGGGAGAGGTGCGGCTCGCGGACCCGGGCCAGCGCCTCCGCCACCGTCGCGTCCGGGGTGAGGATGATCGGCTCGGACGTCATCACCGCGCCGGCGGTACCCGGCTGGTAGTCCATCAGCTGCCGCACCGGCTCCGCCTCGTCCGGCTCCATCAGGTCGAGCAGCTCGTCCTGCTCCGGCTTGGACAGCTCGGCGAGCAGGTCGGCGGCGTCGTCCGGGTCCATCTCCTCCAGGATGTCGGCGGCCCGCTCCCGGTCCAGCGCGGCGATGATCTCGACCTGGTCGTGTTCGGGCAGCTCCTCGAGCACGTCGGCGAGGCGGTCGTCGTCCAGCGCGGCCGCGACCTCCATCCGCCGCGCGTCCGGCAGGTCCTGCAGCACGTTGGCCAGGTCGGCCGGGCGCATCGTGTCCAGCACGGCGAGCAGCGAGGCGGTACCCTGCGCCTCCGGTTCGCCGGCCAGCCCGTGGACCTCCGACCACTCCAGTTGCTGGGTGTGGCCGCGCCGGGTCAGCCGGCCGGTGTGCTCGCGCACCGCGATCCGGCCCAGCCACCAGTCGCCGGTCCGGTCGGACTCCATGGCCACGTCCACGACGGAAGCCTCCCGGCCGCTGGCGACGACCGTCACCCGTCGATCGAGCAGTTCCTCCAGGACCAGCAGTTCACCGGGGCGTTTCTCGAACCGCCGCAGGTTCAGCGTGCCGGTGCCCAACACGACCGCGTCCGCGTCGATCGAGATGACCCGGCCGATCGGGATGAAGATCCGCCGGCGCATCGGCATCTCCACGACCAGCCCGACGACCCGTGGCGGCTTCTTGCCGGTACGTACCCGCGCCACCGCGTCCCGGACCCGCCCGACCTGGTCCCCGTTGGGATCGAAGACGGCCAGGCCGGCGAGCCGGGCGACATACACCCTGGTCGCCGTGGTCACAAGGTAGAGCGTAATAGGGTGGGCCGGCATGAAGACCTTGACGTACGAGGTGGTCGACGTCTTTACCGACCGGCCGTTCACCGGGAACCCGCTGGCGGTGGTCTTCGGCGCCGACCACCTGGGCAAGGACCAGCTTCAGGCGATTGCCCGCGAGTTCCACCTGTCGGAGACGGTCTTCGTGCTGCCGCCCTCGCCCGGGGTCGAGGCGACGTACCGGGCCCGGATCTTCACGCCAGCGACCGAGCTGCCGTTCGCCGGCCATCCCAGCGTCGGAGCGGCGGTCACCGCGGTCCGCCGCGGGCTCGCCGAGGTCGGCCAGGTCGTCCAGGAGTGCGGCGCCGGACTCCTGCCCATATCCGTGTACGCCGAGGGCCGGGCGACGTTGACCGGAGGCAGCCCGACGGTCGGCGGTGAGCGGGATCCCGGGCCGCTGCTGGCCTCCGTGGGACTGTCCTCTTCGGACTATGCCGGCCCGGCACCGCGGATCGCCGGCTGCGGCCTGGAGTTCGCGTACCTGAGCGTCCGGCCGGACGCGGTCGCCCGGGCGCGCCCGGTCACGTCGGCGGACGTCGCCCAGGTGAGCGTCTTCGCCTGGGACCCGGCCGGGCGGGTCGCGCACGCGCGGATCTTCGTGCCCGGCATGGGTGTACCGGAGGACCCGGCCACCGGGTCGGCGGCCCTGGGGCTCGGGGTCTGGCTGGTGACCTCCGGCCTGCTGGCCGGGGACGGGACGTCGGAGTACACCGTCCACCAGGGCGCCGAGCTGCATCGACCGTCCACACTCGACTGTACGGTGACCGCCGCGGGTGGGGTGGCCGTCTCGGCGACCGTCACCGGCACCGTGGTACCGATCGCCCGGGGCGAGATCGCCGTCCCGCCCTTCGTCGGCTGACCGCACGGACTGCCCGCAGGCTGTGCGGAGGGTCAGCGGCGCTTGCGGACCCGGTGCAGGCGGAACGGGTTGCGGGGCCGGCGGGTGGCCGGGGTCGGCCGGGGCGGCGCCGCCCCGGAGTCGTCCGGCAGCGTCTCGCCGATCTCCACCGGCTGGCCGGTCGGTACCAGCCGGCTGATCGCGCAGTCCGCCGCCCAGCGGGCGACCACCCCGTCCAGCGGGCCGGTAGCGTTGAGCCGCTTCGCGGCGAGCAACGGCGCGATCGCGTCCCAGTCCGACGTGCCGGGCCAGATCCGGACCACGCCCGCCCGCCAGGTCACGACGCGGCCGCCGTGGTCGCCCCGGGCGGTCACGAGCACGTCGCTCGCGCCGACGAGTCCGGGCGCGGGCTGCTCGCCGGGCCCGCTGACCACGTAGAGCGCGTCCTCGGCGCCGAGGCACCAGACCGCGTACGCCGGCCCGTCGCCGACGGTCAGCCACGCCAGGGACGTCTTGCGCATGACCTCGTCGATGAGCGGGTGCGTCATGGCCACAGATGTTAGGCCAGCGGGGCTCGCGGTGCGCGGTCATGGAACTCCAGCGCCGTGTACCGCGCGACCCGCATCCCGTGCGGCCATCCGGTCGCCGCCCAGCCGCCCTTGGCGAGCAGGGCGCCGAGGAACTGGTCCGGATCGGCGAGCTTCGCCCAGACGGCGGGCAGGAACGTGGAGCGGCGCTCGCCGTCGGTGAGGATCAGCCCGTCGATGCCGGGCCGCAGCGCGGCGAGCAGCTCGTCGCGGTCGTCGACGAGTACCTGCTCGGCCGGGCCGAGCGCGGAGACCGACACGTCGAGCTTCGACCACTCGTCGGCGGTGACCGGCGGCAGCCGCGGGTCGGCGATCGCGCGGACCGCGTTGCGCGCCACGTCGAGGTAGAGCGGGCGCACCGGATCCAGCGACCCGATGCACCCGCGGAGCGTTCCGGCGCACTCCAGCGTGACGAACGACGCGCCCGGCCGGCACAGCGGCCCCGCCGCGGGGGAGGCCCAGGTCGTGACCCGTCCGGCGAGCCTGCCGGCGATCGCGCTCACCGCGACCAACAGCAACGCGGCGCCATCCTCGGGCGTCAGCGCAGTGAACTGCGAGCCTGCCGGCGGCTCGCTCATCGCCTCAGCGTAGTGGGACACCGTCGGTACGCGCCTCAAACGAGGACCGGTACCTGGTCGACCAACCGCACGACCTCCGCCAGCGAGCCCACCGTCGGTCCGGTCCAGTGCCGCTCGGGGTGGAACGAGAGGTGCCGGTCGAGGTCGGGCGCGGCGAGCCGGACCGCGGTCATGCCGACGTCCGCGGCTCCGGTCAGCTCCTGGCTACCACCGTCGCCGACGTACAGGCACTCCTCTGGATCGACAGCCAGGTGCCGGCACGCGGAGAGGTACATCCGGGGATGCGGCTTGCACTCTCCTATGTCGACAGAGAACACGGCGGTGTCGAGGTACGGCGCGATCGGCAGGTCCGGCAGGAAGGCCGGCAGCTCCGGCCCGCAGTCACTGACCACGCCGGTCGGCAGTCCTCGGCGGCGTAGCTCGCGCAGGGTCGGTGCCGCGTCCGCGCGCAGCTTGGTGTCCGCCCGTACCGCCGCCACCCGGGCCACCGACGCGCGAGCGAGAGCGTGCGACGACGGCCGGGCACCCAGCCGGTCGCAGAGCCACCGCAGGCTCTCCCGTTCACCGCCGAGGGCGCCGCAGGCCCGCAGGAAGAACGTCCGGTCGAGCGCGAGGACGAACTCGGTGGGATCGCAGCCGAGCAGCCGGGCGATCTCCGAGTGCGAGGGGCCGCGCCGGACGGCGTGCGTGAGGGTGCCGAAGAAGTCGAAGAGGGCCGCGCGGTAGGCGCGCATGACGCTGACCTGCCTTCCAGCGTGAATGAGGGTGTGCAGGCACAGACCGGCCGAGCGTAGCCATGTGGCAACCTTCCGTACATCCTCTGGACGATGGATCGTAGTGAAAGAATCTCGACAGGTCACATGTGAAGATGAGTCACCGTGCTACCCACGACCGCCCTCGCGCTCGCGGTGGCGGTCCTCGCCGTATCGTCGTCGGCGCCGCTGATCGCGTACGCCGCCGCTCCCGCGCTGGCGATCGCGTTCTGGCGCAACGCGCTGGCGGTCGGCGCGATCGCGCCGGTGGCGGCGACCCGTCGGCGGGCCGAGGTCGCCGGGCTGAGCCGGCGGACCGTACTGCGGTGCGCGCTCGCCGGGACTGCCCTCGCGGTGCACTTCGGCACCTGGGTACCCAGCGCGAAGCTGACCTCGGCCGCGACGGCCACCGCCCTGGTCGCCACGATGCCGGTCTGGCAGGGCCTGATCGCGCTCGGCCAGGGTCGCCGGCTACCCGCCACCACCTGGCTCGGCATCGGGCTCGCCGTGCTCGGCGCCGCCCTGGCCACCGGAGCGGACATCGCGGTCGCGCCCCGGGCCGTCGCCGGCGACCTGCTCGCTCTGATCGGTGGCGTTGCGGCCGCGGTCTACGCCGCGCTCGGCGAGCGGGTACGCGTGGAGGTCAGCACCACGACGTACACGGTGATCTGTTACGCGGTCTGCGCGGGGCTGCTCGGCGGGGTGTGCCTGGTCGCCGGCGTACCCCTGACCGGGTTCGACGGCCGGACCTGGCTCGCCATCGGGGCGCTCACCGCGGGTGCGCAACTGCTCGGGCACTCGCTGTTCAACTACACGCTGCGGCACGTCTCGGCGACCACGGTCAGCGTGATCACTCTCCTCGAGGTGCCGGGCGCCGCGCTGATCGCCTGGGCGTGGCTCGGCCAGGTGCCCCGGTTGGCCGCGCTGCCCGGTCTCGGGCTGCTCGTCGCCGGAGTGCTCGTGGTCGTGCTCGGCTCCGCGCGCCGAACCGCCACCGATGCCGCTGCCGTGGCATCGCCGGCGCTGTAGCGCCGGATGTTACCGTGCGGTACATGGGTGCCGCCGGCCGTCCTCGCCGCTCCTGCCTCGCCGTTCCGGGCTCCAGCCCGAAGATGCTCGACAAGGCCCAGGGCCTGCCGGCCGACCAGGTCTTCCTCGACCTGGAGGACTCCGTGGCGCCGCTGGCCAAACCCGAGGCGCGGGCGAATATCGTCGCCGCGCTGACCACCGGCGACTGGGGGTCGCGGGTCCGGGTGGTCCGGGTCAACGACCTGACCACGCCGTGGACGTACCGGGACGTGGTCGAGGTGGTCGAGGGGGCCGGTGCCCACCTCGACTGCGTGATGCTGCCCAAGGTGCAGTCGGCCTCCCACGTGGAGTGGCTCGACCTCACCCTCACCCAGATCGAGAAGACACTCGGCCTGCCCGTCGGCGGGATCGGCATCGAGGCGCAGATCGAGAACGCGGCCGGGCTGGTCAACGTGGATTCGATCGTGGCCGCGTCGCCCCGGGTCGAGACGGTGATCTTCGGGCCGGCGGACTTCATGGCGTCGATCAACATGCGGTCGCTCGTGGTCGGCGCGCTGCATCCGGACTATCCGGGCGATCCGTACCATTACATCCTGATGCGGATTCTGATGGCCGCCCGGATGTACGACAAGCAGGCGATCGACGGGCCATACCTGCAGGTCCGCGACGTGGACGGGTTCCGCGGGATCGCCAAACGGTCCGCCGCGCTCGGGTTCGACGGCAAGTGGGTGCTCCACCCGGGCCAGATCGAGGCGGCGAACGAGGTGTACGCGCCCTCCCAGGAGGACTACGAGCGCGCCGAGCTGGTCCTGGACGCGTACGCGTACTACACCTCGGCGGAGGGCGGCAAGCGCGGAGCGGTCATGCTCGGGGAAGAGATGATCGACGAGGCGTCCCGCAAGATGGCGCTGGTCGTGGCCGGCAAGGGCCGGGCGGCCGGAATGACGCGGACGACGTCGTTCCAGCCGCCGGCCGGGTAGCTGGCGGCCGCACTGCGCTCGCGCGGCCGCGGGGCCCGCGGCACTAGCGGGCGAGGACGGTGCGGAGCAGCTCGCCGAAGTAGTTCCCGGTGTCGAAGTCCGACGGGTCCTGGTTGGCTGCCCACACCACGAACACGACCCAGAGGCCGCAGCCGATGATGCCGAGCACGGTCACGATCCAGCCGACGATGATGCCGGCGAACGCGAGACCGTCCCCGCCCTCACCGCGCTCGCGGATCTGCTTGCGGGCGATGTGGCCGAGGACCGCGCCGACCGGCGCACTGATGCAGGTCAGCAGACCCGCGAGCGAACAGACCAGCGAGGCGATGGCCAGGCCGTTCGTCGGCGGGTTGGCCGGTGGCGGTGCGCCGTAGGCCGGGTATCCGTAGCCACCGTACGGCTGGCCGCCGCTGACCGGCTGGCCACCGCTCACGGGCTGGGCGTTCGGGTCGTATGGCTGGCCGGACTGCGGCTGGTTCGGCCACGACGGGTCGGACCAGCCGCCGGGCTGCTGAGGTGGATAACTCATCACTTCTCCGTCTGGCGAGGGGCGGCTCGCGCCCAGGCGTCCGTCAGGGTACCGGGGCGGAGCACGCCGTGGTGGCTGGTCCGGGCTTGTGGCGTACCTCGGGGCCCGCCCCCCTTGTGGCGGGTGTCGTTGCCGGGTGGGCGGCGGGCGGGCAGGATCGCGGGCATGGATGCATCCGCGGGCAAGGGTCGACGGCGCGAGACGAACCAGCGGACGCTGCGTTCGGTGCCCACCGGTGAGGCCGCGCAGCACTCGCCGGCCGGTTCCGGGGATGCGGCCGTCCCCGACCGCCTCGACGGCCGGGTCGCGCTGGTGACCGGCGCCGGCAGCGCCGAAGGAATCGGGTACGCCACCGCCCGCCGGCTGCAGGCCATGGGCGCCCGGGTGGCGATCGTCTCGACCACCCGGCGGATCCACGAGCGGGCCGGCGAGCTGGGCGTCACCGGGTTCGTCGCCGATCTGACCGAGGAGGCCGAGGTCGGCGCGCTGCACGACGCGATCTCCGAGCAGCTTGGCGACGTGGAGATCCTGGTCAACAACGCCGGTCTCGCCAGCAAGGCGAGCCCGGAGGTGCTCCGGCCGGTCGCCCAGCTCACGTTCGACGACTGGCGGCGGGAGATCGACCGGAACCTCACCACCGCCTTCCTGTGCAGCCGGGCCTTCGGCTCGGCGATGGCCGAGCGCGGCTGGGGCCGCATCGTGAACCTGTCCGCGACCGCCGGCCCGGTGAACGCCCTGCCGACCGAGGCCGGGTACGCCGCCGCCAAGGCCGGCGTGGTGGGCCTGACCCGGGCCCTGGCGATGGAGCTCGTCGCCGACGGCGTGACGGTCAACGCGGTCGCGCCCGGGCTCATCCACACCGGGGCGTCCACGGTCGTCGAGCTGAAGCAGGGCCTCGACACGCCGATGGGCCGGCCCGGTACGCCCGACGAGGTCGCCGCCGCGATCGCGTTCCTGTGCTCGCCGAGCGCCTCGTACATCACCGGCCAGATGATCGTGATCGACGGCGGTAACAGCGTGCGGGAAGCCGACTACCGGTGAGGGTTTTCACAGCGCGCGGGCCCTGTCCGCGGCGATACTGAGGCATGCCCCGGCTCGCCCAGACCCCCGGTCTCACCGACATCCAGCAGGAGATCCTGTCGACGGTCCGCGCGTTCGTGGACAAGGAGATCATCCCGCACGCGCAGCGGCTGGAGCACGACGACACGTACCCGGCCGAGATCGTCGACGGTATGCGCGAGATGGGCCTGTTCGGCCTGACCATCGCGGAGGAGTACGGCGGCCTCGGCGAGTCGCTGCTGACGTACGCGCTCGTGGTGGAGGAGCTCTCCCGGGGCTGGATGTCCATCTCGGGCATCGTCAACACCCACTTCATCGTGGCGTACCTGGTCTCTCAGCACGGCTCGGCGGAGCAGCGCGGGTCGCTGCTGCCCCGGATGGCGACCGGCGAGATACGTGGCGCGTTCTCGATGTCCGAGCCGGGCTGCGGCTCCGACGTGGCCGCGATCCGGTCCCGCGCCGAGCGCGACGGTGACGAGTTCGTCCTCAACGGACAGAAGATGTGGCTCACCAACGGCGCGTACTCGTCGGTCGTGGCCACGCTGGTCCGTACCGACATCGGCGCCGACTCGGTCTACGGCAACATGACGACGTTCCTGCTGGAGAAGCAGCCCGGCTTCGGCGAGACCGCGCCGGGCCTGACCATCCCGGGCAAGCTGGAGAAGATGGGGTACAAGGGCGTCGAGACCACGGAGATGGTGCTGGCGGACTGCCGGGTGCCGGCCTCGACCGTGCTCGGCGGCCCGGACGACGGCCTGGGCCGCGGTTTCTACCAGATGATGGACGGCATCGAGGTGGGCCGGGTGAACGTGGCGGCCCGCGCCTGCGGTGTCTCACTGCGCGCGTTCGAGCTGGCGGTGGCGTACGCCCAGCAGCGCTCGACGTTCGGCCGCCCGATCGCGCAGCACCAGGCCGTCGCGTTCAAGCTCGCCGAGATGGGTACGAAGATCGAGGCCGCCCACGCGTTGATGGTCAACGCGGCCCGGCTCAAGGACTCCGGCGCGCGCAACGACGTCGAGGCGGGCATGGCGAAGCTGCTGGCGTCCGAGTATTGTGCCGAGGTCGTCCAGGAGTCGTTCCGGATCCACGGCGGCTACGGCTACTCGACGGAGTACGAGATCGAGCGCCTGATGCGCGAGGCGCCGTTCCTCCTCATCGGCGAGGGAACCAGCGAGATCCAGAAGACCATCATCTCGCGGGGGCTGCTCAAGGAGTACCGCCTCTGACCCGGAACAGCGATCATCTACTGTGGACAGCGCGGTTCAGTAGGGCGCGGTGAGGTCGGGAAACGGCGCGACTCGGCACGCCGCCGCTCGTACTGCTCGTCGGCCCGCGTGATCTGGGTCCGGTGCGCATGATGTACGCCTACCTCATGGCGCAGGGATCAACTGCCCGCGCAGGTGGTCCAACCCGGCCGCGGTGCCGATGGTCCGGCGGTGCTCGGGGTGGCGGACGTAGAACCGGATCGCGTCGGCCAGGAACCACGGGTGGATGTCGAACCAGCTGCTCGGCAGCGAGAGCCGGGTCACCGGTCGGGTCGCCAGGCCGCTGCCGCGGACCAGGTCCGGTCGTGCCAGCGGGAGGACCAGGGGGCCCGGTCCGCGTGGCCGCGGCGCCTCAGCGTCGGCGAATGCCGCCCACGGCAGGTGCCGCGTCCCGTACGCGTAGCAGACCGTCACCCCGTCGGGCCGCAGCTCGATCCGCGGCCGCCCGCGCAGCGCGACGCCGATCAGCGCGGCCGCCACCGCGACGGCCAGCAGGGCGGTGACGGTGACCACCAGGTGACGGTCGAACGCCAGCCACGAACCGGCGATCGAGGCGCTCAGCGCCACCGCTCCGGACGCGTGGTAGAGCGGCAGGCCGGTAGGTCCGGCGGCGAACGACGACGGCGGCCCGGCGGGGGTCTCGAACTCGAGCCGCCGGGACGGCCGGAGCAGGACCAGTTGGGCGACCGCGAGCGCCAGGACCAGCGTCGCGGGTGCGAGCGCCAACAGCAGTAACCCGACCGACGGCCGCAGCCGGTCCATGAGCCCGGCCATCGCCAC
>Ga0209481_10000028_pt1 | contig 78888 bp, 75 predicted proteins | sample SoiMetdeltSBSDD3_FD_187598 | JGI IMG/M metagenome (GOLD analysis project Ga0209481, IMG submission 187598) | Bulk soil microbial communities from a Populus tree surrounding site in Tennessee, USA - Soil MetaG P. deltoides SBSDD3 (SPAdes) (version 2) | ecosystem: Environmental > Terrestrial >...
CCGTCCATGCACCTATGCGTTGTTGACAATCATTGTCATTGTCGCGGACCGTGGAGGTATGCCGAGCGTTACCCTCCTCCGCACGGTCGCCGGACTGCTCGTCCTCGGCGGCCTGATCGGCGCTGCCGGCTGCGGCGGGCCGACCCCGGGCGGCGCGGCCGGCACGGTGAATGTGGTCGCCGCGTTCTACCCGCTGCAGTTCGTCACCGAGCAGGTCGGCGGGGACGCGGTCACGGTCACCACGCTGGCCAAACCCGGTGCCGAGCCGCACGACCTCGAGCTGAGCCCGCGACAGGTCGCCCAGCTCGCCGACGCGCAGCTCGTCGTGTACCTCAAGGGTTTCCAGCCGGCCGTCGACGAGAGCGTCGCGCAGCAGGCCGAGGGACAGGCCTTCGACGCCGCGGCCGTCGAGCCGCTGCGGGATGCGACGGACGAGCCCGGTACCAAGGACCCGCACCTGTGGCTGGATCCGATCCGGCTGGCGACCGTGGCCGACCGGCTCGCCGAGCGGCTGGCCCAGGTGGATCCGGGGCACGCCGACGACGTCCGGGCCCGCGCCCGTACCCTGCGCGGCCGCCTCGAACAGCTCGACCGCGAGTACACCGACGGCCTGAAGAACTGCCCGCGCAAGGAGATCGTGACCAGCCACGCCGCCTTCGGCTATCTGGCGCACCGGTACGGGCTGCGACAGGTCGCGATCACCGGGATCAGTCCGGAGGAGGAGCCGTCCCCGCAGCAACTCGCCGGCGTCGCCGAGGCGGCCCGGCGGCACCGCGCCACGACGATCTTCTTCGAGACGCTGGTCAGCCCGAAGGTCGCGGAGACGCTCGCCAGCGAGACCGGCGCGACGACCGCGGTGCTTGATCCGCTCGAAGGACTGGAGCCAGGATCAACCGGAGATTACTTTTCAGTCATGCGGGACAACCTCGCCGCGCTCGAGCCGGCCCTGGGCTGTTCGTGAACGTGATCGAGCTGGACAGCGCGGTCGTCGGGTACGGCGGCCGCGCTGTTCTCGACCATGTCTCGCTGACCGTCGCCGCCGGCGAGATCGTGGCGATCCTGGGCGCCAACGGTTCGGGCAAGTCCACCCTCATCCGGGCGGCGCTCGGCCTGGTCCCGCTGGCCGGTGGCGGGGCCCGGCTGTTCGGTACGACGCTGCGCCGGTTCCGGCAGTGGCGGCGCATCGGGTACGTCCCGCAGCGCGTCGGCGCCGGCAGCGGCGTACCGGCGACGGTCCGCGAGGTGGTCTCGGCGGGCCGGCTGGCCCGGCGCGGCCTGCTGCGGCCGGCCCGGGCCGCGGACCGTCGCGCGGTCGAGGGTGCGCTGGCCGCGGTCGGCCTCGCCGACCGGGCCGCCGACCCGGTCGGCACGCTCTCCGGCGGGCAGCAGCAGCGCGCGCTCATCGCCCGGGCGCTCGCCGGCGAGCCGGACCTGCTCGTCCTCGACGAGCCGACGGCCGGGGTCGACGCGGCCAGCCAGGACGCGTTCGCCGGGGCGCTCGCCGCCTTCTCCCGCCGCGGCGGCACGGTCGTCCTCGTCGCGCACGAGCTGGGGCCGCTGGAGCCGCTGGTCACCCGGGCGGTGGTCGTTCACCTGGGAAAGATCGCACACGACGGGCCGGTGCCGCGCCCGGCGGGCCATCACGCCCACCCGGACCACGACCATGTCCACCCGCACGCCCCGGACGCGGAGCGTGGCCTGTGGGCCTAGGCATCTTCCAGTACGACTTCATGGTCCGGGCCCTGATCGGGGCGCTCATCACCGGCGCGACCGCGCCCGCCCTCGGCACCTACCTGGTGCAGCGGCGGCTCGCGCTGATCGGCGACGGCATCGGGCACATCGCGTTGACCGGCGTCGGCGTGGGGCTGCTCACCAGCACCTCGCCGGTGCTCGCCGCGGTGCTGGTGGCGGCGGCCGGCGCGATCGCCGTCGAGCTGGTCCGGGAACGCGGCCGGACGTCCGGCGACATCGCCCTGGCACTGCTGTTCTACGGCGGCATCTCCGGTGGCGTGTTCCTGGTGGCGCTCTCGTCGAGCAAGACCACCGCGAACCTGATGGCGTACCTGTTCGGCTCGCCGCTGACCACGAGCCGCGTCGACCTCGTGGTGATGGCGGTCCTCGGCACCGGCGTGCTCGCGGTGACGCTGCTGCTGCGGCCGTGGCTCTTCGCGATCTGCCACGACGAGGAGTACGCCCGGGTCTCCGGGCTGCCCGTACGCACGCTCAACCTGCTGCTCGCGGTCACCACCGCGGTGACCGTCACGGTCGCGATGCGGGCGGTGGGACTGCTGCTGGTCAGCGCGCTGATGGTGGTGCCGGTGGCGACCGCGCAGCTGGTCACCCGCGGCTTCCGGGCCACCATGGCGGCGGCGATGGCGATCGGCCTGGTCGCCGCCGGGCTCGGGGTCTGGACGGCCGGCACGTACGATACCGCCCCGGGTGCGACGATTGTCCTGGTCGCGATCGCGGCGTTCCTGGTGACCGCCGTGGCGACCGGCGCCTGGCGGGCGATCCGCCGGCACCGCCCCGCGGACGGCCAGATCGAACCGCCTGACGTCGTCCTGGAGCCCTGACCGGCCAGGGAAACGGCTACCGTTGCCAGTATGGCCGGCACGGGGTACGAGTCGTACGAGGCAGCCGGGGAGCTGCTCCGGGCCCTCTCCGCCCCGATCCGGGTCGCGATCGTCACGGAGCTGGCCAACGGTTCCCGGTGCGTGCACGACCTCGTGGACAAGCTCGGGGCGCCGCAGCCGCTGGTTTCCCAGCACCTGCGGGTGCTGCGTGGCGCGGGGATCGTCCGGGGCTCCCGGCAGGGCCGGGAGATCGCCTACTCGCTCGTCGACGAGCACATCGCGCACATCGTGGCGGACGCGGTGACCCACGCCCGGGAGGCACGAGCATGAGCGCAGCGAGGCCGGCAGTGAGCGCAGCGAGGCGCCGCAGCGCCTGGACCGAGGAGCGCAGCGACGAGGGAAGTCGCTGCACACGGCGCGGAGCGAAGCGAGGCCAGCCATGAACTCACCCCGCAACACCAAGCAGCGGTCGGCGGTGAGCAGCCTGCTCGCCGAGGCCGAGGGCTTCCACAGCGCGCAGGAACTGCACGCGATGCTGCGCTCGCGGGGAGAACGGGTCGGGCTGACCACCGTCTACCGGACGCTGCAGTCGCTGGCCGATGCCGGCGAGGTGGACGTGATGCGCCCGCCCGGCGGCGAGCATCTCTACCGCCGGTGCAGCGAGGGTCATCACCACCACCTGGTCTGCCGCGCGTGCGGCCGTACCGTCGAGGTCGAGGGGCCGGCCGTGGAGAACTGGGCGGACCGGGTCGCCTCCCGCCACGGGTACGTCGACGTGAGCCACACGCTGGAAATCTTCGGTACCTGCCCAGCGTGTGCGGCCCGGGTGCGCGACGCTAGGTAGCGTGATACGTCTCTATGCCGATCGGCCGGTGCGCGCCAGCCGGCAACTCGTGACCGACCTGCTCGTCGTTGCCTGGGTGGCCTTCTGGATCTGGGCGTCCATGCGGCTCTACGACCTCGTGGAGAAGCTGGCCGTGCCCGGCCAGAAGATGGAGGGTGCCGGCTCCGGCATGGCGGACAACCTGTCCGAGGCAGGGTCCAAAGTGAACCGGGTACCGGGTGTGGGCGATGCGCTGGCGAGCCCGTTCGAGCGGGCCGCGGGCGCCGCCCGGGCGCTCGCCGACGCGGGCCGCGAGCAGCAGGAGACGGTACGCGACATCGCGCTCGCCCTGTCGCTGATCGTGCTCGTCGTACCGCTGGCCCTGGTGCTCTTCGGCTGGCTGCCGCTGCGGATCCGGTGGATCCGGCGGGCCGGTGCCGCGGCCGGGCTGCGTGGCGTCCCGGCCGGGCGGGACCTGCTGGCGATGCGCGCGCTGGCGACCCAACCGCTGCGCCGGCTCGCCGCGCTCGGGCCGGACCCGGTCAACGCCTGGCGTCGCGGCGACGAGTCCATCGTGGACGCTCTCGCCGCGCTGGAGCTGCGCCGCCTCGGCATGCGCGTCCGCTGACCCGCACAGACTGCGGGGAGTTTGTGGTTATGAGGGCCCTCATATCCACAAACTCCCCGCAGTCTGTCGCAGAACGTCAGTCGAGCGGGATGCGGCGGCGGATGTCGGGTTCGGTCGACGGTCCGGGCTCCCAGTGCGCCACCCAGTCGCCGGTCGGCGGGAGCGTGAGCACGCCGTCCTCCAGGAACGTGTACCGGCCCTCGCTGACCTTCTCCGCCAGCGCCACGTCGTCGGCGTCGGTGTTGGACCACAGCTTGTCGAAGAGCACCTGGACCCGCAGCCGGGACTGCTGGCAGAACAGGTCGGCCAGCTCGACGCCCTCGGGCCGCTCGGCCTTCTCGGCCCGGGCCCGGACGCAGGACGCGCTCATCGCGAACAGTTCCGCACCGATGTCCACGATCCGGCTCAGGAAACCCTGCTTGTGTTCCAGCCGGCCCTGCCAGCGCGACATCCCGTAGAACGTCGACCGGGCCAGCTTCCGGGACGCCCGCTCGACGAAGCGCAGGTGCTGCGCGAGCGGACCGAACTCGCCGTACCCGCCGGGCACCTGGCCCCGGCCGGCGACCAGCGTGGGCAGCCACTTCGCGTAGAACCCGCTGGCCTTGGCCGCGGCCTTCGCCTTGCGGCCGAACGCGGCGTCCGGGTCGATGATGTCGCCCGCGACCGACAGGTGGGCGTCGACCGCCTCCCGCGCGATGAACAGGTGCATGATCTCGGTCGAGCCCTCGAAGATCCGGTTGATCCGAAGGTCGCGCAGAACCTGCTCGGCCGCGATCGGTCGCTCGCCGCGGGCGGCGAGCGAGTCGGCCGTCTCGTACCCGCGCCCGCCCCGGATCTGGATCAGTTCGTCCGCGGCGAGCCAGGCCATCTCGGAGCCGAACAGCTTGACCAGCGCGGCCTCGATCCGGATGTCGTTGCGGTCGTCGTCGGCCAGCAGGCAGCTCAACTCCAGCATGGACTCCATGCCGTAGGTGGTCGCCGCGATGAAGGCGATCTTCCGCGCAACCGCCTCGTGCCGGCCGACCGGGCGGCCCCACTGCACCCGCTCGGAGCCCCACTCGCGGGCCACGTTCAGGCACCACTTCCCGGCGCCCACACACATCGCCGGCAGCGACAGCCGGCCGGTGTTCAGCGTGGTCAGCGCGATCTTCAGACCCTGCCCCTCGGCACCGATGACCTGGTCGGCCGGGACGACCACGTCGTGGAACCGGGTCACGCTGTTCTCCAGGCCGCGCAGCCCGAGGAACGCGTTGCGCCGCTCGACGGTCACCCCGGGCGCGTCGGTCTCGACCACGAACGCGGTGATCCCGCCGCGGTGCCCCTCGGACTTCGGCACCCTCGCCATCACCACGAGGATCGTGGCGACGCTGCCGTTGGTGGCCCACAGCTTGACGCCGTTGAGCTGGTAGCCCGAGCCGTCCGGCAGCGGCTCGGCGATGGTGCGCATCCGGGCCGGGTCGGAGCCGACGTCCGACTCGGTCAGCAGGAACGCGGAGATCTCACCGGCGGCGAGGCGCGGCAGGAACTTCTGCTTCTGCTCCTCCGTGCCGAAGAGCTTGAGCGGCTGGGGTACGCCGATCGACTGGTGTGCGGAGATCAGCGCGGACAGCGACGGGTTGACCGAACCGATCAGCGTGAGCGCGCGGCAGTAGTGCAGGTTGGACAGCTCCAGCCCGCCGTACTTCTCGTCGATCTTCATGCCGAACGCGCCGAGCTGCGCGAGGGTCTGGAACACCTCGTCGGGGATCCGCGCGTCACGCTCGATCTGCTGACCGTCCACCGTGGACATGTAGTCGCGCAGCTTGGCGAGGTAGTCCTCGGCCCGCGCGGTCTTCTCGGCGTCCGGTCGTGGCCAGGGGTCGATGAGATCCAGCCGGAATCGGCCCAGGAAGAGTTCCTTGCCGAAGCTCGGCTTGCGCCACTCCTTCTCCCGGGCGGCCTCGGTCAGCTGCCGGGCCTCCTTCTCGGAGGCGTCCGCGGGCCGGTTCTCCGTTGTCGTCATGGCCACCGCCTTCGTCCTGGGTACGGCGTACCGGTACGGCGTACCGGTACGGCGTACCGGTACGGCGTAAGGCCAGGCTACGCCGTACTGTTACCGGACGGTAGGTCATCTGGATCGCCCCGCCGCAGTAGGGGCAGAATGCCCCAGAGCAGGATGAACCATGCCGCCATGACCGCGGCGACCAGAATCGCGTAGGGCCGGTCCAGCACCAGGTCGGTGACGAGCAGGACCGAGCCGACCATCGCGATCAGCAGGAACGCCAGCCCGCCGGTCGCCATCCGGTGGGCGGAGTGCACCAGCGCCGGCTTCTGCCCGCGCCGGAACAGGGCCCGGTGGTACGCGACCGGCGCGATCAACATCGCCGCGGCCGCCGCGGCGGCCAGCAGGGAGACGAGGTAGACGGTCGTCTCGAAGGCGTCGATCGAGGAGAACCGGGCGGAGAACGCGAGCGTCAGCAGGAAGGCGAACAGGATCTGCACGCCCGTCTGGGCGACCCGTAGCTCCTGCAGCAGGTCGGCGAAGTTGCGGTTGAGACGTTCGGATTCGCTCTCGTTCGGGTCTCGCACCGGCCCAGTATGCCCCTACGGAGATCAGCCGAAACGCCGGATGCGGGCGGCCGACCTGCGGCCGCCCGCCGGTCACGCGGTCGTCGGTACCCGTCCGAGCCCCGACGGTGCGCTCGAACCGGTCCGCGGTCGTGGTCACCAGCGCGAGCGGTCCGTCGAACTCGTTGATGTTGAGGTTGGCCAGCGGTACCGCGTGCCGGATCGTGAGGTGTCCGTCAGCCCGGCGTGGCGCGGGACAGCACCGCCTCGGCGACCGCTCCGGGCACCTCGTCCGGCACCCAGTGGCTGATGCCGGGCAGCTCGACGAACCGGTAGTCGGCGGCCACGAACCCGCCGCAGGCGCGCGCGGCGGTCGGCCCGACGGCCGGGTCGCGGTCGCTCCAGAGGTACGTCGTCGGCACCTTCACCGGCTCCAGACCGACCAGATCCGTGCGGGACATCGCCCGGTACCAGTTCAGCGCCAGGGTCAGCACGCCCGGCTCCAGCAGTGGCGCGACGTACCGTTCGGCGTCCACCAGGCCGAACACCGTCCGCAGCCGGCGCGCGTCCTCGGCGAGCAGCAGGTCCTCCGCCTTCCCACCCGGCTGCCGGAACAGCCGGATGTACTCGACCCGCTCCCGCTGGTCCGGGTCCTCGGCCAGCGCGACGGCCATCGCGAGCGGGTGCGGGACCGAGATCGCGGTCAGCGTGCGGACCGCCGCCGGATGCCGGGCGGTGAGGTGCCAGGCCACCGCGGCGCCCCAGTCGTGCCCGACCAGATGCACCGGACCGGTGCCCAGAGCATCCATAATGGACAGTACGTCGGCGACGCACTCGGCCATCCGGTACGCCTCGACGCCGGCCGGGCGGGCACCTGGCGAGTAGGCCCGCTGGTCCACCGCGTACGTGCGCAGCCCGGCCTCGTGCAGCGCCGGCAGCACGCCCTGCCACTCCCCCGAGTGCTGCGGGAATCCGTGCAGGAGCAGCACCGGCGGGCCAGCGCCCGGCCCCGGTCCGCCGACGTACACGTCGAAGTCGAGGCCACGGGCGGCTACTCGTACGGGTTCTTCGGCGCCGCGATCTCGTGCCACTCGACCACCTCGAGGAACGGAATCTTCTCCCCGTTGACCGGGTCCGTAGTGGTCCGGTCCGAGTACCGGCCGACCACCTCCACCCAGGTGTCCGACGCGAGCCCGGCCGGCGCGTCGCCGGACATGGCGACCTTCACCGGCCGGCCGTCCGCGGCGCAGCAGGACAGCACGATCCTCGCCAGGTACTGCGCGCCGCCCGGCTCGATCAGGATGAACCCGACGAGCTTGACCCGCCGGTCCCCGATCGACCGGCCGCCCTCGAACACCGCGCGGGACGCGTAGTCCAGCACGCTGATGTTGGCCGGGTCACCGCCCGGCAGCGGCGGGAAGTCCGAGGTCTGCCCCGAGCCGAGCGCGGTGCCCGACTGTCCGGCGGCGTACGACCCGAGGGCCGGCGGCGCCACGAGCAACAGCCCCAGCACGGGCAGGATGAGCAGCCAGCCCACCCGCGGCTCGCGGTGCGCACCGCCGTGCCCGTGGTCGTGGTGCTCGTCGACCGGGTCGGTGCGCCGGCGCAGCTCGTACCAGAGCGTCATCACCGCGGCCGCGACCAGCAGCAGGCTTGCGCCGATGAGGAACGGCCGCAGCCCTTCCTTGACGTAGCGCAGGTACAGGTCGCCCAGGCTCGCCTTGAGCACCGCCCCGCCGAGCAGCAGCATCACCACGGCCTGCGCCTGCCGGTTCACCACAGAACTCCACCCACGAGGACGGCGACCAGGACCGCGACCGCGAACGTCGTCGGCGCGAACCGCAACGCGAACCGGCGGCCGAAGACCCCGGTCTGCATCGAGATCAGCTTGAGGTCGACCATCGGGCCGACCACCAGGAAGACCAACCGGGACGTCAGCGAGAACTGCGACAGCGACGCCGCGACGAACGCGTCCGCCTCGGAACAGATGGACAGCAGGACGGCGAGCAGCGCGAGCGCGAGCACCGACAGCACCGGGTTGTCCGCCAGGGTGAGCAACCAGCGCTCCGGTACGACCACGTTGATGGTGGCCGCGGCCATCGCGCCGAGCACCAGGAACCCACCGGCGTGGACGACGTCGTGCCGCAGCGCGGCCCAGAAGGCGCGCCCCTTGGAGGTGTCGTCCAGGTCCGGCCGGTGCGGCAGGCGGATCCAGTCGGCCCGGCCGAGACGCAACCAGAGCCAGCCCATGATCATGGCGACGATCAGGCTCGCGACGCCCCGCCCGACCACCATCTCCGGGTTGCGCGGAAACGCGACCGCGGTACTGGCCAGCACGATCGGGTTGATGGCCGGCGCGGCGAGCAGGAAGGCCAGCGCCGCGGACGGGGTGACGCCGCGGCGGATCAGCGATCCGGCGATCGGTACCGAGCCGCACTCGCAGCCGGGCAGCACCACACCCGCACAGCTCGCCACCGGCACGGCGAGCGCCGGGTGGTTCGGCAGCGCCCGGGCCCAGAACGAACGCGGGACGAAGACCGCGATGACCGCGGAGAGGGCGACGCCGAACACCAGGAACGGTGTCGCCTGGACCATCACCGCGACGAACACGGTCGTCCAGGTCTGCAACCGCGGATCCGAGATGGCTCCGGCGATCGGGCCGCGGAACACCACCAGCAGCACGAGCAGGACGGCCAGCACCTCGACCGAGCCGATCCGGTCCCCGAACAGCCGCCGCCTGGGCGGCTCGGGCGGGTGATGCGGCGCCGGACGCGCCTCGCGATCGACGGTGGTCACTAGCCGTGGGTCCCTCCGGGCAGGTCGACTCAGGCTACCCTGCGCGGCCGATTCGCCCCAGACCGGCGCGGGTGCTAGCGTCGGAGACACAAGTTCACATTCCGACAGGGGAGCGCGCAGCGCTGAGAGTGCGGCCGCCGGCATGCCGGCCCGCAGACCCTCGAACCTGATCTGGGTAATGCCAGCGCAGGGAGTTCGGTCTCGACCTCCAGCATCTGCGCCGCGGTTCGCCGCGGCGTGCGTCTTCTCCTGGTTCACCGGGAGCTGGGAGGCACATCGTGAACCGTCGTTGGCGTACCGTCGACATCGTCGTCGCCTCGGTCCTGGGCGTCGCATTCGGCGTCATCTTCTGGGCCTGGGGTCTGCTCTACACCGGTCCCGCCGAAACCATCCCCCTACCCGGCCGGGCCGTGCTCTACGGCGTCTGGCTCGTGCCGGCCGTGCTCGGCGGGCTGGTGATCCGCAAGCCGGGCGCGGCGCTCTACACCGAGACCGTCGCCGCCCTCGTCTCCGTCGCCCTGGGTACCTCATGGGGTTGGACCATCGCCCTGCAGGGCCCGATCGAAGGGCTCGGCGCCGAGCTGGCATTCGCGTTCTTCGCGTACCGGGTCTGGAGCTGGCCGGTGGCCGCGCTGGCCGGAGCCCTCGCCGGGATCGTCGCCGCTGGCTACGACAAGATCTACTGGTACCCGTCCCCGGACTACTCCTGGGTGTCCTTCGGCATCCCGTACATCGCGATCACCGCGGTCAGCTCGCTGGTCATCGCCGGCCTCGGCAGCGTCGCGCTGACCCGGGCCCTGGCGCAGACCGGCGTGCTGGACCGGTTCCCGTCCGGCCGGGAGCGGGCCACGGTCTGACCCGATGATCGAGCTGCGTGGGTTCGGGTGGCGGCACGCGGGTCGCCGCGCCTGGGCCGTCCGCGGGGTCGACCTCCGCGTGCAGCGTGGCGAGCGGGTGCTGCTGCTCGGGCCCTCCGGGGCGGGCAAGAGCACGCTGCTCGCCGCGCTCGCGGGCCTGCTCGCCGCGGACTCCGGGGAGCAGCAGGGTACGGCCACGGTGGACGGCCGGGCCGGCATCGTGTTCCAGGACCCGGAGACCCAGCTGGTGATGAGCCGTGCCGGTGACGACGTCGCGTTCGGGCCGGAGAACCTGGGCGTACCGACCGGCGCGATCTGGCCCCGGGTGGACGCCGCGCTGGACCGGGTCGGCTTCCGCTACGGCCGGGACCGCCGGACCGACCAGCTCTCCGGCGGGGAGCAGCAGCGCCTCGCGCTGGCCGGCGCGCTCGCGCTGGAGCCGGACGTCCTGCTGCTGGACGAGCCGACCGCGAACCTCGACCCGGCCGGCGCGCAGCTGATCCGGGAGGCGATCGCCGGGCTGCGGGACGTCACCGTCGTCCTCGTCGAGCACCGGGTCGCCGAGGTGCTGCCGCTCGTCGACCGGGTGGTCGTGCTCGACGCCGGAGGCGGGGTGGCCGCGGACGGCCCACCCTCCACCGTGCTCGAAAAGCACGGCGAGGCGCTGGCCGCTCAGGGGGTGTGGGTACCGGGGCATCCGGTGCTGCCACGCCGGGCCGCCGGCCCGCCCGGTGCGGAGCTGCTGCGCGCCGGCGGCGCCGGATACTCCGGCCGGCTGTCCGGAGTGGACGTCGCGGTCTGCGCCGGCGAGGCGGTGGCCGTGCTGGGCCCGAACGGCTCCGGCAAGTCCACGCTCGCCCTGCTGCTCGCCGGCCTGCTGGAGCCGACCACCGGGAGCGTACGGGCGACCGCGGCGCTGGCCGGGACGGACGCCACCGTGCCGCCCCACCGCTGGCGGGCCCGGACGCTGGCCGGGCGCATCGGCTCGGTGTTCCAGGACCCCGAGCACCAGTTCGTCACCTCGAAGGTCTACGACGAGCTGGCCCTCGGGCTCCCGCCCGCCACCGCGAAGTCCACAGTGGATGACCTGCTGCAGCGGCTCCGGCTCGACCGGCTGGCGGGCGCCAACCCGTACACGCTCTCCGGCGGCGAGCAGCGGCGGCTGAGCGTGGCGACGGCCCTGGCCACCGCGCCCCGCCTGCTGATCCTGGACGAACCGACGTTCGGTCAGGACCGGCGTACCTGGCTGGAGCTGCTCGACCTGCTGGCGAAGCTGCGCGACGACGGGTGTGGCGTGGTCACCGTGACCCACGACGCGGACTTCGTTGCGGCGCTGGCGGACCGCACGGTGCAGCTGCGATGATCCTCGCGCGGCGCAACCCGGTAGCCAAGCTCGGTGCGGCCCTGCTGCTGACCGTCGTCCTGCTGTTCACGCTCGACCCGGTGACGCCGGCGCTCATCCTCGCCGTCGAGCTGGCCGTGGTACCGCTGTTCGGCCTGGGGTACGGCACGCTGCTGCGGCGGGCCTGGCCGGTGCTGCTCAGCGCGGTCGGGGTCTTCGTCAGCCTGATCCTCTTCTCGGCGGAACGGACCGGCACGCTCCTGGTGGATCTGGGCCCGTTCGACATCACGACCGGGGTGCTCGCGACCGCGTTCGCGCTCACCCTCCGGCTGCTCGCGGTGGGCCTGCCGGGCGCGCTGGTGGTCGCGTCCACCGACCCGACCGACCTCGCCGACGCGCTGGTGCAGAACGTCAAGGCACCGCCCCGCTTCGCCATCGGCGCGCTGGCCGCGTTCCGGCTCGTACCGCTGCTCGGCGAGGAGTGGCGGAAGCTGACGCTGGCCCGGCGGGCGCGCGGGATCGAGGCCGGGCGCCTGCGGCTGTTCGTCTCGACGGCGTTCGGCCTGCTGGTCGGCGCGATCCGGCGGGGCACCCGGCTGGCCACCGCGATGGACGCGCGGGGCTTCGACTCGGGGGTACCGCGTACGGTCGCGCGACCGCAGGTCTTCGGCGCGGCGGACGTGCTGTTGCTCCTGGGTGCCGCCCTGGTCGCGGCCGGCGCGCTGGCCGTCAGTGTCCTGCTGGGTACGTACCGCCCGCTGCTCTGAGCACCGGCGTCTCGGCCAGGGCGGCCCGGTCGGCGGTCCCGCGCACAGGATCAGGCCGGCGGAACCGGGTTGGGAATCGCACCGCCGAAGCGGCGGTCCCGCTGGGCGTAGATCTCGCAGGCGTGCCAGAGGTGCCGGCGGTCGAAGTCCGGCCACAACGTGTCGAGCGAGACGAACTCGGCGTACGCCGCCTGCCACAGCATGAAGTTCGACAGCCGCTGCTCGCCGGAGGACCGGACGACGAGGTCGACCTCGGGCAGGTCGGGCAGGTAGAGGTAGTGCGCGAAGGTCCGCTCGGTGACCTTGTCGGGCCGGATCCGGCCGGCGGCGACGTCCCGAGCGAGGGCCGCCGCGGCGTCCGCGATCTCGGCGCGGCCACCGTAGTTGACGCACATCGTGAGCGTCATCACCGTGTTGCGCCGGGTCATCTCCTCGGCGACCTGGAGTTCGTTGATCACGCTGCGCCACAGCTTGGGCTCGCGGCCGGCCCAGCGCACCCGCACGCCCATCGCGTTCATCTCGTCCCGGCGGCGGCGGATCGTGTCCCGGTTGAACCCCATGAGGAAGCGCACCTCGTCCGGTGAGCGCTTCCAGTTCTCGGTCGAGAATGCCCAGGCCGACAGGTTTTTGACGCCGAGTTCGATCGCGCCCTCGACCGCATCGAACAGCGCGTGTTCACCCGCTTCGTGGCCCTTTGTCCGAGGCAGTCCGCGCGCCTTCGCCCATCGCCCGTTGCCATCCATGATGATCGCGACATGGTTGGGCACCAGGGCCGGTGGCAGGGTCGGCGGCCGTGCCCCCGAGGGGTGGGGGGTGGGCCTCCTCAGCGTTTGGATCACGCGCGCTCCCCGCTGCTCCGGTCGACCAACGGCAGCGAGCGTAACCCGCGCTCGAGATGCCATTGCAGGTGCGCGGCGACCAGGCCACTGCACTCGCGCCGCACGGGCGGCTCGGCGGCGTCCGCCACCCGCCAGTCCCCCTCCGCGAGGGCGGCCATGAGGCCCAGGGTGGCCGGCGCCGGATGGGCCGCGCCGGGTGGCCGGCAGTCCGGACAGACCAGACCCCCCGCGGGTACCGAGAACGCCCGGTGCCGGCCGGGGGTACCGCACACCGCGCACCCGGTCAGCGCCGGGGCCCACCCGGCGGCCCCCATCGCGCGCAGCAGGTAGGCGTCGAGCAGCAACGTGGCCGCCCGCTCCCCGGCTGCGAGCGCCCGGACCGCGCCGAGCGTGAGCAGGAAGAGGCGCAGCGCCGGCTCCTCCTCGACCGGGGTCAGCCGCTCGGCCGTCTCGACCACCGCGCTCGCCGCTGTGTACCGCGGATAGTCGGCCACGAACCGCTTGCCGTACAGGTCGATGCCTTCGACCTGGGAGACGGTGTGCAGGCCGCGGCCCTGGGCGATCTGCAGGTCGATGTGGCCGAACGGCTCCAGCCGGGCACCGAACCGTGAGGTGGTCCGGCGTACCCCCTTGGCGACCGCCCGCAGCCGGCCGTGCCGGCGGGTGAGCAGCGTGATGATCCGGTCCGACTCACCGATCTTCTGGACGCGCAGCACCACCGCGTCGTCGCGGAACAGGTGGCGTCGGAACCCGGGCACCTGACCATTCTGCCCTGCGACGCAATCGACCCGACCCTGAGTGGACTCGGGGTGAAACTCCGGGGGCTAGCCGGATGTCTCCGGTCCTGACCCGTCGGTACCGTCCCCGACATGTGGAAGTCCGCGGGGCTGCTCCCCGTCGCGGTCCTGGCGGTTCTCGCCCTGCCCGGATGCGCGGAGCTGCTGCAGCAGTCGGTCGAGTACGACGCGACCGAGCAGGTGAAGATCACCGAAATCCGGGTGACCGGTGGCAGCGGCGATGTGGTCGTCCGGTCCGGCGACCCGTCGCGGGTGGACATCCACCGGACCCTGCGGTACCGGGGAGACGTCGCGCCGGACGAGCAGACGTACCGCCTCGAGGGCACCGTGCTGACCATCCGAACCGAGTGCGAGCTGGCGATCCGGTGCGGCGCGTCGTACGCGATCCGGGCACCGGAGGGCGTTCGGATCAGCGGCCAGAACGGCTCGGGCAACCTGCGCGTGGCCGGAGTCTCCACAGTAGACTTCGAAGTCGGGTCCGGCGACCTCACCGTGCGCAACGCGACCGGCGATGTCCGGATCTCGACCGGGTCCGGCAACGTCGAGCTGATCGACGTGCAGGGCAACGTCCGGGTCCACACGTCGTCCGGTGACGTCGAGGCCCTCGACCTGCGATCCCGCCAGATCGCGGTGGACACCGGCTCGGGCAACATGCGGATGGAGCTGGCCGACCCGGCGAACGTCCGGGCCGAGACCGGCAGCGGGGACGTGCGGCTGGCGGTTCCCAGCGGGACGTACCGGATCGAGACGGACACCAACTCGGGCGACACCGAGATCCGCATCCCGAACCACCCGCAGGGCACCTACCTGCTCGACCTGCGTACGGGCAGCGGAAACATCGTCGTCAACCCGCGACGTCCGGCGGCCGTACCGGTGCCCCCGGGGGCACCGGGCACCCCGGGGGCACCGGTGCCACCGTCCGCGCCGGTCCCGCCGTCGCCGTCCTGAAGCCCGTGCTTCGGCCTAGGGCGCCGACGGTACGAGCCCGCGCTCGGGCCGCTGCACCGCCGGCGCCGTCGTCCCGACCGGCTTCGGGCCGCCGGGCAGCAGCACCGGCCGGCGCTTCGCCGCGACATCCTCGACCCAACCGAACAGGATCACCGTCAGCGTGACCCCCGCGCTCACCACGGCAAGCCGGAACGCGAGGCCGACGGCATCCTGCTGCCAGAGCCCGACGGCACCGAACACCGCCGCGCAGCCGACCACGACCGGGATGTGCCACAGGTAGATGGTCACCGCCCTGCTGTTGAGCACGGTCACCGCGCGCCCGACCGCCGGGAGGCGGTCGACCCAGGCCAGTCCGGCCGGGGCCAGGCCGAGCAGGACCAGGACGAACGCGGTCGACCAGAGCCCGTCACCGAGGCGGATGTAGTTGAGGTCGTACCCCGTCTGCGGGGACGGGTGGGTGAGGAACCAGGCGGCACCGACGCTCGCGGACGCGCCGGCCAGCAGGAACAGCGTCTTCCGCGACATCCGGTGCAGCATCCCGTCGTGGTGCGCGAACCCGATCAGCCAGCAGCCGAAGTAGAGCGCGAAGTCGGCGAGCACCTTGCCGGCCGGCATACCGAACACGTCGATCGCCACCAGCAACGCCATGGGCAGCAGCACGGACGGCAACGGGAACCGCCGGAAGATGGGCAGCGCGAGCGGGGAGACCAGGACGAACCACAGGTAGTCGCGCAGGTACCAGATCGCGGACAGCGCCAGCGAACCCCAGCCGTTGGCCGGGGGGTCCTCGATGGGGAACCCCCACAGGAACACCCGCCAGTCCAGCCGCAACCCGCTGATGAGCATCAACGGGACGAAGATCGCCGCGAGCATCCACAGTGGAGGGAGAAGGCGGCGCAGCCGCCGGCCTACCGCGCGCACGCCGTGCCGGTCCAGCGACGCGGCCATCAGCGAGCCGGCGAGCGCGAACATGACGGCCATGGCCGGGAAGACGATGCTCAGCACCCCGAAGCCCGTCGCGTGATACACCACGACGCGAGCGATCGCAAGGGCCCGCAACAGATCGAGATACCGGTTCCGCACTGTGCCTTGTGTAGTCGGCAAAGCTAGCAGGTTCCTGTGAGGTGACGGGGGCAGTTCCGGCCTACCCAGGTCGTTAGCGTGGGAAACCTCTGACAACGTGACGCAGAACACGTCATCGACCGCGATCCGGGACCGGGCTCGGTTGACGTGCGATTGCTTGGTCGACAGCGGTCTGACACGGCCGTGTGGCACGGATGTGACCCCACGGCATGGCCGTCGACCGGTAGAACAGGACTACGAACAGTAACCCCGGTGACATGCCGTGGCAGAGGTCATCCGGGGTGTTCGGGGAAAGGATACACCAGACGTGTCGCCGCCCGCAGGTCTCGTCCTGCTCCGCCACCGGCTCTCCGTCGAGCGGCTGGCACCCTACGACGCGGCCGGCCGAGGCGACGCCATCCGGGGCCTGATCCTCTACCAGTGGAACACCGACATCAGCGCGGCGTTCTACGGACTCCTCCAGGGCGTCGAGGTGATCCTGCGGAACGCGCTGCACGACCAGCTCACCACCTGGCACCGGGCCAAGGGCCGGCCAGGCTTCTGGTTCGACGACCCGGGCCGGATCCTTGAGGAGCATCGGCACCAGGACGTCGCTGAGGCGCGGCGACGGATCAGAAGGCAGGGAAAGGTCGAGACGCCGGGCCGGGTCGTCGCGGAGCTGAGCTTCGGCTTCTGGCGCTACCTGCTCAGCTCCCGGTACGAGCAGACACTGTGGACACCGGCACTGCGACACGCGTTCCCCCACCTGCGCCCGCAGCGCCGGCGTGCGATCGCCCAGCCGGTCGAGCGCCTGCACCGGCTACGCAACCGGATCGCCCACCACGAGCCGATCCACTCCCGCGATCTCGCCCGGGACCAGGCCGACGCGCACGCGATCGTCGCGGCGATCTGCCCGTACACACGGATCTGGCTGGCCTCGACGAGCCTGGTGACCGGGACGTTGCGCGCACGGCCTCCATGATCGCCGTTTCGTACCCGGAGCACGATCGTCCACAGGGGACGCTACCGTGCCGTGCCGCTAGAAGCCCAGCTTGCGCAGCTGTTTCGGGTCGCGCTGCCAGTCCTTGGCGACCCGTACATGCAGGTCGAGGTAGACCCTCGTGCCGAGCAGCGCCTCGATCTCGCGCCGGGCGCGGGTGCCGACGTCGCGCAGCCGGCTGCCGCGGGCGCCGATCACGATCGCCTTCTGACTCGGCCGCTCCACGTACACGTCGGCGTAGACCTTCGTGAGGTCTCCCTCGCTCTGTATCTCCTCCACCATCACCGCGATCGAGTGCGGCAGCTCGTCGCGGACGCCGTCGAGGGCGGCCTCGCGGATCAGCTCCGCGATCAGCACCTGCTCGGGTTCGTCGGTGAGCATGTCGTCGGGGTACAGCCGCGGCGACTCGGGCAGCTGGTTCACCATGACGTCCACCAGTGTGGACAGTTGATCACCGGTGACCGCGCTGACCGGCACGATGTCGGCGACGTCGCCGAGCGAGGCGACCGCGTCGAGCTGGGCGGCCAGCCGGGCGCGGTCCACCAGATCGATCTTGGTCACTACAGCCACCACCGAGGCGCGCAGTCCCGCGATCTCGTCGGCGATGAACCGGTCACCCCGCCCGACCTCCTCGTCGGCCGGGATGCACAGCCCGATCACGTCGACCTCGCTCCAGGTGGAACGGACAAGGTCGTTGAGGCGCTCGCCGAGCAGCGTACGCGGCCGGTGCAGCCCGGGGGTGTCGACGAGCACCAGCTGCGCGTCGGACCGGTGCACGATGCCGCGGATCACGTGCCGGGTCGTCTGCGGCTTGGTCGAGGTGATGGCGATCTTCTGCCCGACCAGCGCGTTCACCAGCGTGGACTTGCCGGCGTTGGGCCGGCCGACGAAGCAGGCGAACCCGGCCTTCACGCTCGGCGCACCTTCCCTGGTAATGCCCCGGACGATCCCCCCGCGACGGTGCGCGATGGGATCACGGGATCACCGTGCCGAGGACCGTGCCGTCCGGCGCGGCGAGATGGACCGGCGCGTCGGGAGACAGGTCGCGGACCGCGGCGTACCCGGCACCGTCCAGCGTGGACGCCTCGGTGACCACGGCCGCCGCCTCCAGCACCGGCGCGCCCGCGGTGACCGCCATGGCCACCGCGACCTGCAGCGCGGAGAGGCTCATCGACGGCAGCGCGACCGTACACGCCGCATAGGTGCGGCCGTCCCCGTCGCGCACCGCGGCGCCCTCCAGCGCGCCGACCCGCGCCCGGGCGGCCCGGGCCAGCGTCACCAGCTTGAGGTCCTCGGCCTCCAGCACCGCCGGTTCACGCATCCGTGTACAACCTCTCCTCGCGCGCGTCCGCCATCTGGGCCGGCGCCCGCCGGACGAGCACCGTGTCGATCCGGTTCCGCCGGCCGGTCGTGCCCTCGGCGACCAGCTCCAGCCCGCCGACCAGCGCGACGGCGCCGGGGATCGGTACCCGGCCGAGCGCCTGAGCCAGCAGGCCACCGACGGTCTCCACCTCGTCCGCGGGCAGCTCGACGTCGAACAGCTCGCCGAGATCCTCGATCGGGAGCCGGGCGGTGACCCGGACCGACCCGTCGGGCAGGCGCTCGATCGGCGGGCGCTCGACGTCGTACTCGTCGGTGATCTCACCGACGATCTCCTCGAGGATGTCCTCGATGGTGACCAGTCCGGCCGTACCGCCGTATTCGTCCACGACGATGACCAGGTGGGTACGCGCGGCCTGCATCTCGGACATCAGGTCGTCCACCGGCTTGGACTCCGGCACGAACGTGGCCTCCCGCATCACCTCGGAGACCGGCCGTCCGCCCGATTCGCCGTTCTGGGTCAGCCGGACCAGGTCCTTGAGGTAGACCACGCCCAGCACGTCGTCCACGCTCTCGCCGATCACCGGGATGCGGGAGAACCCGGACCGCAGCGCGAGCTGGAGCGCCTGCCGGACCGTCTTCCCCGCCTCGATCCAGACCATCTCGGTGCGCGGCACCATCACCTCGCGCGCGATCGTGTCGCCGAGCGCGAAGACCGAATGGATCATCTGCCGCTCGCCGTGCTCGACGACGCCGCGCTGCTCGGCGAGGTCGACCAGCTCGCGCAGCTCCACCTGGGTGGCGAACGGGCCCTCACGGAAGCCGCGCCCGGGCGTCACCGCGTTGCCGATCAGGATCAGCAGCGACGCCAGCGGGTTGAGCACCCGGCCCAGCCAGCGCACCAGCGGCGCGGTGAGGCGGCCGACCTGGTACGCGTGCAGCCGCCCGATCGTGCGCGGGGCCACCCCGACGACCACGAACGAGACCACGGTCATCCCGCCGGCGGCGACCAGCGCGGCGGTCCAGTAGTTCCGGAACGTGTCGACCGCGACCAGTGCCACGAGCACCGTCGCGGTCAGCTCACACAACAGCCGCAGGAGCAGGAGCAGATTCAGATGGCGTACCACGTCCGCCGCGACCGACTGCAACGCCCGCGCTCCGCGCCGGCCCTCCCGGGCAAGCTCGGCGGCCCGCGCGCCGCTGACCGCGCCGAGTGCCGCATCGGTCATCGCGAAGAACCCGGCCAGCACGACCAGCCCGGCGGCGGACCAGAGCAGGGTGGCATCGGGTAGGCCGGTCACGCCGGGCCCCCGGCGTCAGCGGGGGGCCGGCCTGACCAGGGATCGGCTAACACAGCGGACATCACGAACCCGGTTGCGCGCGCCAGCTCTGCAGCAGCCGGCTCTGCAACCCAAACATCTCCCGCTCCTCCTCGGGCTCGGCGTGGTCGTAGCCGAGCAGGTGCAGAATGCCGTGCACGGTCAGCAGGTGCAGCTCGTCGGCGGCCGAGTGGCCGGCACCGGCCGCCTGCTTCGCGGCCAGATCGGGGCAGAGCACGATGTCGCCGAGCAGCGCCGGCTCGCCGCCGTTGCTGTCGCTCGGCCCGTGATCGACGCTGCTCTCGTCCATCGGGAACGCGAGCACGTCGGTCGGGCCGTCCCCGCCCATCCAGCGGTGGTTCAGCTCACTCATGTAGTCGACGTCGACCAGCAGGACGGAGAGCTCGGCGAGCGGGTTGACACCCATCTCGTCGAGCGCGTGCCGGGCGATGGCCATGACGGCGTCGGTGTCGACCTCGATGCCCGACTCGTTGGCGATCTCGATGGACAAGCGGTTCCCCCGATGAGGACTCAGCGGCGCCGGCCGGACCGGTGGGTCCGGTTCTGGACGGCGTGCACAGGAGCTTGCTGCGCCGCGTCCCAGCGCGCGTACGCGTCGACGATGTCGCTCACCAGCCGGTGCCGTACCACGTCGGCGCTGGTCAGCGACAGGAAGTAAACGTCCTCGACGCCGTCGAGGATCTCCCGCACCACACGCAGGCCGCTGGTCGTACCGCCGGGCAGGTCGACCTGGGTCACGTCACCGGTGACGACGACCTTCGAGCCGAACCCGAGCCGGGTCAGGAACATCTTCATCTGTTCCGGGGTGGTGTTCTGCGCCTCGTCGAGGATGATGAACGCGTCGTTGAGCGTCCGGCCGCGCATGTACGCCAGCGGCGCCACCTCGATGGTCCCGTTCTGGATGAGCCGGGGGATCGAGTCGGGGTCGATCATGTCGTGCAGCGCGTCGTAGAGCGGGCGCAGGTACGGGTCGATCTTGTCGTATAGCGTCCCGGGCAGGAAACCCAACCGCTCGCCGGCCTCGACCGCCGGGCGGGTCAGGATGATCCTCGTCACCTGCTTGGCCTGCAGTGCCTGCACGGCCTTGGCCATCGCCAGGTACGTCTTGCCGGTGCCGGCCGGGCCGATGCCGAACACGATCGTGTGCGCGTCGATCGCGTCGACGTACTTCTTCTGGCCCAGCGTCTTCGGCCGGATCGTCCGTCCCCGGCGGGACAGGATGTTGAGCGTCAGAACCTCGGCGGGCCGCTCGGTCGTGCCCTCCTCGAGCATGCCGACGGTCCGCCGCACACTGTCAGCGGTCAGTGTCTCGCCCTTCTCGATGAGCTCCAGCAACTCGGCGAAGACGCGCTCGGCGAACGCGTTGTCCGCGGGCGCCCCGGTGATCGTTATCTCGTTCCCCCGGACGAGGATGTCACTGGTCAGGGAACGTTCGATCAGCTTGAGCAGCCCGTCACCAGCGCCGAGCAGATTCACCATCATCTGCGCGTCGGGCACCGTGATCTTGGTGGTGACCCGAGGGTGCCGCGGGGGTGGGCTTGTCGTCATGGGTCGGCCTCGTGGGCCAGGGCCTCCTCAAGCTTGTCGGACTCACCCATGGTATCGGCAGCTCAGTCCGATGGCCCGCCCAAATTGGCGCGTCAGGTTCAGGTGATCATGAAATTGGCCCCGGTTGGGAGGCCGGGATCCGGTCGAATGTCTCCTGGGTACGGGTGAACCGGTACGTCGCCCAGTGCATCCGGGTGACTGTTCCGGTCGGGTCGCGGGTCAGTCGCAGCAGTTCGCCCGCCTCCCGGCCGGAAGCGGTCCGGTACAGGTCCCGGTCGACCGGCTCGAAGATCGCGGGCGGCTTGCCCGGTGGGTCGTCCGCGCCCCGGGCCTGCAGCGCCTGGTCGCGCCAGGAGAAGACGTACTCGAATCCCTCGCCCCACCACCGGCCGAGTACCGATTGCAGGTCGGCGGGGGCCGCCCCGCCCGGCCGCCACGGCGCGATATCGGCCGGGTCGTGCTCGGCCGCGGCCGCCAGCAGCGTGTGCGGCAGGTCCAGCAGGGCGCTGGCCGTCCCGGACGAGCCGAGCACGGCGACCCCGCAGGCCCGCGGTGCGCTGGCGCCGCGGCGGCCGTAGGCGCCGGCGAGGAAGCCCGGCATGGCGCCGTCGTGCCCGACGTGCACCACCCGGTCGCCCTGCGGGATCAGGATGAGGCCCAGCCCGAAGCCGGCCGACCAGAGCGCCTCATCGGTGACCGTGCGCGGCCAGCGCATCTCGTCCAGGGTCGCCGGCCGCAGCACCGCGCCGGACGGGTCCACGCTCGCCGGATCGGCGAGGAACGCCGCCCAGCGCGCCATGTCCGCGGCCGTGCTCCACAGCTGCGCGGCCGGCGCCACCCCGCCGAAGTCCGCTGGTGGCTCGGGCCGGGCGTGATCGGAGTACGCGTCGACGAGGTACCCGGTCGCCGGATCCTCCCCCGGCTCCACCCCGGTGTCGGCCAGCCCCAGCGGCGCCAGGACCCGGTCCCGCAGCGCCCCGGCCCAGCTCGACCGGCGCACCCGGCCGACCAGGTGACCGAGCAGCGCGAAACCGAGGTTCGAGTAGTGGTACCGGCGGGCCTGCGGCAGGACCCGTTCCGCCCGGCTCAGGTCGGCGAGCAACCCGTGGACGTCCGGCGCGTCGAGCGTGTCCCAGACGTCACCGTACGGCTCCCGCTGCAGCCCGGCCGTGTGCGACAGCAGCCGCCGGAGCGGCAGTTCGCCGTGCGCGGGTACGTCCAGGTGCGCACCGACCGGGTCGTCCAGGTCGAGCAGCCCGTCGTCGCGGCACTGCAGCACGAGGACGGCGGTAAAGGTCTTCGTCACCGAACCGATGCGGAACCTGCGACCCGCTTCGCCGACCTGGATTGTCCATAGTGGACGATCGGCGCGGTGCAGCGCAGCGGAGAGGGAAGGGATCCGGGCCTCGGCCTGCATCGTGCGGACCAGGCGCTCGTAGCGCTGTTCCGGGGTCATCGCGACAGCATCGGACCCAGCGGGCCACCGCCGACGACGTGCGCGTGCACGTGGAGGACCTCCTGGCCGCCGTACCCGCCGGTGTTGAAGATCGTCCGGTATCCGCCGGTGACCAGGCCCTCCGCCTTGGCCACGGCGGCGGCCGCGGCCAGTACCTCCCCGGCGAGTGCGGGGTCGGCCTCCGCGAGGGCCGCCACGTCCGGGTGGTGCGCCTTGGGGATGACCAGCACGTGTACGGGCGCCTTCGGCGTGATGTCGCGGAAGGCCAGCGTGCGTGGGGTGTCATGGACGACGGATGCCGGGATCTCCCCCGCGACGATCCGGCAGAACAGGCAGTCGTTGGTCACGTCATTGGTCACGTCATGGCATGCTACCGACCGTGCGGGTGTTGGTGACCGGGGCTTCGCGAGGGATCGGGCGGGCGGTGGCGGTGGCGTTCGCCGAGGCGGGCGCGCGGGTGGCGATCCACCACCGGGACTCGCCGGAGCTGGCCGCCGAGCTTCGCGACGGGCTGCCCGGCGGTCCGCACGTCGTGGTCGCGGCCGACCTCGCCGACCCGGAGGCGGTCCGGTCCATGGTGGACTCCGCGGCCGCGTCGTTGGACGGGTTGGACGTCCTGGTGAACAACGCCGGGATCTACACGCCGCACCCGATCTTCGAGACGTCCTACGAGGACTGGCAGCTCCAGTGGCAGCGCACGCTGGCGGTGAACCTGCTCGGTGCGGCGAACGCGACCTGGTGCGCGGTCCGGCACATGGGACCCGGCGGGCGGATCGTGAACGTCTCGTCGCGGGGTGCCTTCCGCGGTGAGCCGGACCAGCCGGCGTACGCGGCGAGCAAGGCCGGGCTCAACGCGCTCGGGCAGTCGCTCGCCGTGGCGCTGGCACCGCACGGGATCTCGGTCGCCACCGTGGCGCCGGGATTCGTCGAGACCGACATGACCAACGAACATCTCAAGGCACCGCGCGGGGACGCGATCCGGGCGCAGAGCCCGTTCAACCGGGTCGCCCGGCCCGAGGAGATCGCCGCCGCGGTCGTCTGGCTGGCTTCGCCGGCCGCCGAATGGGCCTCGGGCGCGATCCTCGACCTCAACGGCGCCTCGTACCTTCGCTGACCCCGATCGCCGGCCGGCTTCGGCCCGAACTACCGGAGGTTCGCCGTGTGGCCGAGGGAGTAGCGGCCCGGCTGGGGCCAGTAGAGCAGCCCGTGCGGCCCGGCCCCGACCTCTATCTTCGCGAGCAGCGTGCCGTCGACGGTGCTCAGCACGTACACCTTGTCGTGGTAGCGGCCGGAGAGCCACAGCTGCGTCCCGTCCGCGGAGAGCGCGCCCATGTCCGGGCTGCCGCCGGGGATCCACCACTTCGTGATCGCCGTGCCGGTCACCGGGTCGAGGACGGAGACCGAACCCTCGCCCCGGTTGGTGACGAACATCCGCTTGCCGTCCCGGGCGAAGTAGATGCCGTGCGCCCCGTGCCCGGTCGGGATGAAGCCGATCTGCCGGGTGGCGTCGCCGGAGAACACGTAGACTCCGCCGGCCATCATGTCCGCGGTGTAGAACCGGGTGCCGTCCGGGGCGAGCCGGGTGTCCTGCGGCATGCCGTCCGGGACGCGGTCGAGCTCGAACGTCCGTACCTGCTTGCGGTTCTCGACGTCCAGCACCACCATCCGGTTGGCGAACTCGCAGGCGATCAGCGCGGTGCGCCCGTCCGCGGTGTAGTCCAGGTGGTTGATGCCCTTGCAGGTCGGGAACGACAGGCTGTGCCGCCGCTTCCAGGTGCCATGGTCGTAGAAGTCCAGCCGCTGGTACGCCTCGGCGACCACCACGGCGTACCGCCCGTCCGGGGTGAAGTAGAGGTTGTAGACGTCCTGGACCTCGATGAGCGTGCCCGGCTTGCCGGTGACCGGATCGATCGGCGTGACCGAGCCGACCGGCACCCGGTCCGCCGCCACCCAGAGCGTGCGCAGGTCGTACGAGGGAACGACGTGCTGCGGCTCCGGCCCACCCGGGAACGTCGCGACGACCTTGAACGTCACCGGGTCGACGACGGAGACGGTGTCGTCGCCGGTGTTCGGCACGTATACCAGCGCACGGTGCCCCCTGACGTGCTCGGACAGCATCCCCGCGCCGGTGGCCGCGTAGACGTTGCCGGTGTCGACCGGCTCCGGCATGCCGGGCAACCCGTTGACGCTGATCCTGGCCGTCCCGCTGGGATCGGCGCTGGGTCGCGGCGACGGGCTGCCGGTCGCGTCCGGTGCGGCCGGCGCCCGGCAGGCGGCGCCCGCGACAAGGGCGGCGAAGGCGACCGCGGCGGAGCCTAGGGGCAAAAGACGCATATGCCGCAGAGTACGCGAGTTTGATCCCCACGGCGGGTAACCTCAGACTGGCGGCATGGACGTTTCCCCGCTCACCGGCCTGGACCTCGACACGAAGGTGTCGATCCTGGCTGGTCAGGACATGTGGACCCTACCCGCGGTGCCGGAGATCGGGCTGCGTTCGATCGTGATGTCGGACGGGCCCATCGGGGTCCGGGGCACCGCCTGGTCCGCGGAGGATCCGTCCATCGCACTGCCGAGCCCGACCGCGCTGGCGGCCACCTGGGACGTCGGCCTGGCCCGCACCGCGGGCCGGTTGCTCGGCCAGGAGGCGCGCCGCAAGGGCGTCGACGTGCTGCTCGCACCGACCGTCAACCTGCACCGGTCCCCGCGCGGCGGCCGCCACTTCGAGTGCTACTCCGAGGACCCGGTGCTCACCGGGGAGATCGGGGCGTCCTATGTGGCCGGTGTCCAGGAGCACAGCGTCGCGGTGACCGTCAAGCACTACGTCGCCAACGACTCGGAGACCGACCGGTTCACTGTGGACGTACGGGTCGACGACCGTACGCTCCGCGAGCTGTACCTGGCACCGTTCGAGCGCATCGTCCGAGGGCCGGCGGGCGCGTGGGGCGTGATGTCGGCGTACAACACCGTCAACGGCACCACGATGACCGAGCACGGGCCGCTGCAGAACGGGATTCTCAAGCGGGAATGGGGCTTCGACGGCGTCGTCGTCTCCGACTGGACGGCCGCCCGGTCCACCGTGGCCACCGCGCTCGGCGGCCTGGACCTCGCGATGCCCGCGATGGGCAGCCCGTGGGGCGAGGCCCTGGTCGCCGCGGTCCGGTCCGGCGCCGTACCGGAGGAGGTCGTCGACGAGATGGTACGGCGGGTGCTGCGGCTCGCCGGCCGGGTCGGCGCGCTGGACGGGGTACCCCCGGCGGTGCCCGCCGCCGAGCGACCCGCGCCGCTGGACGGCTCGGCCGTGGCCCGCGAGATCGCGAGCCGCTCGTTCGTGCTGGCCCGCAACGAAGGTGAGCTGCTGCCGCTGGCACCACCGGAGCTGGGACGGATCGCGCTGATCGGCGGGGCCGCCAAGGAGGCGCGCATCCTCGGCGGCGGCAGCGCGTTCGTGTACCCGCCGCACGTGGTGTCCCCCCTGGACGGTCTACGCTCGGCACTTCCTTCCACTGTGGACCTGCGGTACGAGCTGGGCGCCGACGCCGGCACCAGACTGTTGCCGCTGGCCGGCGAGATCACCGTGGTACTCCGCGGTGCCGCCGGCACGGTCCTGCACAGCGCGCCGCTGCGCACCGCGCAGGTCCGGTGGGTCGGCACGCTCCCGGTCGGCCTCGACGAGCTCCGCAGCGTGGAGCTGCGCGGCCGGTTCACGCCGGAGAGCGACGGCACGCACCGGTTCGGCATCGCGGGCATCGGCGAGTTCACGCTCACCATCGACGGTGTCGAGCGGTACGCCGGGCCGGTCGAGCCGGACAACGTCGATCCCGCCGCGTTCCTGACGCCGCCACAGCACCGGGTCGACGTACCGTTGCCGGCCGGCAAGCCGGTCGAGGTCGCGCTGACCCAGCACCTTGATCTCAGCGGCGCGCCGTTCGCGGTCGTGTCGTTCGCGCTGGGCCACGGCGGGCCGCGGCTCGGCCCGGACGAGCACCTCGACCGGGCCGCCCGGGTCGCGGCCAAATCGGACGTGGCGGTCGTCGTGGTCGCCACGACCGAGGAGGTCGAGTCCGAAGGCTTCGACCGGACCACACTGGCCCTGCCCGGCCGGCAGGACGAGCTGGTGTCCCGGGTCGCGGCGGCCAACCCCCGGACCGTGGTGGTGGTCAACGCGGGCTCGCCGGTGCTGATGCCGTGGCTGGACGAGGTGGCCGCCGTGTTGCTGACCTGGTTCCCCGGGCAGGAGGCCGGTGCGGCGCTGGCGGACGTGCTGCTCGGCGTGGTCGAGCCCGGCGGCCGGATGCCGACCACGTGGCCGCGCCGGGCCGAGGACTCGCCGGTGCTCGCGGTCCAGCCGGTCGACGGTGAGCTGCGGTACGACGAAGGCGTGTTCATCGGGTACCGCGGCTGGGACCGCTCGCGCCGGGCGCCGCTGTTCGGTTTCGGGCACGGCCTCGGCTACACCACCTGGTCGTACCAGGAGATGTCCATCGTGGACAGCATCGTCCGGGTGCGGCTGCGCAACGCGGGTTCGCGGGCCGGTCGCGAGGTGGTACAGGTCTACCTGTCGCCCGAGGACGCCTCGGACCCGGCGCGCCCACGGCGCTGGCTCGCCGGGTTCGCGCTCGCCGAGGGCGGGCCCGGGGAGACGGTCACCGTGGACGTGGCGCTGCCGGAGCGCACCTTCCAGGTGTGGACGGACGGAAGCTGGCGGACGGTGCCGGGGGCGTACACGGTAACGGCCGCGCACAGCCTGGCCGACGCCGGGCTCACCATGACGATCTCCGTCTAGCCGTTCCAGCCGGCTATTCGAGCAGCCGACCGTCCAACGCCGCCGCGAGCTGCTCCGCGAAGCCGCCCGGGAGCTTCCCGTTGTGCTCCATGGCGTACCGCACGCCGGTCCGGAAGGTCTTGCTGAACAGGGCGTAGTGCGGCGTCACCGGCCGCGGGCGGGCGGTCTCCACGGCCTGGAGCAGGACCTCGGCGTACGGGTATGTCTGGCGGACCTTCTCGTCCTTGTAGATCACCGCGTGGGTGGCCGCGAAGCCGCCGCGCTCGAACAGGATCTGCCCACTGAGTGGGCTGGTGAGGAACTCGACGAGCGATCGGGCAGCGGCCGGCTGGTCGGTCCCCGCCGCGATGGCGAGACTCTGGCCGCCGAGCACGCTCCACTTGCCGAACCTGGTGACCGAGAAGGCGGGTCGGGCCCGGGACTCAGCCGCCTGCTCGGTCAGGTTGCGGTACGCGACCGGCCAGTTGCGCATGAACGCGACCGTGCCCTCCCGGAACGCCCGGGTGCAGTCCCCCTCCCGGGACCGCACCGCGTCCGGGTGCAGGAGCGGCCGTTCGCCCTCGGCCCGCGCGTTCGCCAGGTGCGCGAGTCCGGTCTCGACCTGCTGCCGGTACCGGTCGATCACCACTTTCCCGTCCTCGACCACTTCGCCGTCGGCATCCCAGATCGCCTCGAGCGCGTTGACCGTCAGGCCCTCGTAGTCGTCGAGCTGGCCGACGTACCCCGCGGCGAGCCGCGGCTCCGTCCGCGCGTCGAACGCCTCATCGATCTTCCGGGACAGGTCCCGCCAGCGCATCGGTGGAAGGCCGGTGCCAACCAGGTCCGTACGGTAGAACAGCAGGCCGGCGTCGGTGTTGAACGGCAGCGCCCAGAGCCTCCCGTCGTAACGACCGGCGTCCAGCGGCGTCCTGATGAAGCCGCTCGTGTCTACTGTGGACTCGTCCAGCGGCTGGATCCACCGGTTGGCGGCGAACTCGGCGATCCAGATCACGTCCAGGTTGTAGATGTCGACCGTGCCGCCGGCCGACTCCGCGCGACCCTTCATCTCGCTGTAGTGATCGTCCGCGCTGCCTGGCAGGGCCTCGATCCGCGCGGTGATCCCGTGAGCCTGCCCGATGGTGGCGTTCCACAGGTTGACGAGCTTCTCGTGCTGGCCGCCGACGCCGTCGTCCCGCCCGCTCAGGATGACCAGGTCACCCCGTTCCAGCGCCGGGTCGCCGCCGCGGATCAGCGGCGCCGCCCAGACGACGGCGGTCGCCAGGAACAGGCCCGCGAGCAGACCCGCGGCCACGTCGAAGATCCGCGAGCGGGTGTCGAGCAACGAGTCAGCCATCACCATCGCCTCCGAAGAGCGCCGCGAACAGACCGTCCAGCCGGGCGTCGAGGTTGTCGAAGTCGGTGTGGTAGCAGGTTCCGCGGGTCGCGCGGACGACCACGGCGAGGTCGCCGGCGCCGCACCGGGCATCACCGACCGCGATCGCGAAGACCGGCACGTTCGTACCGCCGACGAGCTGAGCGAACTGTCCCGGACTGAGGTCACCCGCCGTGTCGTCGCCGTCGGTGAGGACGACCACGGCCCTGGTCCGCGGGCCGCCGCCGGCGCGCACCGCCGCGACCCCATCGGCGACCGCACGGAACAGCGGCGTCGTCTGCCCGGTCGGGCCCACCCGGGTGAGCGCCGACTCGACCGCGCGGCGATGTCCCGCGGTACCGCGGCCGACGGGTACCAGGCGTTCGACCGGGGGCGAGCGGCCGGGGAAGACCCACAGGCCGAACTCGTCCCGGTCGCCCAGGTGGCCCAGGGCGGTCCGCACGGCGCTCACCGCGACACCGAACGTGGCCCGCATCGAGCCGGAGGAGTCCAGCGCGAGCAGGACGCGGCCGGGCTCCCCGGCCCGCGCGTAGATCGCCCGCGCCTGGCCGAGGAGGGCCCACACGGGCGGCTCGAGCAGGCCGGTCCCTCCGGGCAGCACACCGAGGCGGGTACACACCGGACACTCGCCGCGCGGGAAGTTCCGCGGACGCAGGCCCACCGCGTTCAGTTCCCGCTTCCCCCGGTCCGAGGCGAGCCACGCGCGCAGGTCGGCGACCGCGCCGAGCTGGCCACGGGAGGTGTCCGTCCACGTCAGGTGCACCAGCGGGTGGTCGAGGGCGAAGGTGTCGCGCGGGTAGAACCCGACGGGTACCCGGTCGACCGGCAACGGATCCTCCCGGCTCGTGCAGGCGCCGCCCAGCGGCAGGCCGGCGGCGTACCGTACCAGGGCCTGCTCGGACACGGTCACCGCCGGGGGTGAGGTGCCGAGCTGGCGGTGACGGCAGAGCAGGTCGGTGGTCGTCTCGCCGGGCAGGTACCCGCCGCCGGCGGAGGCCTGGGCGAGCCAGCGTTCCACCCGGCGCGCGGCGTCGTCGCCGACCAGCTGCCATGGCTGGCTATCGCGGACGTGGTACAGCGAGACGGTGGCGATCTCGCCGGTCAGCGACACCGCCGGATCGGGGCGGGCCACCTGCCAGCCGAGCGCCTGGGCCCGGGCGAGGACGTCCGCCCACGCGCGGCCGTTGCGGTGGTCCATCGCCTCCGCCGCCATGGCCGGGGGTACGGCGAGCACGACCGGCGACGCCGCCACCGGCGTACTGTCCACACTCACCAGACCGAGGTCGGCGTTCTCCTCCGGAAGCCCGTACAGGCTCGACTCGGGCAGCACGAGGTCGGGACGTGGCCGGATGGCCGCCACGTGCGCGGCGGACCAGCCGCTCTCGCGCACCTCCTGCGCGGTCGTGGCCGTGGTCGGGTAGACGTAGAGATCGACCGTACGACATCCGTGGTTGTCCAGCGCGGTGTGCCGCTCGTACGCGTCCTCGAGCTGCCGAGCCGCCTCGAGCCCGTCCGGGGTGGCGAGCATGCGCAGGCCGACCGCGTTGCCACAGCCCTGCCACCAGACCCGCAACCCCACCCCCACGTCGACGGCCCGCGGACCTGCCACGGCCACCAGCACGGCGGAGGTCAGGACCAGGATCACCAGCAGTGCGGTCCGCGGGTGCCCGGTCAGTGCCCGCCGCACGGCCTGGACGGAGGCCGGCAGGTACCGGCCGAGCGCCCGCAGCACGGCGTCGATCAGACTCAGCACGAGGTCGACGACTGCCGTCCCCGCGCCCGAGACCAGCGCCGCGCCCGCGAGAAGGCCGAGCCAACCCAGCGGCGTCGTCGGCGGGTCGGTCGACCCCTGGATCAGGACGAGCCCGGCCAGCCCGGCCAGGAACGCGAGCGCGCGCCGCAGCGAGGGACGTCTATCGTCCCGCTGTCCATCGCCCACCGCGGTCCGATCCTCTCCTATGGCATCGATCACACGGTATCTGTACGAGTCACCACCGGGCGAGGCGAACGGACAAGACGGACAGAGCGGCCACGCCGGCGGTGGACGTCCGCAGGACGGTCCGGCCCAGCCTGACCGGGACGGCCCCGGCACCGGCGAACGCCGCCAGCTCGTCGTCGGTGATGCCGCCCTCGGGCCCGACGGCCAGCACGATGTCGCCGGTACCGGCGGACAGCTCCACAGTGGACAATCTCGCGGCGGCGGCGGAGCCGTGCAAGACGAGCGCCGTCCCGGCTTCGGCGAGTCGGGCCGTAACCTCTGCTGTGGACGTCATCGGCGCCACGGCCGGCTGCCACGCCCGCCGGGACTGCTTCGCCGCCTCCCGGGCGGTGGCGACCCACCGCTCGTGCGGCCGCGGGCCCTGCCAGCGGGCCACCGAACGGGCCGCCGCCCAGGGCACGATCTCGTCGACCCCGACCTCGGTCATCGCCTGCACGGCCAGCTCGCCCCGGTCCCCCTTGGCGATGCCCTGCACGACGACGAGCCGGGGTACGGGCGGCTCCTGGTACCCGACGGAAGAGACGCGGACGGTGAGGGTACCCCGGCCGGCGGAGAGCACCTCGGCGGGCGCGGTGCCGCCCCGCCCGTCGGTGAGCACGAGCGACTCGCCGGCGCGCAACCGCTGGACGACCGACGCGTGGTGGCCTTCCGGTCCGTCGAGCAGGTACTCCGAGCCGGCGGCCGGCAACGACGCGACGAGAAACCAGGGAACCGTCACGCGTGGCCGTTGAACGCGTCCCGCATCCGGGAGAAGAAGCCGCCCTGCTTGGTCAGCTCGGCGACCTCCTCGCCCCGCGCCTTGGCGAACTCGCGGAGGACCCGCTCCTGCTCGGCGTCGAGCCGGGTGGGCGTACGGACGTCGAGGTGCACGAAGAGGTCACCCCGGCCGGCGCCGCGCAGGTGCGGTACGCCCTTGCCGCGGATGCGCAGCGTGGCGCCCGGCTGCGTGCCGGCCCGCACGTCCAGCGCCTCCTCGCCGTCCAGCGTCTTGATCGTCAGCCGGGTACCGAGCGCGGCCGCGGTCATCGGGACGGTGACGCGGCAGTGCAGGTCGTCGGCCTTGCGCGAGTAGACGTCGTGCGGCCGCTCGTGGATCTCCACGTAGAGGTCGCCGGGCGGGCCGCCGCCGGGGCCGACCTCGCCCTGCTGGGCGAGCCGGATGCGCATGCCGTCCTCGACGCCGGGCGGGATCTTCACGGTCAACGTCCGGCGGGTCCGCACCCGGCCGTCGCCACCGCAGGTGGGGCACGGGTGCGGGATCACGGTGCCCTGGCCGCCGCAGGCCGCGCACGGGCGTGACGAGACGACCTGGCCGAGGAACGTGCGCTGGACCGACTGGACCTCGCCCCGGCCGCCGCAGACCTCGCAGGTCGCCAGGTGCGTGCCGGCCGCGGTACCGGCGCCGGTGCAGGTCGAGCAGAGCACCGCGGTGTCCACCGTGATCGGTGCCTCGACCCCGAACGCGGTCTCGTGCAGGTCGAGATCGAGCCGCAGGATCGCGTCCGCACCGGGCCGGGTCCGCGGCCGAGGGCCGCGGGCGGAGGCGGTACCGAAGAAGGCGTCCATGATGTCCTGGAAGCCCACGAACGGTCCGGCGCCGGCGCCCGGTCCCCCGCCGGTCGGCGCGAGCGGGTCTCCACCGAGGTCCACGATCTCCCGCTTACGGGGATCGGAGAGCACCTCGTACGCCGCGTTGATGTCCTTGAACTTCTCCTGCGCCGCCGGATCCGGGTTCACGTCGGGGTGGTACTGGCGGGCCAGCTTCCGGTACGCCCGCTTGATGTCGTCCGCGGAGGCGTCCCGGCGTACCCCGAGAATCCCGTAGTAGTCCTTGGCCACTGGGCTCTGTGTCCTCATTGTCCTCTTCGGTGCGGCTTAGTTGTTCGCCAGCAGGTCGCCGACGTAGCGTGCCACGGCTCGGACGCTGGCGATGGTGCCGGGGTAGTCCATTCTGGTAGGTCCGAGCACGCCCAGGCCGCCCACGATGGTGGTGCCCGGACCGTATCCGGTGCTCACCACCGAGGCGCTGCGCAGGTCCTCGATCTCGTTCTCGTCGCCGATGCGGATCCGCAGCGTCGCCCCGTCCACCTCGCTGAACAGCTTGAGGAGGATGACCTCCTCCTCCAGCGCCTCGAGGATGGGCCGGATCGACCCGTGGAAGTCGAGCAGCCCGCCGCGGGCGAGGTTGGCCGTTCCGGCGAGCGCGATGCGCTCCTCACCCCGGTCGACGAGCGTCTCCAGCAGCACGGTCGCTAGTGACGTCATGGCCGGGCCGACCTCGGCCGGCGCCTCGTCGAGCAGGGCTTGGACGGCGGTGGGCGCCTCCCGGAGCCGCCGGCCGGCGAGCTTCTCGTTGATCGCCTGCCGGAGATCGACCACAGTGTCCGGGTTGACCGGATCGGGCAGCTCCACGAACCGCTGCTCGACCCGGCCGGTGTCGGTGATCACGACGAGCAGGATCCGGGTGGTCGAGATGGGTACGAGTTCCAGGTGGCGTACGGCCGAGCGGGACAGGCTCGGGTACTGCACGACCGCCACCTGCCGGGTGAGCTGGGCGAGCAGCCGGACGGTCCGGTGTACCACGTCGTCGAGATCCACCGCGCCGAGCAGGAACCGCTCGATCGCCCGCCGCTCAGCGGGGGAGAGTGGCTTGATCCGGGATAGTTTGTCCACGAAAAGCCGGTATCCCCGGTCGGTCGGCACCCTTCCGGCACTCGTGTGCGGCTGCCGGATGTAGCCCTCCTCCTCCAGCGCCGCCATGTCGTTGCGCACGGTCGCCGGCGACACGCCGAGGTGGTGGCGCTCCACCAGCGCCTTGCTGCCGACCGGCTCCTGGGTGGCGACATAGTCCTCGACGATGGCACGGAGGACCTCGAGCTTGCGATCGTCGAGGGCCATCGTCCACCTCCTGACTGCGCACCCGGGACCGTCACCCGGCCGATCCCGGCCGGCTGGCACTCCACTGTAATGAGTGCCAGTCTACGTGCGGACGCCGCGAGAGTCGGCTGCCAGACTGTCGAGAAAAAATCACAAGTCTTCCTGGCGCGCGTTGATCCGTACCCCTACCGTTGCCCCATGACCGATGCACCTCGCCCTCCGGGGGACGGTACGCCCGATCGGCCCGGGCCGGACCCGACGTCGCCGCCCCCGTCGTACTCGGTGCCTGACCCCGATGCGGCGCCCGGGTACGGGCCTCCGCCCGCGGCACCGCCGCCGCCCGGCGGGTACGGGCCGCCGCCCGGCTATGCGGGCCCAGGGCCAGCCGGCCCCGCGCCGGCCGGTTACCCGACCCAGGACGACAAGACCTGGTCTCTGCTCGCGCACTTCCTCGGCCCGGTCGGCGTCGTCGTCGGCGGCGGCGTGCTCGGCTGGGTCGGCCCGCTGATCGCGTTCATCGTGCGGGGCAACCAGTCGCCGGTCGTCCGGGCGCACTCCGTGGCCGCGCTCAACTTCCAGATCACCTGGGCGATCGCGGGCGCGCTCAGCTGGATCCTCGCTCTGATCACGTGCGGGCTGCTGTTCTTCGTCCCGTTGCTGGTGTGGATCGTCCCGGTGGTGTTCGGCATCATCGGCGGCGTCAAGGCGAACGACGGCTACCTGTACAAGTACCCGATGTCGATCACGATCGTGAAGTAACCCACCTCCCCGACGGGCATCCCGGGCGCCCGTTCTCATGCGAGCAGGTCCCGGATCACCGCGTCGGCGAGGAGCCGCCCGCGCCGGGTCAGCACGGCCGCCCCGTCCGCGACCGTGAGCAGCCCGGCCTGGCGGGCGCGGTCCGCGGCCCGGTCCGCGGCGGTACCGATCCGCAGCCGGGACAGCGGCAGCCCCTCGGCCAGGCGCAGCCGCAGCATGACCTCCTCGGTGTACCGCTCGATGTCGGTGAGCACCTCGCGCCCGTGCGCCGGGCTCGCACCGGCGGCCAGCCGCGCGGCGTACCCGGACGGGTGCTTGACGTTCCACCACCGCACCCCGTCGACGTGGCTGTGCGCGCCCGGGCCGAGGCCCCACCAGTCGCCGCCGGTCCAGTAGAGCAGGTTGTGCCGGCACCGGTCGGCCGGCGTACGGGCCCAGTTCGAGACCTCGTACCAGTGCAGGCCGGCCGCTGCCAGGGTGGCGTCCGCGGCCAGGTAGCGGTCTGCGGCCACGTCGTCGTCCGGGTACGGCAGCTCGCCGCGCCGCATCCGGGCGGCCAGCCGGGTGCCGTCCTCCACGATCAGCGCGTACGCGCTCACGTGGTCCACCCCCGCGGCCACGGCGGCATCCAGCGAGGTAGCGAAGTCCTCGCCGCTCTCCCCCGGCGTACCGTAGATCAGGTCCAGGTTGACGTGGTCGAAGCCGGCGTCCCTGGCCTGCGCCGCCGCGAGCACCGCGCGACCCGGCGTGTGGGTACGGTCCAGCACGGCCAGCACGTGCGGCACGGCCGACTGCATGCCCAGCGAGATCCGGGTGAACCCGGCCTGCCGCAGCCGCCGCAGCGACGGCGGGTCGACCGTCTCCGGGTTCGCCTCGGTCGTCACCTCGGCATCCGTGGCCAGCCCCCAGGTCGTGTCGATGGCCTCCAGGATCCGGCTCAGCTCCTCCGGTGGCAGCAGCGTGGGCGTACCGCCGCCGACGAAGACCGTCGCCACCCGGGCCGGCGGCGCCTCGGCCAGCACCCGGGCGGCCAGCGCCAGCTCGGCGAGCACCGCGTCCAGGTACCCCTCCCGCGACGCCTCCTGCGCGGTGTACGTGTTGAAGTCGCAGTAGCCGCACCGGGTCGCGCAGAACGGGATGTGCACGTAGACGCCGAAGGGGGTACCCGGCCGGTGCGCGGACGGCAGCGCACCGTCGGCCGGTACGGGCTCACCCTCGGGCAGTCTCACCCCTTTAGTCTGCCCGCATGAGTCTGATCCGGACCGAGACCCGGCGCGGGGTGGCGACCCTCACCCTCGACAGCCCGCACAACCGCAACGCGCTCTCCTCCGCGCTGATGACCGAGCTGCTGGACCGGCTCGCCGACGCGACCGCCGACGACACGGTACGGGTCGTCGTGCTCTCCCATACCGGCCCGGTCTTCTGCTCCGGCGCGGACCTGCGCGAGACCGCCGCCGCGGTCGCGGCCGGTGAGCTGCCGGTGGCCGGCCTCGGCGACGTGCTGGTCGCGGTCGTCGGGTGCCCGAAGCCGGTCGTCGCGCGGGTCGGCGGGCCGGCCCGGGCCGGGGGCATCGGGCTGATCGCCGCCGCGGACGTCGCGATCTGCGATGTGGCCGCGACGTTCGCGTTCTCCGAGGTGCGGCTCGGGGTGATCCCGGCGGTGATCTCGGCGACCGTGCTGCCGGTGCTCGCGCCGCGGGCCGCCGCCGAGCTGTTCCTCACCGGCGCGACGTTCGACGGACGCCGGGCCGCGCAGGTCGGTCTGGTCACCGCCGCGGTACCGGCGGAGGAGCTGGACGGCACGCTCGCCACCTACTGCGACGCGCTCGTCCGGGGCGCCCCGGAGGCGCTCGCCGGTGCCAAGGAGCTGCTGCGCGAGCGCCGCGCCGTCGCGCTGCGTGACGAGCTCGGCGAGCTCACCGCGCGGTCGCTGCGCTACTTCCAATCGGCCGAGGGCCGGGAGGGCGTCGCCGCATACTGGGAGAAACGGGACCCTGCCTGGGTACCCGAGGCCTGACTGACCGTTCCCAATACTCCTCCGATCGTGCCAACGGCCGGTTCGCTGTCCGGGATGACCACCACCGGCCCAGTACGCTTGGGCACCGGACAAGGGGGAGGTGACGGTGCGTATTCGGGTGGTCGTGGGTGTGCTCGCCGTGCTGGCGCTCGTCGGAGGCATCGGCCTCTACGTGGCGCTGCGCACGGCCGGCGACAACATCCCGCGTCCCCGCATCGGCCGGGACTGCACGGTCCAGGCGGACGGCGAGGTGGGCCTCGACGCCGACCAGATGGCCAACGCCGCCACGATCGCCGCGGTCGGCATCCGCCGCGGCCTGCCCGAGCGGGCCCTGGTGGTCGCGCTGGCCACCGCGTTCCAGGAGTCCAAGCTGCGCAACCTCGCCGGTGGCGACCGCGACTCGGTCGGGCTGTTCCAGCAGCGGCCGAGCCAGGGCTGGGGTACCCAGGAACAGATCCTCGACCCGCGGTACGCCGCCGGCAGGTTCTACAACGCGCTCGCCCGGGTCCGCGGGTGGCAGGGCATGCGCGTCACCGACGCCGCCCAGCGCGTCCAGCGCAGCGCCTTCCCCGAGGCGTACGAGAAGTGGGCCGACGAGGCGACCGTGCTGACGACGGCGCTCATCGGCCACGCGACCGGCGCCGTCGCCTGCTCGTTCGCCGGTTCCCCGCCGGTGCGCGGGGACGCCGCCGCCACCTCGCTGACCCACCTGCTGAAGCTTGACTGGGGCGACGGCGGGACCGCCGCGGCCGGCGGTGTCTCGCTCGAGGTGCGCGACCAGCGCCACGGCTGGCAGTACGCGCACTGGCTGGTCTCGCACGCGGCGCAGCACGGCGTCTCCCGGGTGCGCTTCGAAGGTCTGGAGTGGACCGCCAAGGGCGGAACCTGGGCGAAGCTCTCCCCCGACGCCCGGATCACGACCGAACGGGTCGTCGCCGAGGTCTTCACCGCATAACGGCCGGGTCCTCTGTGGACCCGGCCGTCATCGCTATGCGCGTCAGGTGATGCTTCGTCGGCCGGCGAGGCCGACCACCAGTGCCACGCCGAGGGCGGCCAGAGCCACCTGGATGAAGATCTCGATCCAGTCGACGCCGGCCGTGTCGGCCACGCCCGTCGCGCGCGCGATCGCCGTGCCCAGCAGGGCAGCGCCGATACCGATGAGGATCGTCAACCAGATGGGAATGCCCTGGCGGCCTGGTACCACCAGGCGACCCAGCGCCCCGATCACCAAACCAATGATGATCGCCGTAATGATGCCGGTGACAGTCACGGTCCCTCCTCAAGGCCAATGTCACCGGCATAGTTGCCCTTCGCCTCACCATCCCAAACGCGCGGCGGCGTCCCGGATGGCCGAGTCCATCGTCCGGAACGCGAGCGCCGGGGGGTCGCTCACCGGGAACCAGGCATATCCGCTGGACTCGACCGGATCTATCGCGATCCGCTGGCCCGGCTCGGCGCTCGCCAGCCAGTAGCACTCCAGCACCGGCACCGCCTCGCCCTGGAACTCGTACGTGCCGAGGTACATGCCGACGAAGTCGCGCAGCGTCACGCGTACCCCCAACTCCTCGCGGGCCTCGCGCACGGCGGCGTCCGCGGGATGCTCCCAGCCGTCGCAGAACCCGCCCGGCAGCTCCCACTGCCCGGCGCCGGGTTCGAGAACCCGTTTGAGCGCAAGGAACTTGCCGCCGTCCACAACGATGACGCTCGCCGTGGGCCGGGGGTTGACGAATATCTGGTACGCGCAGCGCGCGCACCCGGTCGGCGGTGGCGCATCCAGCTCGGCCCCGCACCGGGGGCAGAACCTCACTTCTTGGCGCCCTTGGCGTCCAGGCTGTCCGATGTGGACAGTGCGGCGATGAACGCCTCCTGCGGCACCTCGACCCGGCCGACCATCTTCATCCGGCGTTTGCCCTCCTTCTGCTTCTCCAGCAGCTTTCGCTTGCGCGTGATGTCACCGCCGTAGCACTTGGCGAGCACGTCCTTGCGCATCGCCCGGATCGTCTCGCGGGCGATGATGCGGCTGCCGATGGCCGCCTGGATCGGTACCTCGAACTGCTGCCGCGGGATCAGCGTGCGCAGCTTGGCCGCGATGCTGACCCCGTAGTTGTAAGCCTTGTCCTTGTGGACGATCGCACTGAACGCGTCCACGGTCTCGCCGTGCAGCAGGATGTCCACCTTGACCAGCTCGGCCTCCTGCTCGCCGCTGGGCTCGTAGTCCAGGCTCGCGTACCCCTTCGTGCGGCTCTTGAGCTGGTCGAAGAAGTCGTAGATGATCTCCGCCAGCGGCAGCGTGTAACGCAGCTCGACCCGGTCCGTGGACAGGTAGTCCATGCCGAGCATCGTGCCGCGCCGGCCCTGGCACAGCTCCATGACCGCGCCGACGTAGTCGTTGGGGGTCAGCACGGTCGCCTTGACGACCGGCTCGTACACTGTGGACACTTTGCCGGTCGGGTACTCCGACGGGTTCGTCACCACGTGCTCGACACCGTCCTCCATGATGACCCGGTAGACGACGTTCGGCGCGGTCGAGATGAGGTCCAGCCCGGACTCGCGCTCCAGCCGCTCCCGGATGATCTCCAGGTGCAGCAGGCCGAGGAACCCGCACCGGAACCCGAAGCCGAGCGCGGCGCTCGTCTCCGGCTCGTAGTGCAGGGCGGCGTCGTTGAGCTTCAGCTTGTCCAGCGCGTCGCGCAGGTCCGGGTAGTCGGAGCCGTCGATCGGGTACAGGCCGGAGTAGACCATCGGCTTCGGGTCCTTGTACCCGCCGAGCGCCTGCTTGGCCTGCTTGCCGTTGATGGTGACCGTGTCGCCGACCCGGGACTGGCGGACGTCCTTCACGCCGGTCATCAGGTAGCCCACCTCGCCGACGCCCAGCGCCCGTGACTTCGTGGGCTCCGGGGAGATGACGCCGATCTCCAGCAGCTCGTGAACGGCGCCGGTGGACATCATCTTGATCCGGTCCCGGGCTTCGATGCGGCCGTCGATGACGCGGACGTAGGTGACGACGCCGCGGTAGACGTCGTACACGGAGTCGAAGATCATCGCTCGGGCCGGGGCGCCCCTGTCGCCGACCGGCGGCGGGAACTGGCGGACGATCTCGTCGAGCAGGTGCGGTACGCCCTCGCCGGTCTTCCCGGAGACCCGCAGCACGTCCTCCGGCTGGCAGCCGATCAGGTTGGCCAGCTCCTCGCCGTACTTGTCCGGCTGGGCGGCGGGCAGGTCGATCTTGTTGAGCACCGGGATGACGTGCAGGTCGTTCTCCAGCGCGAGGTAGAGGTTGGCCAGGGTCTGCGCCTCGATGCCCTGGGCGGCGTCGACCAGCAGCACGGCCCCCTCGCAGGCGGCCAGGCTGCGGCTGACCTCGTAGGTGAAGTCCACGTGCCCGGGGGTGTCGATCATGTTGAGGACGTGGTACTCGCCCTGCCGGTCCCCGTTCCTGACCTGCCAGGGGAGGCGGACCGCCTGGCTCTTGATCGTGATGCCACGTTCCCGCTCGATGTCCATCCGGTCGAGGTACTGCGCGCGCATCTGCCGTTCGTCGACCACGCCGGTGAGTTGCAGCATCCGGTCGGCGAGCGTCGACTTGCCGTGGTCGATGTGCGCGATGATGCAGAAGTTCCGGATGAGGTCCGGGTCGGTGGCGCCAGGCTCCAGGCTCGGTGGCACGGTGGTCCGTTTCGTCGGGCGGTCGGTGTGTTCGTTCGTTGGCTCTTCTCGGGTGGCCGTGCTCCATGGTCCCATGTCGCCGGCCCGTACCGTGACGGCGTGGAGTCCGCGCCGTCCTACCGCAGCACCGCGTCCCGGCCGCGGTGGTCCGCGCTGCCCGCTCATGTGCGGTCGTCGATCGAGGCCGCTCTGGGCGGTCCGGTGGTACGGGCCGACGTCGCGGCCGGTGGCTTCACCCGCGGTTTCGCGGCCGTGCTGACGGTCGCGGACGGCTCGCGGGCGTTCGTCAAGGCGACCTCCATCGACTACCTGGTGGACGCGTACCGCCGGGAGTCCTCGGTGGTCGCCGCCCTGCCGACCGGGGTGCCGGCGGCCCGGCTGCGCTGGACGGCGTCGTCCCACGGCTGGTACGTGCTCTGCCTGGACGCCATCTCCGGTTCGATGCCGTCGCTGCCGTGGTCTGCCGCGGATCTCGCCGCCGCGCTCGACGCCTGGGCGCTCACCGCCCACCTGCTCCGATCCGGCCTGGCCACCCTGGACCTACCGTCCTTCGGCGACATCGCCCGGGAGACGTTCACGGTGTGGCGGGACATCCACGGACACCAGGCACCCCTGCCCGAGATGCCCCGGTTCGCCCTCGCTCACCTGGTGGAGCTGGCGCAGCTCGAACGCCGTCTGGTCGCTCTGGCGTTCAGCTCGGAGATCATGCACGGCGACCTGCGGCTGGACAACGTGCTCGTCGAGCCCGGTCCCGCCGGTACCGGCGGCCGGGCCTGGCTGTGCGACTGGAACCACGTCTGCCGCGGTCCGGCCTGGTTCGACACGCTGTCCCTGCTGGTCACCGCGTACGCGAGCGGGCACGACGCGAATGCCCTGTTCGCGGGTCATCCGACCGCGTCGGCCGCGCCCGGGGACGCGCCCGACGCCGGGCTGGCCGCGCTGGCCGGCCTCTGGCTGAGCCGGGCCGGGCGGGCCTCGGACGCATCGGCGAGCATCCGGCAGCACCAGCGGTGGAGCGGTGAGATGGCGCTGCACTGGCTCGGCACGAGGCGGGGCTGGATCGGGTGAGGGTACCCGGCGGCTGGTCCGTTTTGGCCCTTCCGCCGCCCACCTGGTAGGCTCGACCGTCGCGCGTGGTGACGCGTTATCGTTGCCTGCGCCGAGGGCTAACCAAGGCACCAACCAACCCGAATGAATCAGGACGAGGCTTCCGCGTGGCGAACATCAAGTCCCAGATCAAGCGCAACCGGCAGAACGAGAAGCGCCGGCTGCGCAACAAGTCGGTCAAGTCGTCGCTGAAGACCGCGATCCGCAAGTTCCACGCGGCAACGCAGGCCGGCGACCAGGAGACGGCGACCGCGCTCATGCGCGACGCGGCCCGCAAGCTCGACAAGGCCGCCAGCAAGGGCGTCATCCACAAGAACCAGGCAGCGAACCGCAAGTCGGCGATCGCCAAGCGCCTGGACTCGCTGACGTCCGCCTGAGCGCCTTCTCGCTCCCCGCTCCACCCGCTGCCCGGATCGCCTGGATCCGGGCAGTTGTGTTTACCGGGTGCGACCGCGGGCGGTTGCCGGCCGGCACCACTCGTCGCGACCGGATCTCGCGCATCACGTGCCGCCGCCCTGCCGGGCGGCGGCGACCGCGAAGACGGCCCGCTCGAGCGCGTACGCCCGGTCGTCTGAGCCGCCCTTGACCTCGGCGTTGCACAACGCCGCCGCCTGCATCGCGGCGACCAGGCCGTCGGCCGTCCAGCCCCGGCCCTGCCGTTGCGCCCGCTCGATCTTCCACGCCGGCATGCCCAGCGAGCTCGCCAGCTGGTACGACGAGCCGCGCCCCGCGGACACCACGCGCGCGACGGTGCGGACGCCGTCGGCCAGCGCGTCCGCGATCGGTACCGGGTCGACGCCGACTGCGAGTGCCCAGCGGAGAGCCTCTAGCGCACCGGGTACATCGCCCACCATCGCGGCGTCCGCGACGGTGAAGCCGCTGACCTCGGCCCGGCCGCGGTAGTACCGGGACACGGTCTCGGCGGTGATCCGCCCCCCGGTGTCGGCGACCAGTTGGGCGCAGGCGGCCGCGAGCTCGCGCAGGTCGTTGCCGACGGCGGCGAGCAGGGCCTCGGCGGCATCCTCCGCACCGCGCCCACCGAGCCGGCGGAACTCGGCCCGGACGAAGTCGACCCGCTCCCGATGGCGGGTCACCCGCGCGGCCGGTACCACGGTCGCCCCGGCGTCGCGCAGCCCATCGGCCAGCGCCCTGCCCTTGCCGCCACCCGCATGGGTGACGACGAGTGTGGCGTCCGGATCCGGGTTGCCGGCGTAGCCGAGGATCGCGGCGACGAGGTCCTTCTTCGCGTCCTGCCCGTCGCGGATGACCGCCACCCGCCGGCCGCCGAAGAGTGACGGGCTGAGCATCTCGGCCAGCTCACCGGGCAGCAGGGATGCCGCCTGGTACTCGTTGACGTCCGCGTTCGGGTCGCTGGCCCGGGCGGCCGCGGCCGCGTCGGCGACCGCCCGGGCGACGAGCAGCTCCTCGTCGCCCAGCACCAGGCACAGGGCGGCAGGCGGGTCCGTGGTCACCTCGCCATACTCCCACGGACGTACTCCCACGGACGTGCTCCCTCGGACGTGGCTAGACCGGCCGCGCGTCGCCCGTACGGCTCGCGCCGTCACGGCGGGCGGGCCGGGCGGGTGACCACGGCCAGGCGGCCGTCGACCACCACGGCGGCGGCATCGCCCTCCAGGTCGGTGCGCAGTACGCGGGCACCGGCGGCGGCGAGCCGGGCGAGCACGGCGGCGTTCGGGTGGCCGTACGGATTGCCGGTGCCGACCGATACGAGCGCCACCCGCGGCCGGGTCGCGTCCAGGAAGTCGACGTCCTGATAGGACGACCCGTGGTGCGGCACCTTCAGGACATCGCACCGGACGCCCTCGGGACCGTGCGCCGCGAGCACGGCCGCCTGCTCCTCCCCCTCGGCGTCGCCCGCGAGCAGGACCGACACACCGCCGGCGTGGACCCGTACCACGAGCGAGTTGTTGTTCGGGTCGCTGCGGGTGCCGGACAGCGGCCGCGGTGGTCCGAGCACGTCGAGCCGGAGCGGGCCGTCCCGATATGCCCAGCCGGCCGAGATGGGCCGCACCGGCGTGCCCCGGCCCTGTGCGGCATCGTCCACTGTCGACCGTCCCGAAGCCGGCTCCGGCCAGGACGGCGTCGCGACCGCGCCGACCCGCCGCCCGCGGAACACGCCCGCGATCCCGCCGACGTGGTCGACGTGGAAGTGCGTGACGACGAGCAGCGAGACCTCGGCGACGCCCAGGTCGCTCAGGCACCGGTCGGTCGCGGCCGGGTCAGGTCCGGCATCGACCACCACGACGCGCCGCGGGCCGGCCGGCAGGACGACCGTGTCGCCCTGGCCGACCGCGCACGCCACCACGACCCATCCCGCCGGGGGCCAGCCAGCGGCCAGCAGGCGCACCGGCAGCGCGCCGAGCACCACCGCGACGGTGACGACCGCGAGCAGCCGGCGCACCAGGACGTACCGCGCGAAGAACAGCAACCCGGCCAGGACGACGGCGAGAGCCAGCCCACCGACGGCGCCGGACGGCCACGGCAGCACGCCGGACGGCACATCCGCACCGTGCCGCGCGACCAGCACCAGCCACTGCGCGGGCCACTGTGCCAGCCAGGCCACCGCACCGGCGGCGGCCGGCCACACCGGTGACAGCACGGCCGCCATCACGCCGAGGATCGTGGCCGGCGCGACCGCCGGCACCGCCAGCAGGTTGGCCGGGACCGCGACGAGGCTCACGCCACCGGACAGCGCCGCGACAACGGGCGCGCACGCCACCTGCGCCGCCGCCGGCACGGCCAGCGCCTCGGCCGGGCCGGCCGGCACACCCCGGCCCCGCAACCCGTCGCGCCAGCTCGGGGCGAGGAACAGCAGCCCTCCGGTCGCGACGACCGACAGCGCGAACCCCGGGTCACCGCAAAGCTCCGGATCCGCGACGACGAGCACGATGACCGCCGCGCACAAGGCCGGTACCGCGGCCCGCCGCCGGGCCGTAGCCAGCGCCAGCAACGCGATCGCGCCCATCACCCCGGCCCGCAGCACGCTCGGCGACGGTCGGGCCAGAACCACGAAACCGACGAGCGCGAGCAACCCGAGCCCGGCGGCCAGCCGTGGACCGGCCCGGCACCAGCGGGCCAGCAGAAGCACCGCGCCGGCGACGATCGCCACGTTGGTGCCCGAAACGGCAACCAGGTGGGTCAGCCCGGTGGCCCGGAAGTCGTCGGCCAGCTCGGGATCGAGCGCGCTGGTGTCCCCGAGGACGAGACCGGGCAGCAGCCCGCCCGGTGCGTCGGGCAACGGCGCGCAGGCCCGTTGCAGGCCCGCGCGCAGCGCGCCCGCCGCCCGCTGGTGCCACGGTGCCGGGTCCATCGAGTCCGGCGGACCGGACGCGGTGAGGACCGCCGCGCGCAAGTCACCGCCGCGGGCCGGCGCCAGGCGCCCGGTCATCGTCCCGGATTGTCCAGGTAGGACGGTCAGCCAGGCCGGGTCGCTCGCGAGCACCAGCACCCGGACGTCCAGCCGCAGCGACGCTCCACCCGCCGCCGGGGTGACCCGGCGTAGTTCGGCCGCGATCGCGTACGTCGCCGGCCGGCCGGCATCTCCCCGCAGCCGGCGGGGGTCCTCCTGGACCATCAGGTCGGCGTGCACGGTCTCCCGCTCCGCAACGAGCGCGGCGAGGACGGGCGCATCCCGCACGGCGACCCGGGCCGCGGTCGCCGCCGTACCGCACACGACCCCGACCAGCACGCCCAGCACGGCGCCGGTGACCGCGGTCCGGTCGGGTCGGACCCCGAACAGCAGGACGGTGCTGGCTGCCGCGGCGACCGCGAGCACCAGCCCGGTCACCACCCCGGCGTGCAGCACCAGCAGTGCCGACAGCCACGTTGCCAGGGCCATCCCGGCGAGCCGGAGGTCCCACCCGGCCGGCACGCGCCACCCGGCCGGCACGGTCGGACCCGAACTCATACCGTCACCAGCTCTTTGAGCTCGCCGTAGCGCGCGTCACCGATGCCGTCGACCTGACGCAGTTCGCTCACCGACCGGAACGAGCCGTGACTGCGCCGGTAGTCCAGGATCCGCTGGGCGAGTACGGCGCCGACGCCGGGCAGCGCGTCGAGCTGGGCCAGCGTGGCCGTGTTCAGGTTGACCTTCCCGCCGGAGGCGGCGCCGGCACCATCACCCGCGGGCCCGGCCACGCCGATCGCGATCAGCTCGCCGTCCGTCACCTTCCGGGCCAGGTTCACCATCGACAGGTCCGTGCCGGGCAGGACGCCGCCGGCCGCCTCGATGGCGTCCGCGACCCGGGCACCCGGAGGCAGCCGGACGAGACCCGGCCGGCGCACCCGACCGGTGACCGCCACGACGAGCTGACCGGAGCTGGCCGCCGGATCGTTCAGCTCGACGGGCGCGGGCGCCACCGGCTCGGTGTCGGGACGCGCCCGCCACGCGAACAGCGCCGCACCCAGGAGCACGAGCACGGCGACGACCGCGAGCGCGCGCACGCCACGCCGCCCCGGATCGAACGCCGCCGCCACCGAGACCGGCGGGGCCGGCGGCGCCAAGGTGGCCGGGGCCGGCTCGGACGCCCCACCGAACACCCGCCGCAGCCGCTCCCGTACCTGAGCTTCGTCGCCCACCCCTCGCGCCACGACGGCGACGGTAGGAGCCGCGGCGGGACTGCGGAAGCCCGCCAGGGCCCGCCTGTGGACAGCGAGGGTGCCCTGTGGACAAGCTTCCGATCAGGCCACAGGTGTGCTAGCGGACGCGCGCCGGTGCACCACCACACCGACCAACCCGGGCCCCACGTGCGCGGTCACCGCCGCGCCGGCCTCGACGACGTACCGGTCGACAATCCGCTCGCCCAGCCGCGCGTCCAGCTCCGCCAGCACCGACTCGGCTCGCGGCAGGACGCCGACGTGATGCACCGCTATGTCCACATCGGACTCTCCCGAGGCCTCGACCGCGAGGTCGATGAGCCGACCGAGCGCCCGGCTCGACGTACGTACCTTGTCCCGCGCCACGATCGCGCCGTCGACCATGTGCAGGATCGGCTTCACCGACAGGGCGGTACCCACCAGAGCCGACGCCGCACCGATCCGCCCACCGCGCCGCAGGAACTCCAGCGTGTCCACATAGAACAGTGTAGTTGTCCGCTCGGCCGTGGCCACCGCGGCGGATCGCACGCCGGCGAGATCCGCCCCGGACGAGGCGGCGGACTGCGCGGCCAGCACCGGGAACCCGAGTCCCATCCCGGTCGCTCCGGAGTCCACCACCGCCACACGGTCCACATAGGACGAAGCACCGAGCACCGCCGCGTCGTAGGTTCCGGAGAGCTGGCGGGAGAGGTGGATGGAGACGACGCCGTCGAAGCCGGAGCCGAGCAGATGCCGGTACACCTCGGAGAAGGCCGCGGGGGACGGCCTGGACGTGCTGACCTCGGCTCGGCGAGCCCGCAGCGCCGTCGCGACGTAGCCCGATGTGACGTCGACGCCCTCGCGCCCCTCGACCCCGTTGATCACGACCACCAGCGGTACGACGGTGACCTGCGGGAACCCGGCAGGCAGGTACGCGGTGGAGTCGGTCACCACCGCGACGGTCATGCCGGAACGGTAGCGGATCAGGCAGGACGCGTCTCGATGGCCTCGAGCACCGGCCCGACCTGGCAGATCGTGGCGACGTCGGTCCGCACCCGCCCGCGGACGGTCAACCGCCGGCCGGGTTGCGCGGTCTCGCGGTCGACCCCCATCAGCTGGTACGCCTGCGGCCCGACGCGCAGCACCAGGCAGCCGCCCTCGATATCCAGGTACTCGACCTCGCCGGTCACGGTGATCTCACCCGCGCTCGGCTTGACGGGGTTGCCCGGCACGGAGATCCGGGGGAACCCGCTCGGCGACGGTTCGGCGGTTGGGTTCACGGCACCCCCAGAAGACTCGGCCGGCGCCGGAGCCGCACCGCTGTCCGGGCCGCTGGACGCGCACCCCGACAGCGCGGTGGCCACCACGACGATGCCGGCGATCACGAATTGAGGCGCTCTCATACCGATGCGACGTTACCGCGCGGCACCGGGTTCCGCGCGGTGGGTCACGGATTGACGGTCGAGACGTTGTGCGTCCGCAACTGCCAGCCACGGACGGTGTCCAGGCGCAGCTCCGACCAGCGGCAGTTGTCCAGGCCGCCGAGCGTGGCGGCGACCTCGGGCGGCCAGCCCAGCAGCCCGGCGACCCCGGCCCGGCCCGAGCCGCCGTGGGTCGCCACGACCACCGTCCCACCGGCATGCCGATCGGCGATCTCCCGCAGCGCCTCCGCCGCGCGCTTGGACAGCTCGTCGATGTCCTCGATGCCGCACCCGGGCGACGGGTGCCCGGCCCGCCAGCGCGCGTGCTCGACCGGCCAGCGTTCCCTGATCTCCGCGATCGTCCGGCCCTGCCACTGTCCGTAGCACCGCTCCCGCAACCGCGGGTCGACCTCGACCGGCAGGCCGGTGCGGGCGGCGAGCGCCGCCGCGGTGTCCGCCGCCCGGCGCAGGTCGCTCGAGACAAGAGCATCCGGGTGTACCGCCACCAGCCGCTCCGCCACGAGTACGGCCTGCTCCCGGCCCGCCTCGGAGAGGGCGACATCGGTCTGCCCCTGCACGCGGTCGGTCCGGTTCCACTCGGTCTGGCCGTGCCGCCAGATGATCAGCCGGGTCGGGCCCGTCACGCGGATCGCCGGGACGCGTCGGCCTCGATCAGGTCGCGGTCGACGAACGGGATCGTCGGGCAGTCCTTCCACAGCCGGTCCAGCGCGTAGAACTCGCGCTCCTCGCTGTGCTGGACGTGGACGACCAGGTCCACGTAGTCCAGCAGCACCCAGCGGCCCGCCCGCTCGCCCTCCCGCCGGACCGGCTTCGCCTTCTCCGGCAGCTGTGCCAGCCGCTCCTCGATCGCGTCGACGATGGCCAGTACCTGCCGCTCGTTGGGCGCGGCCGCCAGCAGGAACGCATCGGTGATCACTAGCTGGTCGGTGACGTCCAGGATGACGATGTCCTGTGCCTTCTTGTCGGCCGCGGCCTGGGCGGCCGCCATGGCCAGCTCTCGGGCGCGCTCGGATGCGGGCACCGCGCTCCTCTCGTCGCTTCCGGGTGACAGTCCAGATCCCAATAGCAAGTCCAGCCTCTCACATCCGGCTGTCCCGGCTACCGGTATAGGCGGCGCTTTGCGATGTATTGCACCACTCCGTCTGGTACGAGGTACCACACCGGCTTTCCCTCCGCGACCCGGGCCCGGCAGTCCGACGACGAGATCGCCATGGCCGGTACCTCGATCAGGCTCACCGCGTCCTCGGGCAGGTGGTCGCCGGAGAGCTCGAACCCGGGCCGGGTGACGCCGACGAGGTGCGCCATCGCGAAGATCTGATCGGTGTCCTTCCAGGACAGGATCCGGGCCAGCGCGTCCGCGCCGGTGATGAAGTACAGCTCGGCCTGGCCGTACACCGCGTGCAGGTCGCGCAGGGTGTCGACCGCGTACGTCGGTCCGGGCCGGTCGACGTCCACCCGGCTGACCTGGAACCGCGGGTTCGAGGCGGTCGCGATCACCGTCATGAGGTACCGGTCCTCGGCCGGACTGACCGGGATGTCGGCCTTCTGCCACGGCTGCCCGGTCGGCACGAAGACCACCTCGTCGAGCGCGAACCGGTCCGCGACCTCGCTGGCCGCGACCAGGTGCCCGTGGTGGATCGGGTCGAACGTGCCCCCCATGATCCCGATACGCGCGCTGTCCACGCCCGAATCCTATGATCAGGCCCGCGCGGCGACCGAGACCCTCGCCGCCAGGGCCCGGGCCGCGAGGACCCGGCGGAGGTCGTCGTCGGCGTCGACCACCGGCCGACGCAGCGCCGGGCTCAGGTCGTCGCGGGCCAGCAGTTCCCGGGCCGCCGCACGGGTGCTCTCGGCCACCGCGAACCGGGGGTACACCGCCGCGGCCAGGCCCTGCACCATCCACGCCGTCCGCCGCGCCGCGACCTCCGGCATCTCGGCGAAGTACCGCGACACGTACGGCTCACCGAGAGCGACCTGCTCCGGCTGCCAGAAGCCGTGGCAGGTCGCGGCGAGGACCCGGTTCGACACCGACAGGTCCGTCGTGATCAACTGCCATGCCCGCTCCTTCGCCTCCGCCGACGGAAGCGAAGCGCGGCAGCGCGCCGCCCACTCCGCGCCGCCGGCCGTCCGGTCCCGGGCCAGCTCCGCGTCGATGTCCCCGGCGTCCGCGGTACCGAGCACGACCAACCGGTGCAACACCTGCCAGCGCAGGTCGGCGTCGAGCGCGAGACCGTCCGGCACGCCGTCCCCGGCCAGCCAGCCGCGCATCAGCTCGGTCTCCACAGTGGAGTTGACGAGCGCGCGTACCGCCGCGAGCTGGTGCGAGCCGCCCGCCGCCGCACCGGCGAGGATGCGCGAGCCCGTCGCGGCGATGACCCGCAACGCCTCGGACCGGGCGCTCTCCGGCACCAGCCGGTCCGCCACCTCCTGCGCCGTGTGCAGCACCTGCGCGAGGATCACCACCGAGCGCTCGGCGGGCAGCGCGGCCGCCATCAGCGTCAGGTAGTCGGCCGCCGGACGCTCGGCATCCCAGACAGCGTCCCACACCGCGCCCCACAGCAACGCCCGCGCGGTCGGATCCTCCAGTGTGGGCAACTGCGACGGCAGGCAGGCCCAGCCGCTGTCGTCGAGCCGGACCTTCGCGTAGGTCAGGTCGCCGTCATTGAGCAGGAACAGGTCCGCGGTGGGCTGCCCGGAGAGCGACGGTACCGGGGTCACGCCGCCGGACAGGTCCACGTCGACGGTGGTCCGGCGCCGGCCGCGATCGTACAGGCCGATGCCGATCCGATGTGGACGCTCCACAGTGGGTGATGACTGTTCGATCGCGACCGACTCGTAGTGCCCGTCCGCGATGGCCAGGCGCGGTCGCAAGGTGTCCACCTGGGCGATCCGGAGCCACGGCTCGGCCCAGGCGGCGAGATCCCGCCCGCTCGCCTCGGTCAGCGCATCGAGCAGGTCGCCGAGGGTCGCGTTGCCGTACGAGTGGGCCGCGATGTGCGCCCGCAGCCCGGCGAGGAACGCCTCGTCGCCGACCCACGTGGCGAGCTGGCGCAGCACGGCGGCGCCCTTGGCGTACGAGATGCCGTCGAAGTTCGTCAGCGCCTGGGCCGCGTCCGCCACGTCGGCGGCCGCCACCGGGTGCGTGGACGGCCGCTGGTCCGCCGCGTACCCCCGGGCCTTGCTCCGGATCGCGAACGTCGCCCAGGCGTTCGGGTAGTCGCCCGCGGCGGATACCCGGTAACCCAGGTACTCGGCGAACGACTCGTTGAGCCACAGGTCGTCCCACCAGCGCATGGTGACCAGGTCGCCGAACCACATGTGGGCCATCTCGTGCGCCATCGTCACGGCCCGGCGCTCCCGCTCGAAGTCCGTCACGGCCGACCGGAACACCATGTCATCGCGCAGGGTCACGCACCCGGGGTTCTCCATCGCGCCCGCGTTGAACTCGGGCACGAACGCCTGGTCGTACTTGACGAACGGGTACCGGATACCGAACAGCTCGTGCAGCCGGTCGAAGGAGTTCTCGGTGATGGCGAACAGCTCGTCCGCGTCACGGTCCAGATAGGACGCGAGCGACGCGCGGCAGAACAGCCCCAGCGGGATGCCGTCGTGTTCCCGGTATACCGGGTGGTACGCCCCGGCGGCCAGCGTCACGAGGTACGTCGCCAACGGCGGGGTCGGCGCGAAGACCCAACGGTCCGGCGAAGGCCGCGACGCGACCGGCGCGTTGGCGATGACCGTCCACTGCGGATCCGCGGTCACCGAGAGCGCGAACGTCGCCTTCAGGTCGGGCTGGTCGAAGCAGGCGAACACCCGCTGCGCCTCGTCGAGAAACGTCATCGCGTAGAGGTACGTCCGGCCGTCGGCCGGGTCGACGAACCGGTGCAGGCCCTCGCCCGTGTTCGAGTACGCCATGTCGGCCTCGACGACGAGCTCGTTGTTCTTCCCGAGGCCGGTCAGCACCAGCCGGTTCCCGTCCAGCACGGCCGGATCCAGGTCCGCCCCGTTCAGCCGTACCGAGATCAATCGATCTGGCTTGACCTCGGCGAAGGTCTCGTCACCACGGGCGTGGAACCGGATCGCTGTCCGGCACCGGAACGTGGTGGCGGCGGTCAGGTCCAGGTCGACGTCGTAGGACGCCACGTCCACGATGGCGGCGCGCCGCTCGGCCTCGGCGCGGGTCAGGCTCGGCATGTGCTCCATCCTGCCGGTGGAGTATGCTGCACGCATGCGGATCATGCCGAGCACCCTCGGTTGGTGGGCGCCCTGACGGGCGGTCCACCCCTTCCGCGTTCGTTCACGAACCCACCGCGGCCGCCCCGATCCGGGCGGCCGTTGCGCATGCCCGGAGCGTGGCGACCCTCGTCCACCCCGGAGGAACACCATGCCCACGACATTGACCGGCTTCAAACCCACCGGCCACCTCCACCTCGGCAACTACATCGGCGCGGTTCGCCCGACGGTGGACGCCCAGGACCGTACCCACGCCGTGGTCCTCGTCGTCGACCTGCACGCGCTCACCGTTCCCCACGACCCGGCCCGGGTACGGGCACTCACCACTGAGGTGGCGGCCGTGCTGCTCGCCGCCGGCGTGGACCCGTGCCGGGCGCTCCTCTACGTCCAGTCCCACGTGCCCGAACACACCGAGCTGCACTACCTGCTGGAGTGCACGACCGGGTACGGCGAGGCCCGCCGGATGATCCAGTTCAAGGAGAAGGCCGGGCAGCAGACCCGGCTGAGCCTGCTCACCTACCCCGTGCTGATGGCCGGGGACATCCTGCTGCACCGCACCCGGGACGTACCGGTGGGCGACGACCAGTCGCAGCACGTCGAGCTGGCCCGCGACGTGGCGATCCGGTTCAACGCCCGGTACGGCGAGACGTTCGTCGTGCCGAGGGCGGTCAAGCCCCAGGTGGCGGCCCGCATCATGGACCTGTCCGATCCGACCGCGAAGATGGGCAAGTCGAACGAGACGGACGGCGGCACGCTGTTCCTCCTCGACCCGCCGGATGTGCTGCGCCGCAAGGTGATGCGGGCGGTCACCGACACCGAGGGCGAGGTGCGCTACGACCTGGCCACCAAGCCCGGGGTGAGCAACCTGCTGGAGATCCTCGCCGCCTGCACCGGTTCGTCGGTGCACACACCGTTCGACGGGTACCGCGAACTCAAGTCGGCGGTGGCGGAGGCGGTCATCGAGACGGTACGCCCGGTCCAGCGACGGTACGCCGAGCTGGATCCGACCTATGTGGACGATGTGCTGCGGGACGGCGCCGCGCGAGCCCGCGAGCGGACCGCCAGCACGGTCAGCCGGGCCAAACAGGCGATCGGGCTGCTGGCCTAGAAGCTGGCAGCCGGGAGGTCACGGCCATATACTCCGTGTGGAGTAAACGATGGGGATTAAACCGCACCGGACATTGACGCCCCTCGCGCTCGTCGTGCTGCAGTTGCTGCACGAGCGCGCGATGCACCCGTACGAGATCCATCAGGTCATCCGGGACCGGCACATCGACCACACGGTCAAGGTGCGCGCGGGTTCGCTCTACCACACCATGGAAACCCTGCACCGGTACGAGCTGATCGAGCCGGTCGGGACCGGCCGGGCGGGCCGGCGGCCCGAGCGGACCATCTACGCGATCACCGATCTCGGGCGGGAGGAGTTCCACGGCGGCGTGCGTGACCTGGTGCGGACCCCGGAGGCGGAGTTCCCGGCCTTCGCGGCAGCCGTCGAGATGCTGCATATGCTCGATCGGAACGAGGCGGTCGAGCTGCTGACGACCCGGGCCATCGCACTGGAGGGGCAGGCGGCCAGCTACGAGCAGATCACGGCCGGACTGATCAAGCGGGGACTTCCCCGGCTGCTGGTCATCGAGGTGGAGTACGCGCACGCGCGGATCACCGCCGAGCTGGCGTGGGTACGACAACTGATCGAGGACGTGGTCTCCGGCGCGCTGCCGTGGGCCGCCAGGGGGGACAGATGAGCGGACCGGCCGTCGAACGCAGACACCGCCCCTGGCTGGTGCTGTTCACCCTCTGCCTCGGCTTCTTCATGATCCTGCTGGACACGACGATCGTGAACATCGCGATCCCGGACATCACCACCCGGCTCAACGCGTCGCTCGACGAGATCCTCTGGGTACTCAACTCGTACATCCTGGTGTACGCGGTGCTGCTGATCACGGCCGGCCGGCTGGGCGACCTCTACGGGCCGAAACGGCTGTTCATGGTCGGCCTGGTGATCTTCACGCTGGCGTCCGCCGCGTGCGGCCTCGCGCAGAACGCCGACCAGCTGATCCTCGCCCGGATCGTGCAGGGCGTCGGTGCCGCGCTGCTGACCCCGCAGACGCTCTCGGTCCTGACGATCATCTTCCCGCCGGCGAACCGCGGCGCGGCGTTCGGTGTCTGGGGCGCCGTGGCGGGGGTCGCGACGATCACCGGACCGACCCTGGGCGGCTGGCTGGTCACGGCGTTCGACTGGCGGTGGATCTTCTTCGTGAACGTGCCGGTCGGCATCGTCGCGCTGGTGATGGCGGCGGTCATCATGCCGGACATCAAGCTCAACCGGCGGCACCGGCTGGACTGGCCCGGCACCCTGCTCGCGATCGTGGGGCTGTTCCTGGTGACGTACGGGCTGATCGAGGGCGAGCCGCACCGCTGGCGCGGGGTGTGGGGTCCGGTCACGATCCCGATGGTCATCGGCGCCGGTGTGCTGGTGCTGGCGATCTTCATGGTCCAGCAGTACGCGCAGCGCGACCGCGAACCGCTGGTACCCTTCTCGATCTTCAGGGACCGCAACTTCTCGCTGATGAACGGCGTCGCCGCGGCTCTCGGCTTCGGCATGCTCGGCCTGTTCCTGCCGATCGTCATCTACCTGCAGTCGGTACTCGGCCTCTCCGCGCTGCAGGCCGGCCTGACGATCGCGCCGATGTCGTTGATCTCGATGTTCGTCGCGCCGGTGGCGGGGCGGCTCTCCGACCGGCTCGGCGGCAAGTACATCCTGATGGCCGGGCTGACCCTCTTCGCCTCGGGCATGGGCATCCTGATCGCGTCGTCCCATCTGGACTCGACCCGGCTGCACCTGCTGCCCGGCCTGCTCGTGGCCGGCCTCGGCCTCGGCATGACGTTCGCGCCGATGCAGACGGTGGCGATGCACAGCATCCAACCGCCGGTGGCGGGCGCGGCGTCCGGGCTGATCAACACGACCCGGCTGCTCGGCTCGGTCGTCGGCTCCGCCGCGGTCGGCGCGCTGCTGCAGGCGCAGCTCGCGGCGCGGTTGGGCGAGTCGGCCCGGGCCCACGCGGCCACGCTGCCGCCGGAGTTCCGCGAGCGTGCGGTCGCCGCGTTCACCGACGCGAGCACCGGCGGGCTCGAGGTCGGCGCCGGGCAGACCGGGGTCGAGGTGACACCTGGCCTGCCCGAGCAGGTGGTCGCCGCGATCCGGTCGTTCGCCGAGACGGTCTTCGAGGAGGCGTTCACCGGCGCGATGCGGGCAACGCTGGTACTGCCGATCTCGGTCCTGGCTCTGGCGGCGCTGTCCTGCGTCTTCATCCGGCGCCGGCGGGCCCCGGCGGGTGCCGGGACGCCTCCGGTCCCGGTCGGCGCCGCCCGTGCCGCACAAAGTGCGGGCACTTTGTCGGATAGCGACCCCGGATAGGAACTGACTCCCGGCAGTTTGTGCGGATCCTGTCGCCGGTCAGGGCGCGACGCGGGCGGCGCGCAGGCAGGCCAGCGTCTCGCCGTGCGGCCAGCCGTTGACCGCGTACCGGACCGGGTCCAGGTCGGGCACCGCCCGCGGCGGGGCATGCTCGACCACCTCGGCCCACGGCACGTGGAACTGCCGATCCTCGGCGGAGGCGAACGTCACGAAGTCCGCGTGCGGGAGCAGCGCGGCACCGGCCCGGGGCCAGGTGGTCACCGTGAACGTCGAGCCGTCCCGGCGGGCGGAGAGGCTCAGCTCGGCCAGTTCGGCGCCGGCGTGCCGGCCCGAATAGAGGGTCCGCTGCTGGGCGTACTCCTGCACCGCCAGTACCCGCTCGGCGCGGCGTACCGGCTGGTGCAGCGGGTGTCCGGGTGGCGCGTCGTAGGGCACCGTGCGCCCGTTCGTATCGCTCACGTACGGCACCGGCGAGACCGCCCGGGTGGCGGCCAGGTAGTCCGCCTCGACCATGTCGAAGAGCTTCTCGATGACGCCCGGCTCGTCCGCGACCACGAGCAGCGTCTCGCGGTCCGGCACGAACGCCACCGGCCGGCCGCCGACCCGTTCGGTCAGGCTGGCCAGCCAGCCGTCGACGAGCAGGCAGGACGACCAGTACGCGTCGCCGTCCTCGACGAAGCGCAGCATGACCGGACCGTCCGGCGGGGTACCGGCCGGGCGCGGGGCCCGCCGGGCCAGGTTGTCGCGCGCGGCCGCGAACACCTCGTCCGCGGTCACGCCCCAGTCGGCGAGCCGGTCGTGCCGGACGTACAGCATCGAGGACGGTTGGTCGATCACGACCATCTCGGCCAGGTACGGCATGGCCGGCCGGCGCAGCGGCCGCTGCTCGGACGTCAGACCGCCGCCCATGCTGGCCGCGCGCAGGACCGGACGGAGCTGGGGCCGGACCTGACGCCACGGCGCGTCACCAGCGAGGATCCGCCGGTCGCGCACCCGGCGACCGAACAGCCAGTCCCAAAACCCCACGCGGCTCACCCTCCCCGCAAGGAGGCTACCGCGTCAGGTCCCGGACGACGCATCCCCGAGGTGGCTGTCTTCATCCGGGATCGGCTCACGCCGGGCCTTCCGGGCAGCCTTGCGCTCGGCCGCGCCGACCCGCTCGTTCCGCTCCAGCCGGTAGTCCGTCCCGCGCGATCCGGGTGTGTACTCGGCCTCCGCGTACCAGGTCGGCTGCCAGTCGAACTCACGGGTGCCGATCCGCACCGGAGCGCCGGGCTCGGCACCGGCCTTGGCCAGCGCCTCCTCCACACCCAGCCGGGCCAGCCGGTCGGCCAGATAGCCGATCGCCTCGTCGTTGTCGAAGTTCGTCTGCCGGACCCAGCGCTCCGGTCGCGGCCCGCGTACCACCCAGACCCCGTCAGCGTCCTGCTCGACGGTGAAGCCGGCGTCGTCCACGGCGGGCGGGCGCAGCACGATCCGGGTCGGCTCGGCCGCGGGCGCGGCGGCCCGGTGCGCGGCGACCCGCTCGGCGAGCGCGAACGACAGCTCCCGCAGGCCCTCCCGGGTGGCCGCGCTGACCTCGAAGACCGGCAGGCCGCGGGCCTCGATCTCGGGGCGTACCAGCTCGGCCAGGGTCCGGCCGTCCGGCACGTCGACCTTGTTCAGCGCGACCAGCCGTGGCCGGTCCGCCAGACCGCCGTACGCGGCCAGCTCGGCCTCGATCGCGTCGATGTCCGACATCGGGTCGCGGCCCGGATCGAGGGTCGCGGTGTCCACCACGTGCAGGAGGACCGCGCACCGCTCGATGTGCCGCAGGAACTCCAGTCCCAGGCCCTTGCCCTCGGCGGCCCCCGGAATCAGGCCCGGCACATCGGCCATCGTGAACGTATGGTCGTCCACCCGGACCACCCCGAGGTTCGGCACGAGCGTGGTGAACGGGTAGTCGGCGATCTTCGGGCGGGCAGCGGAGAGCACCGAGATCAGCGAGGACTTGCCCGCCGAGGGGAACCCGACCAGGCCCACGTCGGCGACGCTCTTCAGCTCCAGGACGACATCGACCTGCTCGCCGGGCTCGCCCAGCTCGGCGAAGCCGGGCGCCTTGCGCCGCGGGCCGGCCAGGGCCGCGTTGCCCCGACCGCCGCGCCCGCCCCGGGCCAGCACGAACGTGGTACCGGCGCCGACCAGATCGGCCAGCACCTCCCCGGTCCCGGTGAGCACGACGGTACCGTCGGGCACGCGCAGGACGAGGTCCGCGCCGGTGGCGCCGTGCTTGTTCGACCCGGCGCCACCCTTGCCGTTCTCCGCCTTGACGTGCGGCCGGAAGTGGAAGTCGAGCAGCGTGTGTACGCCCGGATCGACGGTCAGCACGACGTCCCCGCCGTGCCCGCCGTTGCCCCCGTCGGGCCCGCCGAGCGGCTTGAACTTCTCCCGGTGGATCGAGGCGCAGCCGTGCCCGCCGTCGCCGGCCCGGACGTGCAAGACCACCCGATCGACGAACACGGTGTCCTCCTCACGTGATCAGGGCGCCCCGACGCTGTCCGGAACAGCAGGGGACGCCCTGATCAGAACGTTTGTAATTACTCCGCTGGGACGATCGAGACCGTCTTACGGCCGCGCCTGGTGCCGAACTGCACGTGGCCGTACGCCAGCGCGAACAGCGTGTCGTCGCCGCCCCGTCCGACCAGGTCGCCGGGGTGGAACTTCGTGCCACGCTGCCGGACGATGATCTCGCCAGCGTTGACCAGCTGGCCGCCGAAGCGCTTGACGCCGAGGCGCTTGGCCTGGGAGTCGCGGCCGTTCCGGGAGCTGGACGCGCCCTTCTTGTGAGCCATCGCTGACGCCTACTTTCCGGTCGAGATGCCGGTCACCTTGACCTGGGTCAGCGGCTGGCGGTGACCCTGGCGCTTGTGGTACCCGGTCTTGTTCTTGAACTTGTGGATCCGGATCTTCGGACCCTTGGTGTGCGCGACGACCTCGCCGGTCACCGCGACCTTGGCAAGCTGCGTCGCGTCCGTGACCAGGTCCTCACCGTCGACGAGGAGCACCGCGGCGAGCGACACCGCGTCGCCGGGCGCGCCGGCGAGCTTCTCGACCTCGATCACGTCGCCCTCGGCGACCCGGTACTGCTTGCCGCCGGTCTTGACGATCGCGTACATCGGACGCGGACTCCTGTCATCTGAAGCGGGACTCTGGTGCATGCAGCGCGCACGCGCGAAGGGCGCACTCGAAGTGCGCCGGACCCAAGAGTACGCCATCGGCCTGCCCACTCCCAAACCGGGCCCGGGCGTCCCGCCGGTCAAAGGCTGGTGCGCGGACCGTGCACGATCCGCGCACCAAACGGATCTCGGACTCAGCCGCAGATCGCGGTGACGCCGGCGCTGGCAGCCCGGAGCTTCTGCTCGTCGATGCTCTTGACGTCCTTCGACATGGCCTCGAACTGGGTGGCCGCGGTCTCCAGCGCCGTCTTCAACTGCGTATCGGTCGCTTTGGCCGCTTCTGCCCGGATATCCGAGGCGAGCTTCGTCGCCGCCGACTCGGCCGCCGTGCGGGCGGCATCCGCCTTGGCCTTGTCACCGGCGGCCTCGGCCGCGACGAGCTTGGTGACCTCGGTCAGCACGGTGGCGAGCCCTTCGGAGGCGACCTTCTCGGAGGACGCGCAGATCTCCTTGGTGTTCGCCGAGGCGTCGGCGGTCGCGCTGGCACCGGTCGTCGGCGTCGTGCCACCGCCCGGGCTGTCGTTGTCAGAACCGCCGCAACCGGCGGCAAAGAGCGCCGCGGCCAGGGCGGCCACGGACAACAAGCGTCTCATGAGGGATCCCTTCGCTGGGACGGGCCGGTGATTGACCCGCGAAGCCTACGTACCCCTGAGACGCCAGCGCTATTCGGATGGCGACGGTGCCGGTGTGGCGGATGGTCCGCCGCGGGGCGGGGTCAACCGCCGGGCCAGCCCTTCCAGCCGCCGGTAACCCGGCCGGCCCACGCTCGGGCGGTTCCGCTGCGGTTACGGCCGGGTCCGGCGGCGGGCCCCACCCCGGCGGGTACGCCGCCGGGTGGAGACCATCGGGCTGTCGTCCTCGTCGGTGTCGTCGATCCCGTCCGCTTCGTACGCCTCGTCCAGTGTCGCCTCGATCGGCTCCGGATCGGGCAGGTCGTCCTCCTCGACGGCGGCGACCTCCTCGACGGCTGCGGCCTTACGACCCCGCCGGCGCTCGGGTGCGGCGGCCTTCGCCTTCTCACCCGCCTTGGCCTTCTCGGGTACCGGCTCGGTGTGGATGATCAGCCCGCGTCCCTTGCAGATCTCGCATGTCTCGCTGAACGCCTCCAGCAGCCCCTGACCGATCCGCTTGCGGGTCATCTGGACCAGTCCCAGCGAGGTGATCTCGGTGACCTGGTGCTTGGTGCGGTCCCGCCCGAGGCACTCGGTCAGCCGGCGCAGGACCAGCTCGCGGTTGGACTCCAGCACCATGTCGATGAAGTCGATGACGATGATCCCGCCGAGGTCGCGCAGCCGCAGCTGGCGCACGATCTCCTCGGCCGCCTCCAGGTTGTTGCGGGTGACCGTCTCCTCGAGGTTGCCGCCGGCGCCGGTGTACTTGCCGGTGTTCACGTCGATGACCGTCATCGCCTCGGTCCGGTCGATCACCAGGTGGCCGCCGGACGGCAGGTACACCTTGCGGTCCAGGCCCTTGAGGATCTGCTCGTCGACCCGCTTCTCGGCGAACACGTCCTTGGTCCCGGTATGCCGGTGCAGGCGGCCGACCAGGTCCGGCGAGACGTGCGACAGGTAGGCGTCGACCATCTCGTACGCCTCGGCGCCCTGGATCACCAGGTCCCGGAAGTCCTCGTTGAACAGGTCCCGGACCACCCGGATGACCAGGTCGGGCTCCTCGTAGAGGAGTACCGGCGGGCTGCCCGAGGACGCCTTGGCCTGGATGTCCTCCCACTGCGCCTGCAGCCGCTTGACGTCGCGGGCCAGCTCGTCCTCGGAGGCACCCTCCGCGGCGGTCCGCACGATGACGCCGGCCCCGTCCGGCACCAGCGTCTTCAGCACGTCGCGCAGCCGTTTGCGCTCGGTGTCGGGCAGCTTTCGGCTGATCCCGGAGGCGTTGCCGTGCGGCACGTAGACCAGGTGCCGCCCGGAGAGCGCGATGTGGCTGGTCAGCCGGGCACCCTTGTGGCCGACCGGGTCCTTGGTCACCTGGACGAGTACCGAGTCACCGGACTTGAGCGCCTGCTCGATCGAGCGGGCCTTGCCTTCCAGGCCGCTGGCGTCCCAGTTCACCTCGCCGGCGTAGAGCACCGCGTTGCGGCCCCGGCCGATGTCCACGAACGCCGCCTCCATGCTGGGCAGCACGTTCTGTACCTTGCCGAGGTACACGTTGCCGGCCATCGTCCCGGCGCTGGCCCGGGTCACGTAGTGCTCGACGAGCACGCCGTCCTCGAGGACCGCGATCTGGGTACGGTCGCCCTTCTCCCGGACCACCATGACCCGGTCGACCGCCTCGCGGCGGGCCAGGAACTCCGACTCGGTGAGGATCGGCGGGCGGGTACGCCGCTGCTCGCGGCCGTCCCGGCGGCGCTGCCGCTTGGCCTCCAGGCGGGTCGACCCGGAGACGCCCTGCACCTCGTCGGTCGCCCGCGGCTCACGGATCTTGATAACCGTGGGTACCCCGTCGTCGGCGCCCTCGGAGTCGGCGGAGGCACCCTTGCGGCGGCGGCGCCTGCGCCGGCGGGTCAGCGGCTCGCCGTCGTCCTCCTCGTCGTCGGCCTCCGGCCCGGTGCCGGCCTCGGCGGCCTCGGCCTCGTCGTCCTCGTGGGTACCCTTGCCCCGGCCACGGCCCCGGCGGCCGCGACGGCGCCGGCGGCGGCCCGCCTCGTCGATCTCCTCATCCTCGTCCCGCTCGTCGGGTCCGGCCGGCGCGGCGGCCGGCGCGGGCTCGTCGGCGGTCGCCTCGCCGGCGGCCGCGGCGGGCTCGGCAGCCTCCGACCGGCGGCCCCGACGGCGCCGGGTACGCCCGGTCTCGGGCTCCTCGGCCGCGGCCGGCGTCGCCATCGCCGCTGGCAGCACCGGCGGCCCAGCCGCCTCCGGTGCGACGAAGACCAGGCTGAAGCCGCCCGGCCGGCTGGTCTCCGCGGCCTTGCCCTCCTCCGCGGACAACCCGGCCGGTTCGGCCACCGCGGCCGGCGCGGACCGCTTGCGCGAGCGCTTGCCGACGGCCGGCTCGACCGCCGGGTCCGCACCCGCCACGTCCGGCCCCGCGGTGGCGGTTTTGCGGCGTCGTGTCCGCTTCTGCGGAGACTCGCCGGTTTCAACCGGCTGCTCCTCTTCTATCGCCTTCTTCCGGCGTCGCGTGGCTTTCTTCGCCGCTGCCGGCTCTTCCTCGCCGGCCTCCGCTTGTGTCGGGTTTTCGACGATTCCGCTCTCCGGAGCGGACGTCCGCCGCCGGCTGGTGCGCGCGCGGCGGGTGGTGGTGCTGCTCTCGGCGGCTGCCGCGGCCTCTGTGCCGCTGGTATCGCCGCCCTGGGGCTCGTTGTCGAGCATCCGGACGTTCTCCAGTTTCTGGCTTCCCCGGGCGCGGATGCTCGGCCGAATGCCTACACACCCGCTGCCGCGCAGGGTCACCGTATGGGCTTTTCCCGGTGTTCGCCCGCACGGGCGGGACGGGCACCGAAGTCTGACTCGGGCTCAGGCCGCGGCTGGGGCTGCGGCTAGGGCTCGCCGACGACCGCCCCGTCGCGGTCCGCGTCGAGCGGGTCCACGATCTCGCCGCCCGCGGTCAACGTCCCCTGTGCCAGCCGGGTCGCTCGGGGCGGCACCGGCGGCACCAGGTCGGCCACCACGCGCAGGCCGGAAAGGATGTCGTCGGGTCGTACGGACGGAGTGACCTGCCGTACGACAAGGTCGAGTATCGCACACGGCACCTCGCCCGCCTCGTCAGGTACCGCGGAAGCGACGAGCGCCACTACCGGACCGCGGGCGTCGAAGGTCCGCATCCCCTGTTTGGTCAGCCGCTCGACGGCAACCTCGGCCGCGGCGAGGAACGCGGTGACGGCCCGCTGCGCGTCGGCCGGCTCGACGCCGGGCAGCTCGATCCGCCAGCGCGATGCGTCGATCCGGTCGGCCAGGCTCCCGGCCGCGCGGACCTCCACCGCGTCCAGGACGTCGAGCCCGGGCGAGAGCGCGGCGTGGAGCGCCTCGCGCACCACCGCCGGGTCGACGACCGCCTGCAGGGCGATCTCCAGGTACTCGGCCTCGCTGGCGACCCCGGTCGGCGCCGCGCTCGCGTACGAGATCTTCGGGTGCGGCGTGAAGCCCTGCGAGAACGCGATCGGCACCCGGGCCCGGCGCAGGGCGCGTTCGAAGGCCCGGGCGAAGTCGCGGTGCGACGTGAAGCGCAGCGGCCCGCGCTTGGCGTAGCGGAGCCGGATGCGCTGGACGACCGGTGCCTGGCCACCCTCCGGCTGGGGCTTGCGGCTCATCCGGGCGCCTCAGACCGGGGTGAGCGGGAGCAGCTTGCGGCCGGTCGGGCCGATCTGGATCTCGGTGTCCATGGCGGGACAGACGCCGCAGTCGAAGCAGGGCGTCCACCGGCAGTCGTCCTGCTCGTACCCGGACAGCGCGTCCTGCCAGTCCTGCCAGAGCCAGTCCTTGTCCAGCCCCGAGTCGAGGTGGTCCCAGGGCAGCACCTCGGTCGCGTCCCGCTCGCGGACGGTGTACCAGTCGAGATCCACTCCGACGTCCGCGCACGCCTGGGTCCAGCGGGCGAACGAGAAGTGCTCCGACCAGCCGTCGAACCGGCCGCCCAGCGCCCAGACCCGGTGGATGACCGCGCCGATCCGCCGGTCACCGCGGGACAGCAGACCCTCGATCAGCGACGGCTCGCCGTCGTGGTACCGGTACCCGATCGCCCGGCCGAGCGACCGGTCCGCGTTGATCGCCCCCCTCAGCGCCCGCAGCCGCCGGTCGATCACCTCCGGCGGCGCCATCGACGCCCACTGGAACGGCGTGTGCGGTTTGGGCACGAAGCCGCCGATGGAGACCGTACACCGGATGTCCTTCGATCCGGTCGCGGCCCGGCCGGCCCGGATCACCTCGTGCGCGAGCCGGGCGATCTGCAGCACGTCGTCGTCGGTCTCGGTGGGCAGGCCGCACATGAAGTACAGCTTCACCTGCCGCCACCCGTTCGTGTACGCGGTCACGACGGTACGGATGAGGTCCTCTTCGGACACCATCTTGTTGATCACCTTGCGGATCCGCTCCGACCCGCCCTCGGGCGCGAACGTGAGCCCGGTCCGCCGGCCGTTGCGCGACAGCTCCTCGGCCAGCGTGATGTTGAACGCGTCCACCCGGGTCGACGGCAGCGACAGGGACACGTTCGTGCCTTCGTACTGGTCGGCGAGGCCCGAACAGATGTCGCCGATCTCGGAATGGTCGGCGGACGACAGCGAGAGCAGGCCGACCTCGGAGAAGCCGGACTCCTCGAGTCCGTTCGCGACCATCTCGCCGATCGTGGTGATCGACCGCTCGCGCACCGGCCGGGTGATCATCCCTGCCTGGCAGAACCGGCAGCCGCGGGTACACCCGCGGAAGATCTCCACCGCGTACCGTTCGTGCACCGTCTCGGCGAGCGGGACCAGGGGCTTCTTCGGGTACGGCCACTGGTCGAGATCCATCGTGGTCCGCTTGTGCACCCGGAACGGCACGCCGGCCCGGTTCGGCACGACGCGCTGGATCCGGCCGTCCGGCAGGTAGTCCACGTCGTAGAACCGCGGCACGTAGACCGACTCGGTCCTGGCCAGCCGCAGCAGCAGCTCGTCCCGCCCGCCCGGTCGGCCCTCGGCCTTCCACGCCCGGACGATCGCGGTGACCTGCAGGACCGCCTCCTCGCCGTCGCCGAGCACCGCGGCGTCGACGAAGTCCGCGATCGGCTCCGGGTTGAACGCGGCGTGCCCGCCGGCCAGCACGATCGGGTGCGCGTCGGTCCGGTCCTCGGCCCGCAGCGGGATGCCGGCCAGGTCCAGCGCGGTCAGCAGGTTCGTGTACCCCAGTTCGGTGGCGAACGAGACCCCGAACAGGTCGAAATCGCCCACCGGCCGGTGCGCGTCGACGGTGAACTGCGGCACCCCGTGCTCGCGCATCAGGCGCTCGAGGTCCGGCCAGACCGCGTACGTCCGCTCGGCCAGCACGTCGGGCTGTTCGTTGAGCACCTCGTAGAGGATCTGGATGCCCTGGTTGGGCAGGCCGACCTCGTACGCGTCGGGGTACATGAGTGCCCAGCGCACGGCCGCGCTCTCCCAATCCTTGACGACCGCGCCAAGCTCCCCACCCACGTACTGGATGGGCTTGCTGACGAGCGGGAGCAGCGGCTCGAGGTCGGCGAAGACACTCATAGTCGTTCAGGGTACGCGCCGGCCGTCGGGGCACGCGCCGGCCGTCGGGGCACGCGCCGGCCGTCGGGGCACCCGCCGGCCGGGTTGCCCCGGCCGGCGCCCACCCCCGCGAAACAGGAAACCTTATTAACCATCCCCGCCGCCGGCTGTCACGGCGTACGCGAGTACCGTTCGGATCTGTGAGCACCCCTGTCAGCCTCGGTGACCGGATGGCCGCCTGGCGGTACGCGTTCCGCACCACGAACCCTCCCGAGCAGGGCGTCGTCGACTCGGTGACCCGGTGGCTCGTGGTCACCCGGGCCGGTGTCCTGCCGATGACCCTGACCTCCGGCCTCATCGCCGTGCTGCTGGCGGCGCCGGCCTCCCCCGACTGGGTCAACATCGTCCTGGCCGTGCTCGGCATCGTCGTCGCCCACCTGGCGAACAACCTGATGAACGACTACGCGGACACCGCGGTGGGCAACGACACCGCGGACTACCCGCGGGCGCTCTACGCACCGCACCCGATCCTGTCCGGCCTGGTCACCAAGCGGCAGCTGATCACCGGCATCGTTCTGTGCCAGGTGATCGACCTGGCCATCATGGTCACGCTGATCATCCGGCAGGACTGGTGGATCGCCGCGTTCGCGCTGGCCGGGCTGTTCCTGTCGTGGGCGTACACCGCACCGCCGCTGCGGCTGAAGAAGATCGGGCTCGGCGAGCTGGACGTGCTGCTCACCTGGGGGCCGCTGATGGTCGGCGGCGTCTACTACGCCGGGGTGGGCTCGCTGCCGTGGTCGGTCGTGGCGGCCGCGACGGTCTACGCCCTGCTGCCGGTCACCGTGCTGATGGGCAAGCACGTCGACAAGCTGCCGTACGACGCGCCGGCCGGTACCCGGACCCTGCCCGTTCTACTCGGTCCGTCCCGCGCGCTGGCGGTCACCCGGGGCATGATGATCGCCTACTACGTCGGCGTGGTCGCGCTGGTCGTCCTCCGCGCGCTGCCCTGGCCCGCCCTGCTCACGCTGCTCGCGCTTCCCTTGCTGGTACGCACGATGCGCGCCTACCGCGCGCCGCGGCCGGACGTCCCGCCGCCGGACTACCCGGTGTGGCCGCTCTGGTGGGCTCCGCTCGCGTTCGTGCACACCCGGCGGGCCGGCGGCCTGCTGATCCTGGGCCTCTTCCTCTGGGCGCTGTGGACGGCCCTTCGCTGACGGCCCCGACGGCCCGCGGCCGAGTGGCCCTTCCTGGTGCTCGCCGTTCCGGTACGCGGATGTGCAGTGGCGCTGCATGATCCGCGTACCGTTCGGCGATCCCGAGTACTGGTGAGGGCGAACTACTCTTGCTGCGGGGAGGTGAGACCGGACATGCCGGACGAGGAGCGCTCGGAGGACGAGCCGACACTGGCTCAGCCGCCCGCCGCGCCCGAGCCAGGGGAGGCTGCGGAGGCTCCGCCGGAGGAGGATCCGACCGAGCCGGTGCCGGTCCGCTGGAAGGGCTCCGCGCCGGTCCCCGAGTCGACCGACAAGCGCCGCCGCAAGGGTGTCCTGCGGGAGCCGACCCGCGAAATGCCCACAGTGGACGGCGGCGCGGCGGCCGGCCCGGGGGACGACGATGAGCCGTGGCCGCCCCCGCCGCCGCCGCGCCCGGCGAACGCGCCGGTCACCGCGCCCTACCCGCCACCGCCGCCCGCTGCGTCGCGGCGACCGCCGAAGCCCCCGGCCGTGCGGCGACCGCCACAGTTCCAGGCCCGGCCGCCGTACCCGCCGCCGTACCGCAAGCGCCGCCGCTGGCCGTGGGTCATGGCCGTGCTCCTGGCCGTGACCGCGCTGTGTTGCGGCTGCTGCTGGAACTGGATCCGCCCGTTCGTCGAGGAGTACCCGGCCACCGCCGCACTGCCACCGCAGGCGGCCGGACTGGTCAAAGTGGACGACGCCGCCGCCCGGCGCTCCGTTACCGAGCTGGAGCTGAAGGTACGGTCCGACCACTGGCTCGCGGACCAGACCTTCGCCGCGGTCTACGCCGACCCGGACGACCGGCGGCAACGGGTCACCATCTACGGCGCAACGATGTTCGTTCTCGACCCGGGACAGGAGCTCGACGGCACGTTCGCCGAGCTGACCGGGGACTACGACCTGACCGACGCGCAGTCGGTCCCGCCCGGCGCGCCCGGGGGCCTGATCCGGTGCGCCAGCGGCACGTCCGGCGGGAACGACTCGGTATCGGTCTGCGCCTGGACGGACCACGGCAGCAAGGCCGTCGGCATCTTCCCCGGCCGGCCGCTGAGCCAGGGCGCGGACCTGATCCGCAACCTCCGCGCCGCCATCATCACCCGCGGCTGAGACCCCCTCACTCTTCCTCGGCGACGACTTCGTCACGACGGATCGTCAGACACGCACGACGGATACCTTCACCCGGTCACCCTCGCCAACCTCACCCTCGAAGCCGGCCGGGCCGACCGGGCCGAGCGTCACCGACGACGCCAGCGTCTCGGCCGCCACGAAGTCGCGGTGCGCCTCGACGGCCGCGGCAACGTCGTCCGGGGCCGCCACGACGAGCGCTATCCGGTCGCTCACCGCCAGGTCGGCGTCGCGCCGGGCCATCTGCACCACCCGTACGACGTCCCGGGCCAGCCCTTCCGCCGCCAGCGATGGCGTCACGGTCGTGTCGAGCACCACGACGCCCTCGCCGAGCGGCGCCGAGTGTTCGGCATCCACCGCGACCATCCGCAGCTCGTACTCGCCGTCCTCCAGCGTGACCCCGGCGGCGACCGGTCGGCTGTCCACAAGGGACCACTCCCCGGCCTTGACCGCCCTGATCACCGACTGCACCGCGCCGCCGACCCGGGGGCCGAGCGCCCGGGGCACGACCGTGAGCACCTGCGAGCAGTAGCCGGTCAGGTCCGAGGTGAGCACGACCTCCTTGACGTTCACCTCGTCCGCGACGAGGTCCGCGAACGGTTGCAGCGCCTCGGCCCCGGGCACCGCCACGGTCAGCGACGGCAGCGGCAGCCGGACCCGGAGCCCGCGGGTCTTGCGCAGCGACAGCGCGGCCGAGCAGACCTCGCGGACGAGATCCATCGTGGACACCAGCTGGTGGTCCTCCGGGAAGCCGTCGAAGGCGGGCCAATCGACGAGGTGGACCGAGCGGCCGCCGGTCAGGCCGCGCCAGACCTCCTCGGCCGTCATCGGCGCGAGCGGCGCGACGACCCGGGTGAGCGTCTCCAGCACCGTGTACAGCGTGTCGAACGCGTCCCGGTCGCCGGCCCAGAACCGGTCGCGCGACCGCCGGACGTACCAGTTGGTCAGCGCGTCCAGATAGGACCGTACCGCCGCGCAGGCCGCCGAGAGGTCGTACGCGTCCAGCTGGCCGGTGACGTCGGCCACCAGTTCCCGGGTCTTCGCCAGCACGTACCGGTCGAGCACGTGCGTGGAGTCCACCCGCGCCCGGGCCGTGTACCCCTCTGCGTTCGCGTAGAGCGAGAAGAAGTACCACACGTTCCACAGTGGAAGCAGCACGTGCCGTACCGCGTCTCTGATCCCGGTCTCGGTGACCGCCATGTCCCCGCCGCGCAGGACCGGCGACGACATCAGCATCCACCGCATCGCGTCCGCGCCGTGCACGTCGAACATCTGGTAGACGTCCGGGTAGTTGCGCAGGCTCTTGGACATCTTGCGGCTGTCGTCCCCGAGCAGGATGCCGTGCACCACGCAGGTGGAGAACGCGGGCCGGTCGAACAGCGCCGTGGCGAGCACGTGCAGCGTGTAGAACCAGCCGCGCACCTGCCCTATGTACTCGACTATGAAGTCGCCGGGGTAGTGGTGCTCGAACCAGTCCGCGTTCTCGAACGGGTAGTGCACCTGCGCGAACGGCATCGAGCCGGACTCGAACCAGCAGTCCAGCACGTCCGGGACGCGCCTCATCACGGAGCGGCCGGTCGGGTCGTCCGGGTTGGGCCGGGTCAGCTCGTCCACGAACGGCCGGTGCAGGTCGGTCACCTCGACCCCGAAGTCCTCGGCGAGCGAGGCCAGCGACCCGTAGACGTCCACCCGCGGGTACGCCGGGTCGTCCGACTTCCAGACGGGTATCGGCGAACCCCAGAACCGGGTCCGGCTTATCGACCAGTCGCGGGCGTTCTCCAGCCACTTGCCGAACGAGCCGTCCTTGACGTGGCCGGGCACCCAGGTTATCTGCTGGTTCAGCTCGACCATCCGGTCCTTGAACTTCGTCACGGCCACGAACCAGGAGGAGACCGCCTTGTAGACCAGCGGCGTGTCACACCGCCAGCAGTGCGGGTACGAGTGGACGTAGTTGTCCTGCCGTACCAGGTGCCCGCGCTCGCGCAGCTCGCGCAGCAGCGGCTTGTTCGCCTCGAAGACCTGCAGGCCCTCGAACCGCGGGACCAGCGAGGTGAACCGCGTCCGGTCGTCGACGGTCAGCACGGTGGGTATCCCGGCCGCGGTGCAGACGTTGTAGTCGTCCTCACCGTGCGACGGCGCGACCTGCACGACACCGGTACCGTCCTCGGTGGACACGAAGTCTCCACTCAGGACGGTGAAAGCGGCCGGTACGCCGGCCATCTCGCCGACCAGGAACTCGAAGAGCGGCGTGTACTTCCGACCGACGAACTCGCTGCCCTTGACGGTGGCCACCGGCACCGCGTCGGCGAACTCCTTCTCGTAGGCGGCCAGCCGCGAGGACGCGAGCACGTACCGGTGCCCGTCCTTCTCCAGCACCGTGTAGTCGATGTCGGGGCCCACCACGAGCGCGACGTTCGGCACGAGCGTCCACGGCATCGTGGTCCAGGCCAGCATCCGTTCGCCGGTCTCCAGCTCGAACCAGACCGTCGACGCCGGGTCGCTCCGGTCCCGGTACACGTCGTCCATCCGGGTTTCCGTGTTGGACAGCGGGGTCTCGCACCGGTAGCAGTACGCGAGCACCCGGAAGCCTTCGTACACCAGGCCTTTGTCGTAGAGCGTCTTGAACGCCCACATGACACTCTCCATGTAGGACAGGTCGAGTGTCTTGTAGTCGTTGGCGAAGTCGACCCAGCGGGCCTGGCGGGTGACGTACCGCTCCCAGTCCTGGGTGTACTGCAGCACCGACGTCCGGCAGGCCTCGTTGAACTTCGCCACGCCGAGGTCCAATATCTCGGCCTTGGTGGATATGCCGAGCTGTTTCTCCGCCTCGACCTCGGCGGGCAGGCCGTGGCAGTCCCAGCCGAACCGGCGCTCGACCCGCCGCCCGCGCATCGTCTGGTAGCGCGGCACGACGTCCTTGACGTACCCGGTCAGCAGGTGGCCGTAGTGCGGCAGCCCGTTGGCGAACGGCGGACCGTCGTAGAAGACGTACTCGTTGTCCCCGTCGGTGCCGGCCGGCCGGGACTCGACGGACGCCTCGAACGTCTTGTCGTTCGCCCAGTAGTCGAGGACGCGGCGCTCCACCTCGGGCAGGCTGGGGCTCGCCGGCACACCGCGCGCGCTCGGGTCGTGCAGTGGATAGGCCATCGGTGGTCGCTCTCCTCGCGTTGGTGCCGTGGTGCGAGGACGAGCTGACGGTACGGCCGCAGCCCGCGGTACCACCTCGCTTGCCGGCGTCGCTCGCGCGCCACCGACCGCTCGTCGGCCGGCTGTGACGGGCCGGACCCGTCCGGTTCTACTGGGGCGGGAGACCCGCCTGTTCTTCCGGAGGCTCACCGGTGATAGCCGGGTCGTCGCCTATGGATGTCCAGATTACCCGAGGCGCCGGCCGATCTTCACCTGGATTACCCGTTCACAGCCCAGCCCGGAACCGTTTGTGCAGCTCACGGCCTGTCCGCCAGGACCAGATGTCGCGGCCGTCGTCCCGGAACCGGACGAAGCCGGCCGCGTCGATGTCGAGCGCGAAGACGTGGTACGGCTCGGTCGGGCGCCACTGGATCCGCGCGTACAGCGTCTCCTCGTACGCCCGTTTCGCGGCCGGGTCGTCGACGGCGATCGCCCGGCCGAAGAGCTTGAGGTCCCCGGCCGGGTTGTCCTTCCCCGGCGGCAGGCTGTGCACGGTCATCCGCGGGTCGCGGAGCAGGTCGAGCGCCTTCGTGGACTGCCAGATCATGCCGGTACAGAGGTCGTCGCCGACGATGTCGCACTCGACGGCGCTGATCCGCGGCGAGCCGTCCGCGCGCAGCGTGCCGAGCAGCATGATGTGCGCCTCGATGATCCACTCGCGGGCGATGCCCGCCAGCTCGGGGCAGGCCCGCGCGAACGGCTCCCACCTCATGCGAGGTCGGGGAACCAGAGGGCGATCTCGCGTTTGGCGCTGCCCGCCGAGTCCGAGGCGTGCACCAGGTTCTCCCTGTTGGACAGGGACAGGTCGCCGCGGATCGTCCCGGCCGCCGCCTTGCGCCCGTCGGTCACCCCGACGAGTACCCGGGCCACGTCGACCGCCTGGTCGCCGGAGAGGATCATCGCGACCAGCGGCCCGCTCGTCATGAACTCCTTCAGCGGCGGGTAGAACGCCTTCGCGACGTGCTCCGCGTAGTGCTCGTCCGCCAGCACCTGGTCCATCGTCCGCAGTACCAGGGTCTCGATCGTGAGGCCCTTCCGCTCGAACCGGCCGATGATCTCGCCCACCAGACCGCGGCGGACCGCGTCGGGCTTGATCAGAACCAGCGTGCGCTCGGTCACGGGAGACCCCTCCTGCAGGTGTAGCGGCAGCGTGTGGCGCTAAAGCCGGTTTCCGCCTAGCCTGACAGGATAATCCCCTGGGAGGGTCGACCGTGTCGAATGGTCGTCGCTGGAGCGTGTCGCTCGCGCGGAAGTTCATCGCGACCGGAATCACGGCCGCCGCGGTCTTCGTGATCTGCGCCGGCGCCGGCATGGCCAACTGGGCCGTCGCGGCGTTCGGCATCGCGCTCGTGGTGCTCGCGGTGAGCATCGTCATCGTTTCGGCGGTACGCGGCAGCGCCCGCTCGTTCGTCCGGGGCACCGCGCACGTGCTCGACGCGACCGACCCGCCGGCGAACACCCCGTACGGCCGGTGTGAGCTGCAGATCGTCGTCGAGGCACCGGAGCTGGCCCCGGCCAAGGTCAAGATCAGGGACACCCGGGTACCGGTCGCGAAGTGGCCCGACATCGGGGACACGCTGCCGATCCGGGTGGCCGTCGAGGACCCCCGGCACGTCCGGATCCTCTGGGACGAGGTCCGCACGCACGGCGAGGAGGCCGCCGAGGAGGAGCGGTTCAACGAGTACGTCCAGCGCATCGTCGACGCCGAGCTCAGCGGCAGCGGAGGCGACACCCTGGACGAGGGCGTCATCCCGCCGGTACCCGCCGACGACGAGCCGCTCCCGCCGCCGGCGCCGGCACCGGTTCCGCGCCAGAAGCCGAGTCCCCGACCCCGCCGCGCCACCGGCGTCGCCACGGTCGTCGCGGAACCCCTCGTCAGCGAGGCCAGCGAGCACAGCGGTGACAGCGAGCACGGGGACGGCGAGCACAGCGGGGACGGCGAGCACGGCGGGGACGGCGAGCCCGCGGCGGTTGCCGAGGCGACGCCACCGGTCGAGCCGGACGACCGGATCGAGGACGACATCGTCGTTCGGGACATCGTGCCGATCGAGGGAGCCTCGGCGGTGCTGGGCGTACCGCCGTCGGCGGACGGTCACGCGTCGCCGGCGGACGCGGACGCCGAGGCGGTCAAGGGTCTCCTCGCGACGATGCCGCGGGCCCGGTCCGACTCGGCCGGGACGATCCACGGCGTCGGCGTGACGCTGATCGTCACCGACCTGCAGCGCACGATCGACTTCTACCGCGACAAGCTCGGCTTCCACGTGCTCGACCGCAGCGCCAGCAGCGCGGTCCTCGCTTCCGGCACGACCCGGCTGATGGTGCGCTGCGTGCCCGACATGCCCCGGGTGGACCGCCGGGTGGTGCACCTCAACCTGGAGGTCGGCGACGTCGAGGCGGTCTACGCGGAGCTGCTGACCAAGGACGTGAAGTTCATCCACCGGCCGCGTCCGGTGGCCCGCGGCGAGCACATGGAGCTGTGGGCGGCCGCCTTCCGCGACCCGGACGGCCACGGCATCGCGCTGATCAAGTGGCAGGAGATCTGACCGCTGACCCGTGCCCCGGGGCCTCGTTCGCCTCGCGCAGCAGGGCCCGGCGTCCGGTGAGTGTTCCGGCGCGACCCGGCGGCTATCGCGCCGGCGAACATCTCCTCGACAATGCCGACCAGGCCGTCCAGCCCGAACGAGCCGTCGACCGTCACCCGTGCCGGCACCCGGCGCACCGCCGGCCACAGCACGTGCCGGAGCACTAGAGGATGCGCCGGCGGGCGTAGAGCAGGTAGAGCCAGACGAGCCCGAACACCACCCCGAGGACGGCCAGCGACCAGTGCAGCACCCCGGCCACGAGCAGCGCGACCTGCAGCCCGGCACCGGCCCACCAGGCCCACGCTCGGCGCATCAGGCCAGCGAGCGCGACCGCGGTCACCGCGAGCACGACCACCGCCCCGACCGCCACGCCGCGCAGCGAGCCGCCGATCATCCGGATCGGCTGGATCGCCAGCAGCAACACGACCGCTTCGAGCACCAGCGCACCCGCGCCGACGCCGCGGACGGCCGCCTGCGGGTTCTTCAGACCCGACGGCTCCGACGGCCCGGACGGCTCGCTCCCGCTCATCTGCGCAGCAACCTCCGGGCGTCCGCGGCGGTCACGACCGACCCGGTGATGAGCACGCCGATCCCGCTCAGCTCTCCCTCCACATCGGACTCCGCGAGCGCCACCGCGGTCTCGATCGCGTCCGGCATCTCCGGCTCGGCCCGTACCCGCTCGGCACCGAAGACCTCGACCGCGGCGGCGGCCAACCGGTCGACGGGCATCGCCCGGGGTGAGGTGTTGCGGGTCACCACGATCGCGTCGACGACCGGCTCCAGCAGCTCGAGGATGGCGGCCGCGTCCTTGTCCGCGAGTACCGCGACAACCGCGACCAGCCGGGTGAACGCGAACTCCTCCTGCAGCGCCACCACGGTCGCCGCCATGCCGTGCGGGTTGTGCGCGGCGTCGAGCAGGATCGTGGGCGCGGACCGGACCCGCTCCAGCCGTCCGGGCGAGGTGGCGCCGGCGAAGCCCTCGCGCACCACGGCGGGGTCGAGCTGCCGGCCGGTACCGGCGCCGAGGAAGGCCTCGACCGCGGCGAGCGCCAGCGCGGCGTTCTGCGCCTGGTGCGCGCCGTGCAGCGGGAGGAGCACGTCGTCGTACACATGGGACAGACCCTGCAGTGTCAGCACCTGCCCGCCGACCGCGAGCGAGCGGCGCAGCACGCCGAACTCGCCCCCCTCACGGGCGATGGTCGCGCCGACCGCCACGCACCGCTCGACGATCGGCCGTACCGCCTCCTCGGGCTGGGCCGCCGAGATCACGGTTGCTCCACTGTGGATGATGCCGGACTTGGCCAGCGCGATGTCCTCGATCGTGTCGCCGAGCCACTCGGTGTGGTCGAGGCCGATCGGCGTGATCACGCAGGTGCTGGCGTGCAGGACGTTGGTGGCGTCGTCGGCGCCGCCGAGCCCGACCTCGACGATCGCCACGTCGACCGGCGCGTCGGCGAACGCCGCGAACGCCATGGCCGTCGTGACGTCGAAGTAGGTCAACGGCTCCGGGTGCCGGGCGTCGACCAGCTCGGCGAGCGGGGCGACCTCCTGGTACGTGCTGACGAAGCGCTCCTCGCTGATCGGCTCGCCGTCGAGGCAGATCCGTTCCCGTACCGTCTCCAGGTGCGGGCTGGTGTACCGGCCGGTGTGCAGCCCGTGGGCCCGCACCAGGCCGTCGATCATCCGCGCCGTCGATGTCTTGCCGTTCGTCCCGGTGAGATGGATCGCCGGGTACGCCCGCTGCGGGCTCCCCATCACATCCATCAGTTCCTCGATCTTGCCGAGGTCGAACACCATCCGGGTGAAGCCGCGCGCGAGCAACTCGGCGTCGACCTTGGCGAACTCGGACGAGGTCATCCGGCCGCCCGCACCGGACGCGGTGCACACCCGCGTGACGAAACGGCGATCTTGCCCAGGAGACCAACCGTACGGGCTGAACGGAGCGCCACCGTCACCCCAGCGCGTCCAGCGCCGCGTCGATCCGGGCGAGGTCGGCCTCGGCCGCGGCGAGCCGGTTTCGGATCTTCGCCACGACCGCCTCCGGTGCCTTGTCCACGAAAGCCGGGTTGCCGAGCTTCGCCCGGCACTGCGCAGCCTCCTTCTCGACCGCGACCCGGTCCTTGTCCAGCCGGGCCCGCTCGGCGGCGACGTCGATCGCGCCCCGGGTGTCCAGGCCGACCCGCACGCCGCCGGAGACGGCCAGCGTCGCGGTCGCGCTGGATCCCTCATCGGCGGCGTCCAGCCGGGCGAGCGAGCGGATGAGCGGTTCGTGCGCGTCGATCCCGGCGGTGGCCAGACCGTCGAGCCGGGCGGCGACCCGCTGGCCCGGCTTGAGACCCTGGTCCGACCGGAACCGGCGAACCTCGGTGACGACCCGCTGCAACAGCGCGATCTCCGATTCCGCAAGTGGGTCCACATAGGACTTGTCCACGGTCGGCCAGTCCGCGATGACGACCGACTCCCCGCCGGTGAGCGCCGTCCACAGCTCCTCGGTGACGAACGGGATCACCGGATGCAGCAACCTCAGCAGCTGGTCGAGCACGTGGCCGAGGACCCGCCTGGTCGTCTCGGCCGCCGGCCCACCGCCGCTCAGCACCGGCTTGGCCAGCTCCAGGTACCAGTCGCAGACGTCGTCCCAGGCGAAGTGGTAGAGCGTGTCGCAGACCTTGGCGAACTCGAACGCCTCGAACTCCTCGTCCACCTCGGCGATGACGTCCTGCAGCCGGGACAGCACCCAGCGGTCCACTGTGGAGAGTGTCTCGGCCGGTGGCAGCTCGCCCGCGACGGTCGCGCCGTTCATCAACGCGAACCGGGTGGCGTTCCACAGCTTGTTGCTGAAGTTGCGCGAGCCGGCGCACCACTCCTCGCTGACCGGCACGTCGGCGCCGGGGTTCGCGCCCCGGGCGAGGGTGAACCGGGTCGCGTCCGCGCCGAACCGCTCGACCCAGTCCAGCGGATCCACCACGTTACCGAACGACTTGGACATCTTCTTGCCGTACTGGTCGCGCACCATGCCGTGCAGCGCCACGATGGTGAACGGCTGGATGCCGTCCATCGCGTACAGCCCGAACATCATCATCCGGGCCACCCAGAAGAAGAGGATGTCGTACCCGGTGACGAGCACGCTGGTCGGGTAGAACCGGCGCAGGTCCGCGGTGTCGTCCGGCCAGCCCAGGGTGGAGAACGGCCACAGCGCGCTGGAGAACCAGGTGTCCAGCACGTCCTCGTCCTGCCGCCAACCGTCCCCGGTCGGTGCCGGGTCGTCCGGGCCGACGCAGACCGTCTCACCGCCCGGGCCGTACCAGACCGGGATCCGGTGCCCCCACCACAGCTGGCGGGAGACGCACCAGTCGTGCATGTTGTCGACCCAGCCGAAGTACCGCTTCGCCATGTCGGCCGGTACCAGCCCGACCCGGCCGTCGCGCACGGCATCGCCGGCCGCCTTGGCCAGCGGCCCGACCCGGACGAACCACTGCAGGCTCAGTCGCGGCTCGACCGTGGTCTTGCACCGGGAGCAGTGCCCGACCGAGTGCACGTACGGCCGCCGCTGGGCCACGATCCGGCCCTGCTCGCGCAGCGCGGCGACGATCGCCGGGCGCGCCTCGAACCGGTCCAGTCCCTGGAACGGCCCGTGCGCGGTGATGACCCCGCGCTCGTCCAGGATGGTCAGGCTCGGCAGGCCGTGCCGCTGCCCGATCTCGAAGTCGTTCGGATCGTGCGCCGGGGTCACCTTCACCGCGCCGCTGCCGAAGCTCGGGTCGACGTGCTCGTCCGCGACCACCGGGATGCGCCGGCCGGTCAGTGGCAGCTCGACCTCGCGGCCCACCAGGTGGCGGTAGCGGTCGTCGTCCGGGTGCACGGCGACCGCGGTGTCGCCGAGCATCGTCTCCGCGCGGGTGGTGGCGACAACGATCGCGGTGTCGCCGGAGCCGTACCGGATGGAGACCAGCTCGCCCTCGTCCTCGGTGTGCTCGACCTCGATGTCGCTGAGGGCGGTGAGGCAGCGCGGGCACCAGTTGATGATGCGCTCGGCGCGGTAGATCAGCTCGTCCTCGTACAGCCGCTTGAAGATCGTCAGGACGGCGCGGGACAGGCCCTCGTCCATCGTGAAGCGCTCTCGGCTCCAGTCGACCGAGTCGCCAAGCCGGCGCATCTGCCCGAGGATCGTGCCGCCGGACTCGGCCTTCCACTGCCACACCCGCTGGACGAACTCCTCCCGACCGAGGTCGTGCCGGGACAGCCCGTCGGCCGCGAGCTGCCGCTCCACGACGTTCTGCGTCGCGATGCCGGCGTGGTCCATGCCGGGCAGCCACAGCGTCTCGTACCCCTGCATCCGCCGCCGGCGGATCAGCGTGTCCTGGATCGTGTGATCAAGAGCGTGACCGACGTGCAGCGAGCCCGTTACGTTGGGTGGTGGGATCACGATCGAGTACGACGGGCGGTCGCTGCCGACGTCCGCCCGGAAGTAGCCGGCGGCTACCCATTGCTCGTACCGCCGCTGCTCGACTTCGGTCGGCTGGTACTGGGCGGGCAGCGCGTCCATCGCGCGGCTTCCGGGTGTCTGCGTCACGCTGCGAGTCTACGGCGCATCGCATTCGGGCTATGCTCGGCCGGTCCCCTCACAAGGAGCACGCATGTCCGGTACGTATCCCTCGTCTGGTTACGGTGGCTATGGTGGCCAACCGGACTACGACAACGACCGCGGTTACGGCGGCAACTACCCCGGTTACGGGCAGCCGAGCCCCGGACAGCAACCCGGATACGAGCAGCACCCCGCGTACGGGCAACCCGGCTACGGGCAACCCGGCTACGGCCAGCCGCCCGGTTATGGCCAGCAGCCCGGCTACGGGCAGCAGCCCGGCTATGGCCAGCCGCCCGGCTACGGCGGCGGCTACCAGCAGCCTGGCTACGGCCAGCAGATACCGGCCCAGGGCTACCCGGGACACGACTCCTCCCCGTACGGCAGCGAGTACGACGACTACCGCGGGTACCGCGACGACCGGTACGCCGGCTCCGGTCCGCCCTCGATCCCCGAGCCGGCCGCCGCGCCGAAGCGCCGCCGCGGCCGGACCATGGCGATCATCCTGTCCGTACTCGCCGCTCTCCTGCTGGTCTGCGGCATCGGCGGGTACGCGATGGCCCGGCCGTACCTGGCCGAGTGGCCGGCGGAGCTGGCGAAACCGGACAAGGTCGCCGGCCTGGAAATCAGCACCGAGCCGGCCCTGCAGCAGGCGGCCAACGAGATCGCCGCGGGCATCCGCAAGGACGTCCAGGTGGATGAGGCGCTCGCCGCGTTCTACCACGACCCCAAGTCTCCGGAGAAGATCGTGGCGATCGTCGGCGGTACCGCATTCCTGATGAGCCCGAAGGCCGAGCTCGACGAGGCGTTCAAGAGCGCCGGCAGCGAGGGCATGGCGATCGGCAACGTGCAGGACGTGGACTCGGGCCCGCTCGGCGGCCTGACCCGCTGCGGCAGCGCCGAGCAGATCTCCGACGGTGGCGACAAGGTGCCGCTGAGCATCTGCGCCTGGGCGGACCACGGCAGCCTCGTGATCGGCCTGTTCTTCCACCGCTCAGTCGAGGAGTCCGCGAACCTCCTCCGCCAGATCCGGAGCGAGATCCTCACCCGGTAACGGCCCGTCACCTAAGGTGGCGACATGAGCGAGCGAGCTGGCACCGAGCCGCAACTCGAGTTCGGGCCCGTCCCGCTGTCGGACGGAGCTGAGCCCGAACCCGAATCCCCGGCCCGCCGCCGACGGACGGTGATGCTGGCCGCCACCGGGGTGGCTCTCGCCGCCGGCCTTGGCATGACCGCGGTCTACGGACCGACCGCGTGGCGGATCCTCCAGCAGAAGGACGCAACCCTCACAACCCCCGGTGAGGTCGCGGGCCTGCGCCTGGACGAGAGCGCGCAGGCGCACGATACCACGGAGTACCTGCGCACCGCGCTCGCCGCCGAGCTTCCGCTCGCCGAGACCGTGGGGGCGGTCTACGCCGACAGTGCGGCGCCGTCCCGGTCCATCATCTTTGTCGGCGGTACCGCCACACTGCGCTCTCCCGACAAGGATCTCGACACGGCGCTGCAGCTGCTCGCCGACGACGCGAGCACGGTGGACGGAGTGCGCCCGGTGCCGCCCGGGAACCTCGGCGGGGTCATGAAGTGCGGTCGGACCTCGGGCCCGGACGCGCTGACCGTCTGCGGATGGGCAGACCACGGCAGCGTCGCGATCGCGATGTTCCCGGAGCGGACCGTCGACGAGTCGGCGGAACTGCTCCGGACGATCCGCGGCGCCGTCCAGCACCGGAGCTGACATACGCGTGAGGGGCACTCGATTCGAGTGCCCCTCACGGAAAGGTTGTCCGGCGGCGTCCTACTCTCCCACACTGTCTCCGGTGCAGTACCATCGGCGCTGGAGGGCTTAGCTTCCGGGTTCGGAATGGGTCCGGGCGTTTCCCCTCCGCTATGGCCGCCGTAACAC
>Ga0209481_10000032_pt1 | contig 75258 bp, 74 predicted proteins | sample SoiMetdeltSBSDD3_FD_187598 | JGI IMG/M metagenome (GOLD analysis project Ga0209481, IMG submission 187598) | Bulk soil microbial communities from a Populus tree surrounding site in Tennessee, USA - Soil MetaG P. deltoides SBSDD3 (SPAdes) (version 2) | ecosystem: Environmental > Terrestrial >...
GGATCAGCAGGCTGGCGAAACCGGCGTCGATGTGCCAGTACGGGACCGGCCAGCGCGACTCGTCCCGGTCCGTCCAACCCTTGTCCGGCTCGGCGTACCGGTCCAGGTACGCGTCCCGGTGCGAGTGTGGCACCACGATCAGCGGGGCGCGCCGCATGCCGGCCAGCCACGGACCCGGATCCCGGTCCGGCGGGCTGGTCGCCGCCCAGAACCGCTCCCGGTCCTCCGCCGAGGTGAGCACCAGGAAGCCCCAGCCCTGCGAGAAGCCGGCCGAGGGTGCGTGCACGGCATGGTCGAGAAGCCGGTCCACCACCTCGGGCGGTACCGGCCGGTCCGGGTCGTAGTTGCGCACCATCCGGCGCCGCCGGACGACCTCACGAAACTCCATCGCGCCCTCTCTCCTCGCACAAACTCCCGGGACTTTGTGGTTATGGGCGGCCGGATAACAACTAACTCCCCGCAGTTTGTGCGGAGGAGGGGGAGGGGGAGGCGGACGGGGTGATGCCCCACGTGCCGCGCCAGGTGTCACCGGGGTCGAGCACCACGATGTCCCGCCCCGACCGGAACGCGTCCGGCGGGCAGGTCATCGGCTCGACCGCCACCGACCGGCGCTTGCGCTCCGGCGGCAGGGTGTCCCCGGTGAAGACCTGCCACCACCGGAACGCGCCGTCCGCCCAGACCGACACCGAGCGGGTACGGTCCACGGTGGACAGCGTGACCACCGACCGGCCGTCGGGTCCGGGCATCACGCCACCGAACGCCGAGTCCAGCACGGCGCCGCCGATCACGCGCGGCTCGGTGAAGTCGAAGTCCCCGCCGGCCACCCGGGCCGCGCCGATCGGCAGCAGCCGCGCGTCCATGAGCAGCCTGCTCTGCGCCGGTACGTGCAGGACCAGGTCCTCGACCCGTACCCCGGGCAGCGAGATGTACGGGTGGGCACCGAGCCCGAACGGCGCCGGCGCGTCCCCGTCGTTGCTCGCCTCGTGGGTCGCGACCAGCCCGTCCGGGCCGACCGTCCAGGTCGTCCGCAACGACAGCCGCCACGGGTATCCGGGCGTCGGCGGCGGCGAGTAGGCGATCGTGACCGAGTCCGGTGAGGTGTCCACAAGGGACCACCGGGACCAGTTCACCAGGCCGTGGATGGCGTTGTGCCGGGCCGGCTCGGTCAGCGGTAGCTGGTACGGCCGGCCGCCGAACGAGTAACGGCCGTCCCGGATGCGGTTCGGCCACGGCGCGAGCACCTGACCGGCCGAGCCCGGGGCCACCTCACTCTCGGCGTACCCGTCCAGAATGGACTGTCCGGCCACGGTGTAGGCCCGCAGGCCGCCGCCGACCTCGACCACGACGGCGCGGTGGCCGTCCCTCGCGATGTGCCACTCCACGCCACGCACCTTATCGCTGCGGATACCGCAGCAGCGCGGGAAAGGCGAGCGCGACCACCAGCGCGACCACCGCGGCCGCGATGCCGCCGGAGACCCACGACACGGTCGTGCCCCAGACCGCGGCCATGGCGCCCGCGCGCAGGTCGCCGAGGCGCGGCCCGCCGGCCACCACCGCGGTGAACACGCCCTGCAGCCGACCCCGCATCGCGTCCGGCGCGATCAGCTGCAGCATGGTCTGCCGGTAGACCGCGCTGATCAGGTCCATGCCGCCGGCCACCGCGAGCAACGCCACCATCAGCCAGAGCTGGTGCGCGAGGCCGGCGAGCGCGACGGCGAGCCCCCAGCCGATGACCGCCGCGACGAGCGCCATGCCCTGCCGGCGGACCCGGCCGATCCAGCCGGAGGTGACCCCGCCGATCACCGAGCCGATCGCGATCGCGCTGTACAGCCAGCCGATCGCCGCGCCACCGCCGAACCGGACCTCGGCGACCTCGGGGAACAACGCCCGCGGCATGGCCAGCACCATCGCCACGATGTCGATGAGGAACGAGAGGACCAGCACCGGCGTGGTGGCCAGGAACCGGACGCCCTCGACGATGCTGCGCAGGCCCACCGACCTGGCCCCGCCGAGGCCGTTCTCCGGCGGCAGCGGCGGCAGCCGCCAGGTGGCCCACAACGTGATGCTGAACAGGACCGCGTCGATGGCGTACGCGATCGGCAGCCCGACCGCCGGCCGCCACAGCGCGAAGATGACGCCCGCGGAGAGCGGGCCGAGCACCATCGCCGCGTTGCTCGCGGTGAAGCCCAGGGTGTTGGCGGCCGGCACCTCCTCGGCGTCGACGAGCCGCGGGATGATCGCCTGCCGGGCCGGCATGCTCACCGCGACGCCCATCGACTGCACGGCCACCAGCGCGAGCAGCAGGTGCGGGCTCTTCGTGCCGGCCAGCGCCTGGGCCAGCAGCCCGAGCGTCGCGATCCAGGTGACGCACGAGCTGATCAGCAGCAGGCGCCGCCGGTCCACCGCGTCCGCGATCGCGCCGCCCCAGAGCGCGAAGATCAGCAATGGTACGAGCGCCGCGATGCCCAGCAGGCCGACCCAGAACGAGTCGCGGGTCAGGTCGTACATCTCGACCGGTACGGCCACCGCGGTGAACTGGTACCCGAAGAACGAGAAGACGTTGCCGATCCACATCCGCCGGTACGCGTCATGGCGCAGCGGGCGGGTGTCCAGCGCCAGGCGCCGCGCCCGCTCCCGGAGGGTGGAGCTCATGGGGCGAGCCTCTCCACCACCCAGGTCGCACCGTCGCGTCGGAACCGCAGGCGGTCGTGCATGCGGCCGGTCCGCCCCTGCCAGAACTCGACCGTCTCCGGTACCACCCGGTACCCGCCCCAGTGCGGCGGGGCCGGAACGGTGCCGGTGAACCGGGCGGCCGCGTCGGCGTACGCCGAGTCCAGGGCGGCCCGGTCGGGCACCACGGTCGACTGCGGGCTGGCCCAGGCACCGAGCTGGGACTCGCGCGGCCGGGTGGCGAAGTACGCCTCGGTCTCGGCCCGGTCGACCTGCTCGACCGCCCCGCACACGATCACCTGCCGGTGCAGGACGAACCACGGGAAAAGCAGGCTCGCGTACGGGTTGCCGGCGAGCTCGGTGGCCTTGCGGGACCGGTGGTTCGTGTAGAACGTGAATCCCCGCTCGTCGTAGGACTTGAGCAGGACCGTCCGGGCGGACGGCCGGCCCGCCGGCGTAGCGGTGGCCAGCACCATCGCGTTCGGCTCGGGTAGCGCGGCGGCGACGGCCTCGGCGAACCAGGTGGCGAACTGGGTCGCCCAGTCGGCCGCGAGCCCGGAGCGGCGCAGCGGCCGGTCCCCGTAGTCGCGGCGCATCGCCGCGAGAGACGGCGTCGGCGACCGAGACTCCGGTGTGCTGGGTGTCACGCCAACATCCTTCCTTGGCTGCGCCGCCACGCGTGAAGATGTGTCACGCGGAACACATCCACGCACGGTGCGGTCGCGGGGCTGTACCGAGCGGGGCGATGATGTCACGTGGAGCACGTGTGACCGGGTCGCCCTCGCGGTCGCTCGGCAGGCAAGATGTGCTCTGCACGAACGTCAATTTCACGACCAGACACAAGATCCTGGCCGAGGCCGCCAAGCGTCGCACACGACGTACAGATCCGGGAGAGCGAGATGTCCGATTTTATTCCGGGACTGGAAGGCGTCATCGCCTTCGAGACCGAGATCGCCGAGCCGGACCGGGAGGGCGGAGCGCTGCGATATCGCGGCGTGGACATCGAAGACCTGATCGGCCGGATCTCGTTCGGCAACGTCTGGGCGCTGCTCGTGGACGGCAAGTTCGGTCCGGGCCTGCCGCCGGCCGAGCCGTTCCCGGTACCCGTGCACTCCGGCGACATCCGGGTGGACGTGCAGTCGGCGGTGGCGATGCTCGCGCCGTACTGGGGCCTCGGGCAACTGCTCGACATCTCCGACGAGCAGGCCCGCGAGGACCTCGCCCGGGTCTCGGTCACCGCGCTGTCGTTCGTCGCGCAGTCGGCCCGCGGGCTCGGCCTGCCGGCGGTACCCCAGAAGGAGATCGACAAGGCGGCGACGATCGTCGAACGATTCATGAAGCGCTGGCGTGGTGAGCCCGATCCGCGGCACGTCAAGGCGGTCGACGCCTACTTCATCTCCGCCGCCGAGCACGGCCTCAACGCATCGACGTTCACCGCCCGGATCGTCGCCTCGACCGGCGCCGACGCGGCGGCCTGCATCTCCTCCGGCATCGGCGCGCTGAGCGGGCCGCTGCACGGCGGCGCGCCGTCGCGGGTGCTGCACATGCTCGAAGAGGTGGAGCGCAGCGGCGACGCCGTCGGTTACGTCCGCGGCGTACTCGACCGGGGCGAGCGGTTGATGGGCTTCGGGCACCGGGTGTACCGCGCCGAGGACCCGCGCGCGCGGGTGCTCCGGCGTACCGCCCGGGACCTGGGCGCACCGCGCTTCGAGGTCGCCGAGGCGCTGGAGAAGGCGGCCCTGGAGGAACTGCACGCCCGCAAGCCGGACCGGGTGCTCGCCACCAACGTGGAGTTCTGGTCCGCCGTGGTGCTGGACTTCGCCGAGGTACCGGCGCACATGTTCACGTCGATGTTCACCTGTGCCCGGGTGGCCGGCTGGAGCGCGCACATCCTGGAGCAGCGGAAGCTGAGCCGGCTCGTCCGGCCATCGGCCCGGTACGTCGGCCCGGGGCCGCGCAAGCCGGAGACCGTCGAGGGATGGGACTCGATTCCGCACTGAAACACCCAAGGCACGCAACCACATCAGGAGTCGCGGCGTCTTACTGTCACTCCCGAACGTCGCGACTTTCTGCATTCTGGATCGATCATTTGGGTAGTAACCGCAGCGAAGGGCGCCTAAGGCATCGGTGCGGAGCAGTGACCAGCTCATGACAGACGGTACACAGAGGACAAAGGCGCCCACCAAGCCTCATAATGCGATCGAGTCGCCGGCGGTTGGCCGGCGTCCTTCCCACAACAACGGGGAGACCCGCATGAAGCTCACGTTCATCCGCAAGACCAAGCTCTCTGGAGACACGAACTGCCCGTCGCTCTACCGGACCGACCGGGGCACGTTCGTCGTCCAAGGGTGGCGGGTCACGGATCCCGACGCGTTGGCGCAGCTGGACATCCCAGCACACGAAACGGTGGTCGAGGTTCCCGAGGACGTGCTCGCGGAGATCGCGAAGAGTTACTAGTTCATAGCCGCACGGAAGGGGTTGCGCCCACAGGCGCCGCCCCTTCCGTCACGCCTGGGGGGATGCACCCTGAGTGACGACATTGTTCGTACGCGTGGGACCATCGGCGACGTGATCCGGATCCCTGACACCATCAGGCCCGCGGACGGCCGGTTCGGCGCCGGGCCCAGCAAGGTTCGGCCGGCGGCCGTCGATGCGCTGCACGCGGTCGCGACGGCGTACCTCGGGACCTCGCACCGGCAGCAGACCGTCCGCGACCAGGTTGCCCGGCTGCGCCGCGGCATCGTCGCGCTGTTCGACCTCCCGGACGGGTACGAGGTCGTGCTCGGAAACGGCGGTACCACCGCGTTCTGGGAGGTGGCGACGTTCGGGTTGATCCGGGACCGGGCGCAGCTCGCCTCGTTCGGCGAGTTCGGCGCGAAGTTCGCCGCGTCCGTCGAGGCCGCCCCGTTCCTCGGCGCACCGACCGTCCGCACCGCGGCGCCGGGCTCGGCGCCGGCGCTCGCGGCGGAGTCCGGAGTGGACACCTACGCCACCCCGCACAACGAGACGTCGACCGGGGTGATCGTGCCGGTCCGCCGGGTCGCGGGCGCCGACCCGGGTGCGCTGATGGTGCACGACGCCACGTCCGCGGCGGGCGGCGTCGAGGTGGACATCCGCGAGTCGGACGCCTACTACTTCGCGCCGCAGAAGAACCTCGCGTCCGACGGTGGGCTGTGGATCGCCCTGCTGTCGCCGGCCGCGCTCGAGCGGGCCTACGAGATCCGCGACTCGGGCCGGTACATCCCGGCCTTCCTCGACCTGGTCACCGCCGTCGAGAACTCCCGGCTCGGACAGACCTACAACACGCCGGGCCTGGCGACCATCTTCCTCGCCGCCGAGCAGGTCGACTGGATGCTGTCCCAGGGCGGCCTGCCCTGGGCCGCGAAGCGGACGGCCGAGAGCGCGGGCGTCGTGTACGGCTGGGCCGGGCGCTCGGACTTCGCCACGCCGTTCGTCGCCGACCCGGCGCTGCGCTCCCCGGTCATCGCCACGATCGACTTCGACCCTGCCGTGGACGCCGGCGCGATCGCGAAGACGTTGCGGGCCAACGGCATCGTCGACACCGAGCCGTACCGCAAGCTGGGCCGCAACCAGCTGCGCATCGCGCTCTTCCCGGCGATCGACCCGGCCGACGTCGAGGCGCTGACCGCCTGCATCGACTTCGTGGTCGACAGCATGTAGCACGGCGTGGCGCCCCAGCTTCCTTGACATGTTGCGCGTACGGTGTCCGGAAGAGCTGGCGCGGGACGGAGGCATGCGATGCGGCCGGTACGCTTCGTAGCCCTCTCCGAGGACGGACAGGCCTTGGTCCTGGCCGACGAGGTGGGGCGCCTCCTTGCGCTGCCCATCGACGAACGGATCACGGCCGCGTGCCGGGGTGATCGCGACGCCAACGTCACCACGCTCACCGTGACCGTCGGCGGCATCGACCCGCAGGCGCTGTCCCCGCGCGACATCCAGGCCCGGATCCGGGCCGGCGAGTCCGCCGACGACGTGGCCCGGATCGCGGGCGTGCCGGTCGACCGGGTGCTGCGATACGCCGGCCCGGTGCTGCAGGAGCGGGCGATGCTGGCCCAGCACGCGCGCCGGACCAAGCTGCGCACGTCGGACAAGGGTGCCTCGCTCGCCGAGGTGGTCGACGGCCGGCTGGCCCAGCACGGGATCGACGCGGAGAAGATCTCCTGGGACGCGTACCGGCGGGACGACGGCACCTGGCGGATCGTCGCCACCTGGCCGTCGGGCAAGGCCACCGCACAGGCCGTCTGGGAGCTGGACAAGACCCGGCAGGCGGTCACGCCGCACGACGACATGGCCCAGTACCTGTGCGCGGACCGGACGGCCGCGCCGGCGCACGGCTCGGCACACCCGCCGGAGGCACCGGTTCCGCGCAGCGGGCACGGGCTGCCCGGCCCGTCGCGTGGGGACCAGGGCCGCGACACCGGCCGGCCGGCACGCGACCCGATCCGCGCCGGTCGCGACGCGCTGCTCGCGACGCTGGACCGCCCGATGGGCGGTACCTCAGGTCGCGGTCTCGACCCGGCTGCGGCGGCGGAGCCGGTCGCACCGCGCCGGGTGGTGAGGGGTGGTGCCGCCGCGCTGCTCGGCGGCGCGGGCTCGCCGTTCGACGACGACCAGGACGCGCCGAAGGAGGTCCCGGCGGTACCGTCGCTGGCCGTGTTGCGGCCCCGGCGCACGTCGGGCAACGGCGGCAACGGTGGCGGTCAGCCCGCCGCGGCCGCCTCGACCGAGGCGACCAACGGGACGGACAAGCCGCGCAAGCGCCTGCCGAGCTGGGACGACGTGCTCTTCGGCAGCGGCCCGGCCGCCCGCGAAAGCTCCTGACCCTCCGCGGCCATAGGCACAAACTGCGGGCACTTCGTGCCTATCGAGGGCCGGATAACGACTAACTCCCCGCAGTCTGTGAGGCTGCGAGCACGGGGACGTCGAGGGTGCGGTCGACGCGGACCGCGTCCACGAGGCGGCGGTCGTGGCTGACCAGGATGAGGGTGCCCACATAGCCGTCCAGCGCCGATTCGAGCTGCTCGATCGCCTCGATGTCCAGGTGGTTCGTCGGCTCGTCGAGCACCAGGCAGTTGACCCCACGCGCCTGGAGCAGGGCCAGGCCGGCGCGGGTACGCTCGCCGGGCGACAGGGAACGGGCCGGGCGCAGTGCGGTGTCGCCGCCGAGACGGAACTTGGCCAGCAGGGTCCGGGCCGTCCCGGGGTCGAGCCGGGCGGCTCCGCGGACCACATCCACGACCGGCTCGTCGGTGGCGAACATCCGGCGGCTCTGGTCCAGCTCGCCGAAGACCACGGCCGGCCCGACGTACCGGGTGCCGGACCCGAGCGGCACCCGGCCGAGCAGCGCGTCGATCAGGGTGGTCTTGCCGGAGCCGTTCGGGCCGGCGAAACGCACCCGCTCGCCCCAGCCGATCGTGACATCCAGTGCCACAAACCTGACGTCACCCCGTGCCACCTCCGCGTCCCGCAACGACGCGACGATGTCACCGGCCCGGTGCGTCTCGGCGATGGTGAGCTGGAGCCGCCACGGTTCCCGGACGACCTCGGGGGCGTCGCGGTCGAGCCGCTCGATCGCCCGGTCGATCCGGGCCGCGCCGGCACCCAGCGCCTCCGCGCCGGCCACCCGCTTGCGCCGGATGTGCTTGTCCCCGTCGGGCGCGTACCGCGGGTTCGCCGCCCGCAGCGCACCGGCCCGGGCCCACTCCCGCTGCCGCCGGGCCGAGTCGACCAGCTCCGACCGGCGCTCCTCGTACGTCTCGCGGGACTCGACCGCGCGCCGGCGGGCCGCCTCCCGCTCGGCGACGTACGCCGTCCAGCCGCCCCGGAACTCGGCGGCGCGGCGGGTGAACTCGTCCAGCTCGACAACGCGCTCCACTGTGGAGTCGAGGAACGCCCGGTCGTGCGAGACCACGACCACGCCGGCCGGGGTGCCCCGGACGTGCCACTCCAGGCGGGCCAGGCCATCGGCGTCCAGGTCGTTGGTCGGCTCGTCGAGCAGCAGGATGTCGGGCCGGGCCAGCAGCACCGAGGCGAGCGCGAGCCGCGCCCGCTCCCCGCCGGAGAGCTGGTCCCCGTTGCGCCCGCGCTGGTCGAGGCGCAGGCCTAGGTCGGCCGCGACCTCCGCGGCGCGGTGCTCGAAGTCCGCCCCACCCAGGGCCAACCAGGTGTCGAGCGCGGCCGAATAGGCGTCCGGCCCGCCCCCGGCCAGCGCCGCCGCGGCCGCGTCCAGGCGTCGCTGGGCCTCGGCCACCCCCGTCCGGCGGGCCAGATGCGCGAGAAGGCTCTCGTCACGCCGTACCGTCGGCTCCTGGGAGAGGCGGACGACGGTGCTGGACGCGGGCGCGCGGACGACGACCCCCGACTCCGGGGTCAATTCCCCCGCGATCACCCGCAGGAGCGTGGACTTGCCCACGCCGTTCGGCGCGACCACGCCGATCCGGTCGCCGGGCCCGACCACGAGGTCGACGCCGGCCAGCACCTCCTGGGCACCGAAACCGACGTGTACGTCGCGCAGCGTCACCGATCCAGCCATCACCGTCCAGTTTTCCGGCACCGGACGCTTCCCGGCCAACCAATTACGGTAGGGCGTATGGATTTTACGAACCTTGGCCGGACCGGCCTGTCGGTGAGCCGGCTCTGCCTGGGCACGATGAACTTCGGGCCCAGGACGGCAGAGCCGGACAGCTACGCGATCATGGATCGGGCGCTGGAGTACGAGATCAACTTCTTCGATACGGCGAACGTCTACGGGTGGAAGATCGGCGAAGGCGTCACCGAGCAGATCATCGGGCGCTGGCTCGCGCAGGGCGGCGGTCGGCGGGACAAGGTCGTGCTGGCGACGAAGGTGTACGGCCCGATGAGCGAATGGCCCAACGACCGCGGGCTGTCGGCACGCCACATCATCAGGGCCTGCGACGAGTCGCTCCGCCGGCTGCAGACCGACTGGATCGACCTCTACCAGATGCATCACGTCGACCGGGCCACCCCGTGGGAGGAGATCTGGCAGGCGATGTCGCAGCTGGTCTCGGCGGGCAAGGTGCGCTACGTCGGCTCATCCAACTTCGCCGGCTGGCACCTCGCCAAGGCTCAGGAGTCCGCCGAGCGCCGGCACTTTCTCGGACTCGTCTCCGAGCAGTGCATCTACAACCTGCTGACCCGCCATGTCGAGCTCGAGGTGCTGCCGGCCGCGATCGACTACGGGATCGGGATCATCCCGTGGTCGCCGCTGCACGGCGGGCTGCTCGGCGGCGCGCTGCGCAAGATCGCTGACGGCTCGGCGGCGCGGTCCACCGAGGGCCGCTCCCAGGAGGCGCTGGAGTCGCACCGGAGCACGATCGAGGCGTACGAGAAGCTGTGCGCGGAGATCGGTCACGACCCGGCCGACGTGGCGCTCGGCTGGCTGCTGGCCCAGCCCGGCGTGACCGCGCCCATCATCGGGCCACGTACGGTCGAACAGCTGGACGCTTCCCTCGGCGCGCTGACCGTCTCCCTGTCGGACGAGGTGCTCGCCCAGCTGGACGAGCTGTTCCCGCCGATCGGCAGCGGCGGCCCGGGGCCGGAAGCGTGGGCCTGGTAGACCGCGGGCCCCGCGACGACCATCGCACCCCGACCTACCCGAGCGGGACCGTGGCGAGGTGGTCGTAGCGGGGCTTCGGTCCCAGGTGGCTGCGGACGAGAACCAGGTCACCTGCTGTCCACTGTGGACTCTCGTAGCCGGCCAACGCGGACAGATCCTCCGACACGGCCTCGGCCGGGACCCGGTCGCCGGGGCGGGCGATGGTCAGGTGCGGCTTGAACGGCTTGTCGTCGAACGGCAACCGGGTCCGGCGCAGCTCCCGACGGACGTCCCGGGCCAGCTCGCGCAGCGCCGGCACGTCACCCCGCATTCCCAACCACAGGACGGTGAACCGACCGCGGCCGAACCGGCCGCCGCCCGCCAGCCGCAGCGCCGGGGGACCCGTGCCGTCCCGGTCTCGGGACCACCGGGCCACCCCGGCCCGGACCGCCGCCTCGGCGTCGTCCTGCCGGGCATCCGGCACCTCCCCGAGGAACACCAGCGTGACGTGCAGCTGGTCGTGCCGGGCCAGCCGGACGTTGACCCCGCTCGCTGCCGCCCGGCCGATCGACAGCTCACCGATGGCCGCGGTGGTGTGCGCGATGACCTTCTCCGGCGGGTACACCGCGACGAACAGCCGCATGGATCTCCCGTTACTGCGTGCCGCGCGGGCAGTCCGGGTCGGCGGAGCCGAACACCATGCCCGCAGCGATCAGGTGGCCCTCCACCCGGACCCGCTCGATCTCCCGGTCCACCCCGTCCAGCTCCCCGAGGAACTCCTCGATCTCCAGCGAGCGGCAGGCCAGGCGGAGGCGGTCGTCGTATGCCCGCTGTACCGCGGTGAACCACACCGGCGACCGGGTCGCGATGCCGACCCGGTGCCGGCTGAGGCGGCGCAGGTCGGCGGCGATCTGCTCGATCGGCGGGCCGACCGGAACCACCGGCGGCGTCGGCGCCAGCCAGCCGAACCCGTGGTGGCGGCCGAGACCGCGGCGGACGCGGCGGGCCCCGCGCCGGGCCGCACGGCCGGTGCGCTCGATGATCTCGTCCGCGGAGGTGATGAACATGGCGACGGCGCACGGAAGGCACGCCAGCGCCACCAGCGCGACGGCCACGACGAGGGCGTGCACCACCGCCATGCTCCCGAGGCTACGACGAACCCTGTCTATCCGCTATCGCAATCACCGAGTCGCGTCTCCGAGCAGCTCACGGACCTTGCCGATCAGCGCCGGGTCACCCTCGAGGCGGACCGCTTCGTCGCCCACCCGGCGCCACAGCCACAGCAGGACGTGCGTCGGGTCGCCGTCGGCGGTCGCGTGGTGCTGATCCGCCTCGCCGGAGGTCACCGTCACGCCGGTCGGCTCCAGCCGGGCGGACCAGGCCGCGCCGGCGCTGCGCACGAGCACCACCCGACCGTCGCAGCTGGCCAGGCGGTCGCCGAAGTCCTCGGTCCACTCCTTCGAGCCGAAGTCGAGGAAGCGTACGAGCACCTCGTCGATCCCGTCCACCGCGAGGTCGTCCGGGATCGGCGCGAACGGCGCGGCCAGCGCCAGCTCCGCGTCCACCCGGTGGATCACCGTCTCCTGCGCCATCCGGCGGAGCCAGAAGCCGACCGTCTGCTCCGGCTGGTACCACGTCACGGTCGGCTCATCCGGTTTGCGTGCGGCGAACTCCGCCACCAGGCCCGCGTAGGCCCGGTCGAAGAGGTCCAGCGGGCCCTCGCCGCTCACGTCCGGCGGCCACGGGCTCGGCCAGGCACCCCGCCGCATCGCCTCGGTCTTGTGCAGGTAGACCACGGCCACGTGCCGGACCAGCTCGGTGACCGTCCACTCCGGACAGCTCGGCACCGGCGCCGACATGTTCTCCGCGGCGATGAACCGCAACCGAGCGGCGTCGGCCGCGAGACACTCCAGATAACGTGCGCTCTCCATGCCGTACACCCAAGCACAGGGGTACGACACTCAGCGCATCGCGTCCGCCGCCGTGACGTACACCCGGGGGAGCGGGCGGACCCGCAGCCGCAGCCGGTCCCCGGTCGAGCGCAGCTGCAGGACCAGCGCCACCAGCCCGGTCAGCATCGAGACCACGCCGCCCACCCAGATGCTGGCCCGGGCGCTGGCCACCTCGGCGAACCAGCCGATCAGCGGCCCGCCGAGCGGCGTCGTACCGAGGAACACCAGCACGTAGAGCGCCATGACCCGACCCCGGTACGCCGCATCCGTGCCCAGCTGGACCCGCTGGTTCGCCGCCTGCGCGAAGTAGATCATGAAGAACCCGGTCGGCACGAGGAGCACGGCCACCAGCCAGAACGCCGAGACCAGCCCGACGACCGTCTCCAGCACGCCGAAGGCGATCGCCGCGCCGAGGACGACGTACACCGACGGGCGGGCGCGCCGGCCGGAGCCGGCCAGTGCCCCGCCGAGCGACCCGACCGCGAGCGCCGTGCTGAACAGCCCGAACGCCGCCGCGCCGGTATGGTACGTGGTCTTGGCCAGCACGGCGAGCGTGATGCCGAAGTTGAACCCGATCGCCCCGATCACCGCGATCATGGTCATCGGCAGCACGAGGTCGGCCCGGTGCCAGACGTACCGCAGGCCGTCCACGATCGAGGCGTCCTTGCGGTCGGCTCGGGACAGCAGGCCGTCACGGTACAGCTCGGCCGGGCGCATGAGGGAGAGCCCGAGCAGCGGCGCCAGCGAGGTGAACGCGCTGATCACGAAGACCGGCCCGGTGCCGAACCCGGCGATCCCCACCCCGGCGAGGGCCGGCCCGATGATGCGCGCGGAGTTGAACGTCGCCGCCGACAGGGACAGCGCGTTGGGCAGCAGCGTGGTCCCGACCAGCTCGGAGACGAACGACTGGCGGACCGGGGTCTCGATCGCGTTGGAGATGCCGAGCAGGCTGGCGAAGACGAAGACGTGCCAGAGCTGGACGGTACCCGTCGTGATCAGCAACGCCAGGCCGAGCGCGAGCGCGCTCCAGGTCGCGTTGGCGACGACGAGCAGCTTCCGCTTGTCGTACCGGTCGGCGAGGATGCCGCCGTACAGCGACAGCAGCAGGATCGGCAGGAACTGCAGTGCGGTGACCACGCCGAGCGCCGTGCCCGAGTCACCGGAGAGCTGCAGGACCAGCCAGTCCTGCGCGATGAACTGCATCCACACGCCGATCAGCTTGATCAGCTGACCGGTCGCGAACAGCCGGTAGTTGCGGACCGTCAACGATTGGAACGTCGTACCGAGCCGTCTCCGCACCGAGTGTGCGCCTCCCCACCTCGTACCGTGCAACTCCACAGCGGACGAAGCAGCGGGCGGCGGCCGACGGACCTCAGCCGCGGGCCAGCTTCTCCAGGATGTCGGCGGCCCGCCGCAGCGTGTCGCGTTCCTCCGGGGCCAGTTCGGCGAGCACCCTCGCCAGCCACGCGTCGCGGGCCCGCTCGTGCAGCGCGAGCAGCGCGCGTCCCGCCTCGGTGGCGGACAGGATGACCTGCCGCCCGTCGGTGGGGTGCGGTGTGCGCTGAACCAGGCCGCGCTCCTCCAGCTTGGCGACGATCTTGGTCATCGTCGGCGGCTGGACTCGTTCGGTGTCGGCGAGCTCACGCGGCGTCAGCGCCCCGGCCAGCTCGAGGCTGGTCATGGCGGAGAGCTGGGTGGCCGTGAGTTCACCGACCGGTCGGGCCTGGCGGACCCGCCGGTTGAACCGGGTGATCGCGTCGCGTAGCGACGTGGCCAGCTGCGCCGATGTCACGCGCTTCGCCATCACCGTCCGCTCCGTCACAGTCGTTAGCTTACCTAATGAGCCTGGCTAACGACCCGAGTTGTGGGGCTTGTCACCCCTTACAGCATGGACTCCAGCGGCCCACGGAGGAAGTAGAGGACGAAAAGGACCGCCACGCCGTACAGCAGCGGGTGGACCTCGCGCGCCTTGCCACCAGCCAGCTTCAGCAGGGCGTACGCGATGATGCCGGCGCCGATCCCGTTGGAGATGGAGTACGTGAACGGCATCAGCACGATCGCGAGGAATGCCGGGATCGCGATCTCGTAGTCGGTCCAGTCGATGGTGCGTACCGCGGTCATCATCAGGAACCCGACGACCACCAGCGCGGTGCTCGCGGCCTCGAACGGGACGATCTCGACCAGCGGCGCGAGGAACATCGCGAGCAGGAACAGCCCACCGGTGACGAGGTTGGCCACGCCGGTCCGCGCGCCCTCCGCGACACCGGCGGCGCTCTCGATGTACGAGGTGTTGCTGGAGACGCTGCCCGCCCCGCCGGCCGCCGCGGCGACCGAGTCGACCAGCAGGATCTCCCTGGTCCGCGGCGGATTGCCGTCCTCGTCCAGCAGGTCACCCTCCTGCCCGACCGCGACCATCGTGCCCATCGTGTCGAAGAAGTCGGTAAGGAGCAGGGTGAAGACGAACATCAGCGCGACCAGCCAGCCGGCCCGTTCCCACGAGCCGAGCAGGTCGAACCTGCCGAGCAGGCTCAGGTCGGGCAGGTCCACGATCCGGTCCGGCCAGGCCGGCACGTTGAGGCTCCAGCCCTCCGGGTTCTGGCCGCCCGGCGACTGGGCACCGACCTGCGCGACCGCCTCCACGATGATCGCGAGGATCGTCGAGCCGACGATGCCGATCAGGATCGCGCCCTTCACCTTGCGGGCCACCATGACGAACGTGGCCAGCAGGCCGATCACGAACACCAGCGTCGGCCAGCTCAGCAGCTTCCCGCCGATGCCGAGGGACAGCGGCGGCACGCCCGTCGCGCCGCGGACGAAGCCCGCGTCGACCAGTCCGATCACCGCGAGGAAGAGCCCGATGCCGACGCCGATGGCGGTCTTCAGCTGTGTCGGTACGGCCTCGAAGATGGTGGTACGCAAGCCGGTGAGCACCAGGACGAGGATGACCAGGCCTTCGATGACCACCAGGCCCATCGCGTCCGCCCAGGTCATCTGCGGGGCGATCTCGAAGGCCACCATCGCGTTGACGCCGAGCCCCGCGGCGAGCGCGAGCGGGAACCGCGCCACGACGCCCATCAGGATCGTCATGATGCCGGCGATCAGCGCGGTGGCGGAGGAGACCGCGACGATGGCCAGCGTCTGCTGGTCGCCGTCGACCGCCGAGCCGAGGATCAGTCCGTTGAGGACCACGATGTACGCCATCGTGAAGAACGTGGCGAACCCGCCGCGGACCTCCCGGCCGAGGGTCGAACCGCGGGCACTGATTTCGAAGTACCTATCGAAGCCGCTGGTGCGCGGCTCGTCCTTCGTCGGTGCTTCCTTCGCGACCATGGCGCGCATCGTACGCTGATCACGTGCCCGGACGTGAGCCCCGAGAACCGCTCGATCCGCCCATGGTGCCGTTCGCCGTCGTGGGCATCGCGGCCTGGGCGGTACTCGGTGTGGTGACGTGGTTATCGGGGCGTGAGGACTGGGCGCAGATCTGTCTCGCCGGCGTGCTCTGGGGTTTCGTCGGGCTGCTCGCCATGCTCCGGCACGACGCGCGCCGCCGGGTCAGGGGTTGACCGACTCGACCTCGCTGTCGTCGTACACAGTGGACAGTTCGTCGACCGGGGGTGCCCCCAGCAGTACCTCGGAGTGCGCACCACAGCCGTGGTCACGGGAGACGACCCGGCCGTCGTCCGGGGCGTACACGTTGCCGCAGACCCCGAAGACCTGCCGCAGGGAACCGGCCAGCGGCAGGTAGAAGCCGCACGATCCGCACCGGGCCGCACGTGGCGCGGCGACCGCGATGTCCGCCGCGGGGCCGTGCCGTCCGTCGTACCACCGCTGTGCGGTCTCCTCGCGGCCGAGCCGCGACATCACCCGTGGACGGCCGAGGCCCAACTCCCAGCTGACCTCCTCGACGGCGGGATCGTCCGACTGCACGTACCCGGGCACGAGCCGCTCGTCGTCCGGTGGCGTGGGCAGCAGGTCGCCGACGCCGACGTCACCCGGTTGCAGGCGCTCCTGCCACGGCACCCAGCCCGGCGCCAGCAACGCGTCCGGTCCGGGCAGCAGCACGGTCTCGCAGACCGTCACCTGCTTGGCCCGCGACGCCCGCGCGACGGTGACCGCCCAGCGCCACCCCCGGTAGCTCGGCAGCAGGCACTCGAAGAGGTGGGTGACCAGGCGTTCGCCCTCGGCGACCGCCTCCACGTGCGGGCCGACGAACTCCGCCCCCACCTCGGTGACCGCGTCGCGGGCGAGGTCGACGGCGTTGGCACAGGCCTGGTCCAACTTGGCGGCACGGGTGGCGGTTCGGGTCACCCGGACATTGTCCCTCATGCGCGGCCGGTAACCCACGCGGTATCGCACGTATGCGCGAGGATGTCTCCATGCCGGTGATGCGGACGATCGGGCGCGTGAGCGGTTCGGCGCTGCGCGGCGCCCGGGTCATGGCCCGGGGCACCACCCGGGGCGGCCGGTGGGTCACCCGGCACGTGCGTACCGTCCGGGACCGCGGCGCGGCCGGCGAGCTGGGCATGACCCGGCTGATGGACCTGCACGCCGCATCGTGCGCCGGGGACACCCTGGTGGCGATCGGGCTGGCGGGCACGATCTTCTTCGCCGTCCCGGCGGGGGAGGCACGCGGCAAGGTGGCGCTGTACCTGCTCGTCACGATGGTTCCGTTCGCCCTGCTCGCGCCCATAGTGGGGCCGCTGCTCGACCGGTTCCGGCACGGCCGGCGGTACGCGCTCGCGGTCACCATGCTCGGTCGGGCGTTCCTCGCCTGGCTGATCTCGGACTACATCCACGGCTTCGGGCTCTACCCGGCCGCGTTCGGCGTGCTGGCGCTGTCCCGGGCGTACGGGGTGGCCCGCTCGGCCGCCGTGCCCCGGCTGCTGCCCGCCCGGCTGGGCCTGTCCGAGGCTGGCGCCAGAGCCAGCGTGTACGGGACGGTCGCGGGCGCGGCCGTCGCGCCGATCGGGATCGCCGCGTTCACCATCGGCCCGCAGTGGCCGTTGCGGGTGGCGTCCGTCATCTTCCTCGTCGGCACCGTGGTCGCGCTCCGCCTGCCGCCGCGCGCCGACTCCGATCCGCCCGAGACCGTCCCGAAGCTGTTCCGGCGGGGCTCGGCGGAGAAGGTGCTCTCCGGACGGTTGGTGGTCGCCGCCGTGGCGGGCAGTGCCGGGCTCCGCGCGCTCTACGGCTTCCTGTTGCTGTACCTCGCCTTCTCCATCAAGGCCGAGGACCTCGACACCCGGTTCTTCGACGTGACGCTCTCCCCCCAGGTGGCCCTCGGGCTGGTCGGCGGTTCGCTGGTGGCCGGAACCTTCCTGTCCACCGCGCTCGGCACCAGAATGCGCATCCGCCGCCCGCTGAACCTCCAGGCCGCCGTGCTGGTCGCGGTCACCGGGCTCGCGCTCGTGGCGACGCTCCGGTTCAGCCTGCCCACGGTCACCCTGCTCTGCCTCGGCACGGCGATCGCCAGCGGGCTGGCCAAGCTCGCCGTCGACGCTTCGATCCAGGAGCGCATTCCCGAACGGGTACGGGCCAGCGCGTTCGCCCATGCCGAGACGCTGCTGATGCTGGCCTGGGTGGCCGGCGGCGCGGCCGGCCTCATCCCGATCGACGGTCGGCTCGGCATCGGTCTCGCCGCCGGCGCGATGCTCGCCGCCGCCGCCCGCGCGATCCTGGTCACCACGCGGTTCCGCAATGACCGCCTGAACGGCCGCGACTCGACGGAGCCAACCCGCAGGGAGCGCCCGGCCCGACCGTCCCGCCCGGCCGAGCCGGAGACGCAGACGGCCGACGCCGCGGCGCCGCCGGGGTACTCGATCTACCGTCCGGGTGCGGCGAAGCCGCTCGACAAGCGGTGAGCCGGCTTCTCGTCGCGACCGCGGTCGAGGCGGAGCGGGCGGCCGTGCTCGCCGGGTTGCCGCCCGGCGGCGACACCGTCGCCGTCGCCACGGTCGGCGTCGGGCCGGCCGCCGCGGCCGCCGGCACCGCGCGCCTGCTCGCGCTCGCCGAGGCGGGCGGCCGGCCGTACCGCTGGGTCATCTCCGTGGGGATCGCCGGCGGCTTCCCCGGCAAGGCCGAGATCGGCGCGGTGGTGCTGGCGACGCGCAGCGTCGCCGCGGACCTCGGTGCCGACTCGCCCGACGGCTTCCTGTCCCTGGACGCGCTCGGGTTCGGCGCGACGAGCTACGAGCCGGATCCGTCGCTGTTCGCCGCGTTGCGGGCGGCGCTGCCGGGCGCGGCGACCGGCCCGGTGCTCACCGTCTCGACCGTCACCGGTACCGACACGCCGCCACGCTTTCCGGACGCGGTCGCCGAGGCGATGGAGGGGTTCGGCGTCGCCTGTGCGGCAGCCCTGAGCGGCACCGGCTTCGCCGAACTACGGGCCGTGTCGAACCTGGTCGGCCCCAGGGATCGCGCGGCCTGGCGGATCCGTGACGCGCTGGCCGCGCTCACCGCCGCGGCGGCCGCGATTCACGGGTGCGTGAGCGATGAGTGAACTGCCGGTATCGCGCGGCGCACCGGCCCGGCCCGATAACGTCTACGTGTGCGAGTCTCGCTGGCCATCTCGCCGTGTCCCAATGACACGTTCGTGTTCCACGCCCTGGTGGGCGGGCTGGTACCGGATGCTCCCGCGGTGGACGTGACGTACGCGGACATCGACGAAACTAACAACCTCGCGCTGCGGAGCACGGTGGACCTGATCAAGGTCAGCTATGCCGCGCTGCCCTGGCTGCGGCCGTACTACACGCTGCTGCCGTGCGGTGGCGCGCTCGGGCGCGGGTGCGGTCCGCTGCTGCTGGCCCGGCAGGAGCGCGACCTGACCGACGCGACCGTGGCGGTGCCGGGCGACCGGACGACCGCGTACCTGCTCTTCCGGCTCTGGGCCGCGGCCGGACGCAAGCGGCCGGCCCGGATCGAGGTCGTGCCGTTCCACGAGATCATGCCGGGCGTGGCGGACGGCCGGTACGACGCCGGACTGGTGATCCACGAAGCCCGGTTCACGTACCCGAAGTACGGCCTGGTCGCGCTCGTCGACCTCGGCGAGTGGTGGGAGGAGGACACCGGGTTGCCGATCCCGCTCGGCGCGATCCTGGCCCGCCGGGACAAGATCGACGCGCCGGCCGCGGCGGACTGGATCCGCGCCTCGTTGCGCCATGCCTGGGCGGATCCCGCGGCCAGCCAGGAGTACGTCCTCTCGCACGCGCAGGAGATGGACCCCGAGGTCGTCAAGCAGCACATCGCGCTCTATGTGAACGAGTTCACACTGGACCTCGGCGACGAGGGCCGGGCGGCCGTGGACACCTTGCTGCGCCGGGCCGCCACCGAGATTCCCGGCTGGCCGGGCCGTACGCCCTAGGTTTCCAGCTCCCGCGCCACCGCGTGTACCACCTGGGCGACTGTCTGGCCCGTCTTACGATCCGGGAAGCGACCCCGGCGCAACTCCGGCTGCACCTTGGCCTCCAGCAGTTTGATCATGTCCTCGATCAGCCCGTGCAGCTCCTCGGCCGGCCGGCGCCGCAGCTCCGCCACGGACGGCGGCGCATCCAGCAGCTTGACCTGCAGAGCCTGGTTGCCCTTGCGGCTCTCCACGATCCCGAACTCGACCCGCTGGCCGGGTTTGAGCTCCTCCACTCCGGGAGGCAGGGCGGCCTTGTGCACGAACACGTCGCCACCTTCGTCACGGGTGAGGAAACCGAAGCCCTTCCCCGTGTCGTACCACTTCACTCGACCCGTCGGCACCCACCTAGGCTAGCCCGAAGGGAACCGCGCAGGCACGCAGGTGGTCCAGTGTGCACGGTCGGATAGCGTGGGAAGGCGATGGGAACGACGCTCGCCGACCACCTGCGCGCCCTGCCCGACGACGGGCTCGGGCTGCTCATCGAGCTGCGGCCGGACCTTGTCGTCCCCGTCCCACCCGACCTGTCGGCGCTGGCCGTCCGCGCACAGTCCCGGCTGTCCGTGGTACGGGCGCTCGACGGGCTCGACCAGTTCACCCTGGAGATCCTCGACGCGCTGCGGCTGACCCGTACCCCCGAGGAGGTGACCTCGGTGGATGCGGTGCTGGCGCTGACCGCGGCCAGCACCCCCGCCGTGGAGACGTCCGCGGTCCGCGCGGCCATCGACCGGCTGCGGGCCCACGCGCTCGTGTACGGGCCGGATGCCGCGCTGCACATCGTGGCCACGGTCGACGAGGCGTGCTCACCGTACCCGGGCGGGTTGGGGCGGCCCGCCGCCGAGCTGGACGCACAGGCGGCCGAGCTCGTGGCCGACGCGGCCCGGCTGCGGCGCACGCTGCTGTCCGCCCCACCGGCCGCGCGGGCCGTGCTGGACCGGCTGGCCGCCGGCCCTCCGGTCGGCACCACCTCGGCCGCCGGGGGCGAGTCCCCGGTCGGCTGGCTGGTCGCGCACAAGCTGCTCGTACCGGTGGGTGAGACGGCCGTCGAGCTGCCCCGCGAGGTCGGGCTGCTGCTGCGCCGCGACGCCGGGCCCCTGGGCCCGATGCATCCGGCGCCGCCGGAGATCACCGCCACCGCGCGCGAGCCGAAGGGCGTCGACTCCGCGGGGGCCGGCCAGGTCATGGAGGTGGTACGGCGAACCGAGGCGCTCCTCGACGCGCTCGCCGCCGAGCCGGCGGCGGTGTTGCGCTCGGGTGGTCTCGGCGTCCGGGATCTGCGCCGGCTGGCCCGCACGCTCGGGCTCGACGAACCGGGCACGGCCGCGCTGCTGGAGATCGCTTGTGCGGCCGGCCTGGCCGGCATCCTCGATCTGGGCGAGCGCGGCGCGGAATCGCAGTTCCTGCCGGCCGCCGGGTACGACACCTGGCGCGCGGCGTCGATCGCCCAGCAGTGGGCGGTACTCGCGCGGACCTGGCTGGGCCTGCCCCGGGAGCCGCGCCTCGTCGGCGAGCGCGACGAGCGGGACCGCCCGATCAACGCGCTCGCACCCGAGGTCGAACGGGCCGGGGCGCCGGCTGCGCGGCGGGCCGTGCTGCGCGTGCTCGCCGACCGGCCACCCGGTGTCGCGCCGAGCCCGGAGGACGTGTTCGAGCAGCTGGCCTGGCGGGCACCGCGGCGGATCCGGGACCGGAAGGCGACCGCGCGGGCCGTGCTCGCCGAGGCGTCCGCGCTCGGCGTGACCGGGCTCGGCGCGCTGACCACGTACGGTCGGCTGCTGCTCGGGGGCGGCGTCGCCGAGGCCGAGGAGGACGACCCGCTCGGCCTGCGCGCCCCCGACGGGGATCCGCTGGTGGCCGCGCTGGACGGCCTGCTGCCGGCGCCGGTGGACCACGTGCTCGTCCAGGCCGACCGGACCGTGGTCGTACCGGGGCCGCCCGAGCCGGCGCTCTCGGCCGAGCTGGCGCTCCTCGCCGACCACGAGTCGGCCGGCGGGGCGAGCGTCTACCGGGTGACGCCGGAGAGTGTCCGGCGGGCGCTGGACGCGGGGTACGCGGCCGGCGACCTGCACGCGCTGTTCGCGCGGCGGTCGCGGACCCCGGTACCGCAGGGGTTGACCTACCTGATCGACGACGTGGCCCGCCGGCACGGTGGGCTGCGGGTCGGCACCCTTGGGGCGTACCTGCGCAGCGAGGACGAACCGCTCCTCGCCGAGCTGCTCGCCGACCGCCGGTTGGCCGGGCTCGCGCTGCGGCGGCTCGCGCCGACCGTGCTCGCCACCCCGTACAGTGCCGGCCGGCTGCTCGCCGAGCTGCGCGAGGCCGGCTACGCCCCGGTTCCCGAGGACGCCTCCGGCGCGGCGGTGCTGACCCGCCCGAAGGCACGCCGGGCGCCGATGCGGGTGGGCCGGCCGTCGGCGGGACCGCCACGGCTGACCCCGCCCCGGGTGCTCGGCATCGTGGAGCAGATGCGCCGCGGCGACGCGGCCGCGCGGGCGGCCCGGCGGGCCCCGGTGACCGTACGGGCGGCGAACGGTACCCAGGCGCTCGCGATCCTGCAGCAGGCGGTGAAGGACAAGGCGATGGTCTGGGTCGGGTACGTCGACGCGCACGGCGCCGCCGCGCAGCGGCTGGTCCGCCCGGTGTCGATCGGGGCCGGATACCTGCGGGCCGAGGACGACCGGACGGACACGCTGCACACGTTCGCGCTGCACCGCATCACGACAGCCGTCCTCGCCGAGGCCTAGCGACGGCCCCGCACCGCACCCACGATCGAGGTGATCAGCAGCAGCGCGAAGGCCGAGCCGATCGACTCGCCGGCGGCGTCGACCACGTGCCGGTTGAGCGCCAGCCAGGCGACGAAGAACCAGGCCACGAGCACGACACCGATGGCGAAGCTCGCCATCAGCGCCCGCCGCGACAGCCGCGGCCGGGGTGCACCGTCGGGCGTGTCATGCTTCGTCCGCTGTGCCGTCGTCTGGTCCGCGGCCTTCTGGTCCGCCGTCGTCTGGTCCGCCGCCATCCTCGCCCCTCCGTGACCGGTCTGGCTCCCAGCGTCGCACCTTAGCGCTCTGATACGACAGAGTTTCGCGTGGTATCAGGGGTCACTCCGGGTTACTCCGGATGGCACCCACCACAGAGATGACGATCAACAGGGCGAACGCCACGCCGAACGCCTCGCCGGCGGCGTCCCCGGCGGGGGTGTGCATCACCCGCCAGGAGAGCATGAACCATCCCACCGCCGCGGCGACCAGCGCGACGGCGCCGGCCGCCAGCGTCCGCGCCGCTGCTGGTCGGGTCGCCATGTACCAAGGCTAGGTGCCCGCGCGGTGCCCGAACAGGTACACCCTCGTGCCGACCCCGGCCAGGCCCCAGAGCTTGACCGCGTCGGTGTGCAGCAGGTTCACGCAGCCATGGGAGCCGATCGACATGTCGTGGATGTAGGTGGTGGTCTCGTGGAATCCCATGCCGTTGTGGAAGTGCTGCCAGTACGGCAGCCACACGTCGTACGGCACGGACCACTCCTTGATGTTCCTGCGGTCGATCGTGAACGTTCCGGCCGGTGTGGCGAACCCCCGCATACCGGTCCGGGTGATGGTCGGGGCCATCACGACACTCCCGGCACGGAGCACCCAGACCGTCTGCCGGGTGAGGTCCACGCACACGGTGGTGCCGGAGCCGCCGGAGCACTGGCTGGTCTGGGTCGTCGCCAGGCGCCGGGCCACGTCCCGGGTGGTCGGGCCGGCGCGACCCTGAGCGGGGCTGATGCCGTACCGCTGCTGGAACTTCTTGATCGCGGTGCAGTCTGCGGCCGACTGCTTGCCGTCGACGGTGACCGTGCCGAACCCGCCGAGGCGGGCGAGGTACCCCTCAACCTCCCGCTGGTGCTCGCCCTGCGCGCACCCGCCGGTCGGAGAGGGCTTCGGCGTGGGCTTCCTGGTGGGGGACGTGGTCGGGGACGGGGTGGGAGTGGGCCGGGGTTGCTGGACCGGGCCCTGGCCCGGCCCGGGTGACGCGTTCGCCCCCGTTGACGGTTCCGCGACGATCGGTGGACTCTCCCCAGGACCCGCCAGATCCTGTCGCGGCTCGAACGCGCACGCCCCGGTGCCGACCAGCCCGACGACGGCGAGCAGCGCGACCCGAAACAGGATGCTCTGCGACACTTTGGCCAGCACGTCGCCTCCTTGTGCCCTCGCGCTTGTGCCCTCGCGCTTGTGCCCCTCGCGCTTGTGCCCCTCGCGGGTCGTCGCCTCGTAGACGTCTGGGACCACCGCCGTGGTTGCGTCGGCTTACCGACCTTCGCCGCTTTGTTACCGGGAGTTCGAACGCAGCCGTCAGAAAGCAACCGTGCAACACTGGTAGGTCGCCTACGAAAGGGCTGTTGTGGTGAGCGGTGGACCGCTGATCGTCCAATCGGACAAGACCCTGCTGTTGGAGGTCGACCACCCGGACGCGCTGGCCTGCCGGATGGCGATCGCGCCGTTCGCCGAGCTGGAACGGTCCCCGGAGCACGTGCACACGTACCGGCTGACGCCGCTCGGGCTGTGGAACGCGCGGGCCGCCGGCCACGACGCCGAGTCGGTGGTCGACGCGCTGCTGCGGTTCTCCCGGTACCCGGTGCCGCACGCGCTGCTCGTGGACGTCGCCGAGACCATGGACCGGTACGGCCGCCTGCAGCTCGTCAACCACCCGACGCACGGGCTGGTGCTGCACGCGTTCGACCGGGCGGTGCTGGTCGAGGTCAGCCGGTCCAAGAAGCTCGCCGGAATGCTCGGTGCCCCGGTTGACCAGGACAGCGTGATCGTGCACGCGTCCGAACGCGGCCGGCTCAAGCAGGCGCTGCTCAAGCTCGGCTGGCCGGCCGAGGACCTGGCCGGGTACGTCGACGGCGAGGCCCACCCGATCGCCCTGGTCGAGCAGGGGTGGGCGCTGCGGTCGTACCAGAAGGAGGCGGTCCAGCACTTCTGGGCCGGCGGCTCCGGGGTCGTCGTGCTGCCCTGCGGTGCGGGCAAGACGCTGGTCGGCACGGCCGCGATGGCCGAGGCCTCGGCGACCACGCTGATCCTGGTCACGAACACGGTCGCCGGGCGGCAGTGGAAGCGGGAGCTGGTCGCCCGCACGTCGCTGACCGAGGACGAGATCGGCGAGTACTCCGGCGAGCGCAAGGAGATCCGGCCGGTCACGATCGCGACGTACCAGGTGCTGACCACCCGGCGTGGCGGGGTGTTCCCGCACCTGGACGTGTTCGGCGCGCGGGACTGGGGCCTGATCATCTACGACGAAGTACACCTGCTGCCCGCGCCGATCTTCCGGTTCACCGCCGACCTGCAGGCGCGCCGCCGGCTGGGCCTGACCGCGACGCTGGTACGCGAGGACGGCCGTGAGGGCGATGTCTTCTCGCTGATCGGGCCGAAGCGGTACGACGCACCGTGGAAGGACATCGAGGCGCAGGGCTGGATCGCGCCGGCGTCGTGCACCGAGGTACGGGTGACGCTGACCGAGGCCGAGCGGATGGCGTACGCGACGGCCGAGCCCGAGGAACGGTACAAGGTGGCGGCCACCGCGCCGAGCAAGCTCCCGATCGTGCGCGCGCTGGTGGAGCGGCACCAGGGTGACCAGATCCTCGTGATCGGCGGGTACCTCGAACAGTTGCACGAGCTGTCGTCCTTTTTGGACGCTCCATTCATCCAGGGCGCGACGACCACCCGGGAACGGGAGCGGCTCTTCGACGCGTTCCGGGCCGGCGCAATCTCCACACTGGTCGTCTCCCGGGTCGGCAACTTCTCCATCGACCTGCCCGAGGCGGCGATCGCGATCCAGGTGAGCGGCACGTTCGGGTCGCGGCAGGAGGAGGCGCAGCGGCTCGGTCGGGTGCTGCGCCCCAAGTCAGACCGGCGGCAGGCGCACTTCTACACGGTCGTGGCACGGGACACGATCGACACCGAGTACGCCGCGCACCGGCAGCGTTTCCTCACCGAGCAGGGGTACGCGTACACCATTGTGGACGCCGACGACGTCGTCGGGCCATCGCTGTCCACGGGGGACTGAATCAGATCTGGCGCGGCCGCTCAGGTCGGCACCTCCGGCCCGGGTCCGCAGAGGTCGGCGAGCAGGTCGCCGTACTCGTCGATGCGCTCGAGGACCACCTCGGGCGTGAACTCCGCGGCGGTGACCGTACGCGTCTCCACCTCGTCCCAGAGCAGCGGTGCCGAGACGGTCGGCGTGGGCTGTGCCCGCAGCGAGTACGGGCTCACCGTCGTCTTCGCCGCGTTGTTCTGGCTCCAGTCGATGAAGACCTTGCCGGGCCTCAGTTTCTTCGCCATCTTGGACGTGATGCGCTTGGGGTCCATCCGTTCGAGCTCGTCGGCGATCCGGTGGGCATAGGCCGAGACCTCGTCCGCCGTCTGGGTCGCCGCGATCGGGCAGCTCAGCTGCATCCCCTTCTTGCCCGAGGTCTTCGGGTACGCGGTCAGCCCGTCCTGGGCCAGCCGGTCACGCAACAGCATCGCCACGTCGCAGCACTCGCGCAGCCCGGCCGGGGCGCCGGGATCCAGGTCGACCACCATGAGGTCGGGCCGGGCCGCGCCGACGGACTCGTCCGAGTCCAGCTCCGAGACTCTCCACTGTGGAGTATGCAGTTCCAGCGCGGCGAGGTTGGCGAGCCAGACGAGCGTGGGCAGGTCGTCGGCGATCACGTAGTCGAGCATGTCCCGGCCCATGCTGGAACCCGGGGCCGGTAACGTCTCCAGGCGGATCCAGTCCGGCGTACCGGCTGGTGCGTTCTTCTCGAAGAAGAACGCGGCGTCCACGCCGTTGGGGTAGCGGATCCGGGTGAGCGCCCGGTCCCCCAGGTGCGGCAGGAGGACCGGCGAGACGCGCGTGTAGTAGTCGATCACCTCGCCCTTGGTGAACCCGGCGGCCGGGTAGAGCACCTTGTCCAGATTGGACAGCTCCAGCTCCCGGCCGTCGACACGCACGAGGATGCGGTCATCCGCCACCGTCACACTCCTCCGGGCTCTTGTCGGGACGCAGTCGGATGAACCGCGGAAACCGCAGCCGGCCGTCCGGCGTGCGCTGACCGTACTTCACCTCGACCACTGTCTCCGGACGTACCCAGATCGCGTCCTTCGCATCCTCCCGCGGGAGGGGTTCCGAGAACGGGCTGGCGGCGGTCCGTAGCGGTGCCAGCACCTCCAGCAGGTCGCGCTCGGCGGAGCCGCTGATACCGCCGCCGCAGCGGCCCCGGTAATGCAGCCGGCCGTCGGGCTCCATCGTCCCCACCAGCAGCGCGCCGAGCCGCCGGGCGCCCGGCCGCCAGCCGCCGACGACCAGGTCCACCGTCTGGTCCAGCTTCACCTTGATCCAGTCGGGCGAGCGGGTGGCCGGCCGGTACACCGAGGAGAGCCGCTTCGCGACCACGCCCTCGAGGTCGTTCTCGCGGGCGGCCGCCTCGGTCGCGGCCCCGTCCGCGAACCGCGGCGACAGCATCCAGTGGCCGCCGTCCAACGGCAGGGCCTCGAGCGTGGCACGCCGCTGCGCGTACGGCAGCACGGTCAGGTCCATGCCGTCCAGCGCCAGAAGATCAAAGATCATGTAATTCACGGGTACCGACGAAGCCAGCTGGGCCGCCCGTCCCGGATCGCGTACGTGCATCCGCTCGGCCAGCATGGTGAACGACGGCCGGCCGGCCGCGTCCAGGGCGACCATCTCGCCGTCCAGGACCGCGTCGGCGAGCACGCGGCCGAGCGCGGCCAGTTCCGGGTATGCGATGGTGATCTCGGCGCCGGAACGGGCCCACATGCGAACCTTGCCGGCTTTCAGGCGGGTGATTGCCCGTACACCGTCCCATTTGAACTCGAATGCCCAGTCCGGCCCGGACGGCAAAGTGCCCGTTGTCGCAAGCATGGGGAGCAGCGGAGCGCCGGGCACTCCGTCATGCTAGATCCACGGGCGAACCCGTCGCGCCACGGCAGAAGCAGTGCGATGCTGGTCTATACCGGGCCGATCGGCGGGGGTCATACGGTGACGGTAGGTAAGGAGCGGGAATGCGAGCCATCTGGAAGGGAGCGGTCTCGTTCGGCCTGGTGTCGATCGCGGTAAAGCTCTATTCGGCCACCGAGGAGAAGGACATCCGGTTCCACCAGGTGCACCGCACCGACGGTGGCCGGATCAGGTACAAGCGGGTCTGCTCGGTCTGCGGCGAGGAGGTGACCTACGACGACATCGCCAAGGGGTACGACATCGGCGGCGGGGAGATGGTCATCCTCACCGACGAGGACTTCGCGGACCTGCCGCTGACCACCTCACGCGCGATCGACGTGCTGGAGTTCGTACCGGCCGAGGAGGTCGATCCGATCCTCTACAACAAGGCCTACTACCTCGAACCCGACGGAGTCGCCACCAAACCGTACGTGCTGCTGCGCAACGCGCTGACCGACTCCGACCGGGTGGCCATCGTCAAGGTGGCACTGCGCCAGCGGGAACAGCTCGCCACGCTGCGGGTACGCGAGAACGTCCTGGTCCTCAACACGATGCTGTGGCCGGACGAGGTCCGAGCGCCCGACTTCGGTTTCCTCGACGAGGACGTGTCGGTGCGGCCGGCCGAGCTGGCCATGGCCTCCTCGCTGATGGACTCCATGTCGGGGGCGTTCGACCCCGAGGCCTACACCGACAACTACCGGGAGGCGTTGCAGGAGGTCATCGACGCCAAGGTGGGCGGCCGTGAGGTCGTCGCGCCGCCGGAGGTCGAGGCCGCGCCGACCGCCGCGGTGGACCTGATGGCCGCGCTGAAGGCCTCGGTCGAGCGGGCCCGGTCGGCCCGTGGCGAAGCGCCCGCGAAGGCTGCGGCCGGCGGCAAGAAGGACGAGGAGCCCACGCCGATCTCGAAGGCCCGGTCGGCGAAGAAGGCCACCGAGAAGAAGGCAGCCCCGGCGAAGAAGACCGCCGAGAAGAAGACCGCCGCGGCCAAGAAGACCACGGCCAAGAAGGCCACAAAGGCCCGCAAGTCGGCCTGACGGGGCCCCGCGCCCCCCCGGTGATCATGGGCTTGGCGGACGCGTCGCGCGGCGTGTCGCGCGGCGTATCGTGCGGCCAACTCCATGATCACGCGGGAGAGCGGGGGCTACTTGAACAGCGGGCCGGTGATGGTGAAGTCCAGCGCGTCCCCGGCGATCGAGAACAGGCCGGCCAGCGCCAGCGCCGCGCCGGCCAGTCCCATGTCCTTGAAGAACTGGACCGACTCCGTCATGCGGCCCTGGCCGGTCTCCTTCCAGAACGCGTGCATCATCAGCGCGGTCGGGATGAGGAAGGCCGCGAGCAGCAGCGAGCCGAGGTCCGCCCAGATGCCGAGGAGCACGGAGACACTACCGAGCGCCAGCAGGATGCCGCCGCCGACCGTGGCCGCATACGCCTGCGGTACGCCCTTGCTGGCGGCGTACCCGGCCATGTTCCTGGTCTGGCTGAAGTGGGCGTACGCGGAGTTGAGGAACAGTACGGCGAAGAGAATGCGACCGATGAGCACAAGGACGTCCACTCCGGTTGACTCCTTGATCTAGATGGGTCACGCACTGGCGAGAGCACACACTATGCCCTTCCGGATCAGACGGTCTGCGGCACGCCGAGCGCGCCGCTCGCGTACCGTGCCCGGACCTCCTTCTTGTCGAACTTGCCCACCGACGTCTTCGGCACCGCGTCGATGAACGCCCAGCGCTCGGGCAGCTGCCAGCGCGCCATCGAGCCGGCGAGGAACTCGCGCAGCTCGGGCGCGCTCACCGTGGCGCCGTCCCGCAGGACCACGGTCGCCAGCGGGCGCTCACCCCAGCGGTCGTCGGGTACCCCGACCACGCAGGCCTCCAGCACCGCCGGGTGGGCCATCAGCGCGTTCTCCAGCTCGACCGAGGAGATCCACTCCCCGCCCGACTTGATGACGTCCTTGGCGCGGTCGGTCAGCGTGAGGAAGCCGTCGGGCGAGAGGGTGCCGACGTCGCCGGTACGCAGCCACCCGTCGTGGAACCGCTCCGGATCCGGCTCGTCCTCGCCGACGTACCGTGCGGTCACCCACGGCCCGCGGACCTCCAGCTCGCCGACGGCCTCGCCATCGGCGGGCGCAGGGGTTCCGTCCGGCGCGATGATGCGGCCCGCGACGCCGGCCGGGATCCGGCCCTGCGTGTACCGGTACGCCCAGGCGTCGTCGCCGGTCAGCCCGGCGGGTGCGCGGGAAACCGAGCCGAGCGGGGACATCTCGGTCATGCCCCAGGCGTGGATCACGTCGATGCCGTGCCGTTCCGAGAACGCGTGCATCAAGGCGGGCGGGCACGCCGAGCCACCGATGACGACCTCGTGCAACGACGAGGTATCCACCTCATGAGTGTCCAGATAGGACAGTAGCTCGGTGAAGATGGTCGGCACCGCACCGGCGAGCGTGGGACGCTCCGCCGCGACCATCGCGGCGATCGGCTCGGCCTGCAGGAAACGGTCCGGCATCAGCAGCGACGCGCCGGACATCAACGACGCGTACGGCAGGCCCCAGGCCATCGCGTGGAACATCGGCACGATCGCGAGCACCCTCGCCGCCGGGCCGAGTCCGAACGCCTCGCGGCTGCAGATCTGCATCGAGTGCAGCCAGATCGAGCGGTGCGAGTAGGCCACGCCCTTCGGGTTGCCGGTGGTCCCCGAGGTGTAGCAGAGCGCCGCCGCGTCGCGCTCGTCCACCTCGGGCCAGTCGTACCGCTCCGGCCGGCCGGCCAGCAGCTCGTCCCAGCCGTGTACGGTCACCGCCGGCGCCGCCGCGCGCAACGGCTCGGGGTCGCCGCCACCCACGACCACGACGTGCTCCACAGTGGACATCAGCGGCAACACCTTGGCGAACGGGGGGATCAGCGTGGTGTCGACGAGCACGACCCGGTCCTCGGCGTGGTTCGCCACGTAGGCCACCTGGTCCGGGTAGAGCCGGATGTTCAGCGTGTGCAGCACGGCGCCCATGCTCGGCACGGCGAGGTAGGCGGCCAGGTGCTCGGCGTTGTTCCACATGAACGTGGCGACCCGCTGGTCACCGGTGATGCCGAGGTCGTCGCGCAGGGCGTGGGCGAGACGGGCCGCCTCGACGCCCAGATCGGCGTACGACATCCGGCGCGCCCCGGTACCGGTCCACGTCACGACCTCGGCGCGCCCGTGCACACCGGTGCCGTGCTCCAAGATCCGGGCTACCTGCAGGGGAGTGTCCATCATCGTGCTGCGCATGATCTTCACGGTAGTGGCGTACGCCACACGAAGGAAGTCGCTGGAAGTCCCCGATAGTCTGCCGGTGATGACCAACTTGTCCTGGGCCGAGTCCTATCTCGGCCAGCTGCGCGCCCTCGCCGGCGACCGGGTCCTGCTCTTCGTCGGTGCACGTGGGCTGGTCCGCGACGACGCCGGCCGGATCCTGCTGATCCGCCGTACCGACAACGGAGTCTGGGCGATGCCCGGCGGCGCGATGGAGCTGGGCGAGTCGATCGCCGAGTGCGCGGTCCGGGAAGTGTGGGAGGAGACCGGGATCCGGGCCTCGGCTGCGGAGCCGTTCGCCATCTACAGCGGGGCGCAGTACACCTACACGAACGTCTTCGGGGACACGTACCAGCTGTTCCTGGTGGCGTTCGAGCTGACCGGGTGGACCGGGGAGCTGCTGCCCGACCCGGAGGAAGCCTCGGCGGCCGGCTTCTTCGCGCCGGACGCGCTGCCCGAACCGCTGTCCCGGTCGACCGCCGAGACCCTCGCCGACCTGGCCACGTTCACCGAGACCGGCCGCCTGGTCATGAAGTAGCAATGCTCGCCCTCGACCTCCGCCCGCTCCGGACGTCGCGGGACTTCCGGCTGCTCTTCGCCGCCGCGGGCGTCTCCGGGTTCGGGTCGTTCATCACGTACGTCACGATCCCGTTCCAGGTCGCCACGCTCACCGGGTCGCCGCTCGCGGTCGGCCTGCTCGGACTCTGCGAGCTGCTCCCGCTGCTGTTCATGGCGTTCGTGGGCGGGGCGCTCGCCGACTACCTCGACCGGCGGCTGCTGGTCCTCGGCGGCGAGGTGGCGTTCACCGTGCTGTGCGGCGTGCTCCTGCTCAACGCGCTCGCCGACGAGCCGCAGCTGTGGGTGCTCTACGTGGTGGCGGCGCTGACCGCGGCGGTCGACGGCGTACAGCGGCCCGCGATGGAAGGGCTGACGCCGCGGTTGGTCACGCCGGAGCAGATCCCGGCCGCGAGCGCGCTCGCCTCGCTGCGCATGCAGATCGCCTCGCTGGGTGGACCGGCGGTGGCCGGCGTGCTGATCGCCAGCCTCGGCCTGGCCTGGGTGTACGCGATCGACCTGGCGACGTTCGCGTTCTCGCTGATCTGCCTGGCCGCGATGCGCGCGGTACCGCCACCACCGGCCGCCGAACGGCCGTCGCTGCGGTCCGTGGTGACCGGCCTGCGGTACGCGCGGAGCCGGCCCGAACTGCTCGGCACCTACCTCGTGGACATCAACGCGATGTTCTTCGGCATGCCGCAGGCGCTCTACCCGTTCATCGCCCAGAAGCTGGGCGGGCCGGCCGTCCTGGGCCTGCTCTACGCCGCGCCGTCCGCCGGCTCGCTGCTCGCCACGGTCACCTCGGGCTGGACCGGGCGGATCCACCGGCACGGACTCGCGGTCACGCTTGCGGCGGCCGGGTGGGGCGCGGCGATCGTCGCCTTCGGCTTCGCCGGCTCGCTCTGGCTGGCACTGCTGTGCCTGCTGCTCGCCGGGGCGGCCGACATGATCTCCGGGCTGTTCCGGATGACGATCTGGAACCAGACGATCCCGGACCGGCTGCGCGGGCGGCTCGCCGGGATCGAGATGATCTCGTACTCGACCGGTCCGCTGCTCGGGCACGTCCGGTCCGGCCTGGCTGCCCGGTGGCTGGGCGTGGGTGGATCGGTGATCTCCGGCGGTCTCCTGTGCATCGTCGGTACGGTGGCGCTGGCCGCCGCGCTGCCGGCCTTCCTCCGGTACGACGGGCGGGACGGGCTGGCCCGCAAGAAGGCCGAAGACGAGGCATGGGCGGCGGCGCCGGGCCAGCCGTTGCAGGACCCGGCGCCGTCCTAGGACTGCTCGTTACGCGGGCTTGGCGGCCGGCTCGGGCCCGGCGGGCTTCGCCTGAGCCGGCTTCGCCTCGGCGGCCGGCTCCGGCTTGGGCTCGGCGGCTGGCTGCGGCTTGGGCTCGGCGGCTGGCTGCGGTACCAGCTTTCCGGCGGCCGGCGAGGCCGGCTTCTGCCGCTGCCGGATCAGGTTCGGGGTGCCGTTCCGGCTGAACGGACCGGATCCGATCGAAGTCAGCAACGAGACCATCGCGGCCAGGCCGGCGACGGACGCCACGTGCTTCCAGTCGACGTCGAGCAGGCCGAGACCCTGCCCGGTCAACAGCGCGATCGCGGCCTGGGCAAAGGTCTTCACGGCGCGCTCGACGGCCTGCGCCCAGAACGTCCCGGAGACGAGGAAGGTCGACATGAGGGTCTCCCAAAGGTGAAGGATTTGGCCGCCCTGTTTGTAGCCCCTGCGGCCCTTCCCCGCGGCCCTACGTGCGGCAACCCGACAATCTCCGGCCGTCCGGTCAGACGAGATCGCCGTTTCGGACCGCGATCGTGCAGTCCGACCGCACGACGCAGGTCCGAAACGGCGATCTTGGGTGGAGCCGCCTGTCGGAATCGAACCGACGACCTGTTCATTACGAGTGAACCGCTCTGACCGACTGAGCTAAGGCGGCAACGGGGGTCAAGTGTACGCGACGCAGCCACCCGACACCGCGCTGGGTTCTGCGGATAGGCGATCGCCGCTAGGCTGCGGCGGGTGCAGTACACCTCCCGGAACGAGACCCCGCCGCCGCGCCCCTCGAGCTTCGACCCGCAGCAGCTCGGGTTCACCCCGCGCAAGCCGGTACCGTGGCTCGGCCCCGTGCTGCTCGCGGCGACCGGCGCCCGGGTCGCGCTGGCCGACCAGTTCGGCGCCTACCTCGACAAGCGCGAGCTGCAGAACACCTTCCCGAAACGGGTGTACGACCACAGCCAGCCCGACGACCAGTGGGTCGACTTCGTCGCCGACCTGGGCGACGGGTTCAACGCCACCTACTCGGTGGCCTACCTGCTCGCCCAGCCCGAGCTGCCGGTGGGTGCGGCCCGGCTGCCTCGCGGCGACGTCCTCGTCATGGGCGGTGACCAGGTCTACCCGACCGCGAGCGGGCAGAGCTACGAAGACCGGTTCAAGGGACCGTACCGGTCCGCCCTGCCCCATTCACCGGTCGGCGGCCGCCCGGCGCCGACGCTGTTCGCCCTGCCCGGCAACCATGACTGGTACGACGGCCTCACCGCCTTCCTGCGCCTGTTCGCGCGCCGGGAGGGCGGCAAGGTAGGTGGCTGGCTCACCTGCCAGACCCGCTCGTATTTCGCGCTGAAGCTGCCGCACCGGTGGTGGCTGCTCGCGATCGACGCGCAGGGCGAGGCGTACCTGGACGATCCGCAGGTGGACTACTTCCGGGAGGTGTCCACCCAGCTCGGCCCCGGCGACCGGGTGATCGTGGTGTCGCCGCAGCCGTCGTGGGTGATCGCCGACGAGAGCCCCCGGGCGTACAGCACGCTGGACTACTTCGTCCGGACCATTGTGGACCCCACCGGCGCGGACGTGGCGTTGATGCTCACCGGCGACCTCCACCACTATGCGCGCTACGCGGAGGTGAGCGGGGAGCGGCAGCTCGTGACGTTCGGCGGCGGCGGCGCATACCTGTACGCGACGCACCAGCTGCCCGAGCAGATCACCGTGCCGCCGAAGGAGTCGATCGTCCGCAAGGCGAGCCCGAGCCGGGGGTTCCGGCTCGCCCGGACGTACCCGACGAAGGCGCGCTCACGCGCGCTGGGTGCCGGTGTCTTCGGTCGGCTGCCGGTCCGCAACCCCGGCTTCGTGGCGCTGCTCGGTGGCCTGCACACGCTGCTGCTGCTCGCGCTCGACAACGCCGGCCAGCGGGTCCTGACCTTGCCGGTGTTCCTCATGGTGGCCGCGACGTTCGGGCTGACCATGTTCTTCTCGGCCGGGCTGTCCAGCCACCGGACGGTACGGCACTACGCGCTCGGCCTCGGACACGCCATCGCGCAGATAGCGCTGGCGGTCGCCGGTACCCAACTGTGGCGGCAATTGCCGTTCGACGCCTGGCCGTGGCCGTTGCCCGCGCTGACCGCGGCCGCCCTCTACGGTCCGGTGGCCGGCATCGTGGCGGCCCAGATCGTGGCGCTCTACCTGTTGATCGCGTCGAACTTCGGGGTGAACTTGAACGAGCTGTTCGCCGGGCAGGGGATCGAGGGCCACAAAGGCTTCCTGCGCATGCACTTCGCCGCGGACGGCACGATGACGATGTACGCGGTCGGGCTCGACAAGGTAGCGCACAAGTGGCGCCCGAACCCGGGTGGCCCACCGGATGCGCCATGGTTCGAGCCGGCCACACCGCTGCGGATCAGGCTGGTCGACGAGCCCGTCGTGTTCACCGCGGCGGCGCCGCGCGTCGGGGCGCCCGCACCCACGCCGAAAGCGGCTCAGGAGCGGTAGCGCTCCTCGTACGACTGCCGCGAGCCGCACACGCTCGCGCGGCTGCACGTGCATCGGGAGCCGTCCGCATCCATCCGGACCACCACCGCGTCGCGCGGCACGCTGTGCCCGACCACCCGCCCGTCCCCATCCGGTGTGGACACCCGCGCGCCGAGCGCCGGCGCGCTCGCCTGGAACTGCTGGTACAGCGGGGGTGGCTCGCCCTTTGGTGCAGACAGCATGTTACGGTCGGCGCTCCGCCGAAGCACAGATCCACAGCAGCGCAGCAACAGCGTCGTCTCCTTAACTGTGTATCACTTGATGATCTAGGCAGCGTCGTATAGGCTTTGCCCGTGACCGAAGATCACGTTCCTGAGGCGAAGCACGTCCGCTATGCCCGACTGGCTCGCATTTTCACGCCACGCACACCCGTTGCGAAGCGTGATCGTTTTGCCGGCCGAACAGCCCAGGTGCTTGATGTACTCAACGCCGTAGCTCAGCCCGGAACGCACGTTGTTCTATATGGTGAACGTGGCGTCGGGAAGACCTCATTGGCCAACGTGCTGTCGGAGTTCGTGCAGCCACTGTGGGACAACATCGGCAAAACCGTTCGTATCAATTGCACGACAGAGGACTCCTACAAAACCATTTGGACGAGAGTTCTCGACGAGATGGGCATCGACACTCCGGAGACTTGGGCTCTCGGAAAAGCCGATCCCGACAGCGTGCGGCGCCTACTTCGGGACGCCAAGCCGAGCCTTCTCATCCTTGATGAATTCGACCGAGTCGAAGATGATGAGGCACTTTCACTTATGGCGGATACGATCAAGGCTCTGTCCGATCACGCGGTGGAGACACGGCTCGTTATCGTCGGTGTCGCTGATTCGATTGACCAACTGATTGGGGAGCACGAGTCAATTAGCCGAGCTATTGCCGAGGTCCAACTGACCCGCATGACACCGGAGGAGGCCTCCCAGATCATCGACACCGGACTAGCCGAGGCCGGAATGTCAATCGATCCAGTCGCACACCACCGCATCGCCCGACTCGCCGAAGGACTGCCGCATTACGTTCATCTTCTTTGTCTGGAATCCGCGCAGCGGGCGGCGCTCGACGATCGAGAACGAGTAAGTACGGACGATGTGCGGACGGCGATTGACAATATCACCAGGAAACACTCTCTACTTCGTGAATACCAAACAGCCGTTCAGAGCCCACGCCAAGACACCCTATTCACACGAGTCCTGGCCGCCTGCGCCCTCGCCGAGAAGAACCGGCTTGGTTACTTCACGGCGAGTGCCGTGCGTGCACCGCTGTCGCGAATCATGGGACGACAGTACGACATTCCGGCATTCGCCACGCATCTAAAGGCATTTACCGGCGATGAAAGAGGTAGAATTCTTCAACGGGAAGGCACCGAAAGGAAGTACGTATACCGCTTCCGCAACCCGCTTCTCCAGCCATTTGCGCTGCTGGCCGCACTGTCCGAGGGCATGATTGCGGCCGACTATGTCGACGATGTCCTGGGCCAACAAGACAGGAACTGACAGCGCTGTGTCAGCGTGGTGCTCACGACTGCGAGTTACTTGGTGATCTCTAAGTTGGGCCGAGACCGTTGCTCGGACCTGACGGGTCAGCGGCTTTCGTACGCCTGGCGGGAGCCGCAGACCGACGCCCGGGAGCAGGAGCACCGGGATCCGTCGGCATCCATCCGCACCACGACCGCGTCCCGCGGCACGCTGTGCCCGACCACCCGGCCCGAACCCTCCGGGGTGTTCACACGTTCGCCGATGGACGGCGCGCTCGACTGAAATGCTGCGTATAACGGGTGCTCGTACTTCAGGCAGCACATGAGCCGGCCGCACGCCCCGGAGATGCGCAGCGGGTTGAGCGGCAGATCCTGGTCCTTGGCCATGCGGATGGTCACCGGCTCGAAGTCGGTGAGGAAGGTGGCGCAGCACAGATCCCGCCCGCACGAGCCGATGCCGCCCTGCACCTTGGCCGAGTCGCGCGCGGACAGCTGTCGCAGCTCGACCCGGCAGTGCAGGGTCGCCCCGAGATCGCGGACCAGCGAGCGGAAGTCCACCCGGTGCGGTGCGGTGAAGTAGATCGTCGTCCGCGCGCCGTCGCCGGGTACGTGGTCGACGGCGACGACCTTCATCGGCAGGTCGTGCTCGCGGATCAACCGTTTCGCGGCGACCTTGGCCTCGGCCTTCCGCTTGCGGATCAGCTCGGCGCGGCGCAGGTCGTCCCCCTGGGCGAGGCCCGCGAGCCGCGGGAACCCGGCCGTGTCCTCGTCGACCCACTGGGCCGCCCACACGCACTCGGCCACCTCGGCGCCGTCGTCGGTGGGCACCAGCACCTTGTCGCCCACGGCCGGGCGGAGATCACCGGGGTCGAGATAGAAGAGGCGGCCGTACCGGTTGAAGCTCACCGCGCACAGCATGCCCATGGCGCCCACCCTACTGTGCCGGCGGTTCTGGCTGAACAGGGTGATGTGCCGGCCCGTTCGGGCCGGCATCCGCCGCCCCTACCCCGGCCTCGCTCATTCCGATCGCGGGGCCGGGTCCTGCTGCTGCTCGGGCGGGCGGAACCTCTGAGCCGGTCGGGCTCCCGTCCGTCCGGCTGACCCGTTGGGACGGTCGATGGATCGGGCGGCCGCGCTTCGGTCCGATTCATCGCCCGGTTGGGTGAATCATGGAAATGCCCCGCGACAAAAGTCTGCTGCCCGGCGTTGAGTGAAGTGTTCCACCTAGGCCTGCGGGGGGTGCAGGAGCCACGGCGTCGCCAGCCGGAGCATCGCTCCAGGCGCGACGCCGTTGGCATGTCCGGGAGCCATCGTGCAGGCCGACCTTGGGGTCACAGCTGCACCTCGGTGGTCAGGTCGAACCGCGGCGGGCCGGCCGTGGTCGGTGCCCGGTAAGGGACCTCGGAGAGCCGCGGCGCCCATTCGGCGAGCAGCCGCTCGCCCCGGTCGTAGCCGTCCACCAGCACCTCCAGCACCCGGACCGCGATGCCGGCCGCAGCCTCGGCCAGCACGGCCGTGGTCTCACCGGCAGCGGTACGCAGCTCGACCGCCTCCGCGCTGGTGAGCACCGTCGCCAGGGTGCGGGCCGTCCGCTCCCGGAGGTCCGCCGCCCACCACCCGGCCTCGTCCACATAGGACGCCGTCCGGCGCAGGCCGTCGGCGAGATCGTCGTCGAGGTACCCGCTGAGCGCCTGCCACTGGGTCGCGAACCGGTCGGCGCCGGCACCCTGCCAGTCGGGCGCGCCGGGCAGAGCGGCATGCAACCGCGCGTACTCGTCGGCGAGGTCGCTGAGCGTGGCGCCGACGGCCGCCAGCGAGCCGGGTGTCGCCACCGCGAGCGCGCTCACCGCCTCACCGGGCAAGGCGCCCAGCCGGCGCAGCAGCGGCCAGACCGGGTGATGCTCGGGCGCGCCGGCCTGTGCCAGCACGGCGTCGACCTGGTCGAGAAGCTCGGCCGCGACCGGGGCCAGCCGATCCAACGCGTCCATCAGCCGCCGCCCTCCTGCCGTCGCCGGGCCTCGGCATCGGTCTCGGCGTAGCCCGCCGCGACCAGTCGGAGCACGGCTGCGGCGTCGGCGAACCGGGCCCCGTGCATGGCCGCCTCCCGCGACCGGGCCGCGACCGCCGCGCCGATCTGCGCGTCGAGCGTCCGGGCCAGCTCGCCCAGCCGGCCCGGCACGGTGACCGGCAGCGCGCCGGCCTCGGGCGTGAGCCTGGCCAGGATCCCCGCCGCAGCGGTCAGGTCGGCCCCGGCCCGCTCCGCCGCTCGGCTCAGATCCGCCAGCCTCATGGCCGCCCCAGACCCGGATAGTCGCCGAACGTCTCGGCGCGCAGCTTCTGCCGGGCCCAGCGGGCGGCGTCATGCGCGGCGCTGACCGCCGCCTGGATCGATCGCGACACCTCGGTGCTGGACCGCCCGTGCAGGGAACCCACCAGGACGACGTCCCGGATCGTGCCGTCGGCGGACACCCGGACCTCGACCAGCCCGTCGGGCGAATGGACGGTCACCTCGACGCCGCGCAGCGCGTGATGGAACTGCGCCTGCAGTGTCTCGATCCGGCGGAACCGCTCGATGGCCTGCTCGACCCAGGCCTCGTCGATCTCCCGTCCACCGCTCGACCGCACCATGCCCCGGCTGCCTCCCCGTTGCCGACGACTCCGGCCCGGCGCGTCCCTCCCCACGCCGCAACCCCGCGCCGTCGCCCTACGCCGGGTCACCGTACTCGCACGCTCAGCCCGTCGAAACCCCTGTGGATAACTGCCCTGTGGATAACTCAGCCACGCCACAGCGCGAGCATCATCGCCTCGACCGCGATCCGGGGCTTGACGTTCAGCTCGATGGCGTCGCGACAGGCGAGGACCGCCTCCAGCCGCCGCAGCGCGCTCTCCGCGGTCCACCGTTCGGCAGCCGCGTCCACTGTGGAGGCGGCATCGGCGTGCACCGGAGGTACCGGCGCGGCGAGGCGCTTGACGAGTACGTCCCGGTAGAAGCCGGCGAGGTCCACGAGCGCGCGGTCGAGCGAGTCGCGCTGCGCGCGGGTGGCCCGCGACCGTTGCCGGCGTTCGAGCTCCTTCAACGCACCCGCGGCGCCGCGGATGGCGCCGGCCGTGCCGCGCCCGGTGCCGCCCGCGCCGAGCGCCGTCGCCAGCGCGGACCGCTCGGACGAGTCCACCTCGGACACCGACGCGACCGCCTCGGCCTCGGCGGCTTCGATCAGCGCGGAGGCCGCATCGAAGCAGGCGCCCACGCCGGTGAGCTTGCGCGGCACGGTCAGAACCGCCTCGCGCCGGGCCCGGGCCGCCGGGTCGGTGGCGAGCCGGCGGGCCCGGCCCACGTGCCCCTGGGCCGCGGCCGCAGCCCAGGCTGCCACGTCCCGGGCGACGCCGTCGCGCTGCTGGAGCACGGACGCGACCGCCTCCGGGGCCGGTGTCCGCAGCGGTACCAGCCGGCAGCGCGACCGGATCGTCACCGAGATGTCGTCCGGGTGGATGGACGGCGTGCAGAGCAGGAACACGGTCCGGGCAGGTGGCTCCTCGACGGCCTTGAGCAGCGCGTTGCCGGCCTGCTCGGTCAACCGGTCGGCGTCCTCGACGAGCAGCACCTGCCACCGCCCACCGGTCGGGGACGACGCGGCCCGCAGCACGAGCGCGCGCATCTCCTCGACGCCGATCGACAGCCCCTCCGGTACGACGAAGCGCACGTCCGCGTGGGTACCCGTGAGCGTCGTGTGGCAGCCGGCGCACTCGCCGCAGCCGGTACCGGTCCTGCACTGGAGGGCGGCGGCGAACGCGCGCGCCGCGACCGAGCGCCCGGACCCGGGCGGACCGGTGAACAGCCAGGCGTGCGTCATCACGCCGGCCGGCGCCTCGGCACCGGAGACGATCCGGGCCGCCGCGGCGGCCGTGCGGCGCAGCGTCTCGACCGCCGCCGCCTGTCCGACGAGCGGCGCGAAGACCGAAGCGGTACTGCTCGCGCTCGTCGCTTCGCTGCCCGGTCCAGGCGGCACCGGCCCCGGGACCGTCACGAAGGCCGCCGTTCCAACTCGTGCTCCACAATGGACTTCAACACGTCGTCGGATAAGGAGGTGGGCTGGGCCGGTGGCGGCGTGGGCGGTACCAGCGCCTCGACCCGGGCGAGGACGACGGCGTTGATCTCGTCCGGCGGCTTGGCGGCGTCCAGCACCAGGTAGCGGGCCGGATCGGCGGCGGCGAGGTCGAGGAACCCGTACCGCACCCGCTCGTGGAACGCGGTCGACTCGCTCTCCATGGCGTCCGGAGCGTCGGTACGCCCGCTGACCCGGTCGAGGCCCACGGTGGGATCGACGTCCAGCAGGACGACGAGGTCCGGCTTGAGCCCGCCGGTGGCCCAGGCGGACAGCCAGGACACCTCGTCGACCGGGAGGGTACGGCCAGCGCCCTGGTACGCCAGAGACGAGTCCACGTACCGGTCGCTGATCACGATCTGACCGCGAGTGAGGGCGGGCCGGACGACCGAGGCCACATGGTGGGCCCGGTCGGCCGCGTACAGCAGCGCTTCCGCCCGTGGGGTCAGCGCCGCCGCGCCGATCGCGCTGTCCGGGTCGACCCGGCTCTCCAGGAGCAGCCGGCGGATCCGGGCCCCGATCTCGGTCGCCCCCGGCTCCCGGGTGACCAGGACCTCCCGGCCGCGCGCCCGCAACGCGTCGGCGAGCAGTGCCACCTGGGTGGACTTGCCGGCGCCCTCACCACCCTCGAAGACGACGAAGACGCCGCCGACCGCGGACGGCTCCGGTATCCCGAGCGGCCGGCCGCGCAGCGAGCTGACGATGTCCGCGATGATCGGTACTCCCGGCTTGTCGTCCATCTGGCGCAGCGCGGTCATCCCGGTGACCGCGCCGAACACGCCGGCCGCGAGCAGCAGCAGCCGGGTCGAGGAGACCGAGACGCCGAGCCCGGCGATGTCCAGTTCGCGGGACCCGCCGAGGCCGACCAGGATGCCGGAGAGCGAGATCGACAGGATCAGCACGAACCTGGTCGCGGTCTGCATGAACGCGAAGACCCGGCCGCGTATGTCGTCGGAGACCTCGGCCATGAGCAGCGTCGTACCCGACAGGAACGCCATCCCGGCGCCCATGCCCACGCAGAGCGCGCCGAGCGAGGCGAGCGTCAGGTGCCAGGCGAGCGCGAGCGCGCCAACGGCCAGCGCGGCGAACACGATGGAGAGTCCGAACCAGCGCCGCCGGGACAGCGCCCCGACCATCCGCGGCCCGAGGACGATCCCTACGCCGAGCCCGGCGAAGATCACTGCGAAGAGGACGTAGAACGTGGACGGACCGCCGCCGAGTGACTGGGCGTAGAACTGTGCCGTGCCGATGACCACGCCGGCCCCGGCGAACGCACCGAGCATGCCCAGCACGAGACCGCGGACGAGCGGGGTCCGCCCGACGAACGCCCAGCCGTGGATGAACTCCCGTAGTAGGCTACGGCGGTCCTCGTCGTCGTCCGGGTTGGTGTCGCGCCCGCTGATCTCCCGGATGCCGAAGAGCACCACGAGCGCGCAGACCAGGCGGGTCAGCGCGTTGAAGTAGAGCGCGATGGTGGTCGGCGTGGCCCAACTCCCGGGCGCCGGATGGAACACGCTGGTGAGAGCCGTGGTGGCACCGGCCAGCGCGAGCGCGGCGAGTACCGGGGTGATGCCGTACGTGGTGGCCAGCGAGACCTGGTTCGCCTTCTCCAGCCGCGGCCGGGGCAGCAGGTTCGGGACCGCGGCCTCCTTGGCCGGCCCCCAGACCATGCTCACGGCTTCGATGAAGAACGTGGCGACGGCCGCCCAGCCGATGACGATCTTCGGGTCTGAGATCAGCAGGCCGACCGTCGGGATCGACGCGAAGAGCAGGAACCGCGCGATGTCGCAGGCCACCATCGTGAACCGCCGGTCGAACCGGTCGGCGATGACGCCGGCGATCGGGCCCAGGATCAGCGCCGGCAGCAGGCGGACCGCGATGACCGAGCCGAACGCGAGCCCTTTGAGCGCGGCACCGGTCACCTGCTCGGCGGCGAAGATCGAGGTTGCCAGCAGGCCGAGCCAGTCACCCAGCGAGGTGAGTCCGAGAACCAGCCACAGCCGCCGGAACGGCCGGATACGTAAGATAGCGCGTAGCTCCGCGAACCCGGACAAATCCACAGAAGCTGGATTGACTTTCGGAGATGAAGATCCCTGGCGCCGGCTCGCGTCGCTCGACGCCGCCCCGTTGGACTTCGTGCCGATGGCCGTACCTCCGTGTGCCGGCCCGTACCCGAGCAAGGCCTCGCTTCACTCTAGACGGGTATCGGATCACCCCTACCCTGACATTCCCCTGAGAGCGCCGCTGTATACCCGCTCACAGAAATGCGAGAATGTTTCGCATGCTCGTCGCCGGTAACGCCGACGCCGTACGCGGACGGTACGACCTTGCCACCGCGCAGGTCGAGCCGCCATTCGCGGCCGTCGACCTCGACGCGTTCGACGCGAACGCGACCGCGCTCGCCGACCGGTCCGCCGGCAAACCGATCCGGGTGGCGACGAAGTCGGTGCGCTGCCGGACACTGGTCGAACGGGTCCTCGGCCGGACCGGCTGGCGCGGCGTCCTGTCGTACTCATTGAGCGAAGCGATCTGGCTCGTCGGGACGGGGACGGCGGGTGATGTGCTGGTGGCCTACCCGACCGCGGACCGCGCGGCGCTCGCGGCGCTGGCGGCCGACGACGCCCTCGCCGCGGCGATCACCCTCATGATCGACTCTTCCGACCAACTCGACCTCGTCGACGCGGTCGCGCCGGCCGACCGCCGACCCGGACTGCGCGTCTGTCTCGACGCCGACCTGTCCTGGCGCCCGGCCCGCGGGCTGCACATCGGCGTACGCCGGTCGCCCCTGCACACGGCGCAGTCGGTGGGTGCGCTGGCCGCGCACGTCACCCGCCGCCGCGGCTTCCGGCTCACCGGCCTGATGGGGTACGAGGCGCAGCTCGCCGGAGTGGGCGACACTCCCGCGGGTCGGTGGCTGCGGGCCCGGGCGATCCGGGCGATGCAGCGCTGGTCCTATGTGGACGTCCTGGAGCGGCGCGCCGCCGCGGTGCACGCCGCCCGGCAGCACGCGGACCTGGAGTTCGTCAACGGTGGCGGGACGGGCAGCATGGCCGCCACCGCAGCCGATCCGGCGGTGACCGAGCTGACCGCGGGGTCCGGTCTCTACGGGCCGTTGCTGTTCGACACCTACCGGGCCTGGCGACCGCGGCCGGCGGCGTGCTTCGCGCTGCCGGTGGTACGCCGGCCCGGCCCCGGGCTCGTCACCGTGGCCGGTGGGGGCTGGATCGCGTCCGGCCCGGCCGGGACGGACCGCCTGCCCACGCCGTGGCTGCCCGCCGGCCTGCGGCTGCTGCGCGCCGAGGGCGCCGGCGAGGTACAGACACCGCTTCGGGGACCGGCGGCCGACCGGCTGGCGATCGGTGACCGCGTCTGGTTCCGGCATGCCAAGGCCGGCGAGCTGTGCGAGCACGTGAACGAGCTGCACCTGGTACCGGGCGGGGCGGTGCCGACGTACCGCGGCGAGGGTCGCGCGTTCGGCTAACCGTCGACGTACCGGTGCAGGTACTCGCGGATCAGCGCCTTCGCCTCGGTGAGCACCGCCTCGTCACCCTCGGGGTCGCGGCGGAACGCCAACTTGATGAGCGCGTCGGCGGCCTCGACCGCGATCGTGAGGGCGAAGTTCAGCCGTGGCCCGACCGAGACGCCGAGCTGGCTCACCAGCAGGTCGGCGAGCTGGTCGGAGATGACCGCGTTGTTGTCGCGCTCCTCGTCCAGCAGGTGGACGTCGACCACGTCCCCGAAGTGCAGGGTCCGGAAGCCGGGGACGGTCCGGTGCATCGCGATGTACTCGTCGATGCCCGCGTCGACCGCGTCCCACCAGTGCGCGAACTCCCCCTCCGCGATGCGGCTGGCGAGCCGGTCCAGGTACGCCTCCAGGTTGCGCAGCGTCAGCGCCTGCACAACCGCCCGCTTGTCCGGGAAGAACTGGTACACCGAGCCGATCGCCACGCCGGCCCGCTCGGCGAGCAGCGTCGTCGTCAACGACTCGTACCCGAGTTCGTCGACCAGCTCGGCGCAGGCATCGAGCATCCGTTGCACCCGGGCTACGCTGCGCCCCTGCACCGGTACGCGGCGCAGCGGCCGGACCGTCAGTGTGGCCACGCCAACCCCCTCACGATCTGCGAACACTACTCCGATTAACGAGTCGCGGGGGTAGATGAATCGCCCGGTTATGCCCGAACTATGACCGTGCGTTCCTTGACACTTCCCTGACGTGAAGGATACTCAGATTTGATGTCCACCACGAAACACCGGGAATGGCGCAACTGGGCCGGGAACCAACACGCCACCGCCGCGAGCGTCGCCCGGCCAGGCTCGACCGGCGAGGTGGTGGAGACGGTACGCCACGCGGTGGCGAACGGGCTCACCGTCAAGCCGGTCGGCAGCGGCCACTCGTTCACCGACATCGCCGCGACCGGCGGCGCACGGCTGCGCCTCGACCGGCTCACCGGGATCGTCTCGGTCGACGGCACGCGCGTCACGGTCCGGGCCGGGACGACGATCCGCGCGCTCAACCGGGCGCTGGCCGGACACGGGCTCGCGCTGCCGAACCTCGGTGACGTCGACGCGCAGTCCATCTCGGGTGCCATCGCCACCGGTACCCACGGCACCGGCGCCTCGTACGGCAACCTGGCCACGTTCGTCGAGGCGCTGGAGCTGGTGACCGCCTCGGGTGAGGTGATCACCTGTGACGCCGGCCGCCGGCCGGAGGTCTTCGCCGCGGCCCGGGTCGGTCTGGGCGCGCTCGGCGTGCTGACCGAGGTGACGCTGCGCTGCGAGACGGCGTTCGTGCTGCGCGCCGAGGAGCGGCCGACCCCGCTGGCGGAGACGCTCGCCTCGTTCCCCGACGACGTCGAGGCGAACGAGCACGTCGAGTTCTACTGGCTGCCGTACACGGAGATGACGCTCGTCAAGCGCAACAACCGGGTGTCGGTCGACTCCCGGCCGATGACCCGGCTGCGCGCCTGGTGGGAGAACGACTTCCTCCAGAACGTCGCGTTCGGTGCCGTCTGCCGGCTGGGTCGGGCGATGCCGTCGCGGGTGCCCCGGCTCGCGCGTACCGTCGCCCGGTTGTTCTCCCCGGTCACGTACACGAACCGGTCCGACCGGATCTTCACCACGCCGCGCCGGGTGCACTTCCTGGAGATGGAGTACGGGCTGCCGCGCGCCGCGCTGCCCGAGGCGTTCGCGGCGCTGCGCCGGATCGTGGCCGGGCTGCCGTTCCCGGTCCTGATGCCGGTGGAGGTACGGGTGGCGGCGCCCGACGACATCTGGCTGTCCCACGGGTACCGGCGGGACTCGGTGTATCTCGCGATCCACCAGTACGTCGGGATGCCGTACGCGCCGTACTTCCGCGCCTTCGAGGGCGTGTGCACCCAACTCGGCGGCCGGCCCCACTGGGGCAAGCTGCACTGGCGGGACGCGGAGTCGCTGCGTACGGCGTACCCCCGGTTCGACGACTTCCTGAGCGTGCGGGACAAGCTGGACCCTGATCGGGTCTTCGCCAACGCCTACACCGTGCGGGTGCTGGGGGCGTAGGTCGCGTCCCAGTCGATGTGGTGGTCGTACATCCAGGCGAGCGTCTCGGGCTTCTTCGCCATCCGCCTGATCATGATCGGCAGCATCAGGTCCAGGACCACCCGGCCGAACAGGCCGGGCACCTTCGTGCTGCTGCTGCGCCGGCCGTGCCGGACGATCCGCTCGACCCGGTCGCGGCGCAACCGCTCGTACCGCCGGAACGCGGTCGGGATGTCCGGCGCGTCGCGCAGGCAGCGGGCCAGCATCACCGAGTCCTCGATCGCCATCGACGCACCCTGCCCCGATGAGGGCGAGGTCGCGTGCGCGGCGTCGCCGACAATGATCATCCGATCGGTGTACCAGCGGGGTACCGGCGGCAGGTCGTACGTGTTCCAGCCGTAGAAGATCTCATCCGTGTGTCGGATGAGATCCAGCGCCGGGCTGTTGTCGTCCGTGAACAGCTCGTTGAGGTACGCGCGCCACTCCTGAGGCGTGATCCGGGCCAGCTCCTCGGGGGTCGGCTCGGTGGCCCGTGGCGGGTTGGCGAACCACCAGACCTCCCCGTTCGGCAGCTTGGTGTAGCTGAAGAAGCAGCGCTTGCCGAAGATCATGTGCATCACGTGGGGCTCGCCGGCCGGGCCGACGCCCGTGGCGTACCCACCGGTGTTCATCAGCGGGACGTACCTCGCGTTCGGCGCGTGCGGGTCGATCAGTTCCCGGGTCCGGCTGCGCAGCCCGTCCGCGCCGACGAGCAGGTCGCCGGTGGCCTCGGTGCCGTCGGCGAACCGGGCCCGAACACCGGTCGCGGTCTCCTCGGCGTCGACCAGGCGCTTGCCGTGCACAACCGGGATCCTGCGCCGGGCCGCCTCGGTCCGCAGCGCGACGTAGAGGTCGGCCCGCTTGATCAACAGGCTGGGCTCGTCGTTGTGGACGCCGGTGAGGGGCAGTTCGCCGAGGGTACGGCCGGCGTGGTTGAGCATCGCCATCCGCGGCGTCGGGTGCCCTCTGTCGGCGAGGACCTGGCCGAGGTCGAGGGTGCGTAGCCCGTCCATCCCGTTGACGGCGAGGGTGAGGAACGCACCGACTCCGTCGGCGTCATGCCCGTACGCCTCGTAGACGACCGACTCGATGCCGGCCTTCTGCACAGCCATGGCGGTGACCGGGCCGGCGATGCCGCCACCTATGATCAAGGCTTTAGTCATAAGATGACTATACATACTATGACTATCAGTCGGCAAGGTCGTGTCGTGTCTGGTCTTATCGTGTCTGTCGTGAGTTCGACGCCCGCCCGCCGCTCCCCGCTCGCGATGGTGGTGCTCTCGCTGCTGGCGGAGGCACCGATGCACGCGTACCGGATGCAGCAGCTGATCAAGGAGCGGCACAAGGACGAGGTGGTGAACGTCGCGCAGCGCAACAGCGTGTACCAGACGATCGACCGCCTGCAGCGCGCCTCGCTGATCCAGGTGGCGCACACGGCGCGCGAGGAGCGCCGACCGGAACGGACCGTGTACGAGATCACCCCGGCCGGCCTGGCCACACTGCACCAGTGGCTGCGCGACATGCTCGCGACGCCGGCCCGCGAGTTCCCGGACTACCCGGCGGCGCTGGCGTTCCTGCCGATCCTGCCGGTGGACGAGGTGGTCGCGGCGCTGCGCCAGCGGGTGACCGTCCTGGCGGACCGGCTGGCCGCCGCCTCGGCGACCCTGGCCGACGCCGCGACCTGGCTGCATCCGGTGTTCCTGGTCGAGGACGACTACCGGACCGCGATGACCCGGGCAGAGCTGGACTGGACCCGGTCGCTGATCGGGCGGATCGAGTCGGGTGAGGTGACCTGGACCCGCGAAGACCTCACCGCCGCCGGCGAGCCGGGCGGCAGCGACCCGGGCGGCGGTCCTTGATCGTGCTGATGACGCTACGTGCTCTTCTTCCGCGGGGCGGCCTTCTTGGCAGCGGCGGCCTTCTTGGGGGCAGCCTTCGTCGCCGCGGTGGTCTTCTTTGCCGCGGTGGTCTTCTTACTCCCGGTGGTCTTCTTCGCCCCGGTGGTCTTCGTCGTCGCACGCTTGCGCGGCTCGGCCGGCCCCTTCGCCCGCTTCTCCGCCAGCATCTCGCTGGCCTGCTCGATGCTCAGCGTCTCCACGAGCATGCCCCGCCGCAGCGAGGCGTTGGTCTCGCCGTCGGTCACGTACGGGCCGAACCGGCCGTCCTTGATGACCAGCGGCCGGTCGGTCAGCGGGTCGGCACCCATCTCCCGCAGCGGGGGCTGGGCGGCCCGGCGGGTGCGGATCTTCGGCGCGGCCAGCCGGGCCAGCGCGTCGGCCAGGTCGACCGTGAAGATCTGGTCCTCCGAGTCGAGCGACCGGAACTCGTTGCCCTTCTTGACGTACGGACCGTACCGACCCGACGCGGCCAGCACCTCCTCGCCGTCCGGCGCGATGCCGACCACCCGGGGCAGCGACAGCAGGCGTAGCGCTTCGGCCAGCGTCAGCGCGTCCGGGGACTGCGACGGCAGCAGCGAGGCGTTCTTGTCCCCTGTGGACACATAGGGCCCGTACCGGCCGGACTTGAGCACGATCGGCTCGCCGGTCTCCGGGTGGTCGCCGAGCTTGCGCTCACCCGAGCCGCCGAGGTACAGCTCCTCGACCTTCTCACGCGTCAGCTCGTCGGGCGCGATGCCCTCGGGCAGGCTGACCCGGTCCTCGCTGTCCGGGTCCGGTTCGGCGTCGGGCAGGGTGCGCTGGAGGTACGGCCCGTAGCGACCCACCCGGACCACCACGTCCCGCCCGGAGTCGTCCCGGAACAGCGGGATCGAGTTGATGCCCCGCGCGTCGATGTCGCTGAGCTGCTCGGTGACCATCCGCTTGAGCCCGCCGGAGCGCGCGATCGAGCCCTGCTCGCCCAGCTCACCGCCGAAGTAGAACGAGCGCAGGAAGTCAACGGCCGCCGCGTCGCCGGCCGCGATCTCGTCCAGCTCGTCCTCCATCGCCGCGGTGAAGCCGTAGTCGACGAGGCGCGGGAAGTGCTGCTCCAGCAGGCCGATCACGGCGAACGCGAGGAACGACGGCACCAGCGCCTGGCCGCGCTTGAAGACGTACCCGCGGTCCTGGATCGTCTGCATGATCGAGGCGTACGTCGACGGCCGGCCGATGCCCAGCTCCTCCAGCGCCTTGACCAGGGATGCCTCGGTGTACCGGGCCGGCGGCTGGGTGGTGTGCCCGACCGCCTCCAGCTCCTCGGCGTCCAGCGGCTGGCCCTTGACGAGCGTGGGCAGGCGCCGCTCGGCGTCGTCGGCCTCGGCGTCCTCGTCGTCGGAGCCTTCCACATAGGCCCGCAGGAAACCGGGGTCGGTGATCGTCTTGCCGGTGGCGCCGAAGTCGACCTCTTCGTGGTTCGTGGACACGGCGCGGATCCGTACCGACACCGAGAAGCCGACCGCGTCGGTCATCTGGGACGCGATCGTCCGCCGCCAGATCAGCTCGTAGAGCTTGAACTCCTCTGTGGACAGTTCCTCGGCCACCTCGCCGGGGGTCCGGAAGTTGTCACCCGCGGGACGGATGGCCTCGTGCGCCTCCTGGGCGTTCTTGACCTTCCCGGTGTACCGGCGCGGCTCGGCCGGGACGAAACGGTCCCCGTACAGGTCCGCGATCTGCTGCCGGGCGGCGGCCAGGGCCGTCTCGGAGAGGTTCACCGAGTCGGTACGCATGTAGGTGATGTAGCCGTTCTCGTACAGGCGCTGCGCCGTGCGCATCGTCTGCGCGGAGGAGAACCGCAGCTTGCGGGCTGCCTCCTGCTGCAGGGTGCTGGTGATGAAGGGGGCGTACGGGCGGCGCCGGTACGGCTTCTCCTCGACCCTGGTGACTGTGAACGGCCGGCCCTCGAGCCGGGCGGCGAGCCCGCGGGCGGCCCGCTCGTCGAGGTGGACCACGCCACCCCGGGGCCGGCCGGTGGTGGGCTCGAAGTCCTTGCCGGTGGCGACCCGGTCTCCGCCGAGCGCGATCAGCGTGGCGCCGAACGTGCGCGGTCCCTCGACGTTCGGGTCCTGGACGGCGAGCGTGGCGACGATGTCCCAGTATTCGGCCGAGCGGAATGCCATCCGCTGCCGTTCCCGCTCGACCACGATCCGGGTGGCGACGGACTGCACCCGGCCCGCCGAGAGCCGGGGCATGACCTTCTTCCACAGGACCGGGCTGACCTCGTACCCGTAAAGGCGGTCCAGGATGCGGCGGGCCTCCTGCGCGTCGACCAGGTCCCGGTCGATGTCCCGCGGGTTGGCGACGGCGGCCGCGATGGCCGGTCTGGTGATCTCGTGGAAGACCATCCGCTTGACCGGCACCTTGGGCTTGAGCGTCTCGACCAGGTGCCAGGCGATCGCCTCGCCCTCGCGGTCCTCGTCTGTCGCGAGGTATACCTCGTCGACTTCTTTCGCCAATTTGGACAGTCGCGCGATCTGCTGCTTCCGGTCCGGGGTGACCACGTAGAGCGCCTGGAAGTCGTGCTCGACGTCCACGCCGAGGCGGGCCCACGGCTCCTTCTTGAACCTGGCCGGAACGTCGGCCGCGTTGCGTGGCAGGTCGCGGACGTGCCCGAGGCTGGCCTCGACGACATACCCCGGGCCCAGGTAACCCGAGATCGTCCTGGCCTTCGCCGGAGATTCGACGATGACCAGTCGGCTGCCCTTTCGCGAGCTTGCGTGCGAAAGCGGCGGGCGCTGTCTGGTGGTCGGCACGGCACTCCCTGCTACCGGAGGTATCAGCAGTTGTCCAAGGTAACGCGCCCGCTCCGGCTCCGGTTGCGAAACGTATGTCATCGCAGATGGCGACGTTCGACGGGAATCGGGGCGGCGACCGGCGGACACACACGCCGATCGCGCCACCGTACACCCCGAGTCAATGTGACGCAGGTCACTCCCGGCCGTAGGGCTCAGGCGGCCGGCCACGCACCGGGCGGCGCCACCGGCGGCACCTCGCCGACCAGCTCCGCGAGGCGCGCGAGCCGGCGCCGGCCCTCGATCCGGTACGCCGGACCGCCAGCGCCGGGTGAGACGAGCACGCCGGTGAGGCCGAGGGCGGCCAGCGCGGAGCCGACCGGTCCCCAGCACGGCTCGTCGGACCGGCCGAGGCGCAGCACGTACCCGCCCGAGTCGTCGTGCGAGCCGGCCGAGACCGCCCACAACCGCAACCGCCGACCGTCGAACGCGAAGCCCGCCGGAGGCGCCTTCGTCTCGTTCCGCAGCCAGGCCGCCGCCAGCGGAGCGAGCAGGGAGGTGTACGAGGTCCGCACGGCGTACTGTGCGTCTACTGTGGATACCCAGGTGCCCAGCAGGCCCCGTACCGTGAACTCGGCCAGCAGCACGTGCACCCGCCACGCGTCGGGCACATCCACGTAGACCCGCGCGGTCCCGCCCATCCGGGCGACCTGTCCGGGGCCGGCCAGCAGCCCGGCCAGGTCAGCCGGTGTCGGATCGGCGGCCTCGACGCCGAACAGCGACAGCTGCCGGGTCAGCGGCATTCCGGTACCTCGCCGAACGCCCGCTGTAGCTCGGCCGAGCGCAGCTTGCCGGTGTCGAGCGCGCTGCGCCCGTACTCCTCGGTAAGGGTGGTCATCGCGGCCGTGACCCCGTCGTAGAACGCCTTCGCGTCCCCGGTGTCGAGCCCCGCCACCGCGGTGCGGGCCCGGCCGTAGGCATCCCGCGCCGCGGTCAGCGACGCCACGAACGACCGCGCGACCTCGCCGCCACCGTCCACATCGGGCACGCCGGCGGCTTCCACCCGCGACCGGGCCGCCTCGCTGGCCGCCTCGGCGCCGGCGAGCAGGCGGGTCAGGTTCTCCTTGGCCTGCGCCGGGGTGGTCGCGGCGTCCATCTGGCTCTGCGCCCGCTCGGTCAGCGAGCCGATCTCGGACCGCCACGGGGTGAGCGCCGCGCACACCGAGGCCGCCCAGGCCGCCGGCGACGGCCCGCCGCCGCACGCGCCGAGCGCCAGGCCCAGCAACAGCAGGGGTACGAGCGCGCGGGTCGTACGCATGCCGCAGAGCTTAGAGCCGACGGCGCTCCGCCAGCACACGACAACGGCGGGTAGGCACCTCGACATCGGGCCGGGCCGACCGGTCGGTCGCTCACGAAATGTCCGGTCCGACGACGGGTACGCCCAGGTCAGCAAGGCACCGGGTGACGTGCCGGGCCGCAACCGACGTTCCCGACCGGCTGGTCGGGTGGCCCCGCCGGCGGCCAGCGGGGTCACCAGCTCGGCCCGGCAGGCGTCGTGCGCCCGCTCGATCGTCGCGACCGCGTTGTCGCTGGTGGCTGAGTTATCGACCATGTCAGAGACGATGTGTCGACTTGTCCGGCCCGTCATTTCCGGCGTACGGTCGGCCCGATCGAAGGGGGAAGCTCAATGTCCGCCATCCGGCTTCTGGCGCGGGCCGCCGCCGCGACGGGCCTGGCCATCGGTGCGACCGTCGTCCTGGTCGGGGTCACCACCGGTCCGGCCGCCGCCGCGGACGCGTCCTGCCAGCTGTCCCGGCTGCCGAGCCGCATGTCGGTCGGGGGCAACGGCGCCCAGATCGCCGGGCAGGTGCGCAGCAGCGACCGGGAGGTTCTGGACGTTGTACAGATCCTGTGGCGGATCCGGCTCAACGACCTCTCCGCCGACCAGGTGAGCCTCAGCGGCATCGACCTCTCCGAGGAGGACGAGGAGGTCCGGGGTACCGAGCAACTGCGGTCGGTCGGGCCCTTCGGTCGTACCGTGGCGCACACGCTGCGGTTCGGCTCGGGCGCGCAGCCCGGGCGGGCGACAGTGACGATGACCGCGTTCATCCGGGACAACGGCGAGTTCAAGGAGGCCTGCTCGCAGCGGGTGACGACGAGCGTCCAGGGGGTCCGCGGGACGCCCACCCCGTCGCTGGCGCCGACCCCGCTGGAGACCGGGCTCGCCGAGGCGTCGCAGAGCCCGCCGGTCGCCGCGGCCGCCCCACCACCGGCGCGGCCGGCGGACAGCGACTCCGCCCTGTGGCCGCTCTACCTCCTAGGGTTGCTGCTCGTCGCGGGCGGCGGCGGGATCGTGGCGCTGCTGTTGCTGCGCCGCCCGCGCGAGGACGACGAGGCCCCGGTCTACGAACCGGCGTACGTGGCCGGCTACGACACTCCCGGCCACGGCGCCCCGGCTCCCGGCCACGGCGCCCCGGCTCCCGGCCACGGCGCCCCGGCTCCCGGCCACGGCGCCCCGGCTCCCGGCTACGGCGCCCCGGCTCCCGGCTACGGCGCCCCGGCTCCCGGCTACGGCGCCCCGGCTCCGGGGTACGGCGCGCCGGTTCCCGGCTACGGCGCCCGGCTCGCCGACGCCGGCTTCGGCACGCAGCCCGCGTACCACGGGTACGGTGCCCCGCCGCCGCACCCGACCCACGCGCTGCCGCCGCCGGTGGATCCGTTCGGTCCGCCCTCCGACGCCCCGACCGCGATCATCCCGACCGTGGACGACGAAGACCGCCACCCCGATGGCAGGCACCGGGGTGGCGGTCCGATCGGTAGCTGATCTCAGCCGGCTACCGCTGCCTCATGGTCGTCAGGCGCTTTTCCCGAACCACCCGACTCCCCGCCCATGGCGATCGGCTTGCGTTTGCTCCACGCCACCGCGCCGACGATGATCAGCGTCGCGACCACGGCGATGGTGACCGTCACCGGCCGGTTCGCATCGGTACCCACGCTGTAGGTCACCACGGCCGGCGCGATCAGCAGCGACACCAGGTTCATCACCTTGAGCAGCGGGTTGATCGCCGGCCCGGCGGTGTCCTTGAACGGGTCGCCGACCGTGTCGCCGATGACCGTCGCGGCGTGCGAGTCGGAGCCCTTACCGCCGTACGCGCCGTCCTCGACCATCTTCTTCGCGTTGTCCCACGCGCCACCGGAGTTGGCCAGGAACACGGCCATCAACGTGCCGGTGCCGATCGCGCCGGCGAGGTATGCGGCGAGCGCGCCCGCACCGAGACCGAAGCCGACCGCGATCGGAGCCATGATCGCGAGCAGGCCGGGGGTCATCAGCTCGCGCTGCGCGTCCCGGGTGCAGATGTCGACCACGCGGCCGTACTCGGGGCGCTGCGAGCCGTCCATGATCCCGGGCAGCTCGCGGAACTGGCGCCGCACCTCGAACACGACCGCACCCGCCGACCGCGATACCGCGTTGATGGCGAGCCCCGAGAAGAGGAACACCACCGCGGCCCCGATCAGCAGGCCGACCAGGTTCTTCGGGTTCGACACGTTGAGCGCGCCGATCACCGCGGTACCGAAGTCGGTCACGCCCGCGTCCTGCAGCGCCTCGCCCATGCTGCTCGTGTACGACCCGAACAGCGCGGTCGCGGCGAGTACCGCGGTCGCGATCGCGATGCCCTTGGTGATCGCCTTGGTGGTGTTGCCGACCGCGTCGAGCTCGGTGAGCGTACGGGCACCCGACTCGTCGATGTCCCCGGACATCTCGGCGATGCCCTGCGCGTTGTCCGAGATCGGGCCGAAGGTGTCCATCGCCACGATCACGCCGACCGTGGTCAGCAGGCCGGTTCCGGCGAGCGCGACCGCGAACAGGGCCACCGACCCGCCGATCAGGTACGCCCCGTAGACGCCGGCCGCGATGACCAGCGCGGAGTACACGGCGGACTCGAAGCCGACCGATACGCCGGCGAGGATCACCGTCGCCGCGCCGGTCTGCGAGGCCTTGCCGATGTCCCGCACCGGACGGCGCCGGGTTTCGGTGAAGTACCCGGTCAAAGCCTGGATGATCGCGGCGAGCACGATACCGATGACCACGGAGCCGATCGCGATCAGCCGTGGGTTGCCGTCGTGGCGCGCGAACGCCTCGCCGAACTCGGCGAAGGTGGCCGGCAGGAAGGCGAAGGCCGCCACGGCCACCAGGACGACGGAGACCAGCGCGGAGAGGAAGAACGCCCGGTTGATGGCGGTGAGGCCGGACCGGTCGGAGACGCGCAGCCGGGTGATGAAGACCCCGACGATCGCCACGATCACGCCGATCGTGGCCACGATGAGCGGGAAGACCAGGCCGTCCGCACCGAACGCGATCTTGCCGAGGATCAGCGCGGCGACGAGCGTCACGGCGTACGACTCGAACAGGTCGGCTGCCATGCCGGCGCAGTCGCCCACGTTGTCGCCCACGTTGTCGGCGATCGTCGCGGCGTTACGCGGGTCGTCCTCCGGGATGCCCTGTTCGACCTTGCCGACCAGGTCGGCGCCGACGTCCGCGGCCTTGGTGAAGATGCCGCCGCCGACCCGCATGAACATCGCGAGCAGCGCGGCGCCGAAGCCGAACCCTTCCAGGACGGTCGGCGCCTCGCCCCTATAGATCAGTACGACCAGCGCCGCCCCGAACAGGCCGAGCCCGACGGTCAGGAAGCCGACCACGCCGCCGGTCCGGAAGGCGATCTGCATCGCTTTCTCCCGCCCGCCGGACGACTCGCGGGCGGCGGCCGCCACCCGCACGTTCGCCCGGGTGGCCAGGGCCATCCCGGCACCGCCGATGAACGCGCTGAACACCGCGCCGACCACGAAGAACGCCGACCGGCCGATCTTGATCATCGTCTCGTTGCCGCCCGACTCGGCGACCGGCAGCACGAACAGCAGCACCACGGCGATGACGATGAAGACGCTGAGCGTCTTGAACTGCCGGAACAGGTACGCGGTCGCGCCCTCCTGCACGGCGCCGGCGATGTCCTGCATCTTCTGGGTGCCCTTGCCGGTGGCCAGCACCGCGCGCACCAGGGCGGCCGCGAAGCCGAGCGCGACCAGCGCGATGACCGCGGCGACCACGACGTATGACAGGTTCTCACCGGCCAGGGACAGCTCGCCGGCATCCACGGCGAGGCCTTCCACGGACATCTATGTCCTCCTGTACCGAAACACACTTTCCACACGGGATTACCTGGGCCCGCAGGAGCGGACCCAGCAACGCATGCAATAACCCGGGTACTTTAGCGGTACGCCGTGTCGGCGGTCACACTTGGGCCACCTTCGACCAGCTCAGCGCCCGTTGCGGTAGAGCGGCCAGGACATGCTGACCTCGGTGCCCGGGCCCTCGGCGGCAGGTCGCACCCGCAGGTCGTCCACGAGCCCGGTCAGCAGGGCGAGGGCCATCTCGGCCGCGACCGCCTCCTCGGAGAGCCCGTCCGGCGACGGCCCGTCCGGGTCCAGCTCCATCAGCGCCGAGTCCTCGACCGTCCGTACCGCCTCGACCACCGGTGCCCGGTCCGTCACCTTCACCGTGTATTCGGGCGCGTCCGTCATCTCCACGAGCACCGGGTCGGACAGGCCGTACCGCTGGTGCAGGGCCACCGCGCGCGAGCACGCCTCGCCGATCGCGAGCCGTACCTCGTCGAGCACCGTCTCGGAGACCCCGGCTCGACGGGCCACGGCGACACCGACCAGCCGGGCGGTGCGGACATGCACCGGAGCCGGCGAGAACTGCAAGCGCACGGTCGGCATCAGCACTTACTGCGCGTCCCCGGCGCTGGCCGCTTCGACCGAGTCGTACAGCGGGAACACCTGGTCGAGAGCGGTGATCCGGAAGATCTTCAGGAGTGGTTCCCGGGTGCAGACCAGCGCGAGCCGGCCGCCGACCGCCCGCAGCCGTTTGTGCGCTCCCACGAGCACGCCGAGCCCGGTCGAGTCGAGGAACTCCACGGTACCCAGGTCTACGATCACCCGGTGGGCGCCACCATCGACCAGCTCGATGAGGCGCTCCCGCAGCCGCGGTGCGGTGTAGACGTCGACCTCGCCGCCGACCTGCAGCACCGTGTGATCGCCTACTGTCCGGGTGGACAGCGAGAGCTCCATCGACATCGGTTCCTCCTCCGCCGGGCCGCACACGGTTAGCCCGAGTTCCCCCGTCTGGGATCTAACCATTGCGCACGAACTGCCGCGACGGGCCCCTCGGCCAGATCTCTGACGGTTGGCACTCTCGGCGCCGGAATGTCACGCGATTTCGTCAGCCCTCGGTCGGTCCAGCGCGGGCGCTCGCCGTCGCCACGCCGGTGAAGCCGGGCACTCCGGTCACGTCCACCTCGACGGTCACCACGAGGTCGAGCGCCTCGACCCGGCAGGCCGTCACGCGCCCGCCGTTGGCCCCGGCGAACTCGCCCGCCCTCGCACACGCCACCGCGCCGCCCTCCACGGCCCGCGCCGCACCGGCCAGCGCCCCGAGATCCGCCGCGACCTGGGCCCGGTGTCGCGCGACGGTCGCCGCGCCCACCGCCGCGCCAACGCCGCCAACGAGGACGAGGACGAGGCCGAACGCGAGAACCCACAACGACGCCGCCCCGCGGTCGGGGTCGGACGACCGCACCGTCACCCGGGCATGGTGCCCGGTCGCGCCGCAGCCGGCGAGGTGCCCGGTCGCGCCGGGGTGGACCGGGCGGGGGTGGGTCGGGCCGACACCGACCCACCCCCGCGCTCGACGCCCACCCGCCACAGGTCCCACACGGACGGCGAGCAGGACGGTCATCGCGCGGGCACCGGTACCGGCGGTCCGGGCTCGACCGCGGCCACCGCCTCGGCCGAGACGGAGATCTTGGGTAGCAACCCGCCGAGTGGCCGTACCGGCGCGCGTACCCGGGCCAGGACGCGGTCTGTGTCCACGGTCACGGAGACGGTCGCGCCGTCGGGCATGACCGGAACCGTCGGCGCCACGGTTCCGCCCGGCGCCACGGTTCCGCCCGGCGCCACGGTTCCGCCCGGCGCCACGGTCCCGCCCGGCGCCACGGTCCCGCCCCGCGCTACGGCCAGCGCCACATCGCGGGCCGCGTCGACGCACCGCAGCTGTGTGGTGACCGCACTGACCGCCGTGAGTCCGGCAACCAGCAGGACGATGAGCGCGGGCAGCCCGACGGCGAACTCGGCCGTCGCCGACCCCCGATCCCCGCGATTCACCGCAGCGCCCGGCTGATGATGCCCATGAGCATCGAGTGCACCTGCGCCGAGGTCACGATCTTGAGCAGCAGCCCGGCGAAGGCCACGGCCGCCAACGTCCCGACGGCATACTCCGCCGTGTTCATCCCGGCGTCCCCGCGAAGCCGGCCGATCAGTCTGCGCATCGCACGATCTCCTTTCGCCACAACACTTCTCACAGCACGTCATCGAGGACCGCGATAATGACCGGCACCAGCCCGGCGAGCACGAACGCGGGCAGGAAGCACAGCCCCAGCGGCAGCACGAGGAGGACGCCTGCGCGACGCCCGGCGGCATCCTGGTCCGTCAGCCGTGCCGCCCGCAGGTCGTCGGCGAACCGACCGAGCGCCGAAGCGAGCGCCGCCCCGCTGGACGAGCTGCGCACGGCGGCACGGCAGAGCCGGTCGGCTCCGGCGATGTCGGCGAGGTGGCGCCACCCCTCCTCCGCGGTCGCCCCGAGTCGTAGCGCCCGAGCCACTCGGCGGAGGCGCTCACCCAGCGGTCCGCCGAGGGCGGTACCGACCGCATCTGCGGCGCGGTCCACCGCCGCACCGGCGCGCAACGCCGCGGCGAGCAGGTCGGCGGCGAGCGGCAGATCGGCCGCCGCACGGAGCCGCTCGGTCCGGGCGATATCCGGCTCGAGCCGTCGCAGTAGGCGTACCAGCACCATCCCGGTTGCCACACCGACCGACAGGCCGACCCACCCGCCGATGAACACCGCGACCGCGAGCCCGCCGAGCACGGCACCCAACCGTGGATCACCAAGAAGCCGTGGGCGGTCCGCCAGCGACCGGCGCGGCTGCAGCGCGCGCAGCCTCCAGCGCGGCAGGCCGGTCGGTGCCGCGATCACCCCGGCCGCGGCGAGCAAGCAGCCGGCCGCGACGGCGCGCGCGGTCATGCCGCCGCTCCGAAGCGTCCCAGCCGCGCAGACCAGGCGAGTCCCGCGATCTGCAGGGCGAGAGCCCCGAGCGAACATGCGGCCCCGAGCGGCGTCCGCAGCAACACGTGCACCGGATCGACGCCGATCGCGTACCCCAGCGCGATCCCCGCGGCCGGGAGGCCTGCCAGCAGAAGGGCCGTGGCCCGTACCCCGGCCCGCTGGGCCGCGGCGACCGCCGTGGCCCGGTCGCCTGCCCGCCCGTCCGCCTCCATCCGGTCCAGCAGGTCCGCGAGCGGCGCGCCGGTTGCGGCGGCGAGCGCGAGCGCGGCACCGGCCCGGTCCCCGAGCGCACCCGGGCTGTCCACTATTGACGCGACGGGCAGGCCGGCGCGCAGGTCCGCCGCCATCGCACCGAGCTCGTCGAGTGCCCGCGCGCGCCGTCGAGCCACGGCCGCCTGCTGGCGTTGCCGCACCAGCGCCCGCCCGCCGAGTGTGGCGTAGACCGCAACGACGATCCCGGCCACCGGCCCACCCAACGCCAGCCCGATCGCCCCGCACAGTACGGCCCCGCCCCCGACCGCCGCGCCCGGGTCGAGCCGTCGGGCCATAACGGACCGGATCCGCACCCCGACCGACCGCGCCGCCGCGCCGCCGGCCGCGAGCCGTCGCCAGCGGATGCGGCCCGAGCGTGGCCACGCCACGACGAGTGCCGCCGAGGCGAGGCAGGCGCTGGCGAACGCCGGCTTCACCGCGGGCCCCGGGCCGGCAGGGCGAGCGCCGGCCGGCGAGCCGTCAGCACGGGCGGCAGCGCCGTGTCCCGGTCCGCGAGCAGCCGCGCGAGGGCGGTCACCGCCGGACCCGGCCCGTGCGTACGCCGCCACGCGGGCACGGCGGTCACCAACCGGTCGGGACCGGTCGGCAGCAGCACGCAGATCTCGTCCAGGAGCCGGCCCCGGGGCGTCCGCCGCAGATGCAGTACCACCTGCAGCGCGGCTGCCAGCTGAGCGTGCAGCGCCGCCCGGGACAGCCCGCCGAGCAACCCGAGCGCCTCCAGCCGGGCGGGCACGTCGGCCGGTGCGTTGGCGTGCAGGGTGCCCGCCCCGCCCTCGTGGCCGGTGTTGAGCGCGGAGAGCAGGTCGACCACCTCGACGCCGCGGCACTCGCCCACGACGAGCCGGTCCGGCCGCATCCGTAGCGCCTCGCGCACCAGGTCCCGCAGGGTCACCGCGCCGGCACCCTCCACATTGGACCAGCGAGCCTGCAGACCGACGACGTGTGGGTGTGCGGGCCGGATCTCAGCGGCGTCCTCGACCAGCACGATCCGTTCGCCGGCCGGCACGAGCCCGAGCATCGTGGTCAACAGCGTCGTCTTCCCGGCGCCCGTCCCACCGGTCACCAGGTACGCCAGCCGCGCGGCCACGATCGCGGTCAGCAGGTCGGCTGCGGGCGGCGCGACCGTCCCGGCCTCGACCAGCTCCCGCAGCGCGTACGGCCGCCGCCGGAACACCCGCAGCGACAGGTACGGTCCGCCGGTCGCCACCGGCGGCAGGACCGCGTGCAGCCGCGTACCGTCGGGCAGCCGCACATCCGCGCACGGGCTGCCGTCGTCGAGCCGCCGCCCCGCGGTGGCGACCAGCCGCTGCGCGAGACGGCGCAGATCGTCCGCGTCGCCGACCGTCACCGGGGTCCGCACCAGCCCGGCACCGCGATCCACCCACACATCGTCCGGCCCGTTCACGAGCACGTCGGTCACCGCGCTGTCGGCCAGCAACGGAGCGAGCGGGCCGGTGCCGGAGAGGTCCCGGTGCACCCGGCCGGCGACCCGCAGCAGGCCGGTGTCGCCGAGCAGAGCCATGCCCGGCTCGTCGAGCACCGCGGAGACCACGGTCGCGGGTGTGGCGTCCGCCCCGCTGACCGCCAACCGGTGCCGTACCCGCTCCGCGACGTTCCCGCCGATGTCCCCATCGATCGTGGTCATGCCGCGGCCGCCTCGCGTGCCGGGCCCATCAGCTCGGCGACGATCCGCCGGCACAGCGCGGCCAGCGGACCACGGCCCGTACGCGCCGGGATCTCGCCGCGCTCCAGCGCGGCGGCGAGTCGCGGTTCCGGACGCAGGCACCCGGTCAACGGCAGGCGCAGCGACTTCGCGACCTCTTTCGCGGAGAGCCGACCGGGGGTCGGCCCGCGAACCACCAGCGACAGGGACGGACAGTGCGGCGACACCGCGGCCGCGACCCGGGCCGCCGCCGCGGTCGCCCGCAGCTCGGCCGGCACGACGAGAAGAGCCTTGTCGGCCGCGCGCAGGGCGACAACGGCGGCGGCGTCCAATCGGCGCGGCAGATCGATGACGACCAGGTCCCGGCTGCTCCGCCCGGCGTCGACCGCGGCTTCCATCGCCGCGGTCGGCACGGCGACACACTCGCCACGGTCCCAGGACAGCACCGCGAACAGGCCCTGGCTCGGCAGCGCCTCCACCAGCGCCGGCGGCCGGACCCGTCCGGTCGCCTCGCGCAGCCCCGACCACCGGATCCCGTTGACGGACTCCCAGCCGAGGACGAGGTCGATCCCGCCGCCGAGCGGATCACCGTCGACCAGCAGCGTGCGGAAGCCGGACCGGGCCGCCGTCGTCGCGATGCCGGCGGCCAGCACGCTCGCACCGGCTCCGCCCCGCCCGCCGATCACGGCGAGGACCCGGCCCGGCTCGGTGGCTGTGGTGGTCAGGTCGATGAACCGGTCCACGAGCCACGGCTCGGCCGCGGGCAACAACGCGAGATGCTCCGCTCCCAGCGACTCCGCCGCCTCCCACGGGGGTTCGCCCTCGCCGGACCGGCCCACCAGCACGACCCGGGGCCGGCGGGGCAACCCGGCGCGCCGGAACGGGTCGACGAGATCGGCGCCGACCAGGACCAGCGGAGCTGGTGCGTACCAGCGCCGGGCGCCGGTCGGCTCGGCCGCCACATCCAGCTCGACGCCGCCGGCGGCGGCGAGCCGCAACAGATCGTCGAGCAGGTCGGGATCGGCCGTCATGGCTAACGGACGGTTGGCGGGCATCGGCGGCTCCTCGTCGCAGTTCCTCGGTTCGCGGTCGCCGCACACCGTCGCGCCGCCACACGCGTCCCATCAAGGGCGCGGAGCGCGATCTGTGGACGACCAGAGGCCCTGTGGACAAGTGGCACAAGCCGCTGTTGATCTGGTATGGCGATATAGACAGAGACTGCGGAAAAGGACGACCCCCGCCGGGGGGAGACGGGGGTCGTCAGGGGGCCCGGCTCCGGGGGGGTTGAGCCGAACCCGCTCAGCGGTCACGGGGGGTGCAACCGCCGAGGGTCTAACACTCGGTCTGAGTGGGTACATCCGGCACATGAGAGCGTGTCGCAAACACAAGCATGCCTGAGCTAACCGGCACACGTCGAGTGGCGTCCATCGCAACACGCCGCGACACGCCGATCTTAGCGGGGTCTTAACCAATGACGGCCGGCCAGTTGCTCCCCGGTGGCTCACTGAGCCGCCGATCAGTCACGCAGGATAACGGCATGATCGCCATCACCTATCCGGTCCGCGACGACCACACGGCGAGGTTAGACTTGCCCGCCGTGGGCCGAAGTGCCGCTTTCTTTGATCTCGACAAGACGGTCATCGCGAAGTCGAGCGCGCTGGCGTTCGGCCGGCCGTTCTACCGGGATGGCCTGATCACCCGCCGGGACCTGGTCAAGTCGGCATACTCGCAGCTCATGTTCCGGCGCAGCGGCGCCGACGAGCAGACCATGGCCCGGATCCGCGATCATCTCGCCGCGTTGTGCAAGGGCTGGCCGGTGGAGCAGGTCCGCCAGATCGTCGCCGAGACCCTGCACGATCTGATCAACCCCTACGTGTACGCCGAGGCAGCCGCCCTGATCGAGGAGCACCAGGCGGCCGGCCGCGATGTCGTACTCGTCTCCACCTCCGGCGAGGAGCTGGTCCGGCCGATCGGTGAGCAGCTCGGTGTCACCGACGTCATCGCCACCCGGATGCGGGTCGAGGATGGCCGCTACACCGGTGACGTGGACTTCTACGCGGCCGGTCCGCACAAGGTCACCGCGGTACGCGAGATGGCACAGGCGCGCGGCTACGACCTCGCCGACTGCTACGCGTACTCCGACTCGGTCTCCGACGCGCCGCTGCTCGAGGTGGTCGGTCACCCGACCGCCGTCAACCCGGACCGTGGCCTGCGGAAAGTCGCCGGCGAACGGGACTGGCCGATCCTCGAGTTCCGCAACCCGATCCCGCTCGGACGGCGGTTGCGGGAACGCCCGGCGGTGCCCATCGCGGCCGCCGCGGTGGGAGTCGGCGTCGGCGTCGTGATCGGCGTCGCATGGTACGGCCACCGTCGCCGCAGTCGTGGCAGGACAACCGGCTGATCGGCACAGGACCTCAGCACCCACTCGGGTGACCGGTCGTCACACATTCCAGGAGAGGGCTGGCGCGCGCCGCCAAACGAGCGTAGAAAAGTGAGTGCGGACCAGATCGGGCCAGCCCGAATCCGGACCGTGCACGGCCTCCGGGCACCCACGCGCGACCAGCCGCTTAAGGCGCGTTGCGGCGGCACCGCAAGGACCGTCGACAACGACTTCCAGGTGCACGCTTGGTAACCCGGCGGGACGTGCGTGACGGCGCCTCCACCGTGAGGCGCCGTCCACGTGTCACCTCTACGGTGGCCCCATGCGGGACGTCACGACGGTCGGTATCGTCGCCGCCGGCCACATGGGATCAGGTCTCGGAGCCGCACTGCGGGAGGGCGGCGCTCGCGTCGTCACCTCGGTGACCGGTCGGTCACCACGGACGGTCCGGTTCGCGGCGGAGGCCGGACTCGAAGCGCTCCCCACGCTCGCCGACGTGGTCGAGGCGGCCGACGTGGTCCTCGTGGTGACCCCGCCGGGCGAAGCGCGAGCGGCGGCCACCGCGATAGCGCAGACCGGGCGCAACGCCCTCGTCGCCGACCTCAACGCCACCTCACCATCCACAGTGGATGATCTAGCGAAGACGTACGCGGCCGCCGGACTATCGTTCGTGGACGGTTCGATATCCGGGCCGCCGCCGACGGTACGACCAGGTGCGCGCATCTACCTGTCCGGGCCGGCCGCGGCGACCGTCGCCGCCCTGCCGTGGCGCCACGTCCAGCCGGTCAACCTCGGCGGTGCGGTCGGCACCGCGAGCGCGGTCAAGATGTGCACCGCCTCCGTCTACAAGGGACTCGAAGGGCTGTTCGCACAGGCGCTGCGGGCCGCGGCGCACTACGGCGTGCTCGACGCGGTCGTCGCGGACCTGCAGGCCGGCCGGACCGGCGACCCGGCCCGGCTCGCGGTCGCCGCCGCCAAGGCCCACCGCTACGTCCCTGAGATGCGCGAGATCGCCGCCGCCCAACACGCCGCGGGCCTCACGCCGGCCCTGTTCACGGCGTTCGCCGAGGTCTACGCCGAGCTGGCGCGCAGCCCGCTGGGTACCGCCGATCCCGAGTCGGTGAGCCGGACGCTGTCCCCGCACGAGGTCGTGGCCGGGATGACGCCCCCACCAGGTCCCTGATCTGCCCTAGGGTGAGCGCCGGCCACAACCACGTTGATCACGGGAGGACCAGATGAACCTTGCGGCCATCGAGACCAGCGACAGCACGTTCCTGCTCTACGTCATCGCGCTCGGCGTCAGCGGTCTGATCATGCTGGCCATCGGCGCGATCGGGATCGGTATTCCGTCGGTCGGCATGCGGGTGCTCTACTCGCTGCTCGGCCTGGCGTTCGCCGGCTATGCGTTCTACCTCGCCTTCATCTTCTCCGGCGGCGAGTACCGGCTGTTCTGGTACGCGTTCATCTTCCCCGTCCTGGCGATCGTGCAAGCCGTGAAGGCGCTCACCCAGCGGAAGGCGCCTGCGGAGCAGTGACCTCGTCGGCCACGGCGGTCAGCTCGGCGGCACCGAGTTCGACCGCCGTGGTGCAGTGACGCAACCAGGCCCGTACCCCGTCGCCCGTGCCGGTCGCGAAGGCTCCGGCCGCACCGACGTACTCCGGTTCGCGGGCGAGGTGCCCGACCTCGACCGCGATCAGGCCGCGTGGGTCGAGTCCCCCGGAGATCAGGGTCAGCCGGGCGGCCGCCCGGGCCACCACTCCGCCCGGGCCGGCGAAGGTGCCCAGCAACTCACCGTGCACCACCGCCGCGACCAGCACCGGAGATACCCCGCCGGGGTCGGTCACGAGGGGTGACAGTCCGAGGACCCGCGTTGCCGCGGCCGGCGACGCGGGCCGGCCCAGCGCCTCGTCGGGCACCACGCCACGAGCCGCGAGCACGTGCAGCCGGGCCAGCACCTGCCCGGGCGCCCTGGTCCACAGATCGGCCAGCGCCGGTACCGCCTCCGCGACCCGCAGTGCGCCCTGCACCACAGGCTCGGCCACGATGCCGGCCCGGACCGACTCGACGTCGACGGCGTCCCCCTCCAGAGCCGCACTGGCGACCGCGGACCGCAGGCTGACCTCGGCGGCGATCCGGCCGCCATGGCGGCGCAGCCCCGGATGCCGCAGGGCCGTGTCGACGGCCGCCCGGGCCCGATCCAGCGCCGGCGCGACATCGGGCAGCCGGAACAGCGAAGCAAGCGGGTCGGCCACCAGCCAAGCCTACGGGCTGCGCAGTTTCGCTCTGAAGTGGCAGGATTCGTGCAGGCATGCGCAGCGGGACGCCGGCATTCGCCGCGACCGGAGCCCGCAACTAACCTGCATATCCGAGACCTGGATCAGATGAGGGAGCGCCCACCCATGAGTGAGACCCTGGAGAACCTGCTACAGGAGACCCGGCAGTTCCCACCCCCAGCGGAGCTGGCGAGCGCGGCCAACGTCACCGCCGAGGCGTACGACGAGGCAGCCGCCGACCGCCTGGGTTTCTGGGAGAAGCAGGCGGACCGGCTGGACTGGGCCACGAGGTGGGACACCGTCCTCGATTGGTCGAACCCGCCGTTCGCGAAGTGGTTCGTCGGAGGGCAGCTCAACATCGCGTACAACTGCCTGGACCGCCACCTCGAGGCCGGTCGGGGCGACAAGGTCGCCTACCACTGGGAGGGCGAGCCGGGCGACACCCGCACGATCACGTACCACGACCTGCACCGGTCCGTCTGCCAGGCGGCGAACGCGCTGACCGAGCTGGGCATCCAGGCCGGTGACCGGGTCGCGATCTACCTGCCGATGATCCCCGAGCTACCGATCGCGATGCTCGCCTGCGCCCGGATCGGCGCCACGCACAACGTCGTGTTCGGCGGCTTCAGCGTCGACGCGCTGCGCGGCCGGATCCAGGACGCCGACGCGAAGCTCGTCATCACCGCCGACGGCGGCTTCCGGCGGGGGAACCCGTCGGCGCTCAAACCGACCGTGGACGAAGCGGTCGCCGACTGCCCGAGCGTCGAGCACGTCCTGGTGGTCCGCCGCACCGGCCAGGACGTGGACTGGCACGAGCGCGACGTGTGGTGGCACGAGTCCGTCGAGCAGGCCGGTACCGAGCACACGGCCCAGCCGTTCGACGCCGAGCATCCGCTGTTCATCCTCTACACCAGCGGGACGACCGCGAAGCCGAAGGGCATCCTGCACACCACGGGCGGTTACCTGACCCAGGTGGCGTACACCCACTGGGCGGTCTTCGACCTCAAGCCGGAGACGGACGTCTACTGGTGCACGGCCGACATCGGATGGGTGACCGGGCACAGCTACATCGTGTACGGCCCGCTCGCCAACGGCGCCACCTCGGTCATCTACGAGGGCACCCCGGACACCCCGCACCGCGGCCGGTTCTGGGAGCTGGTCGAGAAGTACCGGATCACCATCATCTACACCGCGCCGACCGCGATCCGGACGTTCGCCAAGTGGGGAGACGACATCCCGGCCCAGTTCGACCTGTCGTCGCTGCGGCTGATCGGGTCGGTCGGCGAGCCGATCAACCCGGAGGCGTGGATCTGGTACCGGGAGAACATCGGCGGCGGGCGCTGCCCGGTGGTGGACACCTGGTGGCAGACCGAGACCGGCGGCATCATGATCTCGCCGCTGCCCGGGGTGACCGCGACCAAGCCCGGCTCGGCGATGAGCCCGCTGCCCGGCATCGTCGCCGATGTGGTGGACGACACCGGCACCCCCGTGCCGAACGGCGGCGGCGGCTACCTCGTCATCGGCGAACCGTGGCCCGGCATGCTGCGGACGATCTGGGGTGACCCGCAGCGCTTCGTCGACACGTACTGGTCCAGGTTCGAGGGCCTGTACTTCCCCGGCGACGGCGCCAAGAAGGACGAGGACGGCCACCTGTGGCTGCTCGGCCGGGTCGACGACGTCATGCTCGTCTCCGGCCACAACATCTCCACCACCGAGGTCGAGTCGGCGCTGGTGGCGCACCCGAGCGTGGCCGAGTCCGCGGTCGTCGGCGCCACCGACCCCACCACGGGCCAGGCGATCGTCGCGTTCGTGATCCTGCGTGGCTCGGTCGAGGGTGGCGAGGATCTGGTCAAGGAGCTGCGCGACCACGTGGCGAAGACGCTCGGGCCGATCGCCAAGCCGCGCCAGATCATGCTCGTCCCCGAGCTGCCGAAGACCCGGTCCGGCAAGATCATGCGCCGGCTGCTCCGGGACGTCGCCGAGAACCGGGCGCTCGGCGACGTCACCACGCTGCAGGACTCGACCGTGATGGACCTGATCTCGGAGGGCCTGCAGTCGACCAAGTCCGACGAGGACTGAGCCCCAGCGGTACTCCCCCGCACTGTGCGGTACGAGTGCGGGGGAGCTGCGGGGCCGGTACGCGGTACGTCGGTCTCGACGCCCAGGCGCGCACGAACTGGTTGCCGGGAGTGGTACCGCCGCCCCCGCCGCCACCTGGGTTTGGCGGCGGAGGATCGGTGGTCGGCGGGGGCGGTGGAGACGGTGGAAGAGAGCGGAGTGGCGGACCGGCAGGGCCAGCCTCAGGCGTATCGGGAGGTCCGACATGGCCGCGGACCATGAGGGCGTTCAGCACGGTACGCCGGCGAGTTGACGCCGCGCTGACTTCGCGCTGACCCCGAGCGCGACACGAACGTCCAGGCCGGACCGTGACCCGGGTCAGCGCGGAGCGGGCGCGGTTGATCCGCGCACCACCAGCTCCGGCTCGAAGAGCAGCTCGTCGGGTGGTACCCCGACCCCGTCGATCTGATGGACCAGGAGGTCCACCGCCGCCTGGCCCATCGCCTCGATCGGCTGCCGGACCGTGGTCAGCGGCGGATCGGTGCAGTTCATGAACGCCGAGTCGTCGTACCCCACCACCGACACGTCCTGCGGCACGCGCAGACCGAGCCGTCGTACCGCCCGGATCGTGCCCAGTGCCAGCACATCGCTCGCGCAGACGATCCCGGTGATGCCGCGCTCGACGAGCCGCGCGGCCGCCGCCCGGGCACCCTCCATCGAGAAACTCGACCGCTCGACGTCGACCTCGCGCTGGGCGACCGCGGACAGTGCGGCGAACTTCCGGCGCGACGGCATGTGGTCGGCCGGACCGAGCAGGGCGCCGATCCGCTCGTGCCCGAGGGAGGCCAGGTGGGCGTACGCCTGCTCGACCGCGACCGCGTCGTCGGCGGAGACCGACGGGAAGCCCACGTCCACGCCGGCGTTGATGAGTACCGCCGGCAGCCTGCGGTCGAGCAGCATCCGGTAGTGCTCGTGCGGCGCGTCGGCCATCGCGTAGTTCCCGCCGGCGAACACCACCCCGGACACCTGGTGTTCCAGCAGCATCTGGGTGAAGTCGGCCTCGGAGACCCCACCGATGGTCCGGCCGCACAACGCCGGGGTGAACCCGCGCTGGACCATTGCGCCGCTGATGACCTCGGCGAACGCCGGGAAGATCGGGTTCTGCAGTTCGGGCAGCACGAGCCCGATCAGCCGGGCGCGCTCGCCGCGCAGCTTCGTCGGGCGCTCGTACCCGAGCACGTCCAGCGCCGTGAGGACGGCCGTCCGGGTGCCCTCCGAGACGCCGTCCCGGCCGTTGAGCACGCGACTGACCGTGGCCTCGCTGACGCCGGCCTTCCTGGCTACCTCGGTGAGCCGTCGGGTCACGCCCGCAATGGTAGGGCAGGATCGTGCAAGAACCCGCGCCCGAGCCGCCGGCTCTTGCGCCGGTACCCGAACAGAGCGCCCCGGATGGTTCCGTCAGCCGACCAGATCGATCCAGGAGAACTCGCCCGAGCACGGCGGGCCGGGCGCGATCGCCAACCGGCGGGCATCGAGATCCAGCAGAACCGAGTAGACGCTCTCCGACCGGTCGGCCGGTTCGTCCCGGTCGTCCACGTGCCGGCAGATCGACATCGGGAAGCTCACATGGTCACGCAGCGTCGCGATCAGGTCGTCTTCGGTCGCCTTGCGGTCGGCGACAACATCGGCGAGCAGGCGCCGGGCCCGCGCCGAGCGGAACAGCGACGACCCGCCCCAGTCCTTGATCGTGTCGTACACCGGCAGCCCCGACTCGACGTGGTTGGCGTGGGTCAGGAGGCCGTCCGCGGGTGCCAGCCAGCCCGCGTCGCCCGGTACCAGCTCCAGGTCGATCAGCTCCCCGCCCGCGTCGCCGGCCTGGCCCAGCAGCATGTTGACCGAGGAGTTCCGGGGCGGGCGTACCGTGCCACGCAGTGCCGCGCCGAGCGAGGACGCGTCCAGGGCGGCACGCATCATGACGTGGTACGGCACGCCGATCTCGCGCCCGCTGCCGAGCCCGTCCCGGTCGCTGCCCAGCAGGTTCACGCAGAGCCCGACGCCCGCGGAGTTCAGCCCCATCTTCGCGAGCATCCCCGCCTCGGCCAGGGTGAGCACCGTGTGGCCGTGCTCGTCCGTCGTGCGCAGCAGGATCATCGCGTCGCGCTGGTCGGGGTGCCAGTCCCAGTTCTGCGCGAGCAGCAGGTGACCCTCCAAGGTGTACGTGCCGAGCACGCCGATCGCGGTACAGCCGCCACCCGACCCGTCGGGTGCACTTCTGCGGTGCAGCAGCTCGGTCCGCGCGTTCACCGCGTACACGTCGTCGACGTCGACGCCGGCACCCTCGGCCAGCGCATCGAGCATGGCCGCGATCCGGGGGTGATGCTCGGCGGTGGCCTGCCGGAACGCCTGGCCCGCCGATCGAACGGCAGCGATGTCCAGGCCGGCCTGGTCGTGGAAGCGGCGCGCGTACAACTCGATGTTGGCCGATATCCGGGCCGCCGCCGCGGCGCCGTAGGCCCCGCCGCATTCGGCGGGTGGACCCGCGACGGAGATCAGGGGTACGGGGGTCATGGCGCGAGGCTACCCCGGTCTTACCCCGATCTCTCCCGCCGTACGGGACGGCCCTGGCCTAGGCTGTGGCCGTGACGGTCGACGAGTCCCGCATTCTCGTCGACGGACCGTGGACGCACCGGTTCGTCAGCGCGAACGGCAGCCGCTTCCACGTCGCTGAAGCGGGGACCGGGCCGCTCGTGCTGTTCCTGCACGGGTTTCCGGAATTCTGGTGGGCCTGGCACGGGGTGCTGCCGGCCGTGGCCGACGCGGGGTTCCGGGCCGTGGCGGTTGACCTCCGTGGGTACGGGGCAAGCGACAAACCACCTAGAGGGTACGACGGGTACACAATGGCAGCGGATGTCGCGGGACTCGTCCGCGCGCTCGGCGAGCGGTCCGGGGTGCTCGTCGGCGCGGGCAGCGGAGGCATGGTCGCGTGGACGACGGCCGCGTTCCACCCGCGGCTGGTCCGCCGGCTGGTGGTGATGGGGGCGGCCCATCCACTGCGCCTGCGCGCCTCGGTCTTCGCCGACCCGCGCGGGCAGCTCGCGGCGATCGCCCCGTTGCTGCGGTTCCAGATCCCGCGGTACGAGCACGCGCTGACCCGCAACGGCGCCGCACCGATCGGCTCCTACCTGCGGCGTTGGGGTGGCCGGCCGTGGGTGGCGAGCCCGTCGTTCGGCTCCGCGGTGACCCGCTACCGGGAGGCCATGCAGATCCCGCAGGCGGCGTTCTCCGCGCTCGAGTCGTACCGCTGGGCGTTCCGGTCCGTGCTGCGCCTGCACGGGTACCGGTTCGTCAAGCTGCTCCAGCAACCGATCGTGACGCCCACGCTGCAGCTGCACGGCGCCCTGGACCAGGCGATCCTGCCGCGTACCGCGCAGGGCAGCGGTCGGTACGTCACCGCGAGGTACGAGTGGCGCCTGCTGCCCGGCGTGGGTCACTTCCCGCACCTGGAGGTGCCGGACCTCGTCGCTGGCGAGGTACTCCGGTGGGCCAAGGACTGACCGGCCGGACCCTGGTCAAACCCGGTGCTCGCGGATGTCGGTGACCTCCGCGACCGGCGCCCAACCCTGGTAGACGCCGTAGTCGAACTCCTCCAGGCCGAGCGCGTTCGCGACCGGCGCCTTGCCACCGGTGTACTCGACCCGCAGCCAGGACTCGTGCTCGGCCAGGATCAGGAACGGCTCACCGCGCCAGGTGGCGCTCGTGCGGACGTAGGAGAAGTCGTCGACCTCGGCGAACGGCAATATCCGCCGGTACCTGCCCTCCCGGATCTCGTCGAACCCCTCCTCCGGCTCGGTCGAGTAGAGCCGGACCTCGTCGGAGTCCGGGCTCGCTTCGTACTCCCGGCCCCGCCAGCGCGCCACGTACCCGTCCCGCATCACGCTCTCCTCATGCGTCCACCCGGCGCCACAGTGGACCGTCCACATCGAGCATCGCGACGAGTTCCTCGGTACCGTCGGCGGAAATGCGCCACAACTGGGCGCCGTTGGGCAGGCGGGCGCTGTCCACTTTGAACTCCGCGATGATGTCGCCGCTCTCGCCCGGGGCGAATCCGTTGCCCCGGAACGGAGCGCGCTCGATCACCCAGCCCTGCATCGCGCGCATGCCGGCCTCGTGCTGCCCGCCGTACGGGATCCGGTAGAGGTTGGGCCGGTGCGCCGCCCACCTCAACACGTACAACTCGGCGGCGTCCAGGGTGAACGGTGACTCGCCCAGGCTCAGCCCGAGGGCGTGCAGCAGGTTGGCCGGGGTACGCAGGTGGGCCACCTCGGCCACCCGGTAAACGAAGCCGGACACCCGGTCATAGCCGCGGTCGAGGTAGTAGTCGACCTGCGCCGGAGGGAGCACCTTCTGCATCATCGTCGGACCGCTCGGTGCCGGCGCCGGTACGGGGGACGGCTGGGGCTGCGGTGCCGGCGCCGGCTCCTCCACCACGATCTCGCCGCTCGGCTCGCCGCTGAGACCGACCTCGTCCGCCCAGTTGGCCAGCGCCACGATCTGCGCACCGGGCAGCTTGGCGCCGACCGGCGAGCCGGGGTTCACCGCGAACGACCATTGCTCGTCCGGCCAGTTGCGGATCAGCTGGACGAACTTCACGGTCACGGTCGCGATCTCGGCACCGACGTGCTCGATCAGCCGCTCCGGCGAGGTGAAGACCACGATGAACGGCTGGCCGTCCAGGGTCTCGACCCGCCAGCCGAACTCGGGATCGCGGGGCACGGCACCGGCCGGCGTGCCGGCCAGGACCGGTACGAGCACCTTGGCCAGCAGCAGCGTGGACAGGAACGCGTCGGTGTTGCCCTCCTCGGCGGCGTTGAGCAGGCTCGCCTCGACGTCGTTGGCCGGGTCGAAGTCCGGCTCCGGGACACGCGCCGGTGGTGGAGGTGGGGACGCCGGAACCCGGTCCGCGGTGGGCTCGGGCGCCACGGCCGGGACGGCAGCGCGCAACGGGGGTTCGGCGTATTGAGGAGGCGCGGCGGTCGAGCCGGGGGTCAGGCCGAACGCTGGCGACGGCGGCGCGGGGACCCGGGTCGGCAGCGGCCCGCCCGGGGAGGTGCGCCGCGAGGGTAACGGAACCTGCGGCGGCGCGGAGGGCGGTACCGGCACCACGGGCGGGGCTGAGGCGGCCGCCGGGACGGACGCGGCCGGCGGTGGGGCGGCCGGCGGCGGGATGTACGCGGACGGCGACCCAGCCGCCGTCGGTGACCCGGGTGCGACCGGTGACCCGGGTGCGGCGGGCGATCCAGGGAACCGCGGCGCCGGCGCCGCGATAAGGCCCGACGGCGCAGCGGGCGGTGGCGCAGCGGGCGGTGGCGCAGCGGGCGGTGGCGCAGCGGGCGGTGGCGCAGCGGGCGGCATGCCGGGCGGCGCGGCAAGGTCCGGTGGCGCGGGAACTCGCGCGGATCCGGAGGGCGTCAGCCCGAACTCCGACGACGGCGTTCGGGGCGTTCGCACCGGGAGCGCCTGCGGCACCGATGCCGACCCGACCGCCCCCGATGGCGGTGAGCCAGAGGTCGTGGTGGAGTTCCCCGGCGTGACCCGGGATGCCGGGGAGACCGGCGCCACGCCGGCCGCCGAGACCGCACCCGCCGATGCCGCACCCGCCGATGCCGCACCCGCCGATGCCGCACCCGCCGATGCCGCACCCGCCGAGACCGCACCCGCCGATGCCGTCCCGACGGACGCCGCACCGATCACCGGCGAGCGGCGGGCCAGCCGCGCGGCGGACCGCTCAGGCTCCGGCGCCGGTGGCAGCTCGGCCTGCCGCCCCGGAACCGACGCCACCGCCCGGGTCCTCCGGAAGTCCTCGACCCGCTCCACCCGGTCCCGTACGCCGAGCCCGCGCCCCGGCAGCCGGACGTCACCCCGGGCGAGCTGGGTGACGAACCAGGCCGGCAGGTACCCCTCGATCGGCAGCCCCGGGTTGACCGCCAGCCACCAGTCCAGGTTGGGCCAGTTCTGGGCCAGCTCGTGGTACGGGATCCGCCGCGCCGATCCGGCGTGCTCCGCCAGGCACACCGCCATCGCCTGGGGCGAGGTGAAGGCGAGGACATGCGTGCGGTCACCGGACGTCCACGTCCCCCAGCCCATCGGGACCCGGCCGGCGAGCGCGTCCGCCGACACCGGCAGGAACAGCTCGATCCGGCTCAGGATCCGGAAGTACATCTCCTGGTCGCCACTGCGCAGCGCGTCGCGCATGGCCTGCTCTGCCTCGGTGGCCGGCGCCCACTCGGTCACGGCCACCTCCTTACCCATCTCGGCCCGCGGCGCGCACGTTTCCGGGTACAACCTACAGTGCTCCCCCCGCGCAGTGGCGCCACGGATAGCATCCGCCATCGGACCGTATGCAACCACCCTCCGCGACGGCGGATCTCCAGCCCGGCCGGGGGACAACCGCCCTGGTCACGGCCCCGCTGCGGGAACCGCTACTCGAACAGCCGGACGTTGCGGTCCTCGGTGCTGCGGTAGTCGTACGCCGAGTCGTCCAACGCGTTCTTGATCTCAATGAGCATTGTGGACAGTTCGGCAGCGGCCGACCGCCAGGCCCGCTGGCGCACCTGGTAGGCCTCCTGAGCCTCGCCGCTCCACACGGCCACCAGCGGGGCGGCATCCCGCTCCAGCCGGCTGAGCTGCTCGTTCATTGTTCTGATCGCACCGTCGATCCCGCCGCTCGCCGCGTGCATCGCGCCGAAGTTGACGACCAGCATGTCGTTCATCGCATCCTCCAGGCAGGTGGCCGGTTCACAGCGGCAGCGGCAGGTGGCCGCGGACGTGCCGGACCCGTTCCGCCGCCGACGCGTCGGCGACCGCGTAGTCCCGGCCGGCGGTACGGATCGCGCCAGCGGTCTCGGCCAGCGCCCTCCGGAGCCGCTCCTGGTCGTCCGCCCAGGCCCGCCTGGTCTCGTCGAAGGTGCGCCCGCCGGCGCCCTGCCACTGCGACTTGAGCTGGTCGAGCTCGGCCATCAGCCGCTTGAGCATCCCGTCCAGCGCGTCGCCTACGGCATCGAAGCGCGCGGCGGTCCGCGCCATCAGTTCGGTCTGGGTCTGCGTTGTCGACACCCGTGTCACCTACTCCCCGTGTAGCCCCGTGCAGCGAACGAAGCGACCGTAGCGACCTCCGCATCCTCGCGAAAGGCCCTGTGGATAACTTCCGGTGAAGCGGGTATTTCATCCGATTACCGGCGACCGTGCCGCCTCTGGATCGAGCACCGGACCGGCCGGCACCAGGGCCAGCACGGCTGGTGGCAGCCGGACCGGCCGGACGCCCCCGAGACCCAGCACGGTGAGCACGTCCGGCCCGGGCAGCGCGTAGCGCAGGCCGAGGTCGGTCACCAACCAGAGCCCGCCGGACCGGCCGGACTCCACCACCGCGCCGCCCCCC
>Ga0209481_10000033_pt1 | contig 73506 bp, 77 predicted proteins | sample SoiMetdeltSBSDD3_FD_187598 | JGI IMG/M metagenome (GOLD analysis project Ga0209481, IMG submission 187598) | Bulk soil microbial communities from a Populus tree surrounding site in Tennessee, USA - Soil MetaG P. deltoides SBSDD3 (SPAdes) (version 2) | ecosystem: Environmental > Terrestrial >...
CGGCTAGCCCTCGGCTAGCCCTGGTTAGCCTGCGGTGAAGCCGACCGGGCGGCTGGCGGATTCGGCGATCTCGACGTATGCGAGCTTGCTGACCGGCACGATCACCCGGCGCCCCCGCTCGTCGACCAGGGTCAGCACGCCGTCGGCGGAGGCGATCGCGTCGGTCACCGCCTCGGCGACCTGGGCCGGCGTCTGTGCGCTGTCCAGCACCAGCTCGCGCGGCGCGAACTGAACGCCGATCTTGACCTCCACGTGGTCCTCCTCGATAAAGGTGCGCGAGGAAACCCTATCGCGCTCAGGAGTGCTCCCCGTGGAGAGGGAAGCCGCCGATCCCGCGCCAGGCGAGCATCGCCAGCAGTGCCTCGGCGTCCGGCTTGGGCACCTGGCGCCCGCCGGCCAGCCAGAACCGGGCGGCCACCTCGGCGGCACCGGTCAGGGCCGAGGCGAGCAGTTCGGCGTGGGCGCGGCTGACCCCGGTGTCCGCCATGATCGTCTTGGTGATCGCCTCGATGCAGCCGCGTTCGACCCGTTCGACCCGCTCCCGGACGGCCGGTTCGTTACGCAGATCGGACTCGAAGACGAGCCGGAACGCCTCGCTTTCGTGATCGACGAAGTCGAAGTACGCCTGCATCGCGCCGCCGACGCGTTCACGGTTGTCTGTCGTCGACTCCATCGCACCGCGGACCTTGTCCACGATGTCGTCACAGTGCGTGTCGAGCAACGCGAGGTACAGCTCGAGCTTTCCGGGGAAGTGCTGGTAGAGCACTGGCTTTGAGACACCCGCGCGTTCCGCGATGTCGTCCATCGCCGCGGCGTGGTAACCCTGCGCAACGAAGACGTCTTGGGCGGCGGCGAGCAGTTGCTTGCGGCGCGCCGAGCGGGGCATGCGCGTCGGCCGACCGGCGGTCTGCGCGCCACTCGTCGCCGGTGTCATGCTCACCTCACAGAACTGGACCGACATTGCAACTTATCGGCACCTCCTGCACACGGTAGCCTCACCATGGACAACGGAGGAGCGCACGGTGGACGAAACAGGGCAACCCAACGGCGCCGTGCCGACCAATACCAACGGTACGGGTGATCGCGGCGATGCCACGCGGCACGGCGGCTGGGGACCGCCGCCACCGCTCTCGCTGGCACCACCGCACAACGGGTCCGACTCGAACGGCGTGCGCAAGGAACCGGCCTGGTCCAGCGCTGGCGCAGCACTCGAACCGACGTCCGATCCGCTCTCCGCGGCCTGGCCCGGCGCGTCCGGATTCGGTCACCCGGGGTACCAGGATGTGGGAACTCCGGTCGCGGTCGGCGCGGCCCGGGCCCTGGCCTCGGACCCGGCTCGGCCACCGGCCGGACCGTCGGGTGTTCCGACCACCGCGGCGACCGGCCGCGCGACGCCCGTGGTCCCGCCCGTGTCGAACGGGCCGCCCCGGGTACCGGCCCAGGCGACGACGTACCCGGCGAGCGCCCCGCCGTACCCGTACGAGGGGGATCTGGAGGCGGCTGAGCCGACCCCGTACGAGTCGTGGAACACCCGGCCGAACGCGCCGCTGCCACCGGGCCACGTGGGGTTCGGCGAGGCGACCCCGCCGCGCGGCTATCCGACCGTCACGCAGGCCCGGCCGGTACCGGCCGACGTGCCGCCCGGCGAGGGGACCGCGGAGCTGCCCGAGCCGCCCGCGCCGTCGCTGGACCGGGCCGAGATCCTGCCGCAGCGGGTCCCGGCCGAGCCCGACGTACCGGCGCTGCCGGAGCCGGTGACCGACGAGGCCGGATCGCCCGCGGAAGCCGCCGAGCTGGCGCGGATCGCCGCCCGGCTCAAGCACGGCGTCCCGCCGGCTCCGCCGACCCGGGAGAGCTTCGACGTCGACGCGGTGCTCGCCGCGGTCCGCGAGGTGCCCGGGGTCCGCGACGCCCACCTGCGTCACAACCGGGACGGCAGCGGTGTGCACACCCTGCGCCTGGACCTCGCCGACGGGGCGGACGGCGGTCAGGTGAGCCGGCTCGTCGCCCGGCTGCTCGGCGAGAAGATGGGTCTGTCGGCCGCGCTGGGCGCGCCGGCCGCACCGGCTTCGGCCGAGGCGGCCCGGACGTACCGGGCGACCGCCAAAGCCGCGCCCGCGCCGGACACGGCGTACCAGGCGCGCCGCCGGCACCCGGGGACCGGCACCCGCGGCCGGGCGGCGGTCGAGCCGCGACTGCCCGCCGACGACCACGGGCTCACCCTGGCCGACCCCCCCGCGGCCCAGGTACCGACCCCGGGCCCGCTGAACCCGGCGGTCTTCGGCGAGCCCGTCAGCCGGCCACTGCCGCCCCGGATCGACGGCCTGCGGGTGGTCCTCGATCACGTCCAGGTGTCGACGTTCGGCCTGGACGCGCGAGTGGAGGTCCGGCTCGGTCTCGGCGAGCGCCGGACGATCGGTGAGGCGAGTGGACCGGCCGTCGACGGCTACGTGCTGCGGCTGTGCGCGGTCTCCACCGCCACCGCCATCGACCAGCTCCTGCTGGACGAGTCCAGCGGCGCCAGCCGGGCCCGCTGCTTCGTCGAGCACGCGGCGGTCGTACCGTTCGGCAGCTGCCAGGTCGCGGTCGCCGTGGTCCTGCTGGTCTGCAACGGTTGGGTCGAGCAGCTCGCCGGTTCCGCGCTGGTGGCGGGCGACCCGCGCCAGTCGGTCGTCCGGGCGACGCTCGCCGCGGTGAACCGGCGGCTGGAAAGCCTGCTGCCGTAACGGGGGCGCCATGAAACGTGCACGGCTCGCCCCCGACGACGCGTTACCGCCGCCACACGAGCTGGTCCCGCCGTGGCCGGGGCGGTCGGTCCCGGTCGACGGGCAGGTCCTCTACGTGCGGGACACACCCGCCACCGCACCGGGTGCCGAGCCGGCACTCTACGTCCACGGGCTCGGCGGCTCGTCGCAGAACTGGACCGACCTGGCCGACCTGCTCTCCGGCCGGCTCGACGGCCAGGCGATCGACCTGCCCGGCTTCGGGCGCAGCGATCCCGCGCGGCGGTACACCCTGGCCGCCTTCGCGCAGCGGGTGATCCGCTGGATCGAGTACGCCGACCGTGGACCCGTGCACCTGTTCGGCAACTCCCTCGGCGGGGCGATCTCGGTGCTGGTCGCGAGCTCGCGGCCGGACCTCGTGCGTACCCTCACGCTGATCTCGCCGGCGCTGCCGTTCCTGGATCCGCGCCGATCGCTGCAGGGCCGGCTGCTGCCGCTGCTCGCGCTGCCCCGGGCGGACCGGTTCGCGGCCCGCCGGTTGGCCAAGGTGGAGCCGGCGGCGCTGACCCAGATGGTGCTCGAAGCGTGTTTCGCCGATCCGAGCCGGATCGCGCCGCAGCGGCTGGCCGAGGCGGAGGAGGAGGCGACGCTCCGGTACACGGTGCCGCACTACGCGGACGCGTACATCCGGACGATGCGCGGGGTGGTCGGCAGCTTCCTGCGCGCGTACCTGCCCGGCTCGAACTCGCTGTGGCGGGTGGCCAAGCTGGTCAGCGCGCCGACGCTGGTGATCGGCGGCCGGCAGGACCGGCTCGTCGACATCCGCGTCGCGCCCAACACGGCCCGGCTCATCCCGGACAGCCGGCTGCTCATGCTCGACGGCGTCGGTCACGTTGCGCAGATGGAGGTTCCACGCCTGGTCGCCCGCGCCGCCCTCGCCCTCCTCGACGAGGCACCCGGCCCCGGGCCGGCGGTGCCTGAACTCAAAAGCGCGGCAACGACGGAAGGCGGTTAGCGCACCACCACGACGGAGCGCCATGTGGCAGGCTGACGGGCGATGCCTCGGACATCCCCCGGCACGCTCGCGCGACGGCAGCGACTCCAGCGTGCACAGCAGCGCCGTCGTGGCATCGTCGCCGCCGTCCTCATCGTCACCGCGCTGCTGGTCGGCGTCGACCTGATCCGGCGCGGCGCGAGCATCGGCGCCGCCAACCCGCCGGCGCGGACCCAGCAGACGATCGCCGCGCCACCCACCTCGGCCGCCCCGGCCAGCCCGTCGCCGTCCGCCGCGCCGGCCTCGTCCGCGCCGCCGGCACCGGTGTACGCCCTGGCCGGCGACTACCCCCGATCGGGACCCGGCACCTGGGTCTACGGCACAACCCAGGGACCGGTCCTGGGTACGGCCGGCATCCTGCGCCGGTTCCGCGTCGCGATCGAGACGGGGGTACCGGAAGATATCGCCGCATTCGCCGCGAAGGTGGATGAGACGCTCGGAGACGCGCGGAGCTGGATCGCCGGGCGGACGTTCCGCCTGCAGCGCGTACCGGCGAACGCCACCTTCGAGTTCACCATCTACCTGGCCACCCCGGAGACGGCGCGGCGGCTGTGTGCCGGCGGCGGCGTGGACATCCGGATCAACGGCACGCCGTACACCTCGTGCCGGACCTTCGGGCAGGTCATCCTCAACCTCGCCCGCTGGCGGGAGTCCACTCTGGAGTTCGTCCGGGCCAGGATCCCGCTCGAGGTCTACCGCCAGTACCTGATCAACCACGAGGCCGGGCACCAGTTCGGTTACGGCCACGAGCTCTGCCCGGGTGGGGGCCGGCCGGCACCGGTCATGCAGACCCAGACGCTCGGCCTGCGTGGCTGTACCGCCAACCCGTGGCCGTACCTGGACGGCCGGCGGTACGCGGGCCGCTCCGGCCAGTGACCCGATCCTTGCCGTACCGCGACGGCTGTCCGTTATTCCGGCCCGCCCGTGGCGTAGGTCATGGCAGCTCACGCCATTTGCGCGCAACAATGGCCAGCGACGAAACTCGTTGGAGGAGACACCGTGTCGCTGCCGCCCCTCGTCGAGCCCGCTGCTGAGCTGACCGTCGACGAGATCCGCCGTTACTCCCGCCACCTGATCATCCCGGACGTCGCGACGACGGGGCAGAAGCGGCTGAAGAACTCCCGCGTGCTCTGTGTGGGCGCCGGGGGACTGGGCTCGCCCGCGCTGATGTACCTCGCCGCGGCCGGGGTCGGCACGCTCGGCATCGTCGACTACGACACGGTCGACGAGTCCAACCTCCAGCGCCAGGTGATCCACGGGGTCTCCGACGTCGGGCGGTCCAAGGCCGAGTCGGCGGCGGCGAGCATCCGGGAGATCAACCCGCTGGTCAACGTCGTGATCCACAACACCGCGCTGGACCGCGACAACGTCTTCGAGATCTTCGGGCAGTACGACCTGATCGTCGACGGCACCGACAACTTCGCCACCCGGTACCTGGTTAACGACGCCGCGGTGCTGCTCGGCAAGCCGTACGTGTGGGGCTCGATCTACCGGTTCGACGGGCAGGCCTCGGTGTTCTGGGCCGAGCAGGGTCCGTGCTACCGCTGCCTCTACCCCGAGCCGCCGCCGCCGGGCATGGTGCCGTCCTGCGCCGAGGGCGGCGTGCTCGGCGTGCTCTGCGCGTCGGTCGGGTCCATCCAGGTCACCGAGGCGATCAAGCTGATCACCGGGATCGGCGAGCCGCTCGTGGGGCGGCTCACGGTGTACGACGCGCTGGAGATGACGTACCGGACGATCAACGTCCGCAAGGACCCGAACTGCGTGCTCTGCGGGCCCAACGCCACGCAGAAGGAGCTGCTCGAGGACTACGAGGACTTCTGCGGCGCGGTGTCGCCGGAGGCGGCCGAGGCGGTGCTGGACGCCACGATCACCGCCACCGAGCTGGCCGAGTGGCAGCAGGCGGGCAAGGACCTCCTGCTCGTGGACGTGCGCGAGCCGGCCGAGTACGAGGTCGTCCGGATCCCCGGGTCGGTGCTGATCCCCAAGGGTGAGATCCTCTCCGGCGAGGCGCTGTCCCGGTTGCCGCAGGACCGGCAGATCGTGCTGCACTGCAAGTCGGGCGTACGCTCCGCCGAGGCGCTCGCGGCCCTCAAGGCGGCCGGCTTCAAGGACGCGGTGCACGTCCAGGGCGGGGTACTGGCCTGGATCAAGCAGGTCGACCCGTCCCTGCCGGTGTACTGATCCACAATAGGCTGTCCGACGGAGTTCACCGCCCACCCGCCGGTCGGTAGCCTACGGCCGTGGTCGACATCGACGCCGCGATCGGGTTCGTCATCGCCAAGGGCGACACGGTGGACCGGGCTCGCCTGGCCTGGTTGCGGACGGGGATCCAGCCGGACCCCGAGATCCTGGCGCGGGCCGAGCTGGGGCAGGCTCCCGAGGGCGGCTGGCCGGCGTTCTGGGCCGACGACGTGGCATCGGTCGACGCGACCTGCTTTCGCCTCGTCGAACTGGACGACCTCGGTGGCCTCGGCCGGCCGGCGGTCCGGCACGCGCTGGACTGGCTGGCCAGCCGGCAGCGGCCCGACGGGACCTGGGAAGAGGATCCGGTGCTGGCCGACCAGGCACCGTCCTGGGCTCGGCCCGGCGATCCGGAGGCCCGGCTCTACCTGACCGCGAACGCGGCGTTCTGGCTGACCGTGGCCGGCCCCGAGGCGCGGTCGGCGGGGCCGCTGGACACCCGGGCGGGCGGGGCGTACGCGGGCGTGGTCACCAAGGCCGCGCACGCGATCCGGGACAGCCTCGAGCCGGACGGGACCTGGCCGTCGTTCCTCGTCACCGGGTTGCTGGGCTGTGCCGTGCTGCACCGGCAGGAGATGTTCTACGAGTCGGCGCGGATGACGATGGTGCTCTCCGAGCGGCTGCCGCAGATGTCACCGGCGGACACGGCGTGGCTCGCCGCGGCCCTGCGCCGGGTCGGCATGTCCGACGAGGAGTGGCTGCTCGTCGCGGCCCGGCGCCGGCTGTCGGAGACCCAGCGCAGCGACGGCGGCTGGCCCAGCGACGACGGGGAGCAGTTCGACGTGCACGTGACGCTGACCGCGATCCGCGCGATGCGCTGACACCCGCACGGTGTGCGGTACGCCTCAGGTACGGATCTGGCCCTCGCCGGTGACGACGTACTTGGTCGAGGTCAGCTCCGGCAGGCCCATCGGGCCGCGGGCGTGCAGCTTCTGGGTCGAGATGCCGATCTCGGCGCCGAAGCCGAACTCGCCACCGTCGGTGAACCGGGTGGACGCGTTCACCAGCACCGCGGCCGCGTCGACCCGGGCCACGAACTCGTTCGCCGCCGCCAGCGAGCCGGTGACGATCGCCTCGGAGTGCCCGGTCCCGTACCGCCGGATGTGCGCCACCGCCGCGTCCAGCGACGGCACCACCGCGGCCGAGATGTCCAGCGACAGGTACTCGGCCGCGTAGTCCTCCTCGGTCGCCGGCACCACCGCGGTGTCGAACGCGGCCACCGCGCCGTCGCCGTGCACGCTCACGCCGGCGTCCCGGAACGCCGCCAGCACGGGCGGCAGGAAGTCGGCCGCGACGTCGACGTGTACCAGCAGCGACTCGGCCGCGTTGCACACCGACGTTCGTTGCGTCTTCGCATTGAGCACAATGGACAGTGCCATGTCGAGATCGGCGGTCGCGTCGACGTAGACGTGGCAGTTGCCCACGCCGGTCTCGATGACCGGCACCGTCGACTCCTCCATCACCGACTGGATCAGCGCCGCGCCGCCGCGCGGGATCAGCACGTCCACCAGCCCCCGGGCGCGCATCAGCTCCTTGACGTCGTCCCGGTTCACGCCGCCCACGAGCTGGACGGCGTCCCGCGGCAACCCGCACTCCGCCAGTGCGTCCCGCAGGATCCCGACCAGGACCACATTGGACCGGCGCGCGCTGGACGACCCGCGCAGCAGCACCGCGTTGCCGGACTTGAGGCACAGGCCGGCCGCGTCGACCGTCACGTTCGGCCGGGCCTCGTAGATGATACCGACCACGCCGAACGGCACCCGGATCTGGCGCAGCTGCAGGCCGTTGGGGAGGGTCGAGCCGCGGACCACCTCGCCGACCGGGTCGGGCAGCGCGGCGATCTGGCGCAGGCCCTCGGCCATTCCCGCGATCCGGGCCGGGTTGAGGGTCAGCCGGTCGATCAGCGTGGTCGCCGCCGCCACGTCCTGCTCGTTGGCGGCCAGGATCTCCCCGGTACGCGCGACGAGCGCATCGGCCATCGCCAGGAGCACGGCGTCCTTCGTGGACCTGGTTGCCACGGCCAGCTCGGTGGCGGCGTCGCGGGCCGCGCGGGCGGCGGCGGTGATGCTCACGGCTCCTCCTTGAGTGCCAGGAGCACGAGGTCGTCCCGGTGCACGACCTCGCGTTCGTACTGTGGACCCAGCTCGGCCGACAGCTCCACAGTGGACCGACCGAGCAGCCCGGGCAGCTCGGCGGCGTCGTAGTTGACCAGCCCCCGGGCGACCGGCCGGCCGCCGGTGTCCACGAGGTCGACCGGGTCGCCCGCGGTGAACCTCCCGTCGACCGCGGTGATCCCGGCCGGCAGCAACGACTTGCGCCGGTCGACGACCGCGAGCACCGCGCCCGGGTCCAGGTGGAGCCGGCCGCGGGGCGAGGTGGCGTGGGCGAGCCAGAAGAGCCGGGCGGCGGGCCGTTCCCGTACCCGGTGGAAGAGCGTGCCGACCGGCTCGCCGGCCAGCGCCTCGGCGGCGAGCCCGGCGGCGGTCAGCACCACCGGGATGCCCGCGCCGGTCGCGATCCGGGCGGCCTCGACCTTCGTCACCATCCCGCCGGTACCGACGCCGGCCCGGCCGGTCCGGCCGATCGCGATGCCGGCGAGGTCGGCCTCGGAACGAACCTCGCCGATCCGTCGCGACGCCGGCCGCGCCGGGTCGCCGGTGTAGAGCGCGTCCACATCGGAGAGCAGCACCAGCAGGTCGGCGTGGACGAGCGCGGCCACGAGCGCGGCCAGCCGGTCGTTGTCGCCGAACCGGATCTCCTCGGTGGCGACCGTGTCGTTCTCGTTCACCACCGGTACGGCGCCGAGGTCGAGCAGGCGGCGCAGAGTCCGGTACGCGTTGCGGTAGTGCGCGCGCCGGGTCACATCGTCCACTGTGAGCAGGATCTGCCCGACGATCCGGCCGTGCCGGGCGAACGCCTGCGTGTACGTGCGTACCAGCAGTCCCTGACCCACGCTCGCGACGGCCTGCTGGGTGGCCAGGTCCCGCGGCCTCGCGCGCAACTTCAGCGGCGCCAGCCCGGCGGCGATCGCACCCGACGAGACGAGCACGACCTCCCGGCCGTCGGCGGCGTGGACGGCGAGCACGTCGACGAGGGCGTCGACCCGGTCGACGTCCAGCCCGCCCTCGGCGGTGCTCAGCGACGACGAGCCGACCTTCACCACGATCCGGCGGGCGGCCGCCACGGCTTCTCGCACGAGGCCCATTCTCCGTGGGGCCGGATCGCACCCCGCCGCGGGTTCCCATATCGTGGCGATCCATGGACCCGGAGGAGTACGTCGAGGCGGTGCTGAGCCTCGTCGAGCGCATCCCGGAGGGGCGGGTGATGTCCTACGGGGCGATCGCCGAGGTGCTCCGGGACCGGGCCGACGGCCGCGGTTCGGCCCGGCGGGTCGGGTCGATCATGGCGCATTACGGCGGGAGCGTGCCGTGGCACCGGGTGGTGGCCGCGAACGGCCGGGTCGTGCCGGGTCACGAGCGCGAGGCGCTGCGCCGGCTGCGCGGCGAGGGCACGCCGGTACGCGGCGACCACGTGGACATGCGGGCCGCCGCCTGGTGGCCGCCCGACCCGCGATGATCATGGGGTGTGCGAACCGCCGACCTCATGATCACCGCGGAGAGACGGTCAGGCGAGCAGCCCCACCCCGCCGCGGCGGATGTCGCCGGCCGCGCCGGCCCGCCCGACCGCGCTGACCCCGCCGAAGTAGTGGCTGATGTGGTCCCACTCGCGGACGTGGTACCCGTCGGCGGCCAGCGCGTCGAGCTCCTCCCGCGGGTACCCGGGCTCGGCGTGCGCGACCGGCGGCTCGCCCGGGTTGTCCGCGACCACGTGGAACCGGGGCCGGGCGGTGGCCGAGGGCAGGTCGTCGCCGTCGACGAGCACGTTGACGAGCGTGTGGAGGAGCGCGGTCCGGATCCGCGACGCGCCGGCCGACCCGGCGGCGAGCACCAGGTCCCCGGTGTCGTCGACGACCACCAGCGGGCACATCATCGAGGCGACCCGCTTGCCGGGCTCGGCGTCCGGGGTGATCAGCTCGCCCTCGCCGAGCATCGAGTTGAGGTGGACGCCCAGGCCGGGCAGCCAGACGCCGGAGCCGATGCCCAGCGTCACGGTCACCACGCAGGCGTTGCCGTCGGGGTCGACGACCGAGATGTTCGTGGTGTCGCCGAGCTTCTGCCGGCCGTACGCGAGCAGCGCCTGGGCCATCGCGACGGCCCGCTGGCCGCGGCGCATCCCCGGCAGGCCGGGCGGGAGTGCGGCGATGGTCGGGATGGTGTTGTTGAGGTCGGTCCGGGCGTACACGTGGTGGCCCGCGAACGGCGCGTGCGCGACCGGTAACTCCAGCACCCGGTAGGAGGCGAGGTCCTTCGGCCCGAGCGCGCCGCCGCCCGCCCGTACCGAGTCGACCAGCAGGCCGGCGACCTGTCCGGTGTAGAACGTCGCCGGCCCGTGCTCGGCCAGCAGCGACAACGCCACGTCGAGCCCCGGGTGGTAGAGCAGGTCCCCGCCCTCCAGCAGCTTGCCGCCGGGCGAGTAGATCTGCGCCCCCTCGCCGGGTACCAGCGCCGGCGCCACCGAGGCCAGCGTGCGGGCCTGCGCCGCGGGCAGCACGACGCCGCTGCGGGCGAGCGTGATGGCCGGCTCGACCACCCGCTGCCAGGGCAACCGGCCCCAGCGCCGGTGCACCTCACCGCAGCCGGCGGGTACCCCCGGCACCGCGACGCTCGCCTCGCCGATCGAGTAGTTGAGCGGGATGCCGCCGAAGTTCACCTCGATCGGCACCATCGGGCCGGGGTCCATGTCGCCGTCCAGCCCGGGTACCGAACAGAAGAAGTCGAGGCAGGTGACGGTGCCGGTGCCGGCGTCGTAGTAGGTCGCGAAGCCGCCACCGCCGATGCCGGTGAGCACGCTCTCCGCCACGCAGCAGGCGAGCACCGCGGCGACCGCCGCGTCGGCGGCCGAGCCGCCGGCGGCGAGCGTGCGCAGGCCGACCTCCGTGGTCACGGGGTGGCCCGTCGCGACCCCCGCGGACACCTGTACCTCCTCTGGACGGACATTGGCATGGACATTGGCATGGATACTGTCCCGCCTCCGCGGCCGGACCGTCGCCGCCGCTACACCAGATGCCCGGAGACTAATAGTCACGGAGCGCAGCGTAGATGCCGATGCTCAGACTTGCCCACCGGTAGATAACATCCGCGTTCATGGTTCCGCGGTCCGTACCAGGTCTTCACCCGGAAGACGCACTACCGAAACGTATTCGCGTCGGTTACGCGCTCGGTTCGGTCGCCACGGGAGCCTTCGGTACGGTCCCGGGACTGTTACTACTGCCGTACCTGACCGATACTCTCGGTATTGGTGCTGCCCTCGCCGGGATCCTCGTCCTGACTCCCAAAGCGTGGGACGTCCTGGTGAACCCGGTCGCCGGTCGGCTCTCGGACCGGACCCGCTCCCGCTGGGGTGCGCGCCGGCCGTACCTCCTCGGTGGCGGGCTCAGCCTGGCCGTGCTCTTCGCGGCCATCTTCGCCGGGCCGCTCGGTGCCGGCCCGGACGCGGCGGTCTACGTCGCCGTGGCGTTCCTGGCCGCCGCCACGGCGTTCGCGTTCTTCCAGGTGCCGTACGTCGCCATGCCGGCCGAGATGACCCAGGGGTACGGCGAGCGCACCCGCCTGATGACCTGGCGGATCGCGGTTCTCGCGCTGGCCATCCTGGTCTCCGGCGCGGTCGCGCCGCTGGTCCGGGACGCGGCCGGCGGCGGCATCCCCGGGTACCGCTGGATGGGCGTCTTCGTCGGGACGCTGATCGCCGCCGGCGCGGTCGGGGCGTTCCTCGGTACCCGCAGCGCGCCGACCGGCCAGGTGACCGCGAGCGAGCCGACACTGCGGGCGCAGCTCGCGGTCGCCGGGCGCAGCCGGCCGTTCCGCTCGCTGCTCACCTGCTTCGTCATCCAGTCGGCCGGGATCGCGGCGATGCTCGCCGGGGTGCAGTACTTCGCCGACCACGTGCTGCACCGCACCGGCGCGACCACGGTGTTGTTCGCGTGCTTCGTCGGGCCGGCGTTGCTGGTGATGCCACTGTGGACCCGCGTCGGCGACCGGCTCGGCAAGCGGCGCGGGTTCGTGCTCGCGTCGCTGCTCTTCGCCGCCGGCGCGCTGATCCTGGCCGGTGCCGGCGCGCTCGCGACCACCACCGGGCCGGTCCCGGTCTACCTGGTCACCGCGCTCGTCGGCTGCGGGTACGCCGGCCAGCAGGTCTTCGCGCTGGCCATGCTGCCGGACTGCATCGGGTACGACGAGCGGCGCACCGGCAAGCGGCAGGCCGGCGTCTTCACCGGCCTGTGGACCGCCGGCGAGACCCTGGGGCTGGCGCTCGGTCCGGGCATCGTCGGCCTGGTGCTCGCGCTCTCCGGGTACGTCTCCAGCGACACCGGCACGGCCCGGCCGCAGTCGGCCACCGCGGAGCTGGGCGTGCTGCTCGGCTTCACCGTGCTACCCGCGGTGTTCGTCGCCGTCGCGTTGCTCCTGATGCGCGGCTACGACCTGACCCGGGACATGGTCGCGGTACGGTCGAATCCATGATCGACGCTCTTCCGGCGGACGGGATGTCGGCGGAGCAGGTGCTCGCCGAGCTGCGCGCGCTGCGCTCCGGCGATCTGCCCACCCACGGGGGGCGGCTCTTCGCGTACGTCTACGACCCGGGCCTTCCCGGGCTGGACGAGCTGGCGGTGGCGGCGTACGCGATCGGGGCGCCCGCCAACGGGCTCGACCCGACCGCGTTCCCGTCGCTGCTGGCGATGGAGAACGCCCTCGTGGCCGCCGCCGCGCGGCTGCTGGGTGGCGGCCCGGAAACCGTCGGCTCGGTCACCAGCGGCGGCACCGAGTCGCTGATCCTGGCGGTCAAGGCGGCCCGGGACGCCCGGCCCGACCTGGCCTCGCCGCGGCTGGTCGTGCCGGCCACCGCCCATGCGGCGTTCGCGAAGGCCGCGTCGTACCTGCGGGTCGAGCTGGACGTGGTACCGGTGGATCCGGTCACGCTGCGGCCGTCGCCGGACGGGATGGCGGCGGCGATCCGGCCGGAGGCGGTGCTGGTAGCCTGCTCGGCGCCGTCGTACGCGCACGGGATCGTCGACCCGGTCCCGGCGATCTCCGCGGCGGCTGCCGCGGCCGGCGTGCGCTGCCACGTGGACGCGTGCTTCGGCGGCTGGACACTGCCCTACCTGCGCCGGCTCGGGGTGGACGGGCCGCCGTTCGACCTGTCCGTCCCCGGGGTCACCTCGATCTCGGTCGACCTGCACAAGTACGCGTACTGCCCGAAGGGCGTCTCCGTGCTGCTGCACCGGGACGCCGAGCTGCGCCGGCCGCAGTACTTCGCGTACGCGGACTGGCCCGGGTACCCGATGGTGAACCCGGTGATCACGTCGACCCGCTCCGGTGGACCGATCGCGGCGGCGCTGGCGACCCTGCGGCACATCGGGGACTCCGGGTACCTGGAACTGGCCGCCCGGAGCCGGGACGCGGTCCGCTCGCTCGGCGCGATCGTCTCCACTGTGGATGGACTCCGGCCGCTCTCCGACGGGCGCTCGACCGTGGTCTGCTTCACCAGCGACGACCCTGGCCTGGACCTGTTCGTCCTCGCCGACGAGCTGACCGGGCGGGGCTGGCACACCCAACCCCAGCTCGGGTACGGCGGGATCCCGCCCAGCATCCACCTGACGGTGACCGCGGCGGTGGCGCCGGCCGTGGCCGAGTTCGGAGCGGCCCTGCGCGATGCGGCCGCGGCCGCCCGGACGCGCGGCCCGCTCGTCCTGCCGCCCGAGCTGACCGCGCAGGTGGCCGGGTTGTCGCCGGAGTCGGTGACCCCCGAGCTGGTCGCGTCCCTGGCCGGGGGTCTCGGACTGGATCCCGCTGGCGCCGGGCCGGGCCGGATCGCGGAGGTCCACGTCCTGCTCGCCGCCGCCGCGCCCCGACTGCGGGAGCGGCTGCTGACCGAGTTCCTGAGCCTCCTGCAGACGCCGGCGTGGCAGTAGTGTGGGCGGTATGGCGGCGTTGCCGGGTGTGTTGGGAGAGCCGATCCGCTTCGTGCTCAACTGGGGGCGGCGCTACTCACTGTGGGTCTTCAACTTCGGCCTGGCGTGCTGCGCCATCGAGTTCATCGCCACCTCCATGGGGCGGCACGACTTCATCCGGCTGGGTGTGATCCCGTTCGCGCACGGACCGCGGCAGGCGGACCTGATGGTCGTCTCCGGCACCGTGACCGACAAGATGGCGCCGGCCATCAAACGGCTCTACGACCAGATGCCGGAGCCGAAGTACGTCATCTCGTTCGGGGCCTGCTCGAACTGCGGCGGACCGTACTGGGACTCCTACTCGGTGACGAAGGGTGTCGACCAGCTGATCCCGGTCGACGTGTACGTGCCCGGCTGCCCGCCCCGGCCGGAGGCGCTGCTGCACGGCATCATGCGGCTGCAGGAGCGGATCCGGGCCGAGGAGTCGGGCCTGGGCGGGGTCGAGCGGATCGATCCCCTGTCGGTCGACGGCCGGGATGCGGTGGCCGCGCTGACCGCCCCGCCGGTCACCCCGCCACCCGGCGTCGTCGTGCCGTCCGGTGTGGTCTGGCACCGCTCGGCGCGGCCGGGCGAGGGGCCGGCGGTCGGACCCGAGGGTCGGCTGCCGCTCACCGAGCTCACCGTGGACCGGGCCGGTGCCCCGGCGCCGTTCGGCGACGACCAGGCCCTGCCGCTGCCCCCCGACCAGCTCGACTACCAGCACCCGTCCGGTGGCGACCGGCAGTGACGGCGGCCCCGGGACACCCCGGGACACCGCCGGACACCGCGGGACGCCATAGGATCGCCGCATGACGCCGGATGAGGTCGGTGCCCGGGTGGTGGACCTGGCTGGAGGCACCGCGACGGTCTCGGGTGGTGCCGACTGGGCGCGGGCGACGGTCGACGTCGCACCCGATGCCTGGACCACCGCGGCGCGTGCCGCCCGGGACGACGCCGAGCTTGCCATGAACTACTTCGACTGGCTGTCCGCAGTGGACGAACTGGACGAGGGGTTCACCCTCGTGGCGCACCTGTGGTCGACGAGCCGGCGGCACGGGTTGCTGCTGCGGACCAGGGTCCCGCGGGACGAGCCGGCCGTACCTTCCATTGTGGACATCTATGCCGGAGCGGCCTGGCACGAGCGGGAGACGCACGAGATGTTCGGCGTCGACTTCCCCGGCCACCCCGGTGAGCTGCGACCGCTGCTGCTGCCGGAGGAGTTCGAGGGGCACCCGCTGCGCAAGGAGTTCGTTCTCGCGTCGCGGGTCGCGAAGCCGTGGCCCGGTGCGAAGGAGCCGGGCGAGTCCCACGACTCGACGGCGGCCCGCCGGCAGCCGATGCGGCCCCCGGGCGTACCTGACCCGTCGGAATGGGGACCGGGAGCTCAGCGGTGACCGGGCGGGCACTGGTGCTCGGCGGTGGTGGGGTGACCGGGGTCGCCTGGGAGCTGGGGATGCTGGCGGGCCTCGCCGAGTCCGGTGTGGACCTACGGGACGCCGACGTCTTCGTCGGCACCTCGGCGGGCTCGGTGGTCGCCGCGCAGATCACCTCCGGCACCGACCTCGAGGAGCTGTACCAGGCCCAGATCAGCGGGTACGGCGCCGAGGCGGCGGCCCGGCTGGGCCTGCGCACGATGGCGGCGCTCGGCTGGGCCGCGGTCAGCACCCGGACCCCGCAGGCGTTCCGGGTCCGGGTCGGGCGGATGGCGCTCGCCGCGCGGACCGTGCCCGAACAGCAGCGGCGGACCATCATCGAGTCCCGGCTGCGGTCGCCAGACTGGCCCGAGCGGGCGCTGCGCATCACCGCGATCGACGCGGCAACCGGCGAACTCGTGGTCTTCGACAAGGACAGCGGGGTGGCGCTGGTCGACGCGGTCGGCGCGAGCTGCGCGGTGCCGGGCGTCTGGCCGCCGGTGACCATCGACGGCCGACGCTACATCGACGGCGGGATCCGGTCATCGGCCAACGCGGACCTGGCCGCGGAGTACGCGCGGGTGGTGGTACTGGCGCCGATCACCCGCGGTGGCGGGCCGATGACCCCGGCGGCGCAGCAGGTCGCGGCGCTGCCCAGGGCGATCCTGGTCGGGCCCGACGCCGCGTCGGTGAAGGCGATCGGGCGCAACATGCTGGACCCGGCGCGGCGGGCCGGCTCGGCCCGGGCCGGTCGGGCCCAGGCTGCCTCCGTCGCCGCCGCGGTGGCCGACGTGTGGAGTGGTGAAGGGGAGGTCCGCTGATGCCGGTCTGGCTGGAGCTGACGATCCGCGTGCTCGCTGTGGCCGCGGCCTTCCTGCTGCTGCCGCTCGTGGTCGGGCAGACGGAGCACAAGGTCATGGCCCACATGCAGGGCCGGCTCGGCCCGATGTACGCGGGCGCGTTCCACGGCTGGGCCCAGCTCGTCGCCGACGGGATCAAGTTCGTGCAGAAGGAGGACCTTACCCCCAGGGAGGCGGACCGGCCGGTGTTCCGGCTGGCGCCGGTGGTCGCGCTGATCCCGTACCTGGTGGCGCTCCTGGTCATCCCGCTCGGGCCGGGTGACCTGGTCGGGCAGCACCTCGACGTGGGCCTGTTCATGGTGCTGGCGGTCGTCGGCGTCGGCGTGGTCGCGGTGATGATGTCGGCCTGGGCGTCGGCGAACAAGTACAGCCTGCTCGGCGGGTTGCGGGCCGCCGCCCAGCTGCTCGGGTACGAGCTGCCGCTTGTGCTCGCCGCGGCCAGCGTGGCCATGGCGGCGGGCACGCTGTCACTGCCGGGCATCGTCGAGGCGTGGCAGCCGTGGTGGCTGCTGTGGCAGCTGCCGGCGCTCGCGGTGTTCTTCATCGCCGGGCTCGCCGAGATCCGGCGCCCGCCGTTCGACATGCCGATCGCCGACTCCGAGCTGGTGTTCGGCTACCTGACCGAGTACACCGGGCTGCGCTTCGCGTTCTTCCTGCTCGCCGAGTACGTCGGCATCGTGGTCATCGCCGCGCTCACGACCGTGCTGTTCCTGGGCGGCTGGAAGGGACCCTTCGACGACCAGCTCGGCTGGCTCTGGACGCTGGCCAAGATCTTCGCGGTGTCGTTCGTGGTGATCTGGGTCCGGGTGTCCTACCCGCGGCTGCGGGAGGACCAGCTGCAGCGCCTGTGCTGGCTGGTGCTCGTGCCGGTGGCGCTCGGGCAGCTGGTCCTCACCGCGGCGGTGAAGGTCACGCTCAGCTGACCGACGGCGTCGGCGACGGGCCCGGCTCCGGCGATGGCGGCGGCTCCGGGGACGGCGGTAGCACCGGGGACGGCGGCGGCTTGGGCGGCCGGACCGGGGCGAGCGGTTCGAGGGTCGGCACCGGAGCCGCCGGTCCGGGGTCGGGCACGGCCCGATCGGCGGGAGTCGCCGGGCGCTTCGGCACGGCCGGGCGTACTCCGGGCGGCGTCGGGACACAGGTCTGACCCGGGATCAGCGTGATCCCGGGGATGCTCGCACCGGCCACGGCGAGCACGGTCGTGGCCGGCCCGGGACGCCGGAGCCCGACCGGCGCAACGGCGTACCAGCACGGATCCACGCCGTTGGCGTAGTTGTCGTACTGCAACAGCACCGGACCGGTGTTGAGGCCGCCGAGCACCGGCCGGTGGTAGACCGCGGTCGAGCCGACGATGTCCCCGGTGGTGGGGTGGAAGGCGGTGACCGACCAGAACTCCGGTGGCGTGGGCCCGAAGTGGAAGTCGAAGAACGTCCCTTCCCGGCCGAGGGACGCGTCCACGGTCGCGACGCCCCCGGCCGGTACCTGGACCAGGCCCGCGGAGAACCGGTCGGTCGCACCGCCCGACCAGACCCCGGCGTAGCCCTCCGCCATGATCTCGACGGGCCACGCGTACGGACCCAGCCGGTCGAGCCGGTAGCGCCCGTCGCCCTGCTGTGAGCAGTTCGTGAAGTGCGGCAGGCTCGTGTTGATCATCTGCAGGCCGGCGACGAGACCGTACGGCCGGGCGCACGGGTACGGGATCGGCGCGCCGCTGTTCCGGTCGCGGACCAGGCCGGTGATGGATCCGGCCAGGTCGACCCGGACCTGCGGGGCGTCGACCGTCTGCCCGGTCAGGACGTCGAGCACCACCGCGTTGCGGCGGTCCCCGGTCCCGCCGCTGCTGCCCAGCCACTGGGCCCCGTACGGGGTGTCGGGCGCGAGGAACAGCTGCACCCTCTCGGCCGAGACCGGCCCGATGTCGGCGGTCTCCAGCGGCCGGCCGAGGTCGTCCGTGTTGCAGATCGGCCCCGACGCCTCGGTCGGCCAGGCCGCGGCGAGAACGACCGGCACCGGGTACACGCAGACCCGCGGTACGGCGCCGGCATCGGTGCGCCGGACGTTCAGCCGGATCATCCCGGCGGGCCGCAGCGGGATGGTGACCCGGGCGGTCTGCCCGCTGTGGACGCGGACCTGTTCGAGGTACCCGTCCATGTGGTCGTTGCCCGGCCGGACCATCACGTTCACGAACCCGGGCGGGACGTCGGGCACGGTGGCGATCCCGGACGGGCCGGTGCAGACCGCGTCCTTCCCGAACGCGACCCCGCCGACGAGCACGCAGCCGCCGACGACCGGGGCGCCGGTGCGGGTGTCGACCAGGTGGACCTCCACCGTGCCGCGCGGGAGGAACTGCTCGTCCAGCGTGGTGGTCTGGCCGTCCACGATGGGGATGATGTCCGCGTCCGCCTCGATCTCCTTGCCGCGCGCCCACTGCACGCCCAGGCCGGTGGCGCCGACCCGGGCCCGGTAGAGCGCGGGCGCCAGGCCGGTCACGTCGAACGTGCCGTCCACCCGGGTCCGGATCGGTACCGCGCTGCCGGGCCGCTCCAGCAGCACGTCTCCCGCGACCGGCTGGCCGGCCGGGTCGCGCAGCCGGCCGGTGAAGGTGCCGGCGGTGCGGCGCAGCAGCAAGTTGTACAACACGCTGTGCCCGGCGGAGAGCAGCGTGGTGCGCCCGGCGTACGGGAAGTCCGGCGCGTCCGGTGACCACAGTGGAGTGAAGCCGGTGGCGAGCGCGCGGACCGCGAACCGGACGTTCAGCGGGACACCGGTCACCGAGAAGGTGCCGGCGTCACCGACGGTGACGCGGGCGATCTCCTCGCGAGCCTCGGAGAGCAGGGTGACCTCCGCGCCCGGCACCGCCACGTTGGTCACCCGGTCCCGGACCGCCCCGGTGGCCCGCCCGGTCGCCGGGGCGGGACTGAGCCGATCCGCGAACGCCCCGTCGAGCACCTCGTCCTCGCCGGCGTCGATCCGGATCCCGCCGACCTCGACCGTCCGGAGGTCGACGCGGGACAGCAGCGCGGTGTACTCGCCCGGCGGGATGCCGTCGAGCCGGTAGGTGCCGTCCACCCGGGTCCTGACCGCCGCCGTCCAGCCGGATCCGGAGAGTGCGACCAGGGCCCAGCCGGCCGGTTGGCCCTCCGGCCCGGTCAGCCGGCCGGTGAGCGCACCGGCGGCGGTGCGCAGCGCGACGTCGGCCACGACCGGGGCGGCGGCGGTCGGCCGTACCAGGGTCGCGTTGGCGTGATCGGGCTTGTCCGGCCACCACTGCTCGATGTGACCGGCCGCGCGGGCCCGGATCCGGACCGTGGTGCCCTCGGTGAGACCGCTCACCCCGTACCGGCCGTCCGGGCCGGTGCAGACGTGGGCGAGCTCGTCGCCCCGGAGCCGCTCGAAGAGCGTGACGCAGGCTCCGGCGAGCGGGTCCCCGCTGCCGGCGTCGGTGACCGTCCCGGTGAGCGTGGCGGCCGCGGCCTCCGCGGGTACGGTCAGCGCCGACCCGACCAGCAGGCTGCTGACCAGGGCGAGAGTCGATGCCAGGGCGGTACGTCGGACAGACCTGACCTGCATGGGCACCCCCGTGTCGTTGTGGCGCCCGTTTCATATCAGGTCCTGCTGCCGCGCGTCGATCGGCCGGTCGGCCGGTCTGTTGCCGGAGGATGCTCGCGCGAAAGCGCTTTACGGGGCAGGATGTGGGGTCATGAGCGTAGCGCAGCGCGTTGGCCTCTCGGCTGCCGCCTGGACCGAGGCGCCACCCCGGCCGGGCCGTTGGGTGGCGTCGAGGGAAGCCGGCACGGGCGCGCAGCGGAGCGGGGACTGACCATGAGCGGTGTGCCCGGTGCGGGGCTGGCCAAGGGACTTGCGGTCACGCTGCGCACCATGACCCGGCGGTCGCATACCCACCAGTACCCGGACGTCGAGCCCGACCTCCCACCGCGCTCGCGGGGTGTGATCGCCCTGTTCGAGGAGAACTGCACGGTCTGCATGCTGTGCGCGCGGGAGTGCCCGGACTGGTGCATCTACATCGACTCGCACAAGGAGGAGATGGTGGTGCCCGGCGCGGCCCGGCCGCGGCAGCGCAACGTGCTGGACCGGTTCGCCATCGACTTCTCCCTGTGCATGTACTGCGGGATCTGCATCGAGGCCTGCCCGTTCGACGCGCTCTTCTGGAGCCCGGAGTTCGAGTACGCCGAGCACGACATCCGCGACCTGCTGCACGAGAAGGGTCGCCTGCGGGACTGGATGTGGACGGTACCGCCACCGGCGGCGCACGACCCGAACGGCGAGCCGGCCAAGGAGGAGAAGGCGGCGAGCGGATGACCGGGGTGGATGCCCTCCTGCTCGGACTGGGCGCGGTCGCCGTGGGCGCCGCGCTCCTCGTCGTCACGACCAGACAGGTGGTACGCGCGGGGCTCTGGCTCGTCGTCACGCTGGGCGCGGTCGCCGGGCTCTACCTCGTGCTCGCCGCCGAGCTGCTGGCCTGGGTCCAGGTGCTGCTGTACGTCGGCGCGGTGGTCGTGCTGCTGCTCTTCGCGGTCATGCTGACCCGCGCCCCCATCGGTGTCAGCCGCGACCTCGACCGGCCTGGCTGGCCGGCCCTGCTCGTCGGCGCGGGCTCGGGTTTCGGGCTCGCCGCCCTGCTGGCCGACGTGTACCGCTGGTCCACTGTGGATTTCGCTCCGGCCGGCAACGCGGAGCGGGTCGGCGCGGACATCTTCCGCACCTGGGTGCTGCCCTTCGAGGTGCTGTCGGTGCTGCTGCTCGCCGCGCTGGTCGGCGCGATCGTGGTCTCCCGCCCCGAGATAGGGGGGCGGCGATAGTGCACCCGACCATTCCGTTCGTCACCGCCGCGCTGCTCTTCGGCATCGGCGTGTACGGCGTCCTGCGCCGCCGCAACGCCATCCTCGTGCTGATGGCCGTCGAGCTGATGCTCAACGCGGTCAACCTGCTGCTGGTCGCGGCGGGCGGCCTGACCGGTCAGGTCTTCGCGCTGTTCGTCATCGTCATCGCCGCCGCGGAGGTGGGCGTGGGCCTCGCGATCGTGCTGCAGCTCTACCGGCTGCGGGACACCATATCGGTGGACACGGTGCCGCTGTCCGATCCGGCGCCGGACCCGGTGGTGCCCGTCGAGGCAGAGGCACTCCGTTGATCTCCGTCGACGTATTGGGGCCGCTGCTGCCCGCCGTACCGTTCGCGTGTGCTCTGGTGGGGTTGCTCCTGCCGCTGCGGGCCCGGCGGCCGGCCGCGGTGCTGGCGGTGGGCGGCGCGGCCGTCGCGCTGCTGATCGGGATCGCCCTCGCGCTGCGGTTCCGGCAGCCGTTCGGCACCTCGGTCGAGCTGGTCGACTTCGGCGGGCTGCCGGTCACGTTCGGGGTACGCGTCGACTGGGCCGCGGTCTACGTCGCGCTCGCGGTCGGCGTGGTGGCGCTGGCCGTCCAGGCGTACTCGGTGTCCTATCTCGCCGACGACGACCGGTACGTGCCCTACGCCGCGCAGGTGTCCCTGTTCACCGCGGCCATGCTGCTCGTCGTGGTCTCCGGTGACCTGATCGTCCTGCTGGTCGGCTGGGAGGTCATGGGCATCTGCTCGTACCTGCTGATCGGCCACGACCGGACGCTGCCGGAGGCGCCGGGCGCCGCGGTGAAGGCGTTCCTGGTGACCCGGGTCGGCGACGTGGGCTTCCTGCTGGGCATCGCGCTGCTCGGGATCGAGGCCGGCAGCTTCCGGATCGCGGACGTGCTCGGCGCGATCGCGACCGGCGACCTCTCCGGCGTGGTGGTGACTACGGCGGGGCTGTTGCTGCTGGCCGGCGTCGCGGGCAAGAGCGCCCAGTTCCCGCTGCACACCTGGTTGCCCGATGCGATGGCCGGTCCGACCCCGATCTCGGCGCTGATCCATGCCGCGACGATGGTGGCGGCCGGCATCTACGTGGTGACCCGGCTGATGCCGGTGTTCGCCGGTACCCCGCTGACCGTCCTGGGTGTGATGGCCGCGATCACGATGCTGCTCGGCGCGCTGGCGGCCACCGCGCAGGACGACATCAAACGGGTGCTCGCCTGGTCGACGGTGTCCCAGCTGGCGTACATGGCCGGCGCGCTCGCCGTCGGTGCGGTGGCCCCGGCGCTGTTCCACCTGCTCACCCACGCCGCGTTCAAGGCGCTGCTGTTCCTCGGGGCCGGCTCGGTCATCCACGCGGTGGGATCGAACCTGATGTCGCGGATGGGCGGGCTGCGCCGCGGGATGCCGGTCACCTTCTGGTCGATGACGATCGGGCTCGGCGCGCTGATGGGGTTGCCGCCGCTGGCCGGGTTCTGGAGCAAGGACGCGATCCTGGCCTCGACCGAGGGGCACCTGTTGTACGCCTCGGGGCTGGCCACCGTGGTGGTGACCGCGTGGTACGCCACGAGGCTGTGGCTGCGGACGTTCTTCGGCGCGCCCCGGTCGGACGCGGCCGCGCACCCGCACGAGGCGCCGCCGCTGATGAGCGTGCCGGTCGCGCTGCTGGCCGTGCCGAGCGCGCTGCTCGGGTTCGCCGCATTCCGGTCCGGCTTCGGCGACCGGCTGGTGATGCCGCTGCCGGCCGAGTGGGTCGGCGAGTATTCCGGGACCGCCGCCGGCGGGCCGGCCGTGGTACGCGAGGCGGTCGAGCTGGTCCACGTCGGACCGGCCCTGGCCTGGCCGCTGCTCTGTCTCGCCGCCGGCTCGCTCGGTGCCTGGCTGGTCTGGCGGCGGGACCGGGCGGCCGACCCGGCCCGGGTGCTGGGTCCGGTACGGCCGGTCTTCGCCAACGCCTTCTACCTCGACGCGGTGCAGGACGCGCTGGTGGTCCGGCCGGCCCTCGGGTTCGCCCGGGCGGTACGCCGAGCCGACGAGTCCATCGTGGACGGCGCGGTCGAGGGCACCGGCCGGGGGACGCTCTCCCTGGGCGGGGTGCTGGCGGCGGCGCACCGCAGCGGCCTGCCCCGTGCGGCGACCGCCGTGCTCGCCGGTGCGCTGCTGATCGGTCTGGCCGCGGCCGCGCTGGGAGGTCTCGCATGATGCTCGTGGCGCTCCTGGCCGTCCCGGCGCTCGGTGCGGTGCTGGTGGCCCTGCTGCCGGCCCGGCTCGACCGGCCGGCGCGGGCCCTCGGCACGGTGGTGGCCGCGGCCGCCTTCGCGGTCAGCGTGGCGCTCGGCCTCGACCGCGGTCCGCTGCTGCCGGCGGCCGGGCAGGCGCTGACCCCGTGGCAGCAGTACAAGGTCAGCTGGGTGCCGGGGCTGAATCTCGACTTCCACCTCGGGGTCGACGGGATCTCGTACCCGTTGGTGGTGCTCACCACGCTGCTGACCCTGCTCTGCTGCGTCTATTCGATGTGGACGGTGCCCGGGGACGGGGCACGGGGGCGGCTGCTCGTGGCGCTGCTGCTCGTCATCGAGGTCGGCATCCTCGGTACGTTCCTCGCCCTGGACCTCGTGCTGTTCTTCGTGTTCTTCGAGGTCGTCCTGCTGCCGATGTACGCGGTGATCGCCGGTTGGGGCGGCGAGGACCGGCGCCGGGCGGCCCGCAAGTTCGTCCTCTACACGCTGTTCGGCTCGGTGCTGCTGCTGGTCGGCGTCTTCGTCGTGGTGAGCGCGGCCGGGACGGCCGACCTGGTCACGCTGTCGGCGACCGGCGGGGGCGGGATGGCGCGGGCCACCCAGCTCGCCGCGTTCATCCTGTTCGCGGTCGCGTTCGCGGTGAAGAGTCCACTGTGGCCACTGCACACCTGGCTGCCGGACGCGCATACCGAGGCTCCGACGGTCGGCAGCGTGATCCTGGCCGGTGTCCTGCTGAAGATGGGCACGTACGGGCTGATCCGGGTGGCGATCGGGGTCGCGCCCGAGGGCGCCGTGGCGGTGGCGCCGGTGCTCGGCGTGCTCGCGGTCGCGGCGATCCTCGTCGGCTCGCTGGTCTGCCTGGCGCAGAGCGAGCTGAAGCGGCTCATCGCGTACTCCAGCGTCGGTCACATGGGCTTCGTCCTGCTCGGCATCGCGACCCTCAGTACGGTCGGGCTGCAGGCGGCGCTGATCGGGAACATCGCGCACGGCATCATCACCGGCCTGCTGTTCTTCCTCGCCGGAGCGATCAAGGACCGGACTCACACCGGCCTGCTGGCCGAGCTGGGCGGGCTCCGGGAGACCGCACCCGGGCTGGCCGGCGTGCTCGGCTTCGCCGCGATCGCCTCCCTGGGGCTGCCCGGCCTGGCCGGGTTCTGGGGCGAGGCGTTCGCCGTGGTCGCCTCGCTGCAGCGCGGTGGGACACTGTGGACGGTGCTGGGCGTGCTCGCGGCGGTCGGCGGGGCGCTGACCGCGGCGTACTTCATGCGCCTGCTGCGCCGGGTGACCCACGGGCCGGCCGCGCCGGCGGTGGCCACCACCGCCGCGCCGAGGTTGTCCACCTACGAGCTGGTCTCCTGGGCGCCGCTGGTCGTCCTCGCGCTCGCGGTCGGGCTGCTGCCCGCGCTGGTGCTGGGCCTGTCCGCGGACCCGGTCACCGCGCTCCTCGCCGAGGTGTCGCCATGATCGATCACGTCGCGCTGCTGCCGGCGTACCTGGCCGCCGGTACCGCCATCCTGGTCTTCCTCGCCGACATCCTGGTGGGCCGGCGCGGGGCGGTGCTGTCCTGCGGGGCGCTCGGCGCGCTGGCGACCGCCGCCGTGGCGGCCTGGCTGGGCACCCGGGCCGACCGGTCGACGTTCTGCGTGGACGGAGCCGGCTGTTCGTACGTCGTCGACGACACCGCCGCGCTCCTGGCCGTCCTGTTCGCCCTGCTGACCCTCGGCGTGCTCGCGTTCTCGGCCGGGGTGCTGCGCGAAGGCGAGCTGCCCTCCGGCGAGTACTGCTTCCTGCTCGCCTGCTCGATGACCGGTGGTGTGGTGCTGGCCCACGCCGGCGACCTGATCACGCTGATCGTCGCGCTGGAGACGCTGACGCTGCCGCTCTACGTCCTCGTCGGGCTGCGCCGCCGGGTGCTGGAGTCGGCCGAGGGCGCGGTGACCTTCTTCATCGTCTCGGTCGTCGCCACGGCGGTCACGCTGTTGGGTGCCGCGCTGCTGTACGCCGCGACCGGGGCCGTCCACTTCGACCGGTTGGCGGCGGCCCTCGATGCCGCGCCCGGCGGCGGCCCGACCGGCCGGCTGATCGCGGCCTCCGTCGTGCTGGTCATCGCCGGGCTCGCGTTCAAGGTGGCCGCGGTGCCGTTCCACGCCTGGGCGCCGGCCGCGTACGACGGCGCGCCGGTACCGGTGGCGGCGTACCTGTCGACCGCCTCGAAGCTGGGCGGCGTCGTGGCGATCCTGTACGTCACCGTCGACGCGCTCCAGCCGCGGCTCGACGTCGCCGGTCCCGCGCTCGCGGTGCTCGCCTTGCTCACGATGACCGTGGGCAACCTGGTCGCGCTGCGGCAGCGCCGGATGGTCCGGCTGCTCGCCTGGTCCTCGGTGGCCCAGGCCGGGTACATCCTCGCCCCGCTGGGCGCGTTCACCGTCGCCTCCGGCCGGGCCGACATCGGGCTCGCGGTGACGGCCACCGTGGCGTACACCGTCTTCTACGTCCTGATGGAGCTCGCCGCGTTCGGGGCGGTGGTGGCGCTGCGCCCGGCGGACGCCGACGGCGGGGAGATCGCCGACTACCGGGGTGCGGCGCGCCGGTCGCCGTGGATCGCGGGCGCGTTCGTGCTGGCGCTGGTCGGGCTCGCCGGGCTGCCGCCCGGCCTGGCCGGCCTGTTCGCCAAGGTGGCCATCGTGCGGTCGCTGCTCGGCGGCGGTGCCGGCTGGCTCGCGGTCGCGGTCGCGCTCAACGCGGTGATCGGCCTGGCCTACTACGTCCGGGTGGCGGCGCAGTTGTTCGCGCCGGCGCCGGCCGCGGAGACCCGGGCACGGGTGCACTGGGCGGCGGCTGCCGCGCTGGCCGTGGCGACGGTCGTGGCCGTCGTGATCGGCTTCGCGCCGCAGCTCGTGCTGGACGTGGCCGCCTCCTAGGGAGGAGCGGGCTACAAGAGTGGCTTGTGGATCGAGGCGTCCGCGGCCTCGACGGTCATGCCGCTCGCGATGAGCAGGTTGAGCACGGCCGCGTCGGCGTTGGCGGCGGCCGCCGCGGCGGCGATGCCGAGCGGCTCGGTCCGCATCACGGCCAGCCACTGCGCGGAGGAGATGAGCAGCCGCCGGGACTGCCGCGGCGGGCCGCCGTTGGCCAGGTCTGTGCGCAGTATGGCCAGCCCGTCGGCGAGAGCGTCGAGCATCTGCGGTAGCGCGGCCGGTACCGGCTCGCCGCCCCGCAGCACGCCCCACCAGGCCTGCAGTGCCATCGCGCGGATGCCCCGTACCGCGTGCCCGATCTCGGTGGCGGTGGTGGTGGCGGTCGGCAGGTCCTGGCCGCTGCGCCACCGGACGAGGACGGCGGACCGGCGTACCTGGACCAATGTCTCGTCGAGCCGGCGCAGCTCGTCGTTGCAGCCGTTCAGCGCGCGCAGCGCCTCGCGGGCCAGCACCGTGTCGCCGGTCCGCAGCGCGGTCGCGATGACCCGGACCTGGGCCGCCACCAGAGCCAGTAACGGATCGATGGTCTTGGTGACCTCGGTCACCGGGTCGCGCGGAGTGGTGACGATCGCGACCGCGACCGCGACAGCCCCGCCGATCGCCGCGTTGATGAGCGCGTCCGAGGCGGGCCAGGCCGGATTGAAGGCGGCGCCGACCAGCAGACCCAGAATCGCACCGAAGACCAGCGTGACGGTCGTCCGGTGGTGCCGGGAGCAGATCATCTCCATCGTGGCGACCGCGACGGCGGGTGCGAACAGCGGCGCCGGGCGCCCGACCGCGAGCGCGAGGACGAGCGCCAGCCCGCCGGCCAGGCCGATCTGGATCATGATCGGACGGATGACGGGCCAGGATCGGCGAAGTCCGGTCAGGTCAATCCGTCCCCCGGGGATGACAGCCACAAAGACCCCCTGCTCTGTACTGCTTGCCCCAGTCTTGGGGGTACGCCGGAAAAATCCAAGTCGCTGTGGCGCAGGACTCGATTGGGACCGCTTCCAGTGGGTACTCACAGACAACTCGCAGCCCGCTGTCCGGTTTGTCGGGAAGGTCAGTCCCGGCGCCGGTTGTTGGATCCGGTGCGTGATCCGCATTGGGTACGCAGGAGGAGAAGAACGTGCCCCGCCACCACAACGGACTCAAGACGGCCATCCTGCTCGGCCTGCTGACCGGCCTGATCCTCGCGGTCGGTTACTGGCTCGGCGGCAGTAGTGGCCTGGTGATCGCTGTCGTCGTGTCGCTCGCGATGAACGCGGCGACGTACTTCTGGTCGGACAAGATCGCGCTCAAGGCGATGCGCGCCCGGCCGGTGACCGAGGCGGAGGTGCCTCAGTTGTACGCGATGGTGCGCGAGCTCGCGACCCAGGCGCGCCAGCCGATGCCGCGGCTCTACATGGCACCGACCATGCAGCCGAACGCGTTCGCGACCGGGCGCAACCCGGCCAACGCGGCGGTCTGTGTCACCCGCGGCATCTTCGAGATGCTCGACTACCGCGAGCTGCGTGGCGTCATCGGCCACGAGCTCTCCCACGTCTACAACCGCGACATCCTGATCTCGAGTGTGGCCGCCGCGCTCGCCGGGATCATCACGCTGCTCGCCAACCTGGCCTGGTTCATCCCGCTCGGCGGCGGGGACGACGACGGTCCCAACCCGGCCGGCCTGCTGCTGATGCTGGTGCTCGGCCCGCTGGCCGCCGCGGTGATCCAGATGGCGATCAGCCGCAGCCGCGAGTACGAGGCGGACGCCTCCGGCGCCAACCTCACGCACGACCCGCTGGCGCTCGCCTCCGCCCTTCGCAAGATCCACTATGGTACGCAGCGCATGCCGCTGCCCGCGGAGGGCCAGCTCGCCAGCACCGCGCACCTGATGATCGCCAATCCGCTGCGTCCGGGCGGGGTTGCTTCCCTGTTCTCGACGCACCCGCCGATGGCCGAGCGGGTCCGCCGCCTCGAGCAGATGGCTGTGACGCGCGCCGGCTGAACCTCCCATCGACCGCGCCGCCCGTCCGCTGTGGCCGGCCGGCGCGGCGGTTTCCGGTGGGGAGCCAGGGGACCTCGGCGGACGTGGCACCGAGTCCCGCAGTAAGGTCCCCGCGTGATCGCGCTGTCCGTCGGCCCCTCGCGCGCCGGGCGGGTGGTCCTCGCCGTGGCCGACGCGCTGCTCGCCCTCTCCGGCGTGGCGCTGCTCGCCGGGTCCGGCCGGCTCGCCGGCGGCCTGCACTCCTCCACCGACGGCGTGCTCTTCGACGGCCGCGCGACCGCCCCCGGCGATCCGGCCCGCTTCGACGACCTCGCCGGCGTGGTCGGCGATCTGGTACGGCTGCTGGGCCTGTGCGGTCTGCCGCTCGCGGTGGCCGGCGGGTACCTGCTGGTCCGGGCGCTGCGCCGGGCCGCATGGCTGGACGGCCGGCGGCTCTTCGTGCGCGGTGCCGTGCTGACCCGGACGGTCGACCTGGGCCGCGCCGCCCTGACCGTCGACGCCCGCCAGCTCGTGGCCCACGACCCGGTCACCGACGTCCGGGTCCGGCTACCGCTGCGCGGCCTGCCACCCGCCGAGCTCGGTGCGCTGGCCGGGGCGCTCGGCGACGATCCGGCCGCGGCCCGGGTGCGGGACCTGATGGTGTGAGTCCGGTTACCACCGGCCGGAAACTCGATCGTGGATGTCGTACCCCGGCGTTAGGGTCGAGGGGCATCCAAGGTCGTTACAGGTCGGGAGGTTCGCCGTGGCTGCCCTGCGCCAGTACCTGGCTGTCTGGCGGATCCCCGGCGCACGGTTGCTCCTCCTGGCCGGGATCATCGCCCGGCTCGGGATCGGCATGACGCCACTGGCCCTGCTGATGCTCGTGGCCCAGTCGACCGGGCGGTACACGTACGCCGGCATCGCGGGCGGCATCTACGCGCTGTCCGGCGCGGCGATCAGCCCGGTGGCCGGCCGGCTCGCCGACCGGATCGGGCCGTCACCGGTGCTGCTGGTGACCGCCGTCGCCCACCCGATCGGCCTGGTGCTGCTGCTGATCGCCGCGCACGACGGGTCGCTCCCGTTGGTGTACGCGACGTCCGCGTTCGCCGGCGCGACGTACCCGCCGCTGACCGCCGCGATCCGCGGCGCGTGGAACGGCCTCACCGAGCCCGGCTCCGGCCGGCACCAGCTCCGCGCGACCGCGCTGGCGGCGGAGACCTCGCTGTTCGAGGTCGTGTTCGTCATCGGCCCGCTGCTGGTCGGCGCGTTCGCGGTGCTGGCCACGCCGAGCGCCGCGATCGTGGCGGCCGCGCTCGTCACGCTCGTCGGCACGGTCGCCCTCGCGCGCGGGACGGCGTTGCGCGCCCGGCGACCGCACCCGACCGACGAGAAGACCAGGGGACTCGGCCCGCTCCGGGTGTCCGGGTTCTCCGTCCTGCTGATCTGCGCGGCCGGCCTGGGCGCGGCGTTCGGCGCGGGCGTGGTCGCCGTGCCCGCGTACGCGGCGATGTTCTCCGGACCCGGCTCGGAAGGGCTCGCCGGCCTGCTGCTCGCGGTCTGGGGCCTGGGCTCCGGGCTCGGCGGCTTCTGGTACGGCACGCGCCGACCCCGCGCCACGCTGTCCCAGCAGTTCGCCTGGCTGCTCGGCGGGGTCGGGGCGAGCATGGCGATCCTGGCGGTCATGCCGAACCCGGTGGCGCTCGGCATCGCGCTCGCGATCGGCGGCGCGACGATCGCCCCGGCGCTCACGGTCGAGAACTCGATCGTCGGCCGGATCGTGCCGACCGGGATGCTGAACGAGGCGTACACCTGGCTGGTCACCGTCTCGGTGGCGGCGAGCGCGGCCGGCAGCGCGGTCGCGGGACTGATCGTCGACCGGCCGGGTGGGGTGCCGTGGGCGTTCCTCTTCTCCGGCGCGGTGATCGGCGTGGGTGCCGTGGTCGCCGGCTGGCCGTCGGGCCCGATCGCCCGGGCGGATGCGGCGGCCACCACCCGGCTCGACGCCTACACCGTCAGCACGGCGACGCCGGTGACCGCGTCGGCCGCGAGCTCGGAGAGCGCCCTGTCGGCCGCGTCCAACGGATAGCGCGTGATCGCCAGGCGGGGCCGGATCCGCGCGGCGAGCGCGAGGAACTCGGCTCCGTCCGCCCGCGTGTTGGCCGTCACGCTGCGCACCTGCTTCTCGTAGAACAGGTGCTCCTCGTAGGCCAGCGGCGGCACGTCGGTGAGGTGGATGCCGGCGATCGCCAGCACGCCGCCGCGGTCGAGCGCGGACAGGGCCACGGGTACGAGGTCACCGGCCGGCGCAAAGATGATGGCGGCGTCGAGGGCGGCGGGCGTCCGGTCGTACCCGCCCTGGGCCGAGACCGCACCCAGGTCGAGGGCGAGCCGCTGCGCGGCGGGTGAGCGGGTGAAGACGTGCACCTCGGCGCCCTCCGCGACGGCCACCTGGAGAGTCAGGTGGGCGGACGCGCCGAACCCCCAGATGCCGAGCCGGCTGCCGCGGCCGGCCCCGCTGCGGCGCAGCGCGCGGAACCCGATGATGCCGGCGCACAGCAGCGGTGCCTGCAGCACCGGGTCTTCGTCGGCGGGCAGCGGGTAGGCGTACTCCTCGGGCGCGGTGGCGAACTCGGCGTACCCGCCGTCGGCGTCCCAGCCGGTGTACGTCGACTGTGGACAGAGGTTCTCCCGGCCGGAGCGGCACCACCGGCACAGCCCGCAGGTGCCGCGCAGCCAGGCGATGCCGACGCGGTCGCCCCGGGTGAACCGGGCGCCACCGGTCCGGACCACGCCGACGACCTCGTGCCCGGGTACGGCGTACGGCCGGCGCGGTGCCAGGTCTCCCTCGGCCAGGTGCAGGTCGGTCCGGCAGACGCCGCAGGCCAGCACCTGGACCAGGACCTCGCCGGGCCCCGGCTCCGGCACGTCGCGCTCGACGCGCCTGATCGGGCCGGGCGGCTCGGCGACCCACGCGCGCATGGTCCCGGTCAGCGGTAGTTCGTGAATTGCAGTGCGATGCCGAAGTCGGACTGCTTGAGCAGCGCGATCACCGCCTGCAGGTCGTCCTTCTTCTTGCCGGTCACGCGCAACTGGTCCCCCTGGATCTGCGCCTGGACGCCCTTGGGCCCTTCGTCGCGGATCTTCTTGCTGATCGTCTTGGCCTTGTCCGCGTCGATGCCCTGGACGATCCGACATTCGATCTTGTACGTCTTGCCCGAGGCGCGTGGCTCTCCAGGATCGAGCGCCTTCAGCGAGATGTTGCGCTTGACCAGCTTTTCCTTGAAAACCTCGAGCGCGGCCCGGACGCGGTCCTCGGTCTCCGCCGAGAGGCTCACCGCCTCCTCGCCCGACCAGGCGATCTGGGCCCCCGTACCCCGGAAGTCGAACCGTGTGGTGATCTCCTTCTCCGCTTGCCGGAGAGCGTTGTCGACCTCCTGCCGGTCGACCTTGCTGACGATGTCGAACGACGGGTTGGCTGCCACTGGTTACTCCCGTTTATCCGGTTCCGTGCCGTATGGGTGGTGCTGGTCGCTGTGTGGTGTGCGACGTGCCGACGTTACCTGTTTGCACACGCTCCCGGGCGTACCGCTATCCTTGCTTGCGCCGCCGCGCACGACGCGGCGGCACCACCCAGGCGGGTTGCCCGAGCGGCCAATGGGAGCGGTCTGTAAAACCGTCGCGAAAGCTACAGTGGTTCGAATCCACTACCCGCCACTCACTTCATGTTCGGCCCGTGACCTGGGAAAAACCCGGTCCGGGCCGATCTTGGTTGGACCGGTGACCGGCCGAACCATCGTCTATGTGGCGTGCGCGCCGGCCGCGCACAGGTGATGGACGACCGGGAGGTCACCGAGGTGGCGTGGTGCGATCGCGCGGACCTGACCGAGCGCGTGCCATACCCGCTGTCCGGGCCGGTGCAGGTGTACCTCGACGCTGCGCTCGTCTGGCGCGCGGCAGTGCCGGTCAGCTCGGAAATGCGGTAGAACGGCCCGGCGGTTGCATGTGGTGGCCGCGCGGGCCGTTCGACCTTGGAGCGAATCCCCTTGCATTGCCCTGGGGGATTCCGTCACCGCCTGTTATGGCGATGCCGGCGAGTTGCCCCACCGGGATTACTCGACCTATGCGAGATCGGATCACCTCGCCGCGAGTAAGGGACACTCACGCCTCTAGCGTGTCAAGGCCCACATCGGCGTGCGTTCTGACTCCGGCGTCCCGGGCACTGAGCCGACCCTTGGCTATCGGGATCCGGCGTCGAGGTAGCAAGGTCAGCGATGGTGTCACTGGCATCACCTCCTCACGGCGCGCAGTCGGCGCCATGACTCCCGTGTAGCAGGCTCCCGCAAACCCGACGGCACGCGAGCTGGTTGGAGCTCTCCTTCGACCTTGGCCCCGGAGGCGACCGGGCGGTCGGGCCCGCCGCGGCTTTCGTCCTCGTCCTTATCATCGCGTTGCGGACTGGGCCCAGACCCGGCAGACCCTGCTCGCCTGGCCGTCCAGACCGGCATCGGCGTCGCGCCGTGGATTGTCTCGCTGTGGGTGGGGCCACCGGGTCGGTACGTCCTGTGGCGCGTCGGCCTCGCGCTGGAAGCTAGGATCCGGGCGTACACGATCAGGATCCGCGAGGCGCGTCGCGACCCGCGCGGGTTGCCTGCCGGTGCGTACCGTGATGCCGTTGCACTTCGTCGCCGTCGTCAGCGTCACCACGGTCGCCGTGGGCCTGGGCGGGCTCATCGAGCGTCCGACCGGACTCCTGGCCGATGCGGTGCGGTGGCTGCTCGCCGGCGCGTGGCACTGCCCGCCGTGCCCGGTCTGGTGCTGGTCTGGCTGCCGGTGGCGGTGGCGGGCTGGCAGGCGGTGTACCGGCGCGCCGAAGCCGGGTGACCCGGAGGGAGCGACGATGTCCTCGATCAACGATGACGAACTGCGCAAGATCACGGTCGGCGACCTCGTACCGCTCGACGCCCCGGTGCACCTCGCCGAGTACGACCCCGGGTGGCCGGGCCTGTTCACCCGCGAGGCCGCCCGGATCCGGGCCGTGCTCGGCGACCGGGTGCTGCTCGTCGAGCACGTCGGCTCGACCTCGGTGCCGGGCCTGGCCGCCAAGCCGATCATCGACATGGTGCTCGCGGTGGCCGACTCGTCGGACGAGCCGTCGTACGTCCCCGACCTGGAGGCGGCCGGCTACGTGCTCCGCATCCGGGAACCGGATTGGTACGAGCACCGGGTCTTCAAGGGTCCGGCCGTCAACATCAACCTGCACGTCTTCACCGATGCCTGCGTCGAGATCGACCGCATGATTACCTTCCGGGACCGGCTGCGGGCCGACGACGCGGACCGCGAAACGTACGAGCGCACCAAGCGCGAGCTGGCCGGGCGCACCTGGCGGCACATCCAGCACTACGCCAACGCGAAGTCCGCGGTGGTCACCGAGATCCTCGGCCGGGCGGCGGAGGCTCAGCGGGACGCCTGACGGTCGACCGACGTCGCGGGTGGCGTTTCGGCGGCCGCCCGCTCGCGGAGCATCCCTTGCACGGTCTCGATGTCCTTGGGCGAGGTCCGGGAGGCGAGCCAGTACATCACCCCGGTCGGGATGAAGAACAGCTGGAATATCGACAGGCCGACCGCGAAGTTGAGCGGCGGCGGGAACGCGTTCCGCAGCGCGCCGAACACGGCACCGACCAGTCCGCTGCCGGCCGCGCGGCCCACGCCGTTGACGAGGTTGCCGAGGCTGTACACGGTGCCGCGGTGTTCGGGCGGGTTGACGTCCGCGATCAATGCGAACCAGTTTGGTGAGTTGGCCGATGTCAATGCCAATGCGAGCAGCGCGACCAGGAACGAGATGCCGACGGTCGGCTCGGTGACGACCGACGCGAGCACCGCGGAGACGATCGCGCCGGTGCCGGCGCCCTCCGGGACATCGACCCGCAGCGGTACGAAGAACAGCACGACGTACAGCGGGATACCGGCCAGGATCCCGACCGCCGCGACGAGCGCGCGCCCACCCGGGTACCGGCGCTGCATCCGGTCACCGACGATGCCGCCGATGATCGACAGCACCCCGCCGAGCTGGAACAGCACGGCGAACATGCTGCCGACGGCGATCGCGGTCGACTCGCCGTACCCCTGGTCCTCGGCCTTGGCCTGGAAGAGCTGCGGCAGCCAGATCAGCGAGCCGAACACGACCTGGGCGGTCAGCCCCTGCGCGACGAGCCAGACGTTGGTCCGGCGGTCTCGGATGCGGGGCAGGTCCTCGCGGCTGATCTTGTGCTCGTACTCGCCGCCGGCCGCGAACACCGGGGCCAGCGCCGGCTCGCTCTCCCCGCGCCGGATGTCGTACGTGAAGAAGTACGCCGCGGTCGCCGCCACCCCGACGACCGCGAGCAGCACGAACGGGCGCCGCCAGTCGCCGGCGCCGAGCAGCCCGCCGAGCGCCACCCCGGCGAGCGTCCCCACGCCCTGCGACAGCCCCCAGAAGCTCATCACCAGACCCCGGCGACGCGGTGAGATCAGATCGCTGACGACCGAGAAGCCCACCGAGGCGACCGCACCGAGGCCGATCGAGGCGAGGATCTGGGCGCCGAAGAAGGCGAGATAGGTGTCGGACAGACTGGTCAGGTAGAGCCCCGCGGCCCAGATCAGCGTGCCGGCCATGAGCAGGCGCTTGCGGTTCGTCCGGTCGCCGTAGTACGCCCAGCCGACCGCGGCGACGGCGGTGACCAGGAAGCTCGTCCCGGTGACCCAGCCCAGCGCCGCCGGGCGGGTGTCCAGCGCCGCGGCGATCGGGCTGTAGAGCGGGGGTACCAGCCCGATCGCGACGTTGTCCAGCGACGCGAGCACGATGAAGACCACGACGCTGTAGATCCGGTGCGCGGCATGACCCCGGGAGCTCATGCCGCCACCCAAGCAGATCACGACCGCCGGCACCACGTCGGGGGACGGGTCAACACCTCGCATCCGAGCGGTCAGTGGGCCGCGAGAACGGACTCGTAGACGGGGTCGAGCGTGGTAGGCAGCCGGGCGAATGCGGCATCCGCCTCCGCTCGCAGTGCGGACGCCGAGGCGTGCCGGCCGGTCGAACGTGCCACCTTCAGCTTCTGGCGAAGTGCCGCGGCTTCGCCGTACCGGTATGCGCTGTCGCGGGCCAACGCCAGCGCGGCATCCGCCTCCGAGCGGGAGCGGTCATACTCCTCCTGCCGGCGATGTACCTCTGAAACGACGAGTAGGGCGAGGCACTCCCGGAGCGGATTGCCGATGCTCCGGGCCCGGGACGCCGCCTCCGCCCCGCACGCAGTTGCCTCCTCGTGCCGGTCCTGCGCACAGTGAATGACGGAAAGGATGGCCAACGCGCGGGCGAGCCCTTCGTTGTCGCCCCGTTGGCGCCAGATCCTCATCGAACGCTCGAGGTGATCCCGCGCAGCATCCCAGTTGCCGATTGTTATGCAGAGGTTTCCGAGATTGTGGAGGATGTTCGCTTCGTGCGCCGCCAAGCGGTGGCGCCGTGACAGCTCCAGGCATTCGGTGAAGTGTTTCATGGCGAGGTCAGGGTCACGGGCGTGGTTCATGGCGACGATGCCGAGCGCATTCAGTACGAGACCCACGCCCCGGAGGCTGCCGGCCTGCTTGAGGAGCGGGAGTCCTCGATGGAAGTGGTCGAGCGCCTCGGCTCCATTGCCGCGATCGGCCTCGCTGCGCCCGGCGACGAAGTGGACCCAGCCGCGCTCCTCCGGGTCAGGTGACGATGCCCCCACAGCCACCGCGAGTCCAGCCAGCATGTGCTGTGTGTGCCAGTCGTTGCGGGCGTACAGGTTGGGCTGGATCGTGCCGACAAGCGACAGGGCAAGGCGCCCGAGATCTCCGTTGTGCCGGCTGGCCTGTTCGGCGGCGGCGACCGCGTTGGACAGTTCAGCCTCGATCCAACTCAGTGCGTCCGCCGATTCGCGGAAGTCGACGCTGGTAATGCCTGCTAAGGCATCGAGGCTTGGGGGAATCCACGTGCGTTCCGGTCGCAGCATCTCGCCGGCCCGCCGGAGTGCGGCGGCGTAGTACGCCAAGCCCCGGTACAGAATCCGCTCGGCGCTGTCCGGATCGTCTTCGTCCGCCGACCGTTCCGCGGCGACGAGCCTGACCAGGTCGTGCAGACGGTACCGCGGTCCATTGGCAGTCAGGAGTTGCGCGGCGACCAGACGGTTCAGCGCCGACTCGATCCGGTCCAGGTCTGGTTCTGCCAGCATGGCAGCCATGACGGCCGGCTGGATGTCCGGCACGTTGAGCAGTCCGAGCGCGCGGAAGGCCTGCGCCGCCAGCCGGTCCGACCTCCCATCGCCGGAGGCGACCGCGTCGTACCCGACCCGGATGCAAGACCGGACGGCGACGCCTTCCAGCTCCAGCTCGTCGAGCCGTCGTTCCCGGTCCATCAGGCGCCGCATCAGCTCCCCCGGCGAGAGATCCGGCCGGCTCAGCAGCCGACCGGCCACGATGCGCACGGCGAGCGGCAGGTTTTCGCAGAGGGACACCAGCGTCTCGGCGGTCGAGCCCTCCAGCATCTGGTCGCCGACCATGTGCGTGAGCAAGGCGAGCGCTTCGGCCGGCTGGAACGAACCGAGGGTCAGGTGAGCGTCCGCATCCAGGGTCGCGAGTTGTTGGCGCGCGGTGACGATCACGCCGCACCGACCACTCGATGGCAGCAGTGGAACTACCTGATGTGCGTCGCGGGCGTTGTCCAGCACGAGGAGGAAGCTGCCGTCCGCGGTAGCCGTACGGAGGCGTCCCGCGGCGGCGGCTTCGTCGGCAGGAATCTGGTCCTGTGGGTACCCGAGGCTGCGCAGCAGGCGTCGCAGAGCGTCCACCGGCGTGAGCGGGCTCAATCCGGGACTTGATCCCTGAAGGTCGACGTAGAGCTGTCCGTCGGCGTACCGGTCGGCGACGGTGTGCCCGACATGGACGGCCAGAGCGGACTTGCCGACGCCGCCGCTACCGCTGAGAATCACCACGGCGGGGCGTCGCCGATCGTCGTGCCCGCCGGTCAGGGCCCCGGTGATCTGGACAATCTCCTCGCGGCGGCCGGCGAAATATCCAAGATCCGGTGGAAGCTCCCTCGGTCGTGCCGGTACATCAGGTGGGTTGGCCAGCGAGTCCCGCCGTCGATCGGGCAGTCCGGGCTCACGGTTCAGTCCGGGGTCACGATTGAGGACAGCACGGTGGATGTGCTGCAACTCGGGACCCGGCTCGACACCGAGTTCCTCGACCAGAGCCCGCCGTATGGCGGTGTACGCGGAGAGCGCTCCTGCGGTGTCCCCGACCTGCTCGAGGGCCAGCATGAGTAGTGCGTGAGCGTGCTCCCGCAGCGGATGCATCCGGACTAGTTCCTGAAGTGCGGGTACCGCCGCCTCCGGTTTGCCCATGGCGAGGTGGAGCTCCAGGAGCTGCTCGGTAACGCTGAGCCGTTCCGCCTCCAGCGCCGCGCACTTCGCCGCCAGGGTGGTGCCGCGCGGCAGGCCGGCGAGCATCGGACCTCGCCAGCGGGCCAGGGCGCCGGACAGCAGGGCAACGGCAGTTGAAGGATTCTCATGTTCAATCTCGGTCCGGCCCCGGCGGCACTCCTCGGTGAAGGCCAGCAGATCCAGCTCGGCCGGGTCGGCACGTAGCCGGTAGCCCGTGCCGCAGCGGACTATCCGGTCGCATGCTCCTTCTGCGGCGTGGAACAGCCGGCGCAGGGTTGCGGCATAGCTACGGATGTTGGCTACAGCCGACGCCGGGGGTGGCCGGTCGGGCCAGAGCTCGTCGACGAGTTCGTCGACCCCCACCACGCGGTTGGCATGGACCGCCAGCAGAGCCAGCACGCTCTGCTGCTTCGGGGCGCCCAGCCAGAGCGTCGCCCCGTTGATGCCTACGTCCAAAGGACCGAGGACCCGTAGATCCAACGTCGACTCCCGCGCCGTCCCAGAGCGCGCCTCGCGGAGACTGTAGCGGAACGTGGTCGCACCAATCGACCCGGTTAACGGCAACCCACCGATCGTCGCTGATTGCGTACGGTAACAGGGACGCTTATGGTGACATGCCTCTATTCCCAAAACGGGTGTGAGGGGACCCCGGTTCGGGTATGTCCGGCCAACCGTTCGGCTAATATCTGGCCAGCGCCGGGTGGACGAGGGCGCACCGGGTTGGTCCCCACCGTCGCCTGTGGCACGATCAGTTCAACCCCCAACAACCGGGCTCTCGCGCACATCGACAGGAGCTACGAAGATGCGTGCAGGCAGGATCGGCCGGACCGTCGGTCGGACAGTGGCAATCGCCCTGTTCGGTCTGACAGTGACGGTGGCCGGCATCGTGGGGGTCCAGGCAGCGACGTCCGATGACTACCAGTGGGATGTGTCGCCGCCCGGCAGCAGTCCAACCGGGGACTGGGGTTCGGTCCTCAACGAGGCCGCTGCGACCGCGTCCGACTACCAGTGGGACTGATCGGCATTGCCGATCGGTGACGGATGCCCAGCCTGAGGACGCCGATACGTCGCTCACCGCAGCTAGCGTGGTTTGTCACCGCGCCGCTTGCGATCATCGCTGTACCGCTGGCGTTGCTTGCGGCAGTTAATCGGCCAGCTTCGTCGGAAGACTGGCTTTACGCGGTATTTTTTGTCGGATTGTTCCTCGCCGCCGACGCTGCGGTACTTCGCTTCGAAATCCGCCGCCACGCGCTGGCGTTCGCGCTGACCGAACTGCCATTGCTGTTGGCGCTCTTTTATGTCGCGCCGATCGCCGCCATTTCCGCCCGCGTCCTGGCATCGATAATCATTCGAACTATTCGGCGCGCAAAACCGGTCCAGCTCTGGTTCAATGCCGCCTCAGCCGCGGTCGGCATAAGTGTGGCGTACCTGGTGGCGATCGCCTACGGGCCGCTCGCCGACGTGGGGCCCCGGACGTGGTTCGTGCTTGCGGCCGCGGTCGAGGCGAACGTTCTGGTTTCGCTGGCCGCCGTGGTAGCCGTGCTCACCGTGGTCCAGGGAAGGCCGTCCAACCGGGATCTGGTCCGGACGGTCGTCAGCGGCCATGTCGTTGCCGCGACCAATATCACGCTCGCCTTGATCGCACTGCTCGCGCTCCAGGTGAGCCCGTGGGCGGTGCTGCTCCTGGCCGGACTTGCCATCGCATTCTTCGTCGCCTACCGGTCGTACGCGCAGTCGTTGAACCAGCGCTACACGCTGAGCGAACTCTACGAACTGACCCGGTCGATCAGCGATACCAGCAACGACAGCGCGCTCGCCGACGCGCTCCTGCGCCGGGTCCGGGAGCTGATGCGGTCCGAGTACGCCACGCTCTGGCTGCCGATCCAGGGGCGGTACCCGGAGGTGCTGCTCACCACGAGGGTCGACGACAAGGGTCTGCTCGACACGGCGCCGACACCGGAGAAGCTCCGCCGGCGGGCCGTCGACGAGGACCGCACGATCGCGGTCGGCGAGCATCTCGGCGACCCGGCCCTGCTGCGCGAGTTGCAGGCCAACGGGACGAAGGACGCGATCTTCGTACCGCTGCGCTCCGGCTCGGCGGTCATCGGGTGCCTGGAGGTGGCCGGCCGGCTCGGCGGGCGGGCGCACTTCGAGCAGGCCGACGTCCAGCTGATGGAGGCCGTCGCCGGGCAGGCGGGCATCGCGGTGGAGAACTCGCGGCTGGTCGACCGGCTGCGCTTCGACGCGTACCACGATGCCCTGACCGGCCTGCCGAACCGCCGGCGCATGCTCGCCTCGCTGGAGGAGGCGGTCAAGGTCCGCGCGCCCGGCGAGGTCGTGGCCGTCCTTCTGTTCGATGTGGACGGTCTGCGCGACGTCAACGAGTCCCTCGGGCACAGCGCCGGCGACAAGCTGCTCGCCGAGGTGGCCCGCCGGCTGCGGATGATCGCCCCGCCGGCCGCGCTGGTCGGCCGGGTCGGCGGCGACGAGTTCGCGGTCACCCTGCGGACCACCTCGGCCGAGGCGGCCGCCGACCTCGCCAGCGAGATCCGGGCGTCGATGCAGGACCCGATGGAGTTCGGCACGCTCACGCTGGACGTGGACACGGCGGTCGGCATCGCGGTCCACCCGGACCACGGTTCGGATGCGGCGATGCTGCTGCAGCGCGCCGACGTCGCCACCCACGCCGCGAAGACGGTGCCGGCCGCGGTACGGCTGTTCAACCCCGGCCTGGAGTCCCGCTCGGCCCGGCGGCTGGGGCTCGCCGGGGAGCTGCGCCGGGCGCTGGACGCCGACGAGCTCGAGGTCTACTTCCAACCGAAGGTGGCGTTGAAGGACCGGCGCCTGGTCGGCGTGGAGTGCCTGGCCCGCTGGGAGCACCCGGCGCACGGCTCGGTCGCGCCCGAGGACTTCGTGGCGGTGGCCGAGCACACCGGGCAGCTGTCCCGCCTGACCGACGCGGTCCTCGCCGAGGGCCTGCGGCGCTGCCGGCAGTGGTCCGACGCGGGGCGCCCGCTCTCCGTGGCGGTCAACCTGTCGCCGCGTACGCTCCTCGATCCGAACTTCCCCGGCCGGGTGAACGAGCTGCTCAACGAGTACGGCGTGGCGCCCGATCGGCTGACCTTGGAGATCACCGAGGACGGCGTCGTCGGCGAGACCGACCGCCCGATGCCCACCCTCCGCCGGTTGCACGAGATAGGCGTACGGCTGTCCGTCGACGACTTCGGCACCGGGTACTCCTCGCTGTCGTACCTGCGCCGGCTGCCCGTCCAGGAGGTGAAGGTCGACCGGACCTTCGTGCAGGGAATGGCGACCGACCCCGGTGACCTGGCGATCGTCCGGGCGGTGGTGGACCTGTCCCGGCACTTCGGCCTGACCGTCGTCGCGGAGGGTGTGGAGAGCGAACTCACCCTCGACCTGCTCGAGGAGATCGGCTGCGACATCGGGCAGGGCTTCCTGTTCAGCCGGCCGCTGCCGTACGAGCGGCTGGAAGCCTGGTTCGGGGCGCAGACCGAGGCCGAGCCGACGCCGACGGGCGAGGTGCGACGCTTGCGTGCGGTGCCGTAGCGGACCGTGTACTCTTACCGAGCGCACGCCCCCTTAGCTCAGTCGGCAGAGCATCTCCATGGTAAGGAGAAGGTCTACGGTTCGATTCCGTAAGGGGGCTCAGGGGCGGTGTAGCTCAGTTGGCAGAGCAAGCGGCTCATAATCGCTGTGTCGCCGGTTCAAGTCCGGCCACCGCTACGAGGAACGAGGCGCCGACGGCGCCTCGTGTACTGTTTACCGGCCGGTTCAGTGGAGAAGGAGCCCCGCCGTGGCCAAGGCGACCGATATCCGTCCCAAGATCACGATGGCCTGCACCGAGTGCAAGGAGCGCAACTACATCACGCGCAAGAACCGCCGCAACGACCCCGACCGGATGGAGCTGAAGAAGTTCTGCCCGCGCTGCGGCAAGCACACGGCGCACCGCGAGACGCGCTAGCGACCGGCTACGGACCCGGCCGACCGGCGGCCGGCGACTGCCCGGGTCGCTGGGCGGCGCCGGACGCGCCGAGCCAGCACGGTCGGTAGGGTCTTTCCATGCCGTTGGATCCGTCGTACGTCGGCCGGACCTACCCGCCGACCTCCTCCTACCTCGTGGGGCGCGAGAAGATCCGGGAGTTCGCCACCGCGATCGGCGCCACCGACCCGGCGCACCACGACCCGGCGGCCGCCCGCGCGCTCGGCTACCCCGACGTGATCGCCCCGCCGACCTTCCCGGTGATCCCCACGGTCCAGGCGCGCGATCCGATCATCGACGACCCCGGACTCGGCCTGGACTACAGCCGGGTGGTCCACGGCGACCAGCGCTTCGCGTACCACCGGCCGGTCGTCGCCGGCGACGAACTGCTGTGTACGACGGTGATCGACGAGATCATGAGCCGGGGCGGGCTCGACTTCTTCACCACCCGGACGGAGATCGCCACGGACGCCGGGGAGCCGGTCGTCACCGTCTGGTGCAAGCTCGTGGTCAGGGGGGCGGAGTGAACGTCGGCGACCAGATGCCGGAGCGGACCTACCAGGTCACCCGGGCGGACCTCGTCCGGTACGCCGGGGCGTCCGGGGACTTCAACCCGATCCACTGGAACGAGCGGTACGCCGTGAAGGTGGGCCTGCCCGGCGTGATCGCGCACGGCATGTTGACGATGGCGCTGGTGGGGCGGGCGGTCACCGAGTGGGTCGGCCGGCCCGACGCGGTCGTCGACTACGGGGTCCGGTTCACCCGGCCGGTACTCGTGCCGGACGACGACATCGGTACCGAGATCGCGGTCTCGGCGGTGGTCCGCTCGGTGACCGAGGACGGGCTGGTCCAACTCGACATCACGGCGACGTGCGCCGGGGAGAAGATCCTCGCCCAGGCACGAGCCACCGTAACGGGATAGCCGGTTGGGAAAGCCGCGATGGTACCCGTACACTGGTCGCCCGTGGGGTGACGACGTCGTCCCACGGTAGGGGTGTGGCGCAATTGGCAGCGCAGCGGTCTCCAAAACCGCAGGTTGCAGGTTCGAGTCCTGTCGCCCCTGCGTAACCGGCGGCCCTTGGGTCCGCCGCCGGGGACCGGCACGATTCGGCCGGCATGCGCGCGGCGCGATACGCTGCGCGATAACACCCCCACGAGATGGAAGAGGGCGAAGTGGCCGAGCGCAAGCGGCGCGACGACGACGAAGACTTCGTCAACGACGAGATCTTCGAGGACGTCGTCGACGAGAACGCCATTGACGAGGATGCCCTCGACGACGAGGAGCCCGCGCCCTCCCGGCGCGGTGGCACGGCGACCAAGGCCCGCCCCAAGGCGGAAGGCGCCCGGCCCAAGCGGGACACCGAGCGGGTGAACATCTTCAGCCGGATCGGGCGGTTCTTCCGCGAGGTCGTGGCCGAGCTGCGCAAGGTCATCTGGCCCACCCGCAAGGAGCTGCTGACCTACACCGCGGTCGTGATCGTTTTCGTCGCCGTGATGCTGACCATCGTGGGCCTGCTCGATCAGGGCTTCGCCCGGGTGGTGCTGTGGGTCTTCGGCTCGGACGACACCGAATAACGTGACGGAAGTGAGCAGCGTGGCTGAGTACGACGACACCGAGTCGGTCGGGGGCACGATCCAGACGGAGGCCGTCGAGGACGAGTTCGACCCGGTGGCCGAGCTGCGGCAGAAGCTGCGCTACGCCCCCGGCGACTGGTATGTGGTGCACTCGTACGCCGGCTACGAGAACAAGGTCAAGGCGAACCTGGAGACCCGGATCACCAGCCTCGACATGGAGGACTACATCTACCAGGTCGAGGTGCCGACGCGGGAAGAGGTCGAGGTCAAGAACGGCAAGCGGCTCCAGGTGCAGAACAAGGTCTTCCCGGGCTACATCCTGGTCCGCATGGAGCTGACCCCGGAGTCGTACTCCTGCGTGCGCAACACCCCCGGCGTGACCGGGTTCGTGGGCGCCACCGACCGCGCCGACCGCCCGGCCCCGCTGTCGCTGGAGGAGGTCCTCAAGTGGCTCGCGCCGGCCGTCGCGCCGGAGGCCGCCAAGAAGTCCAAGCCCGAGGTCAAGGTGCTGGACTTCGAGGTGGGCGACTCGGTGACGGTCACCGACGGCGCGTTCGCCTCGCTGCCGGCCACGATCAGCGAGATCAATGCTGACCAGCAGAAGCTCAAGGTACTGGTGTCGATCTTCGGGCGGGAGACGCCGGTCGAGCTGAACTTCAACCAGGTGGCAAAGATCTAGCCGGACTTCCGGGGTCGGTGTCCGTCGAGGTCAACCGGACTCCTACCGGACCGGAGTTGCCCCATCGGGTAGTCTTGAGCGTTCCCATCCAGCCCAGGAAGTAGTAGAGCCATGCCTCCGAAGAAGAAGCTCGTCAAGACCTTCACGCTTCAGTTGCCGGCGGGCCAGGCCACCCCGGCGCCGCCGGTCGGCCCCGCGCTCGGCCAGCACGGCGTGAACATCATGGAGTTCTGCAAGGCGTACAACGCCCAGACCGAGTCGCAGCGCGGCGACATCGTCCCCGCCGAGATCAGCGTGTACGAGGACCGCACGTTCACGTTCAAGCTGAAGACCCCTCCGGCCGCCCGACTGCTGATCAAGGCAGCCGGCGTGGAGAAGGGCTCCGGCGAGCCGCACAAGGACAAGGTCGGCTCGGTGACGCACGAGCAGCTCCGCGAGATCGCCCAGCGGAAGATGGAAGACCTCAACGCCAACGATCTCGACCAGGCTGAGAAGATCATCGCCGGTACCGCCCGGTCGATGGGCATCACGGTCAAGGACTGACCGCAGACGTGGGAGGGCGCCTGGTTGAGGCGCCCGCCAGACACCACAGGGAGAAACGTAGACATGCAACGCAGCAAGGGTTACCGCAAGGCCGCGGAGCAGGTGGACCGCACCAAGCTGTACGCGCCAGCGGAGGCGATCAAGCTCGCTAAGGAGACCAGCCCGATCAAGTTCGACGCCACGGTCGAGGTCGCGATGCGCCTCGGTGTCGACCCGCGCAAGGCCGACCAGATGGTCCGTGGCACGGTCAATCTGCCGCACGGTACGGGTAAGACCGTCCGCGTGATCGTCTTCGCGGCCGGGGACAAGGCGGCCGAGGCCGAGGCCGCCGGCGCCGACACGGTGGGCACGGACGACCTGGTGGCCCGCATCCAGGAGGGGTGGCTGGAGTTCGACGCGGCGATCGCCACGCCGGACCAGATGGCCAAGATCGGTCGGATCGCGCGGATCCTGGGCCCGCGCGGTCTCATGCCGAACCCCAAGACCGGCACGGTCACGATGGACGTCGGCAAGGCGGTGCAGGACATCAAGGGTGGCAAGATCACCTTTCGGGTGGACAAGCACTCGAACCTGCACCTGATCATCGGCAAGGCGTCGTTCACCGCCGAGCAGCTGATCGACAACTACGCGGCCGTGCTCGACGAGGTCCTGCGGGCCAAGCCGTCGGCGGCGAAGGGCAAGTACCTGAAGAAGGTCTTCGTCACCACGACGATGGGTCCCGGCATCCCGGTCGACCCGAACGTCACCCGCAACCTGAGGGAGACGGCCGAAGCGGCCGCGGCCTGACCCCCGTCCTCACCGGCACAGAGGTCTCCGGACGCCCGGAGGCCTCTGTGTCCGCATGAGGGGAGCGCCGGGCCTTCCGAGCGGAGGTGCTACTCTTTCCGGCGGAGTCAAACCCATAGACCGCTGGTCTTCCGCGCCGCAGCCGCCCGGCCACAGCGCGGAACGAAGGTCCCGCCGAAGAGCGGGCGGCCCGCGCAGGGAGTGACACGGCCAGCCTCCTGTGCCCCGTGCGCCCTGCGCCGGGGCGTTTCTCTTCTCCGGACCCAGCGGCGGAGCAACCAGAGAGGAGGGACATGGCGGACAAGCCGGTTCGGACCGACAAGGCCACGGCCGTCGCGGAGCTCACCGAGCACTTCCGCACGGCGCAGGCCACCGTGCTGACGGAGTACCGGGGTCTGACGGTCGCCCAGCTCAAGCAGCTGCGGCGCTCGCTCGGCCAGGGCACCAGGTACGAGATCGCGAAGAACACGCTGGCCAAGCGCGCCGCGGCGGACGCGGGCATCGAAGGTCTGGAGAGTTTGTTCACCGGGCCCACCGCGCTCGCCTTCGTCTCCGGCGACGTCGTCGAGGCGGCCAAGGGTCTGCGTGAGTTCGCGAAGACCCACCCGCTGCTCGTCATCAAGGGCGGCGTGTTCGAGGGCAAGGCCATGTCGGCCAGCCAGATCAGCCACCTGGCCGATCTGGAGTCCCGCGAGGTGCTGCTGGCCAGGCTGGCCGGCGCGATGAAGGCGAACCTGAGCAAGGCCGCGGCCCTGTTCCAGGCCCCGCTGTCGAAGACGGTGCGGCTGGTGGCGGCGCTGCAGGAGAAGCGCGAGAAAGAGGAAGCAGGCGCGTCGGGCGCCCCCACGGAGACACAGGAGTAAACAGAGATGGCAAAGCTGTCTACCGACCAGCTGCTCGACGCGTTCAAGGAGATGACGCTGGTCGAGCTGTCGGAGTTCGTCAAGCAGTTCGAGGAGACCTTCGACGTCACCGCCGCCGCCCCGGCCGCGATGATGATGGCTGCCCCCGGCGCCGGCGCCGCGGCGGCCGAGCCGGAGGAGGAGAAGGACGAGTTCGACGTCGTCCTGGAGAACGACGGCGGCAAGAAGATCCAGGTCATCAAGGTCGTGCGCGAGCTGACCGGGCTGGGCCTGAAGGAGGCGAAGGACCTCGTCGAGGCCGCGCCGAAGCCGGTCCTGGAGAAGGTCAACAAGGAAGCGGCCGAGAAGGCCAAGGCGAAGCTCGAGGCGGAGGGCGCCGGCGTCACGCTGAAGTGACCGTCACCTATAACACTGGCCACACCGGCTCGGTTCGGGGCGTCCCCAGGTCAAGGGGGCGCCCCGACCCGCGTTAGATGCAGCTTTGTCCAGAACCGCCCTGTCCGACGCTGGACGAAACCCTTGACGAGGACGTGCAGGGCATGCACGCTGAAACAGCACAGCTTTCGGTGCTTGTGACGACTGACGGCCCGCCAAGGCACTGCGAGAGGCGAAAGAGCGGCCCTGCTGAGGGCACGTTCTGACGGACCCTGCGGTTGCGGCTGGACAGCGGTTAGCCACACGGCTACACTGCTAGTTTGCGCTGTCTTCTGACTTGACCCCTGCCCGTAATGTCCCTTTGTGGCCACTAAGAGCGGGGCCTGTCGGAGTGCGCGCAAACGGCCGTCGCACCACCGGTCCTCGGAAGGACGCATCTTGGCAGCTTCCCGCCCTGCGAAGACCAGCCATACGTCGAGCGCATTCGCTCCCCGCCGGATTTCCTTCGGCCGGATCACCGAACACCTTGAGGTGCCCAACCTCCTTGCCATCCAAACCGAGTCGTTCGACTGGCTCGTTGGCAACGAGGCGTGGCAGCACCGCAGTGCCGGCGATCCGCATGCGCGCTCAGGTCTAGCAGAAATCCTCGACGAGATCAGTCCCATCGAGGACTTCTCCGGCACGATGTCGCTGTCGTTCTCGGCGCCGCGCTTCGACGAGGTCAAGGCCTCGATCGAGGAGTGCAAGGAGAAGGACCTCACCTACTGCGCCCCGCTGTTCGTGACCGCGGAGTTCACCAACAACACCACCGGCGAGATCAAGAGCCAGACGGTGTTCATGGGGGACTTCCCGATGATGACGCCGAAGGGGACGTTCATCATCAACGGCACCGAACGGGTCGTGGTAAGCCAGCTCGTCCGGTCTCCGGGCGTGTACTTCGACAAGCAGCCGGACAAGACCTCCGACCGCGACCTCTCCAGCGTCAAGGTGATCCCGAGCCGGGGCGCCTGGTTGGAGTTCGACATCGACAAGCGGGACACCGTAGGCGTCCGCATCGACCGTAAGCGGCGCCAGGCGGTGACCGTCCTGCTCAAGGCGATCGGCTGGACCAACGAGCGCATCCGCGAGCGCTTCGGCTGGTCCGAGCTGATGCTGACCACGCTGGAGAAGGACCACATCGCCGGTCAGGACGAGGCGCTGCTGGACATCTACCGCAAGCTGCGGCCGGGTGAGCCGCCGACCCGCGAGAACGCGCAGACGTTGCTCGACAACCTCTTCTTCAACCCGAAGCGGTACGACGTCGCGAAGGTCGGCCGGTACAAGTTCAACAAGAAGCTCCAGGTCGCCGTGCCGATCACCACCGGCACGCTGACCGAGGACGACATTCTCGCCACGATCGAGTACCTCTGCCGGCTGCACACCGGCGAGCCCGACTACGAGCCGGACGACATCGACCACTTCGGCAACCGCCGTCTGCGTACCGTGGGCGAGCTCATCCAGAACCAGGTCCGGGTGGGCCTGTCCCGGATGGAGCGGGTCGTCCGGGAGCGGATGACCACGCAGGACGTCGAGGCGATCACGCCGCAGACCCTGATCAACATCCGCCCGGTGGTGGCGGCGATCAAGGAGTTCTTCGGTACGTCCCAGCTGTCGCAGTTCATGGACCAGACCAACCCGCTGGCCGGCCTGACCCACCGCCGGCGCCTGTCGGCGCTCGGCCCGGGCGGCCTGTCCCGGGAGCGGGCCGGCTTCGAGGTCCGGGACGTGCACCCGTCGCACTACGGGCGCATGTGTCCGATCGAGACGCCGGAAGGCCCGAACATCGGCCTGATCGGTGCGCTCTCGACGTTCGGGCGGGTCAACCCGTTCGGGTTCATCGAGACGCCGTACCGCAAGGTGGTCAACGGCACGGTCACCGACCAGATCGAGTACCTGACCGCGGACGAGGAGGACCGGTTCGTCAAGGCGCAGGCCAACGCCCCGCTGAAGAGCGACGGCCACTTCGCCGAGGACCGGGTGCTCGTCCGCCGGAAGGGTGGCGAGCTCGACAACGTCCCGCCGGACCAGGTCGACTACATGGACGTCTCGCCGCGCCAGATGGTGTCGGTCGCGACCGCGATGATCCCGTTCCTGGAGCACGACGACGCCAACCGGGCGCTGATGGGCGCGAACATGCAGCGCCAGGCGGTCCCGCTGGTCAAGGCCGAGGCGCCGCTGGTCGGTACCGGCATGGAGTTCAGGGCGGCCACAGACGCCGGTGACGTGGTGGTGGCCGAGGTCGGCGGCGTGGTCGAGGACCTGTGCGCGGACTACGTGACCGTGCACCAGGACGACGGGCACCGCCGGACGTACCTGCTGCACAAGTTCCGCCGGTCGAACGCCGGCTCCTGCGTCAACCAGAAGCCGATCGTGTTCGAGGGTGACCGGGTCGAGGCCGGCCAGGTCATCGCCGACGGACCGTGCACCGAGAACGGCGAGATGGCGCTCGGGCGCAACCTGCTGGTCGCGTTCATGCCGTGGGAGGGCCACAACTACGAGGACGCGATCATCCTGTCGCAGCGCCTCGTCCAGGAGGACGTGCTCACCTCGATCCACATCGAGGAGCACGAGGTCGACGCCCGGGACACCAAGCTCGGTCCGGAGGAGATCACCCGCGACATCCCGAACGTCAGCGAGGAGATGCTCGCCGACCTCGACGAGCGCGGCATCGTCCGGATCGGTGCCGAGGTCGTCCCCGGCGACATCCTGGTCGGCAAGGTCACGCCCAAGGGCGAGACCGAGCTGACGCCCGAGGAGCGGCTGCTCCGCGCGATCTTCGGGGAGAAGGCGCGCGAGGTCCGCGACACCTCGCTGAAGGTGCCGCACGGCGAGACCGGCACGGTCATCGGCGTACGGACCTTCTCCCGCGAGGACGGCGACGAGCTCTCGCCGGGCGTCAACGAGCTGGTCCGGGTGTACGTGGCGCAGAAGCGGAAGATCCAGGACGGCGACAAGCTCGCCGGCCGGCACGGCAACAAGGGCGTCATCGCCAAGATCCTGCCGGTCGAGGACATGCCGTTCCTGGAGGACGGCACCCCGGTCGACATCGTGCTCAACCCGCTCGGCGTGCCGAGCCGGATGAACATCGGCCAGGTGCTGGAGACCCACCTCGGGTGGGTCGCCAAGACCGGCTGGAAGATCGACGGTACGGACCACGACTGGAAGAAGTCGCTCAAGGCGATCGGCGCCAGCGATGCCGCTCCGGACACCAACGTGGCGACGCCGGTCTTCGACGGCGCCAAGGAGGAGGAGATCGCCGGCCTGCTGTCCTCGACGCTGCCGAACCGCGACGGTGCGCAGCTCGTCGGCGCGAGCGGCAAGGCACCGATGTTCGACGGTCGTACCGGCGAACCGCTGCCCGCGCCGATCGCGGTCGGTTACATCTACATTCTGAAGCTGAACCACCTCGTGGACGACAAGATCCACGCGCGGTCCACCGGCCCGTACTCGATGATCACCCAGCAGCCGTTGGGTGGTAAGGCCCAATTCGGTGGCCAGCGGTTCGGCGAGATGGAGTGCTGGGCGATGCAGGCGTACGGCGCCGCGTACGCCCTGCAGGAGCTGCTGACGATCAAGTCCGACGACGTCCTCGGCCGGGTGAAGGTCTACGAGGCCATCGTCAAGGGCGAGAACATCCCGGAGCCGGGCATTCCGGAGTCCTTCAAGGTCCTGCTCAAGGAGCTGCAGTCGCTGTGCCTCAACGTCGAGGTGCTCTCCAGCGACGGCGTGGCCCTGGAGATGCGGGAGACGGACGACGAGGTGTTCCGCGCCGCGGAGGAGTTGGGCATCGACCTGGCGCGGCGCCCTAACGAGGGCGTCAGCAGCGTCGAGGAAATCTGAGCGGGGAGAGGATACAGACACCAGTGCTCGACGTTAATTTCTTCGACGAACTGCGCATCGGGCTGGCCACGGCGGAGGACATCCGGCTGTGGTCGCACGGTGAGGTCAAGAAGCCGGAGACGATCAACTACCGCACTCTCAAGCCCGAGAAGGACGGCCTGTTCTGCGAGAAGATCTTCGGGCCGCAGCGGGACTGGGAGTGCTACTGCGGTAAGTACAAGCGGGTCCGCTTCAAGGGCATCGTGTGCGAGCGGTGCGGCGTCGAGGTGACCCGATCCAAGGTGCGCCGGGAGCGGATGGGCCACATCGAGCTCGCCGCCTCGGTCACCCATATCTGGTACTTCAAGGGCGTGCCGAGCCGGCTGGGCTACCTGCTGGACCTCGCCCCGAAGGACCTCGAAAAGATCATTTACTTCGCCTCGTACGTCGTGACGTCGGTGAACACCGAGGCGCGGCACCGCGACATGGCCACGATCGAGAACGAGATCGCGGCCGAGAAGCGGCAGGCGGAGAACGCGCGGGACGCCGAGATCGAGAAGCGGGCCGCGAAGCTGGAGCAGGACCTGGCCGAGCTCGAGGCCGAGGGCGCGAAGGCGGACGTCCGCCGGAAGGTCAAGGACTCGGGCGAGCGCGAGATGCGCCAGATCCGCGACCGGGCGCAGCGGGAGATCGACCGTCTCGACGAGGTGATGGAGACCTTCCGCAAGCTCGAACCCAAGCAGCTGGTCACCGACGAGCTGCTCTACCGCGAGCTGCGCGACCGGTTCGGTGAGTACTTCACCGGCGGCATGGGCGCCGAGGCGATCAAGTCGCTACTGGAGAACATGGATCTCGACGCCGAGGCCGACCTGTTGCGGGAGATCATCCGCAGCGGCAAGGGTCAGCGGAAGATCCGGGCGCTCAAGCGGCTCAAGGTCGTCGCCGCGTTCCTGAACACCCGCAACTCGCCGCTCGGCATGGTGCTGGACTGCGTACCGGTGATCCCGCCGGACCTGCGCCCGATGGTGCAGCTCGACGGTGGCCGGTTCGCCACGTCCGACCTGAACGACCTGTACCGCCGGGTGATCAACCGGAACAACCGGCTCAAGCGCCTGATCGACCTGGGCGCGCCCGAGATCATCGTCAACAACGAGAAGCGGATGCTGCAGGAGGCCGTCGACGCGCTGTTCGACAACGGCCGCCGCGGTCGCCCGGTCACCGGGCCCGGCAACCGTCCGCTGAAGTCGCTGTCCGACATGCTCAAGGGCAAGCAGGGCCGGTTCCGGCAGAACCTGCTGGGCAAGCGCGTCGACTACTCCGGCCGTTCGGTCATCGTGGTCGGCCCGCAGCTCAAGCTGCACCAGTGCGGCCTGCCCAAGCAGATGGCGCTGGAGCTGTTCAAGCCGTTCGTGATGAAGCGCCTGGTCGACCTCAACCACGCGCAGAACATCAAGTCCGCCAAGCGGATGGTCGAGCGGCAGCGGCCGGTCGTGTGGGACGTGCTGGAAGAGGTCATCTCCGAGCACCCGGTCCTGCTCAACCGGGCGCCGACCCTGCACCGGCTGGGCATCCAGGCGTTCGAGCCGCAGCTCGTCGAGGGCAAGGCGATCCAGATCCACCCGCTCGTCTGCACCGCGTTCAACGCGGACTTCGACGGTGACCAGATGGCGGTGCACGTGCCGCTGTCCGCCGAGGCCCAGGCCGAGGCGCGGATCCTGATGCTCTCGTCGAACAACATCCTCAAGCCGGCGGACGGCAAGCCGGTGACCATGCCCACCCAGGACATGATCATCGGTTTGTACCACATGACCCACGTCCGGGAGGGCGTGCTCGGCGAGGGCCGGATCTTCGCGTCCGACGCCGAGGCACGGATGGCGTACGACAACCACGAGCTGCACCTGCAGGCCAAGGTGAAGATCCGGCTGCCGGACGTCACGTCGGTCGACAACGGCGTGGGCGCGCCGGCGTGGGAGCCGCCGGAGGGCTGGCAGCCGGGCGACTCGGTGATCGTGGAGACCACGCTGGGCCGGGTCCAGTTCAACGAGACGCTGCCCGAGGGGTACCGCTTCGTGAACTACGAGATCCGTAAGGGTCAGCTCTCGACGATCGTCAACGACCTCGCCGAGCGCTACCCGAAGGTCGCCCTCGCGGCGACGCTGGATGCGTTGAAGGACGCCGGGTTCCACTGGGCCACCTGGTCCGGCGTGACCATCGGCATCGAGGACGTCATCCAGCCGCCGCACAAGTGGGAGATCCTCGGCCGGTACGAGAAGGAAGCCGAGCGGATCGACAAGCAGTACCAGCGGGGTCTGATGACCGCCGAGGAGCGCCGCGGCGAGCTCATCGAGATCTGGACCAAGGCGACCAACGAGGTGGCCAAGGAGATGGAGACCGCGCTGCCCCAGGAGAACCCGCTGTGGATGATGATCCACTCGGGTGCCCGGGGCAACCTGCTCCAGTTGCGCCAGATCTCGGCGATCCGTGGCCTGGTGGCCAACCCGAAGGGCGAGATCATCCCGCGGCCGATCAAGGCGTCGTTCCGCGAGGGTCTGTCCGTACTGGAGTACTTCATCTCCACGCACGGCGCCCGGAAGGGCCTCGCGGACACCGCGCTGCGGACCGCGGACTCGGGTTACCTGACCCGGCGTCTGGTGGACGTGTCGCAGGACGTGATCATCCGCGAGGAGGACTGCGGTACCGAGCGGGCGATCCCGATGCAGGTCGGCGAGCTCGTCGACGGTGGGTTGGGCGTACACGAGCACGCGGAGACCAGCGTGCACGCGCGGACGATCGCCGACGACGCGGTCGACCCGAAGGGCAAGGTCGTCGTCGAACGGGGTACCGACCTCACCACGATCTCCGTGGACGCGCTGGTCGCCGCGGGCATCGAGTCGGTACGGGTGCGCAGCGTGCTCACCTGCGAGTCCAAGCTCGGGGTCTGCGCGGCCTGCTACGGCCGTTCGCTGCCGACCGGCAAGACCGTGGACGTCGGCGAGGCGGTGGGCATCATCGCCGCCCAGTCCATCGGCGAGCCGGGTACCCAGCTGACCATGCGGACGTTCCACACCGGTGGTGTCGCCGGCGAGGACATCACCCAGGGCCTGCCCCGGGTGCAGGAGATCTTCGAGGCGCGCGTGCCCAAGGGCAAGGCGCCGATCGCGGAGACCGCCGGCCGCATCCGGATCGAGGACGGTGACCGGTCGCGGAAGATCGTGATCATTCCCGACGACGGCAGCGACGAGATCGTGCACGACAAGATCTCGAAGCGGGTCCGCCTGCGGGTGCACGACGGCGACCACGTCGAGGTCGGCGAGAAGCTCACCGAGGGCACGATCGACCCGCACGAGCTGCTGCGGGTGCTCGGCCCGCGGGCGGTCCAGGTCCACCTGACCCAGGAGGTCCAGGACGTCTACCGCTCGCAGGGTGTGCTGATCCACGACAAGCACATCGAGATCATCATCCGGCAGATGCTCAAGCGGGTGACGATCATCGACTCCGGCGCGACCGAGTTCCTGCCGGGTCTGCTGGTCGACCGCGCTCAGTTCGAGGCGGAGAACCGGCGGATCGTCGCCGAGGGTGCCGAGCCGGCTTCCGGCCGTCCGGTGCTCATGGGCATCACGAAGGCGTCGTTGGCCACGGACTCGTGGCTGTCGGCGGCGTCGTTCCAGGAGACGACCCGGGTGCTGACGGACGCGGCGATCCACGCCCGCAGCGACTCGCTGATCGGTCTCAAGGAGAACGTCATCATCGGCAAGCTCATCCCGGCCGGTACGGGCATCAACAAGTACCGCAACATCCGGGTCGAGCCGACCGAGGAGGCGAAGGCCAAGGTGTACTCGATGACCGGGTACACCGAGACCGACTACGGGTTCGGGCCGGCCAGCGGTGCCGCGGTGCCACTGGACGACTTCGACTTCGGCTCGTACCGCTGAGTCGAGGCCATCGGTTGGGGCGTCCCGGGTTCGGGGCGCCCCGACTGTTTGTAGGGTGGGCCCGTGCGGCACCCGCTCGATCCGGAACCGGTCCGGGACTCCAAGACCACGGTCGTGCTCGCGCTGGGCGTGATGGCCGCGCTGACCGGGCCGTTCGTGGGCGGGCTGGTGCCGGCGACGCTCGCGCTGGTGCTGGCCCGGGAGGCCCGCGCCGAGATGCGCGCGGCGCAGGGCTTCCTGACCGGCGGGCGGCGGCTGCGGACCGGCGTCTCGCTCGCCTGGGCGGGGATCATCCTCGCGGCGGTGACGTTGACGATCGCGGCGGTGGTCGGGCTGCTCGGGCTCGCCAGCCCCGGCGGCGCCGACTTCGACCCGGGCACGGACTGACCCCTCGGGCGCAGGGCCGCCCGGCGGGGGGCTGACGTCCGATTCGAACGTTCCAAACGCGGCAGATCGGCCAACCTGGACGTTCGCGCTGACAGCCGGGGCGGGGATGATGGGCGGGTGAGCGAGCGCGACCGAGACACCCCGTACTCGGGGACGGGCTGGACGCCGCCGGGCGGCCCCTCGGACCAGGTGCCGGTGGTGGCCCCCCCGCCGGTGCCGCCGGTCCAGCCGGTACGACCGGGCCTGGGCCTGCCGTTGCCACCGGTACCGCCGCCCGCGGGAGCACCGTGGCGGCCGCCGAAGCGGGTCGAGCCGGTGCCCGGTACCCCGTTCGCGGTGGCCTACCTCGACGTCCCGCAGACGACCTCCGGCCCCGCGATCGGCTCGCTCGTCGCCGGGATCGGGTCGCTCCTGGTCACGCTGCTCGTCGGGTGCTTCGGGCTGATCAGCGTGCAGGCGAACGCCGGCGCGCTGGTCGGCGGGGCGTTCGCCGTGCTGGCGCTCGCCACGGGAACCGCCGCCATCGCGCTCGGGCTGGTCGGGCTGCGCCAGGTGAAGCGGGCCCCGGTCGGCGGACGGGGGCTCGCGATCGGGGGCATCGCCTGCGGCTCGTCCGGCATCGCGCTGGCCCTGATCGTCATGCTCGCCCTGATCGCGGCAGGGTGAGACCGCGGCAGGGTAAGTACGAGTGGCAGGGTGAGTCGGGTCACGGCCGGTCCCGGATAACCCCCGACGGCCACCACGGTGGGCCAGGTAGACTTGTCCGCCGAGCGTTCTGTCGCGAGCACGTAGGACCCGGTTTTGACCTGTGCGCTCACGGTGGGTACGCTTTCCCCTCGTGCCCGGGTTTGCCCCGGGCCCCTCGCGCGTGCGCCGAGGCCGGCCCTGCCGGCTCCGCCGGACCGGCCCAGGCTGGTCAGGACGGCGTGCCGCGACCAGGACTAGCAGGGTCTTCCGCGAGGAAGATCGCTCCGTGTGCCGGACGACACGCCCGACCGCGGGGGTCGGCGCCGTTCGCAAGGGCGGGGCTCCACAACACGAGCAGGAGACAGGAAACCCGGTGCCAACGATCCAGCAGTTGGTCCGCAAGGGCCGCAGGGCGAAGGTCAGTAAGAGCAAGACGCCGGCGCTGAAGGGCTGCCCGCAGCGGCGCGGCGTGTGCACCCGCGTGTACACGACCACGCCGAAGAAGCCGAACTCGGCGCTGCGCAAGGTCGCTCGCGTCCGGCTGATGAGCGGCTTCGAGGTGACCGCGTACATCCCGGGCGTCGGCCACAACCTGCAGGAGCACTCGATCGTGCTCGTGCGCGGTGGCCGGGTGAAGGACCTCCCGGGCGTGCGCTACAAGATCATTCGTGGTTCGCTGGACACCCAGGGCGTCCGCAACCGAAAGCAGGCTCGCAGCCGTTACGGCGCCAAGAAGGAGAAGAGCTGACATGCCGCGTAAGGGCCCCGCGCCGCGCCGGCCGCTCACCCCGGACCCGGTCTACAACTCGCCGTTGGTCACCCAGCTGATCAACAAGATCCTGCTGCGCGGCAAGCGCCAGCTCGCCGAGCGCGTGGTCTACGGCGCCCTGGAGGGCTGCCGGGAGAAGACCAGCACGGACCCGGTCGTGACGCTCAAGCGCGCCATGGACAACGTCAAGCCGACCCTGGAGGTCCGCAGCCGCCGGGTCGGTGGCGCGACGTACCAGGTGCCGGTCGAGGTCCGCCCGACCCGGGCGACCACGCTGGGCCTGCGCTGGCTCGTGCAGTACTCGCGGGCCCGGCGGGAGAAGACGATGGTCGAGCGGCTGCAGAACGAGCTGCTCGACGCGAGCAACGGCCTCGGCGCCGCGGTGAAGCGGCGCGAGGATACGCACAAGATGGCCGAGTCGAACAAGGCCTTCGCGCACTATCGCTGGTAGCGCGCACCAACGACGACGAGACGAAGTAGGGATTACCGTGGCAGCCGCAGACGCCGCCCTCGCCAAGCTCCGCAACATCGGCATCATGGCGCACATCGATGCCGGCAAGACGACGACGACCGAGCGGATCCTGTTCTACACCGGCATCACGTACAAGATCGGTGAGGTCCACGAGGGCGCCGCCGTCATGGACTGGATGGAGCAGGAGCAGGAGCGCGGTATCACCATCACGTCCGCCGCCACCAAGTGCGAGTGGAAGGGTCACGTCATCCAGATCATCGACACGCCCGGCCACGTCGACTTCACGGTCGAGGTCGAGCGGTCGCTGCGGGTGCTCGACGGTGCGGTGGCGGTCTACGACGGCGTCGCCGGTGTGGAGCCGCAGACGGAGACCGTATGGCGGCAGGCGGACAAGTACCGCGTACCCCGGATGTGTTTCGTCAACAAGCTGGACCGGACCGGCGCGGACTTCTACCGCTGCGTGCAGATGATGATCGACCGGCTCAACGCGACGCCGCTGGTGCTGCAGCTGCCGATCGGCAACGAGTCCAACTTCATCGGCGTCGTCGACCTGATCGGCATGCGCGCGCTGACCTGGCGCGGCGAGACCCAGAAGGGCGAGGACTACGCGGTCGAGGAGATCCCGGCCGACCTCGCCGCGGAGGTCTCCACCTACCGCGAGAAGCTGCTGGAAACCCTCTCCGAGGCGGACGACGAGGTCCTCGAGAAGTACCTCGAGGGCGAGGATCTGTCGGCCGAGGAGATCAAGGCCGGCATCCGGCGCGCCACCATCGCCGGCAAGCTGAACCCGGTGCTGTGCGGCTCGGCGTTCAAGAACAAGGGCGTGCAGCCCATGCTCGACGCCGTCATCGACTTCCTGCCCTCGCCGCTGGACGTCCTGCCGACCGAGGGTACGGCGATGGACGGCGAGACCCCGGTGCTGCGCAAGCCGTCGGTGACCGAGCCGTTCGCCGGGCTGGCGTTCAAGATCCAGACCGACCCGCACCTCGGCAAGCTGACCTACGTCCGGGTCTACTCGGGCAAGGTCGACGCCGGCTCGCAGGTGATCAACTCCACCAAGGACCGCAAGGAGCGCATCGGGAAGATCTTCCAGATGCACGCCAACAAGCGGGAGGAGCGGCCGTTCGCGCGGGCCGGCGACATCGTCGCGGTCCAGGGTCTGAAGCAGACCACCACCGGCGACACGCTCTGCGACCCGCAGCACCCGGTGATCCTGGAGTCGATGACCTTCCCGGAGCCGGTCATCCACGTGGCGATCGAGCCGAAGAGCAAGGCCGACCAGGAGAAGCTCTCGACCGCGATCCAGAAGCTGGCCGAGGAGGACCCGACCTTCCGGGTACGCACCGACGAGGACACCGGGCAGACGATCATCCAGGGCATGGGTGAGCTGCACCTGGAGATCCTGGTCGACCGGATGAAGCGGGAGTTCCGGGTCGAGGCGAACATCGGCAAGCCGCAGGTGGCGTACCGGGAGACCATCCGTCGCACGGTGGAGAAGGTCGAGTACACCCACAAGAAGCAGACCGGTGGCTCGGGCCAGTACGCCAGCGTGGTCATCACGCTGGGGCCGCTGCCGCTGGACGGCGAGACCACGTACGAGTTCGAGAACGCGGTCACCGGTGGGCGGATCCCGAAGGAGTTCATCCCGTCGGTGGACGCCGGCGCGCAGGACGCCATGCAGTACGGCGTACTCGCCGGCTACCCCCTGGTCGGGCTGAGGCTGACGCTCGTGGACGGCAAGTACCACGAGGTCGACTCGTCCGAGATGGCGTTCAAGATCGCCGGTTCGATGGCGCTCAAGGAGGCGGCCCGGCGGGCCGATCCGGCGCTGCTCGAGCCGATGATGTCCGTCGAGGTCACCACCCCGGAGGAGAACATGGGTGATGTCATCGGCGACATCAACTCCCGGCGTGGTGTGATCCAGGAGATGGGCGAGCGCGGCGGCAGCCGCGTGGTCCGGGCCCTGGTGCCGCTGTCGGAGATGTTCGGCTACGTCGGCGACCTGCGGTCGAGGACTCAGGGTCGGGCAAGCTACACCATGCAGTTCGACTCGTACGCCGAGGTACCGGCGAACGTGGCGAAGGAAATCATCGCGAAGGCGACCGGCGAATAGGCCGGAGCACCACCCAGTCAGCAGCGTCTGACCGTCAAGCCCGGCGCGTCGGACCAGGAACCAAGAAGTCCACAGGAGGACACCAGTGGCGAAGGCGAAGTTCGAGCGGACTAAGCCGCACGTCAACATCGGCACCATTGGTCACATCGACCACGGGAAGACGACGCTGACGGCGGCCATCACCAAGGTCCTGCACGACAAGATGCCCAACCTGAATCCGTACACGCCGTTCGACGAGATCGACAAGGCTCCGGAGGAGAAGGCCCGCGGCATTACGATCTCGATCGCGCACGTCGAATACCAGACCGACAAGCGGCACTACGCGCACGTCGACTGCCCGGGGCACGCCGACTACATCAAGAACATGATCACCGGTGCCGCCCAGATGGACGGCGCGATCCTGGTGGTCGCGGCGACCGATGGCCCGATGCCGCAGACGCGTGAGCACGTGCTGCTGGCCCGCCAGGTCGGCGTGCCGTACATCGTCGTGGCGCTGAACAAGGCCGACGCGGTGGACGACGAGGAGCTGCTCGACCTGGTCGAGCTCGAGGTCCGCGAGCTGCTGTCCAACCAGGAGTTCCCGGGCGACGACGCGCCGGTCATCCGGGTCTCGGCGCTCCGGGCGCTCGAGGGCGACGCGGAGTGGTCGGACAGGCTGATGGAGCTCATGGACGCGGTCGACGAGTCGATCCCGGAGCCCACCCGGGAGACCGAGAAGCCGTTCCTGATGCCGATCGAGGACGTCTTCACGATCACCGGTCGCGGCACCGTGGTCACCGGTCGCGTCGAGCGCGGCATCCTCAAGCCGAACGAGGAGGTGGAGATCATCGGAATCAAGGAGAAGTCGATGAAGACGGTCTGCACCGGCATCGAGATGTTCCGCAAGATCCTCGACGAGGCACGGGCGGGCGAGAACGTCGGCCTGCTCCTGCGGGGCATCAAGCGCGAGGACGTCGAGCGCGGCATGGTCATCGTGAAGCCCGGCAGCAACACCCCGCACACCGACTTCGAGGCCCAGGTCTATGTGCTCTCGAAGGAGGAGGGCGGCCGCCACACGCCGTTCTTCAATAACTACCGTCCGCAGTTCTACTTCCGGACCACGGATGTCACCGGCGTCGTCACGCTGCCCGAGGGCACCGAGATGGTCATGCCGGGCGACAACACCATCATGACGGTCCAGCTGATCCAGCCGATCGCCATGGAGGAGGCCCTGCGCTTCGCGATCCGCGAGGGTGGCCGCACCGTCGGCGCCGGCCGGGTCACCAAGATTTTGAAGTGAATAAACCGGAATTCCCGGTCCGGGCTCGTCGAGGTCGGCCGGACTCCTACCGATGGTGGAGTTCGGAGCTTGTTTCGGCGGGGCGGGCCGGACTCCTACCGAGTTAGCTGGATAACCCGATTGGTCATGTCGTACTCCGGTACGGCATACTGGTCAGGTTGTGCGCTTGGGCGGCCGGCTCCGGCCGGCCGCCTGTGCGCGGCGCGGGCCACATCGGCGCGCGCCCCGACTCCCGCACCGGACCCCTTGTCGTAGGGGGCCAGGGGAATCACGTGAGCGCTTCGCACCCGGGCTGAGCCCGGCCCGGCCGCGCGACACGCCCGACCGCGGGGGTCGGAAACTGCGGGGCCAACCCGTGCGGGGCGACCCGCAACACAGCGGCATCGAGAGAAGGAACAGAAGCCACCATGGCGGGACAGAAGATCCGCATCCGGCTCAAGGCCTACGACCACGAGGTCGTCGACTCCTCGGCGCGGAAGATCGTCGAGACGGTGACGCGTACCGGTGCGCAGGTCGCGGGCCCGGTGCCGCTGCCGACGGAAATCAACCGCTTCTGCGTGATCCGCTCGCCGCACAAGTACAAGGACTCGCGCGAGCACTTCGAGATGCGGACGCACAAGCGTCTGATCGACATCATCGACCCGACCCCGAAGACGGTCGACTCGCTCATGCGCCTCGACCTGCCGGCTGGCGTCGACATCGAGATCAAGCTGTAGGGACCGACGAATGGACAGGGAAGTCAAGGGCATCCTGGGCGCCAAGCTCGGCATGACCCAGGTCTGGGACAACGGCCGCGTTGTCCCGGTGACCGTGGTGCAGGCCGGGCCGTGCGTGGTCACCCAGGTTCGCACCGCCGACAAGGACGGCTACTCGGCGGTCCAGCTCGCCTTCGGCGCCATCGACCCGCGCAAGGTGAACAAGCCGGAGACCGGCCACTTCGCCAAGTCGGGTTCGGCGCCGCGGCGGCACCTCGTCGAGCTGCGGACGACCGACGCCAGCGAGTACACGCTGGGCCAGGAGGTCACCGCGGAGACCTTCGCCGCCGGTCAACTGGTCGACGTGACCGGCAAGACCAAGGGCAAGGGCTTCGCCGGTGTCATGAAGCGGCACGGCTTCGGTGGCCTGCGCGGTTCGCACGGTGTCGAGCGCAAGCACCGCTCGCCCGGGTCGATCGGCGCCTGTGCCACGCCGGGCCGGGTCTTCAAGGGCGTCCGGATGGCCGGCCGGATGGGCGGGGTGCGCTACACCGCGCAGAACCTGACCATCCAGGCGATCGAGCCGGAGCAGAACCTCATCCTCGTCCGCGGCGCGATCCCCGGGCCGGCCGGTGCGCTGGTCCTGATCCGGTCCGCGGCGAAGGCGAAGCCCTTGGTGGGAGGTGACAAGTGACCACGGTGGACATTCTCAACGTCGAGGGCGAGAAGGCCGGCTCGGTCGACCTGCCCGCGGAGATCTTCGACGTCCAGGCGAACATCCCGCTGATGCACCAGGTGGTGATCGCGCAGCTCGCCGCGGCCCGCCAGGGTACGCACAAGACGAAGACGCGCGGTGAGGTCTCCGGCGGCGGTCGCAAGCCGTACAAGCAGAAGGGGACCGGCCGGGCCCGGCAGGGTTCGATCCGCGCGCCGCAGTTCACCGGCGGTGGCGTGGTCCACGGCCCGGTACCGCGGGACTACTCACAGCGGACGCCGAAGAAGATGAAGGTCGCCGCGCTGCGCGGCGCGCTCTCCGACCGGGCCCGCGACGGCCGGGTACACGTGGTGGAGACCTTCACCGACGGTGAGACGCCGTCGACGAAGGCCGCCATCGCGACGCTGCGCAGGGTGACCGAGGCCGGCAAGGTGCTGATCGTGCTCGCCCGCGACGACGAGCTGAACTGGCTGTCGCTGCGCAACGAACCGAGCGTCCACCTGCTCGAGTCCGGCCAGCTCAACACGTACGACGTGCTGGTCGCCGAGGACGTGGTCTTCACGAAGGCCGCGCTCGACGAGTTCTGCGACCCCGGGAGCAGGACCAATGGAACAGACCTGGGGGTGCAGTCATGACCACGATCGCGGATCCGCGGGACATCATCATCGCTCCGGTGGTCTCCGAGAAGAGCTACAGCGAGCTCAACCGCAACTGGTACACGTTCCTGGTCCACCCGGACGCGAACAAGACCGAGATCAAGATCGCTATCCAGCAGATCTTCGACGTCCGCGTCCTGCAGGTGAACACCGCCAACCGCGAGGGCAAGCGCAAGCGCACCCGCGCCGGCTGGGGCAAGCGCAAGAACACCAAGCGCGCCATGGTGAAGCTCGCCGACGGGGACCGGATCGAGGCCTTCGGTGGCCCGGTCAGCTGAGGGGTTTGACAGACATGCCTATCCGTAAGTACAAGCCGACCACGCCAGGGCGGCGCGGTGCGAGTGTCGCCGACTTCGCCGAGGTGACCCGGTCGACGCCGGAGAAGTCGCTGCTGCGGCCGCTGCCGAAGAAGGGCGGCCGCAACGTCCACGGCCGGATCACCACCCGGCACCAGGGCGGCGGCCACAAGCGGCAGTACCGCCTGGTCGACTTCAAGCGGGTCGACAAGGACGGCGTACCGGCGAAGGTCGCGCACATCGAGTACGACCCGAACCGCACCGCCCGGATCGCGCTGCTGCACTACGCCGACGGCGAGAAGCGGTACATCCTCGCGCCGAAGGACCTGCGCCAGGGCGACCGGGTCGAGTCCGGTGCGAGCGCCGACATCCGCCCCGGCAACAACCTGCCGCTGCGCAACATCCCGGTGGGTACCCAGGTGCACGCCGTGGAGCTGCGCCCGGGTGGCGGTGCCAAGCTGGCCCGCTCGGCCGGCGTGGGCATCCAGCTGCTGGGCCGGGAAGGCACGTACGCCACGTTGCGCATGCCGTCCGGTGAGATCCGGCGGGTCGACGTTCGCTGCCGCGCGACGGTGGGCGAGATCGGCAACGCCGACCAGTCAAACATCAACTGGGGCAAGGCCGGCCGGATGCGGTGGAAGGGCAAGCGCCCGACCGTCCGCGGTGTCGCGATGAACCCCGTCGACCACCCGCACGGCGGTGGTGAGGGCAAGACGTCCGGCGGTCGCCACCCGGTGAACCCGCACGGCAAGCCCGAGGGCCGTACCCGCCGCAAGGGCCAGCCGAGCGACCGGCTGATCGTCCGCCGTCGTTACGCCAACCGGAAGCGGGGTTAAGCGATGCCACGCAGCTTGAAGAAGGGTCCGTTCGTCGACGACCACCTGCTCAAGAAGGTGGAGGCGCAGAACGCCAAGACGTCGAAGAACGTGATCAAGACCTGGTCCCGGCGGTCCACGATCATCCCCGAGATGCTCGGCCACACGATCGCCGTGCACGACGGGCGCAAGCACGTGCCCGTGTTCATCACCGAGGCGATGGTCGGGCACAAGCTCGGCGAGTTCGCGCTCACCCGGACGTTCAAGGGCCACGAGAAGGACGACCGCAAGAGCCGGCGTCGGTAAGCGGTAGAGGGATCTGAGGGGTTACAGCGATGCCAGCAGTGAAGAGCGACGCGCCCGGTGCCCGGGCGATCGCGCGCTACGTGCGCGTGTCGCCGATGAAGGCGCGCCGTGTGGTCAACCTCGTCCGCGGCCTGCCCGCGAAGGAGGCGCTGACCGTGCTGCAGTTCGCGCCGCAGGCGGCGAGCGAGCCGGTCTACAAGGTGCTCGCCAGCGCGATCGCCAACGCCGAGAACAACGAGCGGCTGGACCCCGACTCGCTGCTCGTCAGCGAGGCGTACGTCGACGAGGGCCCGACGCTCAAGCGGTTCCGGCCGCGGGCGCAGGGCCGGGCGTTCCGGATCCGCAAGCGGACCTGCCACATCACGATCGCGGTCGAGAGCGTCCAGGTCACCCGCCGGGGTCCGGCGAAGAAGGCCGCGGCGCCGGCTCCGGCCAAGGCCGCGAAGGCGACCAAGGCCGGCGAGCCGGAGGCGCTCGACGCCGAAGTGACCCGGGCCGAGGAGGTCGAGGAGACCACGGCTACCACGGCTACCGCGCCGGCGAAGAAGGCCGCCAAGAAGGCACCGGCGGCGAAGAAGACCGCCGCGAAGAAGGCCGCGGCTGCGCCGGAGGACGCCGCGGCGGAAGACGCCCGGGCCGAGGACGCCGCGGCCGAGGATGCGGCGGCGGACGCCCCGGTCGAGGACGCGCCGGCCGAGGACGCCCCGGCCAAGAAGGCCGCGAAGAAGGCGACGAAGAAGGCTCCGGCCGCCCCGGCTGCCGAGGAGGAGACCGAGTAATGGGTCAGAAGGTTCACCCGCACGGGTTCCGGCTCGGCATCTCGACCGACTGGAAGTCCCGCTGGTACGCGGACAAGCTCTACAAGGACTACATCGCGGAGGACGTCAAGATCCGCCGGATGATGTCCAAGGGCCTGGAGCGCGCCGGTATCTCCAAAGTGGACATCGAGCGGACCCGCGACCGGGTCCGGGTCGACATCCACACCGCCCGGCCGGGCATCGTCATCGGCCGTAAGGGCGCGGAGGCCGACCGGATCCGGGCCGAGCTGGAGAAGCTGACCGGCAAGCAGGTACAGCTGAACATCCTCGAGGTGAAGAGCCCCGAGTCGGACGCGCAGCTGGTCGCCCAGGGCGTGGCCGAGCAGCTGTCCAGCCGGGTGGCGTTCCGCCGGGCCATGCGCAAGGCGATGCAGTCGGCGATGAAGAACCCGCTCGTCAAGGGCATCCGGGTGCAGGTCTCCGGCCGCCTCGGCGGCGCCGAGATGTCGCGCAGCGAGTTCTACCGCGACGGCCGGGTACCGCTGCACACGCTGCGCGCGGGCATCGACTACGGCTTCTTCGAGGCGCGGACGACCTTCGGCCGGATCGGCGTGAAGGTGTGGATCTACAAGGGCGACTCCGTGCCCGGCCGGGAGGCCGAGGCGGCCGCGGGCGCCGCGCGTCCGCGCCGCGAGCGCGGCGAGCGGCCGGAGCGGGCCGAGCGGCCGCGCCGCGGGCGCTCGGGTGCGGCCGGTACCACCGGGCACAGCACCGAAGCCGGCCGGGCCGTCGCGGCCGAGCTGGCCACCGAGCCGCCGGCACCGCCCGCTGGATCCACTGTGGAGTCGCCGGCGGTCGAGGCCGCCAGCGAGGCTACGAGTACCACAGCGCAGCAGGAGGGCTGACACATGCTGATGCCGCGTAAGCCCCCGAAGGGCTTCCGTAAGCCGCACCACCCTGACCGTCACGGTAAGGCGAAGGGCGGCACCCGCGTCGTGTTCGGCGACTTCGGCATCCAGGCGCTGGAGCCGGCGTACGTGACGAACCGCCAGATCGAGTCGGCGCGTATCGCGATGACCCGGCACATCAAGCGTGGCGGCCGGGTCTGGATCAACATCTTCCCGGACCGGGCCATCACGAAGAAGCCGGCCGAGACCCGGATGGGTTCCGGCAAGGGTTCGCCGGAGTGGTGGGTCTCGAACGTCAAGCCGGGTCGGATCCTCTTCGAGATGTCGTTCCCGAACGAGACGGTCGCGCGTGAGGCGATGCGACGCGCGATCCACAAGCTCCCGATGAAGTGCCGCATCGTCAAGCGCGAAATGGGTGAGGTCTGATGGCGGGTACCAAGCCCGGCGAGTTCCGCGAGATGTCCGCGGAGGAACTCGTCGACCACCTGCGCGAGGCGAAGGCGGAGCTGTTCAACCTCCGGGTGCAGGGCGCGACCGGCCAGCTGGACAACAACCGCCGGCTGCAGGTCGTCCGCCGGGAGATCGCGCGGATCTACACGATCATGCGCGAGCGGGAGCTGGGCCTGTCCGTCGAGCCGGAGGCCGTCGCCGCCGCCCAGTCCGAGTCCGACTCTGAGCCCGAGCCCGCTGAGGTGACCGCATGAGTGAGACCAGCACGGCTGCCCCGCGGCGCCAGCGCAAGGTGCGCGAGGGCCTCGTGGTCAGCGACAAGATGAACAAGACCGTCGTGGTGGCGGTGGAGGACCGGGTCAAGCACCCGCTGTACGGCAAGGTCATGCGCCGTACCAGCAAGCTGAAGGCGCACGACGAGAACAACGCGTGCGGCATCGGCGACCGGGTGCTGCTGATGGAGACCCGGCCGCTGTCGGCCACCAAGCGGTGGCGGGTCGTCGAGATCCTGGAGAAGGCCAAGTGATCCAGCAGGAGACGCGGCTACGCGTCGCCGACAACACGGGTGCGCGGGAGATCCTGTGCATCCGGGTGCTCGGCGGCTCGGGCCGGCGCTACGCGAGCATCGGCGACGTCATCGTGGCCACGGTCAAGGACGCGATCCCGGGCGCCGCGGTCAAGAAGGGCGAGATCGTCAAGGCGGTCGTCGTCCGTATCGCCAAGGAGAAGAGGCGGCCGGACGGCTCGTACATCCGGTTCGACGAGAACGCTGCGGTGATCATCAAGGACGGCGGGGACCCGCGCGGTACCCGTATCTTCGGCCCGGTCGGCCGGGAGCTGCGCGACAAGCGGTTCATGAAGATCATCTCACTGGCACCGGAGGTGCTCTGACATGAAGGTAAAGAAGGGCGACACGGTTCTCGTCATCGCCGGCAAGGACAAGGGCGCGAAGGGCAAGGTCATCGCGGCCCACCCGAAGCTCGACAAGGTGATCGTCGAGGGCGTGAACCGGGTCAAGAAGCACACCCGCATCCGCACCACCCAGCGGGGCGCGAAGACCGGCGGCATCGTCACGCAGGAGGCGGCGATCCACGTCTCCAACGTGATGGTCGTCGACAGCGACGGCAAGCCGACCCGCGTCGGCTACCGCGTGGACAGCGACGGCCAGAAGGTCCGCGTCTCCCGCCGTACCGGTAAGGACCTGTGATGACCGCACCAGAGACCACGGTCGCGCCGCGGCTGAAGAGCCGCTACCGCGAGGAGATCGTGCCGCAGCTGCGCGAGCAGTTCCGGTACGGCAACGCGATGCAGGTACCGCGGCTCGTGAAGATCGTCGTGAACATGGGCGTCGGCGACGCCGCCCGGGACGCGAAGCTGATCGACGGTGCGGTCCGCGACCTCACCGCGATCACCGGCCAGAAGCCGCAGGTACGCCGCGCCAAGAAGTCCATCGCGCAGTTCAAGCTGCGCGAGGGGATGCCGATCGGCGCGAAGGTGACGCTGCGCGGCGACCGGATGTGGGAGTTCCTCGACCGGCTACTGTCGATCGCGCTGCCGCGGATCCGTGACTTCCGCGGCCTGGACGCGAAGAAGCTCGACGGGAACGGCAACTACACGTTCGGCCTGACCGAGCAGTCCGTGTTCCACGAGATCGACCAGGACCGGATCGACCGGGTCCGCGGCATGGACATCACGGTCGTGACGACCGCGCAGACCGACGACGAGGGCCGGGCGCTGCTCAAGCTCCTGGGCTTCCCGTTCAAGGAGCTTGCGAGTTGAACCGGCGAATTCGGCAAGGAGCTTGCGAGTTGAACCGGGTTTCCAGCAGGGAGAACCAGTAATGGCCAAGAAGGCGCTGATCCTCAAGGCGGCCGCCAAGCCGAAGTTCGCGGTGCGCGCCTACACCCGCTGCCAGCGGTGTGGCCGCCCGAAGTCGGTGTACCGCAAGTTCGGGCTGTGCCGCGTGTGCATCCGGGAGATGGCGCACCGCGGTGAGCTGCCCGGTATTTCGAAGGCTTCCTGGTAGGGATCATCTTCGCCGCAGGCCCGGACCGCCACCGCGGACCGGGAACCGCGGCGAGAAAGGTAGATACAGACAATGACCATGACCGACCCGATCGCGGACATGCTGGCCCGTCTGCGAAACGCCAACCAGGCCTACCACGACCGCGTCGCCATGCCGTACTCGAAGATCAAGGCGAACATCGCCGAGGTCCTCAAGTCGGAGGGTTACATCTCCGCCTGGGTGGTGGAGGAGCCGGCCGACGGGGTCGTCGGCAGGAAGCTGGTTGTCGAGCTGAAATACGGCCCGAGCCGGGAGCGCAGCCTCGCCGGCATCCGGCGCGTGTCAAAGCCCGGCCTGCGGGTCTACGCGAAGTCCCAGGAGCTTCCCCGGGTGCTCGGTGGGCTCGGCGTGGCGATCATCTCGACGTCCCAGGGGTTGCTGACCGACCGGCAGGCCCGCAAGCGAGGGGTGGGCGGGGAAGTCCTCGCCTACGTCTGGTGAGAGGAGCGAGAGGACATGTCGCGCATCGGGCGTAAGCCGATTCCGGTACCCGCCGGGGTGGAGGTCGTCATCGACGGCCAGCAGATCCGGGTGAAGGGGCCGAAGGGTGAGCTCAGCCACGTCGTCGCCGAGCCGATCACGGTCAGCCAGGAGGGCGCCGAGCTGGTCGTCATCCGGCCGAACGACGAGCGCCGGGCGAAGGAGCTGCACGGGCTCAGCCGGACGCTGGTCTCGAACATGATCGTCGGGGTGACCGAGGGCTACCGCAAGACCCTGGAGATCGCCGGTACCGGGTACCGCGTCACCGCGAAGGGCTCGGACCTCGAGTTCGCGCTGGGCTTCTCGCACCCGGTTCTGGTGAAGGCGCCGGACGGCATCACGTTCACCGTGGAGCGGCCGACGGTCTTCCACGTCGCCGGGATCGACAAGCAGCAGGTCGGCGAGGTCGCCGCGAACATCCGGAAGATCCGCCCGCCGGAGCCGTACAAGGGCAAGGGCGTGAAATACCAGGGCGAGGTCATCCGACGGAAGGCCGGAAAGGCAGGTAAGAAGTGACCGCCACGTTGCTCAGGCGCCGGAACTCCGGTGGTACCTCGGGTACCCGCCGGATCGGTCGCGCGCGCCGGCACTTCCGGGTGCGCAAGAACCTCCGCGGTACGGCCGAACGGCCACGCCTCGTGGTCACCCGGTCGCTGCGGCACATCGTCGCGCAGGTCGTCGACGACTCCAAGGGCCACACCCTGGTCTCGGCCTCGTCCCTGGATGCCTCGCTGCGTGGCTCGGACGGGAACAAGAGCGCGCGGGCCGGCCAGGTCGGCAAGCTGCTCGCCGAGCGGGCCAAGGCCGCCGGAATCTCCGCCGTGGTCTTCGACCGCGGTGGCAACAAGTACGCCGGCCGGATCGCCGCGCTGGCGGACGCCGCCCGCGAAGCCGGGCTCGAGTTCTAGGTGAGGGGTGAGTAGACAGATGCCAGGTCAGCAGCGCCGCGGAGGCGGCTCCGGTGGACCCGGAGGCGAAGGTGGTGGTCGCCGCGACAACCGCCGCGAGGGCGGTCGCGACCGCGCACCGGTCGAGAAGACCCCGCACCTGGAGCGGGTCGTCACGATCAACCGGGTCGCCAAGGTCGTCAAGGGCGGCCGCCGGTTCAGCTTCACCGCACTGGTCGTCGTCGGTGACGGCGAAGGCACGGTAGGTGTCGGGTACGGCAAGGCCAAGGAGGTGCCCGCGGCGATCGCCAAGGGCGTCGAGGAGGCCAAGAAGCACTTCTTCAAGGTGCCGCGGATCGGTACCACGATCCCGCACCCGGTCCAGGGCGAGGACGCCGCCGGCGTCGTGCTGCTCAAGCCGGCCAGCGCCGGTACGGGCGTCATCGCCGGCGGTCCGGTGCGTGCCGTGCTGGAGTGCGCGGGCATCCACGACGTGCTCTCGAAGAGCCTCGGCTCGTCGAACCCGATCAACATCGTGCACGCCGCCGTGGCCGCCCTGAAGATGCTGGAGTCGCCGGAGGCGATCGCGGCCCGCCGCGGCCTGCCGGTCGAGGATGTGGCGCCCGCGGCCATGCTGGCCGCGCGCGCCGGTGCGGGGGCGTGACCGCGATGGCCCGCTTGAAGGTCACCCAGGTCCGGTCCGGGATCGGCTCGAAGCGTAACCAGCGGGAAACGCTACGTACGCTCGGGCTGAAGCGGATCAACGACGTGGTGGTGAAGGAGGACCGTCCCGAGATCCGGGGCATGATCTTCACGGTCAACCACCTCGTGAAGGTCGAGGAGGTCGAGTAATGGCGATCAAGGTTCACCACCTCCGCCCGGCGCCCGGAGCCAAGACGGCGAAGACCCGCGTCGGTCGCGGTGAGGGCGGAAAGGGCAAATCCGCGGGTCGGGGCACCAAGGGGTCGAAGGCCCGCAAGAACATCCCGGCGTCGTTCGAGGGCGGGCAGATGCCCATCCACATGCGGCTGCCGAAGCTGAAGGGCTTCCGCAACCGGTTCAAGGTCACCTACCAGGTGGTCAACCTGGACCGGCTCGCCGAGCTGTTCCCCGACGGCGGTGCCATCGGCCCCGTCGAGCTCGTCGACGCCGGTGCGGTCCGCAAGGGCCAGCCGGTGAAGGTGCTCGGCGACGGGGACCTCGGCGGCGTGGTGCTCCAGGTGTCGGCGCACGCGTTCAGCGCGTCGGCGAAGGAGAAGATCGCGGCCGCCGGCGGCACCGCAACCGAGCTGTAGCACATTTGAATAGATCGTTGCGTCCGCCCGGTGCCTCACCGACGGCGGGCGCCACGATCGTCGAAGTCCGGGCCGTTAGCCACCCGCCCGGACAAGGTAGAGTCCGACAAGCCATCCCGATAGCGTCCGACACCCTCGACGGGCGCCGCACCTGCGCAGGAGGAAGAGTTGCTCTCCGCGTTTCTCAGTGCGTTCCGCACGCCTGACCTGCGCAAGAAGCTGCTGTTCACCGTCTTCATCATCGCCATCTACCGTCTCGGTGCCACCATGCCGAGCCCGGGCGTGTCGTACGTCAACGTCCAGCAGTGCATCAACGCGATCGGCGACGGCCAGTCGGACGTGTTCACGCTGCTGAACCTGTTCTCCGGTGGAGCGCTGCTGCAACTGTCGGTGTTCGCGCTCGGCATCATGCCGTACATCACCGCGTCGATCATCCTGCAGCTGCTGACCGTGGTGATCCCGCGCCTCGAGCAGCTCCGCAAGGAGGGCCAGACCGGCCAGGCGAAGATCACCCAGTACACCCGGTACCTGACGCTGGGCCTGGCGGTGCTGCAAGCGTCGGCGTTCATCGCGCTGGCCCGGACCGGGCAGCTGTTCGGCAACGCCGACTGCCCGGACGTCATCCCGACCGGCACCGGCATCCCGGACTGGCTGACCGTCTCGATGGTGGTCATGACGATGACCGCCGGTACCGGCGTGATCATGTGGCTCGGTGAGCTGATCACCGACCGCGGCGTGGGCAATGGCATGTCGGTGCTGATCTTCACCTCGATCGCGGCCCGGCTCCCCTCCGAAGGTTTGATCATCTGGCAGCGGAGCAAGTGGACGTTCGTAGCCGTGCTCGGCTTCGCTCTGCTGGTCATCGCCGCGGTGGTCTTCATCGAGCAGGCGCAGCGGCGCGTGCCGGTGCAGTACGCCAAGCGGATGATCGGCCGCCGGATGTACGGCGGCACCTCGACGTACATCCCACTCAAGGTCAACCAGGCCGGCGTCATCCCGATCATCTTCGCGTCCTCGCTGCTCTACCTTCCGCAGCTGGCCCTGCAGTTCTTCTCGGAGCAGCAGGACAACCCGGGGCCGGTCTACCGGTGGATCTCGAACCACATCGTGGACACGACCGACCCGATCCACATCGCGACATACTTCCTCATGATCATTTTCTTCACGTACTTCTACGTGTCGATCACGTTCAACCCGACCGAGGTCGCGGAGAACATGAAGAAGTACGGCGGCTTCGTGCCGGGCATCCGGCCGGGCAAGCCGACCGCGGAGTACCTCGACTTCATCCTCAGTCGGATCACCCTCCCCGGCGCTCTCTACCTCGGCATCATCTCGATCCTGCCCAACCTCCTCGTGGGCCTCACCGGTGGCCAGAACCCGCTGCAGAACTTCCCGTTCGGCGGTACCGCTGTTCTGATCATGGTCGGTGTGGGTCTGGAGACGGTGAAGCAGATCGAGAGCCAGCTCATGCAACGGAACTACGAAGGGTTCCTCAGGTAGTGCGCGCGCGTGTCGGGCGAGTGAGCGAGCGGACAGGCACGTGAGCGAGCGGAGCGAGGCAGGCGCGTGAGGCTCGTCCTCGTGGGTCCCCCAGGCGCCGGCAAGGGGACCCAGGCCGAGTTCATCGCCGCTCACCTCGCCGTGCCAAAGATCTCGACGGGCGACATCTTCCGCGCCAACGTCGCGGGCGGTACCCCGCTCGGCATTGACGCCAAGCGGTTCATGGACGCGGGCCAGCTCGTCCCGGACGAGATCACCATCGACATGGTCCGCGACCGGCTCGCCGAGCCGGACGCCGGCGACGGGTTCCTGCTCGACGGGTTCCCGCGTACGGTGCCGCAGGCCGTCGCGCTGGACAAGCTGCTCGCCGCCGACCTCGGCGCCGGGCTGGACCTGGTGCTCGAGCTCGTCGTCGACGACGACGAGGTGATCCGGCGGCTCTCCGGCCGGCGGACCTGCCGCGGCTGCGGCAAGATCTGGCACGTCGAGTTCGACCCGCCGGCCCGCGAGGGCGTCTGCGACCGGTGCGGCAGCGACCTGTTCCAGCGCGACGACGACAAGCCCGAGACGATCGCCGAGCGGCTGCGGGTGTACGCCCGGGACACCGCGCCGCTGATCGACTACTACGGTGCGCAGGGCAAGCTGGTCGGCATCGACGCGACCGGGCCGGTGGAGGACGTCACGGTACGGGCGATCGACGCGCTCCGCTCGTACGGTGGATGAGTGCGCACCCGACTCCTGGACATCCAGTACAAGACCCCGGCGCAGGTCGAGCTGATGCGTGCCGCTGGGCTGCTCGTCGCGGACACGCTGGACAAGCTCCGCGCCGCGGTCGCCCCGGGGGTGACCACCGCGGACCTCGACGCGCTGGCCGAGGAGCACATCCGCGCGGCCGGCGGCGTGCCGTCGTTCAAGGGGTACCACGGCTATCCGGCGACGATCTGCTCGTCCGTCAACGAGCAGGTGGTGCACGCGATCCCGTCGCCGCGGCAGGTGCTGCGGTCCGGCGACCTGATCTCGATCGACTGTGGTGCCGTGCTCGACGGCTGGCACGGCGACTCGGCGATCACCGTACCCGTCGGCGAGGTCCGGCCGGACCTGGTGCGGATGGCCCAGGTCGCGGAGGACGCGATGTGGGCCGGCATCGCCGCCGCGGCCCGGTCCGCGGCGACCGGGCGGGGCCGGCTGACCGACATCTCGCACGCCGTTGCCGACCACATCCGCAGGTCCGGCCGGTACGGGATCGTCGAGGGGTACGGCGGCCACGGCATCGGCACCGAGATGCACCAGGACCCGGACGTGCCGAACGTCGGCCGGCCAGGCAAGGGGCCGCGACTGGTACCCGGGCTCGTGCTGGCGATCGAGCCGATGCTCACGATGGGCCGCCGGCAGACCGTCGAGCTGGACGACCAGTGGACGGTGGTGACCCGGGACGGCTCGGTGGCCGCCCACGTCGAGCACACGATGGCGATCTGCCCTGACGGCGTCTGGGTGCTCACCGCCCACGACGGCGGCCGCGAGCGCCTCGGTGAGCTGGTCTCCGCCCGTGCCGGGTAGCCCGTGCCGGGTAGCCCGTGCCG